>CERD01053828.1_pt1 | contig 12330 bp, 10 predicted proteins | sample 530931 | NCBI WGS metagenome assembly CERD01 (sample SAMEA2621101, study PRJEB7988) | marine metagenome | isolation source: saline water (ENVO:00002010), including
TTCGTGAAAATTTGATGGGAAAAGCGTTCCGAACTCTCGTCGGGCGGCCAGTAGACGACCGCGCAGCGAACCCCAGCGGGCCGGATAAATGGCAGCTGCTCGACCAGCTCACCCAGGCGGCGGAGACTTACGAGCTGTCGCACCGGACACTCACCGTGTTGCAGGCGTTGCTGACCTTCCTGCCCACCCGCCACATTCCGTCGGGGCCTGCGGGCATTGTCTTTGCCTCGAACCAGCGTCTGTCTGAACGGTTGCACGGCATGCCCGAAAGCACGCTGCGGCGCCATCTGGCACAGCTGCTGCGGGCGGGAATTGTCAGCCGTCACGACAGCCCCAACCGCAAGCGCTTTGCTCACAGCCGCGGTGGAGAGATCACCGCAGCGTTCGGTTTCGATCTGTCACCGATGGTGCATCAGGCGGTCGCCATCAGTCTTGCTGCTTTAGAGGCACAAGCGCGGCAGGAGGAGCTGCTGACTTTGCGTGACGAGGTTCTGATGCTGCGTGCAATGCTCATGCAGGAAACTGGTTACGAAGAGCAACTTGCCGAGGTCGCAAAATTGCTCCGCCGCAAAGCGGAAAAGACAGAGCTATGTGAGATGGCAGCGGCTCTAAAGAACCTGTTGAAAACGGGACTTGAGGAAGCTTCAAAGACAGAAGAAATGAGCACCGCTTACGCCCAAAATGAGCGGCACATACAGGATTCAGATATAATCCAATTTGACTCTGAAGGGCAGGGGACGTGTATTCCGGAAAGGTCAAAACCAGTCGAAAGCAACGAAGCTGAGAAAGACCAAAGCGTGTCTCTCGGTCAGGTTCTCAGCACATGCAAAGAACATCAGTCCTTTTTTCCAGAACCCCTGCGCAACTGGTCTGACGTGGAGCGTATCTCTGATAAGATCGCGCCTATGCTCGGAATCGACCAACCCGTGATTATCGACGCCAAGCGCATCATGGGCAGGGAGGCTGCTGCGATCACCGTGCTATGTATGCTCGAGAAAGCCAGCGCTATCCGCAGCCCGGGTGCGTACCTTCGCCGACTGACACAAATGGCGAGGGATGGGGCGTTTTCGTTGAAACCTATGCTGATGGCACTGGCAAATCGGGAAATTGTCAGCTGACAATTATAAATATCGTTGGATTACAGTGCTTTATGATTACACTAAGCCGCAAATTGCCAGCTTTAAGCCGATTGGCTGGCGGTGCGCGCATCAACGAATCTGCATCGCAGGCATCGCGTGAAATATGAGCGCATTCAGGCAGATGACCATATCACTGCCAGCAGTTTCTTGCGTATTCCCTTTTGACGTGTCTCTTAATATAGGGTGGTATGAGGAGAAATATTCAACATCTTGCGGCCAGAACAAGGCAAGGGTCCAGACCCTGATCTGCCGTCCACTGATGCGAAAAAAACGCCTTCGTGAAACGCCAGTAATTTGGTAACCTCTGCACATTACAAACGACCATATATATTCAAAGAAAATTATCGACATGCACATGAACAGTATTCACGACCTTTCGAGGGCGAAAAAGCGGGCCATTTTTCTGGCCGTCGACAGCGTGCTCGTCCCCCTTGCTCTCTATTGCGCCTTTGCCTTCCGCTACGGGACGGGCACGCCCTGGATGCCAATCGCTGACAGTTGGGTGCTTTTCCCCGTCATCTCGATGTGGGGTGTTGGTATCATCTGGGCACTTCGGCTGCACCGGATCAAGCTTAACGCTTTTGATACTCATTCCATGTCTAACATTGGCGTAGCGTCGCTCTTGATTGCCTTCAGTGCAGTGATGTTGAGCTATTGGTTGAAGCTGTCAGCTCCGCGGTCGGTGCCACTTCTTTTGGGGCTGTTCTTTTGCATCTTCGCCGTCGCGGCACGTGTGGTAGGGCTGAACCTGCTGCGCTGGTTGTCAGAGCGCGGCGGTAACCGTAAACCGGTCGCGATCTACGGGGCAGGGGCCGCGGGTATCCAATTGGCCGCCGCCCTGAGGCAGGCCAGCGAAGCGCGGCCCGTGTTCTTCATCGATGATAACCCGAACTTGCACGGCCTCATGGTCGCCGGGTTGCCTGTTCATGATCCAGCTAAACTCGGGAAGCTGGTCAAAGCCCGCAATATCGAACAAATTCTGCTGGCCGTGCCATCAATGGCCAAGAAGCGTAGGGACGAGTTGATCTCAAAGCTTAGCGTTCATGAGGTCGAGGTGCAGGTGCTGCCGTCCTATGTGGACCTGATGTCTGGCAAAGGGCTGGCTAATAGCCTGCGCACCGTCGCGCCGGATCAGCTTTTGGGCCGTGATAAGGTCGATCTCGATACGCCTGAAATCGCGAAAACATACGCTGGCCGCGTCGTGATGGTGACCGGGGCAGGGGGCTCCATCGGGTCCGAGCTGTGCCGGCAGCTGCTGAACTGTAACCCGGCGCGAATTGTGCTGTTTGAACAAGGTGAGTTCCAGCTGTACTCGATTGATCAGGAGCTGCAGCCTGAAGCAAAGGCCACGGGGATTCCTATTGTCAGCCGTCTTGGGTCGGTCACCAACAAGGCGCGCGTCGCCGGGGTGATTGCTGAGGAGGGGGTCGAGATCGTCCTCCACGCCGCTGCCTATAAACACGTGCCGCTGGTCGAGGAAAACGAGCTAGAAGGCGCACGTAACAATGTGCTCGGCACCCAAGTCGTCGCCGAAGCAGCCGCCGAGGCAAAGCTGGAACGCTTCATTCTCGTCTCCACCGACAAAGCCGTACGGCCGACAAATATCATGGGTGCCACCAAACGGATGGCCGAGCTGGTGGTGCAAGATGTCCAAACGCGTAATTCTAGTACGAAGTTTGCCATGGTGCGCTTCGGTAACGTACTGGGGTCTTCTGGTTCGGTTCTACCACTGTTCCAAAAACAGATCGCTCGCGGGGGGCCGGTGACGGTGACCCACAAAGATGTCACACGCTTTTTCATGACGATACCCGAGGCCGCGCGTCTGGTCTTGCTGGCTGGTGCCTATGCTAAAGGTAGTGACGTTTTCGTGCTGGATATGGGGGAGCCACAGAAGATCATCGACATCGCCCGCCGAATGATCACTCTCTCTGGCCGAAAGGTTAAGGATCCGACGACAGGAGAGGGTGACATTGAGATTAAAGTGACAGGTCTGCGGCCCGGAGAGAAGCTCTACGAAGAGCTATTGATCGACGACGACAGCTTGTTGCCGACACCACATGCGAAGATCCTACGAGCTCAGGAGGGGATGCTGAGCCAGATCGAGGTGGCTGCAATGGTAAGGGAATTGAATGGGTCAATTTCGGCGGCGGACTCGGCTCGGTTGCGCAAGTTGATTGCCGCGCGGGTCGAAGGGTATCACTTACAGGAGAGTGACAGTCAGGCGGGGTGAGGCTAGCAGAGTGTACGTTAATCCGATATGACGCAAGCAACAATCAGGGCGTTATGCCCCCTCCACATAGAGGAGCTATCCGTCCCCTCCTCATTAAAAAAATGTTTGAGAACTGAGTAATATGGCTAAAAGAATAATGGATGTGGTGGGCGCGCTACTAGGCTTGGTTATCTTTTCGCCAGTTTTGCTGTTGCTGTATTTTTGGATCCGGGAGGACATGGGATCACCCGTACTTTTTCAGCAGGCGCGTCCTGGCCGAGACGGCCAGCCGTTCAAAATGATAAAGTTCCGGTCCATGAGAGATTCTACAGGCCCTGACGGTCAACAGCTTCCCGACGCGGAACGCATAACGCCATTGGGAAGCAAGCTACGGTCTTCCTCGCTCGATGAACTGCCAGGGCTATGGAACGTGTTGAAAGGGGATATGAGCTTGGTTGGACCGCGTCCGCTATTAGTTGAGTATCTGCCACTATATTCGCTTACTCAAGCGCGCAGGCATGAACTGCGCCCGGGTATAACCGGATGGGCGCAGGTGAATGGGCGGAACGCGTTGTCATGGGAGAAAAAGTTCGAGCTCGATGTATGGTATGTGGATAATCGAACCATTTGGCTTGACCTAAAGATCATATGGATGACGATCCGGAAGGTTATCAAACGTGATGATATCTCCGCCGAAGGAGAGGTAACGATGCCACGGTTTACTGGATCAGGGGGAGCGAAATGAAGTTTATTTATAGCAATGGTGGTTTCGCGCGCGAATTCATTCGCAGTGTTCGAGATAAATACGTCGGCCAGGAGGTAATCATTGTTGACGATGCTGAGAGCGAGGGAACAATCGGATATGACGCCGCTTGCCAGTTAGCTCATGAAACTTCTGGAGAATGGGTTGTCGGATTCGCGAACGGAGATTTGAGGAAGCAAAAGACGAATAGAATACTCGAGGATGGCTTTAGACTGTTCTCTGTTATTTCGAATACCTCGGTCATCGGTGATCGAGTTACTATTGGGGGAGGGGCTGTGCTCAGCGACTATAGCATAATCACAGCTGACGCGGAGATTGGTATCGGGTTTCAATGTAACATTTATAGCTATATTGCCCATGATTGCGTCGTGGGAGACTACGTAACCCTCGCACCACGCGTTTCTGTGAATGGCAGAGTCGTAATAGAGGACGACGTTTATATAGGGACCGGTGCGACAATACTGCCTGGCAAGGAAAATGAACCCTTGGTAATCGGCAAAGGTTCCGTAGTGGGCGCTCATGCGCTCGTCACTAAGAATGTGGCTGCTCATACAACAGTTATTGGTACGCCTGCAAAAGCTAGAGAAACATAATGCTGAATGGACCTTTGCCGCCCTGGCCGAACTATACTCAGGAAGAAGCCGATGCCGTATCCCGGGTTTTACTGTCGAATAAGGTAAATTACTGGACTGGCCAAGAAGGCCGTATGTTCGAGGAGGAGTTCGCGACTTTCGCTGGCACTAAATACGCGATCGCTCTTGCGAATGGTACGGTGGCGCTTGATTTGGCGCTGCATGGCCTTGGCATCGGATCGCAAAACGGGGGCTCGGCTGAAGACGAAGTAATCGTAACGCCACGTAGCTTCATTGCGTCCGTTTCCACAATTGTGAATGCGGGTGCCCGCCCGGTATTTGCTGATGTTGATATGGTGAGTGGGAACATTACAGGTGAAACGGTTGCGCCCGTGATTACGAATAAGACGCGCGGCATAATCGCAGTTCACCTCGCGGGTTGGCCATGTGATATGGACGGGCTTCGAGAGGCCATAGGTGGGCGGGAAATCAGATTGATTGAAGACTGTGCTCAAGCCCATGGCGCTATGTATAAAGGGAATCCAGTAGGCGGGCTTGGAGATGTAGCAGCATGGTCCTTCTGCCAAGACAAGATCATGACGACTGGTGGCGAGGGCGGCATGGTCACCTGCGATGACGAAGCACTTTGGCGTCGTATGTGGGCATTCAAAGACCACGGCAAAAGCTATGAAGCGGTCTATGAGCGCGAACATGCTCCGGGATTTCGTTGGGTACACGAGAGCATCGGTACGAACTGGCGATTGACTGAGATGCAGTCGGCTATAGGCCGAATTCAATTACGGAGAATGCCGGAGTGGCATGCGGCACGTGCGGCAAATGCGGCGGCGCTAACCGAGGCCTTGAAACCGTTAGCTGGTGATGGTGGGCCCTTTAGACTAGAGAACATTGAAGAACACAGTGGCAACATATACAGCGAGGGCACACGGCACGCTTGGTATAAGTACTACGCCTACATTCGGCCGGAAAACTCGAAAAACGAAGTGAACCGAGATGACATCGCCCGTGAAATGTCCAATGCTGGAGTCCCATGTATGCAAGGTTCATGTTCCGAAATATATTATGAAAAAGCTTTTAATAACAATGCTCTGAAACCAACCGTCCCATTTCCCGTAGCAAGCGCTCTAGGTAAGACGAGCTTAATGTTTATGGTCCATCCAGGAATAGAGTTGTATGGGAATTATACAAACCTCGACGTCCAGAAGATCTTAGCGAGTATAGTTAAGCAAAAGCATTCATATTGAAATATAGTCCACCGAAGGTAAGATATTATCGGCTAAAGTAGACTATAATGTTGGAAGCAATTTCCATCTGACAAGGAATAGTATCTTACATAGATTCAATATATCATATGATATAAAGGACCAATAAACTTGGCAACCATTGTTATTGTGGCATCCTATGCCCCATCGCTAGTGAACTTTCGTGGGAAATTGATAAAGGCTATTGTAGAGAAAGGACATAAGGTAATCGCTTGTGCACCTGATTTTACTAGTGAGAATATCGACCAAGTTCAAGAATTAGGTGCAGAAACGCGAACTATCCCCCTTCAGCGAGATGGACAAAATATTGTTGAAGATATCCGCTTCCTATTCGCAGTTTGGAAATTGTTAAGGGTTGAAGCGCCCGACCTTCTAATTACATACACTATCAAGCCGAATATATGGGGAGCGTATGCTGCTTGGGTGGCGTCTGTTCCATCGATCGCGATGATAACGGGGTTAGGTTATGCATTTACTGATACAGGTGTAACCCCAAATTTCAAGACTCGAATTGTTCGTAGAATGGTTCGTATTTTGTATAGGTTTTCCACTTCAGCGAATTGGAAAATAATTTTCCAAAATCCAGATGATCCCAAAGACTTTAGCAGGGCAGGCTGCCTTGGTGATATGTCGAAAGCGCACATTGTGGCCGGATCAGGTGTAGACCTCGAGAAGTTTACGCCGAGCCCTTTACCCGACTGTAATCGGGATGGGCAGGTTTTTTTGATGATTTCACGGTTGTTGTTTAATAAGGGTGTCGTAGAGTTTGCGCGCGCATCAATCGAAGTCAAGAAAGCTCACCCAAAGGTCCGCTTTATATTGGTTGGTCCGAGGGATTATGGACCAGACGGAATACCGGAGGGGCTGCTTGATGAGTGGCGCGCGAATGGTCTGGAATACGAAGGCGCTAAAAAAGACGTCCGAAAAAATCTAAAGGAGTGTAGCGTTTTTGTCCTACCGTCTTATCGTGAAGGTACTCCCAGAGCAGTTCTTGAAGCTATGGCATCTCAGCGCCCAGTCATTGTAACGGACACTCCAGGATGTCGTGAAACAGTTGACGACAATGTTAATGGATATCTAGTACCCCCGCGAGACTCTGATGCACTCGCACGGCGGATGCTAGATTTGCTTGATATCAATAAGGCAGAAAGATTTGGTATAGAGAGTCTTCGGCTTGTCCGAGAACGTTTTGATGTGGAGAAGGTGAACAAAGCGGTTTTACATATACTAGAGCTAGACTAGAATATGACATTAGATCTCTACGAAAATTGCGAGAATAAATATGAATAGATCTAGTCTGCTATGGAATTTAGCCGGTCTGGTAATACCTTTATGTATTGCAATTGTTGCGATACCGGAATTGCTGTCCCGGTTAGGGCAGGAGCGGTTTGGATTTTTAGGTCTTGCTTGGGGGTTGATTGGATACGCTAGCCTAATGGACCTTGGTATGGGAAGAGCAGTGACGCAAAAGCTTTCTTCTATACGTGAAAAACATGACATCGGAGAAATCAAAACAGTCATATTTTCTGCAGTTGTGGTGACAGGGTCGCTTAGTTTGATAATTAGTTCTATGCTGTTATTGGCGAGTGTGACTTCATTTGCTGAATATATTCCTCGTGATGGCGTACCAGGCGAGGAAATTAGAATTTCAATTCAGATAATGGCGATTACTCTCCCATTACAGGCGTTGAGTGCTATTTATCGTGGCGTTAATCAGGCATTTTTGAATTTCAAAGGTATCAGCTTAGTTCGGGTGTTCCTTGGAGTTTCTAATTTTGGCGGTCCATTAGTAGTATCTTTATACTCTATTGAGTTGCAGTACTTGCTTTTGACTATACTCGCTTCGAGGGTAATCGGATTTTCAGCGTTCTGCATACTCACGAGACAAATACTTAAGCCGCTGGGGACGGGACCTAGGTTTAATTTTTCTATCTCGGAAACGCTATCCCTATTTCGATTTGGCGGGTGGGTCGCATTAAGTGGCGTGATTAGTCCATTTTTAGTCCAAGCCGACCGATATTTCATAGGGGCAATGATATCGGTTTCGGCGGTAGGTAGTTATGTTGTTCCATTCGAAATATCGGTTCAATTATTGGTTTTAACCGGAGCAATAACGACTGTGGTGTTTCCCGCAATTTCGGCCGAACTGTCACGTGACTATCGAGTGGGTCGATATAGGTTCTTGCTATGGACGCGAAGGACAACGATGCTAATGCTTTGCGTAACCACGGTCTTCGCGATAGCTATGCCCAATATACTAAATTATTGGATAGGCGAAGATGTGTCCCCTATATCTTCATGGGTAGGCCGGATTCTATGCGTGGGAGTTTTTTTCAACGCTGTAGGTAGTATGTACTACTCGTTTCTACATGGCCAGGGACGCTCAAAAGTAACAGCAATATTTCATATTGTCGAGCTGCCGATATTTATGTTATCATTATGGCTACTTATCGGGCTCTATGGAGTTGTCGGCGCAGCTATTGCTTGGTCGGCGCGCATGGGGTTAGACATGATATTAATGATCACTGCTGTGCATTCCTTTGAGAGGTCGTCTGATGTATAGTTACAGCGCCTCATTAACTCCTTACTTTTGTGCGCTTCAGGCTTTGTTTTTGATCGCGAACTTCAGTATTTTTAAAAGTTTATTGAACCCGGCGGTTTTGAACGCGTGTGTTTGGTTTATTTTTCCATTTATCCACTTAACATTGAATCATAACTTGATCCCTATTAGTGATTTTGCCAGCTTTATCATTTTTTCAAGCTCTATAGTATTTACACTAGGAGTTATAACAGCGAAGAAAATTCATTCACCAAACCCTGCGAAGCCTATGCAGCCTTCCAAAAATTTGATATCTTTTTTTGGCGGCGTATCAGCATTATGTGTAGTTCCGTACTATCTTCGTGCGAGAGAGTTGGCCTCCCATGGAACTACTGGATCTTTCATGGTTGATTTGAGGATAAGCTTAAATAATCCAAACTTTAATGAATCTTTTGGGCTACTCGCATATGCTGGGCCAATATCATTTGCGGCATTTTTTCTGACTATAGCAAATGAGAGTATTAGAATTAGAAGCTGGTTGTTTTTTGGTACATTGGTTTTGGCGGTGTTTTATGCTGGAATTTCTACAGGTAGAACATTCATTTTTATGTTGCTTATTACCTCGGTTTCGTTGTTGTATTTTAGGAGGCCTCAATACTTTACGGTTAAACTAGTTGTGTTCGCTGTAGTTTTACTAGCTGGAATTTTTTGGATTGTTGGGACATTGATGGGTAAGCTGGGTGACGGGAATATATCCTCTGCTGAAGTTATTCACGTTTATCTACTGGGGGGATTAAGTGCTTTCAGTAGTAGCTTGGAAAATCTATCGAATTATACATATGGATCTAACTCTTTTCGTATCTTTTTTGCTGTAGCAGGGCGCATTGGGTTCGATGTCCCTATAACCGACCTGGTCAAAGGCTATGCCTATATCCCATACCCGACCAATGTGTATACAGTTTTTATGCCGTATATTGAAGATTTCGGCGTTCTATATCTACTTATATCTCTGGGCCTAATTTCATTTTTTATAGGTTTGTTGTACTATAACGCGATTAATGGACATACTAGGTCCGCTGTGATGTATTCACTTTTCTGTTACGCGATTTTGACGCAGTGGTTTCAAGATCAATTTGCTTCCCTTGCGACAACGTGGATTATTTTCTTTTTGTTAGTGAGCGCATCTCTAATACGACTTAAAAGGTAGGCTAGGGCGAATAAGAGCATGGTAGATATAATTATCGTCAACTGGAATGCTGGGCAGCAATTGGCCTCATGTATCGATTCTATCCGGAAATATGGAAATGGCCTTGTGTCTAAGGTTATCGTGGTGGACAATGGATCGACTGATGGCTCAGACTCAGCAATAGATGACGCGGATGATGTACTCTTGTTGAGAGCAGGAGAAAACCTTGGGTTTGGTCGTGCCTGCAACCTCGGAGCTCGGTACGCAGATAGTAAATATCTGTTATTTTTAAACCCAGATGCCGAGTTGATGCTCAATACACTAGACGAAGTCGTAAGCTTTATGGAGCAATCGCGGAGCTCTAAAATCGGGATCTGTGGCGTGCAGTTAATCGACGAAAATAATTGCGTAGCTCGTAGCTGCTCTTACTCTCGTACATTGCATAATATGGTAGCGCACTCTATTGGGATAGACAGGGTTTGTCCGAAGTTAGGGCCGGCGATGAGAACTTGGGCACATAATGAGAGTCGTCCAGTTGATCAAGTGATAGGCGCATTTTACCTAGTCCGCCAAGAATTGTTCAATGCGCTGAACGGATTCGACGAACGTTATTTTGTTTACTATGAAGAAGTTGATTTTGCGCTACGTGCTAGACGGGCAGGTTGGTCTAGTTTTTTTCTGGCAAGCGCACAGGCTTTTCATTTGGGTGGGGGGACATCTAGCAATGTAAAGGCTAATAGGCTTTTTTATTCTATTAGGAGCCGATTGCAGTTTGCATTTGCCAACTTTAGTTATCTAGAATTTCTTGTAATCGCGGCTTTGTCTCTATTTGTAGAGCCTCTTTTTAGAAGCTTTCAATCAATTGTTAAACTTTCCTTTGGGGATTTTATAAACGTTTGGCGAGCGTATTGCCTTGTCGCTAAATGGCTTGTCTCAAAGCTCGGATTGGTTGAATCAATATGATTAAAGTTTTGCTTTTGACTAAATACGGGATGAAGGGAGCTAGTTCCAGGCTGCGCACACGTCAGTATCTCCCCTATTTGAGAGACTATAAAGTTCAAGTTGAACACTCCGCTCTATTTAGTGATAGTTATGTTGATTTTGTTTACTCCAAGGGGAGGCATAGTATCCTGCTTTCTATATTCTATTTTTTTAGAAGGCTTTTGGTTTTGTGTACTTCATTTCGTTATGACGTGATATGGATAGAAAAAGAGTTGTTTCCATATGCACCCGCATGGGCGGAGCGCTTGCTATATATTCTCAACATTCCATATATAGTGGATTATGATGACGCTATTTTCCATAACTATGATCTGTCTAAGTCGAATTTTGTTCGTCGGTTTCTGGGAAGGAAAATCGATACCGTGATGAAACATGCACAGACGGTTGTCGCTGGAAATTCCTACCTAGAAAGCCGTGCGATTTTGGCGGGTGCCAGTCACACAATTGTTATTCCAACGGTAGTTGATGTAGATCGATATCCTATTCAGTTTGAAAGGACTAGAAACCCACCTGTTATAGGTTGGATCGGTTCTCCGTCGACTGAGAAATACGTGGCAGCTCTTGATAGAGTATTTATTGAAATTCGAAAGCGCCATCATGTTCGATTTATCGCAGTAGGCGCAACGAAGAAATTGGCGGACGCTTTGCCAGGTATAGATTTGGAGATCGTTCCTTGGGACGAGAATACTGAAGCAGATTATATTTCCCAAATGACCGTCGGTATTATGCCATTGTTTGATGGGCCATGGGAAAAAGGAAAGTGCGGATACAAGCTAATCCAATACATGGCGTGCCAAATACCTGTTATTGCATCAGGCATCGGAGTAAATGCTGAAATCATTGACGAGGAAACTTGTGGATTCGTCGTTACTTCCGATGATGAGTGGTTGGCTGCTTTAGAGCAGGTATTGCTAAGATGGGATATTGCCGATAAGATGGGTGTCAATGGTCGGCGTAGAGTTGAAGAATGCTATAGTATACAAGCAAATGTCTCTACCTTGGCTCGAGTACTAAAAGGCGATTGCAAGTCTAGAAATCTGCCTTAAGATACTGAAATTATGAGAGATTAACTTTACAATTCGATCCGAAATATGATGGTATCCCTGCGGCACACTCAAGCCGACGGCATCGGACTACTCATCCTCATTAAATTCCGCTAAGTTGATTGGGTCTCTCTCTGGAGAGGTGGTCCTGCTGTTGATTTTCACTCAGAAGTGAGCCGGGTAGCGGCATAATTTCCATTGAGAATTGACCCATGTGACCCTTCACTCAACGCCATAAGCAATGGGCGACATTGGAGTGATACACATGGAGACCTGAGCCCCAAGTTCCCTTTAGCTTTGGGCGGAGTCCTTGGAGTTAAATCTTTGGCGTTGAGCCGACATCTTGTCCATTGGCTTTCTTGTGCCCAAAGCACGCTTTCGGCCACCTCTACGGCGTACCTGAAGCTTCTCTTCGACGTAAATGCGCCTGACCTTTTTGTGGTTCGCGACAAAACCCTCCCGCGCAATCATCACGTGGACACGACGACAACCAAACCGTCGCCGTTCTCGCGAAACCCGTTTGATAGCATCTCGCAGTTCAGCATCATCACCGTAAGCGGTGCGCCGCCCCCACACTTACAGCATAGCGCCTGATCT
>CERD01053140.1_pt1 | contig 12310 bp, 8 predicted proteins | sample 530931 | NCBI WGS metagenome assembly CERD01 (sample SAMEA2621101, study PRJEB7988) | marine metagenome | isolation source: saline water (ENVO:00002010), including
CCAGTCACACCCACAAGCAACAACGCTCGCGCAAAAGCCAGTTTGTGCGTATAACTCTCCAGAGCTCGGACAGGACTATTCTACCAAAATAGCTGGGCGACATTACCCTTTAATCCCAAGCCTTTGCGTAGGCCCATTGGCCCTTATGCCGACCTGACAGCGCCTGAGAAGGAGCTATTCAGGCGCGTCATTGAAGCTTTTACGCCACAGGGCGTGATGTGGGGCCCCGACTTCCCCTCCTCCCGCGAAGGCGGTTACATCGGCCAGGTGCAACTCGGCCTGACTGCCCTGTCCTGGTTATCCGACGACGAACGCGGCTGGATCATGGGTGGGACCGCCCACAAGCTCTGGGCGATGCTGCAAGCGCCAGCCACGGGGTAGATGCCCGCCGGATTACCGAACGATCACCCATAACAGCGCCGCGAACCCCCTAAAACCACCATCCAGATGTGGGCGGCCTGTGTGTGGAATCGCCCTGGGATTCCGACTATACTGACCTCGTGGCGGAGCCTGCACTGCGATTCTTCGCCGTGTATTCGTCGGTTGTATGCAGGAGATGAATCGATGTAGGCACCGGGGGTCCTCGCGATGCTATCCCAAGGGCAGGAGGAATGGCTCGGATAAGATGTAATATGGCTAATAAGCCTCAAGTTTTGGAGGACCTTCATGACCACAAACGTCCAGTGGCATCTAAATGGTGAATTGATCGGAGCATGTAACTGCGACTGGGGTTGCCCTTGCAACTTCAACGCGCGTCCTACCAATGGTTGGTGCCAAGGGACATACGCTTGGCACATCCAGGATGGCCGGTTCGGGGACGTGGTGTTGGACGGTCTGTTTATGAGTTGGACAGGGCAGTTTCCGGGACCAGTGCACGAGGGGAAAGGTAAGACTCAATGGATTGTGGACGCCAAAGCCAATGGCCCGCAGAGGGAATCCCTTCTTACGCTATTCAAAGGTGAAGTTGGGGGGCCTTTCACTATCTTCGCAGCGGTGACCGAAACCGCTATCGACCCGATCTTCGTGGCCTTTGAAGCATCCATGGACGGGTTGGATAGCCGGTTGAGCGCTGAAGGTGTTCTAGAAATTGGACTGACCACCATGAAGAACCCAGTGACTGGAGAACCCGAAGATGTGCAACTAATAAAACCCACCGGCTTTACTTCCAAGAAGTCCGTCCTCGGTACATCTACGCACTACCGTTACACAGGTGGGTTCCAGCATGACCACTCAGGCAAATACGCCGAATTCGCCCCATTCGAGTACGCCGGGCCGTAACCATTGGTGGCGATGCGATTGAAGGTTGGGACAGACAGAAGCCCCCTCGATCGAGGGGGCTTTCTCTCGGTTGTGTTTACGCGGGATTCGCAGCGGAAGCCTATCGAGGACGGCAGACCTATCCACCATCCCCGGTTATTGGAACATCGACCACACACGGTCGGGAGCATGATATACCACTAAGGCAGCGCTATTGCTCCTACGGGCCACTGTATTCGAACTGGGAGATGTTGGCCGATTTTCCAGCATACTCGAAGCTCATGTTAGGGTCCGTGAGTTTCACGGTAGTGGTACGCCGAACGTGCACCGTTTCCGTGAAAAATGGGACTACCATGTCGCTGACGGTGGTGTCTAAGGGAGGCATGCCTGGGATGGGATTGGGAATCCTTTCTGTCCCTGCTTCCAGCAGCCCAGGCACCGTTATGCGATGCTCACCATCTACGATTTCGAAGTTAATAGAGACCTGCTTAGGGTCCAGAGGGTTCGCGATCAACCCACTGAAAGGCTCGAACCAGCCCCCAGCTTGACCTGACAGTATGGTACCCAGGGCTTCCACCTGGCCTGGCGAAGCCCGCTCGTCAAGATACACTCCGAGAGTCCAACCACCGTCGAAGACCTTGCCAGGTATCTGTACGTAGAGGACGATGTTCAAGCCCCCTAACTGGGTGTTCCCATAGTTCCCTTCTTGTATCCGGAAACCTAAGAGCGCCTCACACGGTAACTTGGTGGGGTCGCCCCCATAGTTACAGGGACATACGATGTTGCAGCTACACGCTTCAAATATGTCGCCTCGCATACGCCATGATGTCGTCGCTGTCATGAGTACCTCCGCGCTAAATTGCCCTTTATCCCGGGAATCTTCCTGCCAAGCTCATCCTGGGCGGGTTTTTGGAACGAAGGAAGCGTACTCTTGGGCTCTGGTGATGTCAAATGACCGAGGTTCCTTGGACGGTATCTAAAATTAGTCACTGTGACATAACGCCCTGCATCGGCAAATTTGCCAGGAAAAGCTTCACCTATGAGATTCCATGCAACTCTTGAACACACTCATGAAAGCTGCTGGGGCACATGCCCCTCCTCCTCTTGTTGCCGACTGGCCGGCCAGACGGCAGCACATACTGCCTTAGAAGTCAACGTTTAGCCCCAGGCGCCCTTTACGTCGGCTATACTCTCTAATTGGGGACTTCATGAGGGTGATCATGGATCTATCTTCTCTGGCTGAATTCTGTACAAGGGGCTAACGTGACAACACGAGAAGACTGCTTGATGTGCCAGGATCCACTGTTCACAGACCGGGGCTTTAACCAATTTCAGAAAATCGCCGATTTGGACGTGTCCACTGCAATACTTAACCGCGACTGGCAGTTCTACAGGGGCTCGACACTCTTGGTCTTCCAATCCCATGTAACTGAACTCCATCATCTGACTCCAAATCTACAACATCGATTCATGGCAGATGCCTGCCGCATGGCCGAAGCGCTGGTCAAAACCTTCCAACCCTTGAAGATAAACCACGCATTGCTCGGAAATGCCGTGCCCCATCTCCACTGGCATTTGATACCTCGCTATCAATCAGACCCTTTCCCCACTTACGCCATTTGGGAGCATGAGTTCCCGAAATCGCCGCCTAGTGACCAGGAGTTCATGGATATAGCTGAGCAAATCAGGGTCAATCTTTAAACGACTCTCCTGCCCTAAAGTCGACGTTCAAGCCCGGGCGCCCTCCACCTTGGCCATACTCTCTAGTTGGGGGCTTATCGTCAATTGTCATCGCTTCTCCTAATAAGTTGTTGCCCAAATCTCTGAGCAGGCACCGGGTAATTCTCGGGTTGCCAAGAAGGTCATAAATTATGGATGTCGTAATAATCGGCATACTTGGGATTCTTGTAGCTGCAGGCTCTGTTTATGTTTATTTTCGGTGGCTCGACAGGTGACCAGATGCGGCCGATTAAGCCGCCGATCGAATTGAGGAAGCCATTAGAATCATTATCTCTCCAAACTCATCAAAATCCGTCCGGCGGTACCTAAGCCCTAAAAAATCCGAGTTGTTAACATAACTTCATGCCCTAATTCGATACTGTGGGCGAGGGTGCTTTTGATGGAAGCGCATCGTTGGCTTGCCGCCGGCTTCGTTGTTCTAGTGCTCGTTTCATTCCCGTTCCTTCTATTTGCTCTCGGGTTAGGATGGGTCCACCGTTGGATGGAGGCTAGTCTCCGTAAGCTGACCTTCAATCTCCGGGGTGCTCATATTCCCCGATAAAGGGTCCTTTATTTACCCGGACGTTCAGGCACGACCGTCCGTATCCAGTGGAAGTACTTCGTTTGTTTAGTCCTCTTCAAGCGCCCACTAGCCCTAGTTTTGGCTGCGTCCAAGGGGCGCGCAGAACCAGGGTTTGCGAGGTCAGGTCTTTATCTTTGGTCGAAACCCGTGCGTATAAGCCTATGCGTTCAAGAGTAGTCGTTATCTACACTTGACCACACATGCACAAACGAGTTTTCACATCCGTCATTGCAGGCGCCGTGCCTTTCATCATTAGCGCAATCTTCTTCTCCGGTGGACAGTCAGGAGCTGGGATGCTGTGCCTATTGATTGGCATAGCTGCCGCCGTCATTGCGCCCTGTTCCAAGCGCAACCGTCAGCGGATGACTTTCGCTGGAGCAACACTGGCGTGGATGGGCCTGATCTTCTACCTGTCTTCGCTGACTCAACCTGAAACTCCCAAGATCCCTTTGCCGGGCAACTGGCAAAGCCTGGTGGGGCACCTAGCTCTCTACGGTGTATGCGCCTCCCTGATCGAAGCCAGTATCTGGGCTTGGGTTTCTGAATTCCGGCTTCGTTGGGCACTAACTGCCGCTGCGACCGCAGCGGCGTACGGCGTCTCTGACGAGTATCATCAGTCCTTCGTTGCTGGTCGGTACGGGACCGTTGAAGACGTGTTGGTAAATACTGTCGCTGCGATAGCGGCCGCAGTCGTTTTGTGGTTTTTCGGGAGGCGTTGGGAGCGCCGCACCAAGAACACCGCAATCTTCCAGCCGGGGGGGTCGTCGCTCTGCCCACAAACTCCACCTGCGGAAGAAAGTTAGGCGCTAGGTGAGTCGTCCGCCGGTTCCGTGCGGTTCATCTCCCCAATCTAGCCACCGTTCAAATGCTTCCGGTTCCGCCAAATGGTCTATGAGCCGCCGCAGTTCCTGCTCCGTCTGTGGCTGTCGATCCAGGGAAGGAGGATGGAGGAGTTCTAAAGCAACTTGTCACCGAGATAGCTAGTTGCTTTATAATCCAATCGCAGGGGTGCTCGGGGTTAGATCCAAAGTGATTGTATGGGGTGCATCACATCCGGGCCATCGACGTGGCGAAGATGTGGACCTCTAGATAGAAAACGGTTGCCAACCGCCTAAACAGAGGATGTAACAGATTGAAATCCGCGATGCTTTCAGAAATCGAACTTGATCTACTCCCACCGCCGGCCGGCGGCAACCTTTTGGAGTGGCTGTCCCAGAAGACACGAGAAAAGTTGCCCGGTGATGTCTCGCCGGTGCGGTTGGTGGTCACCGCGTCAGACTCCGGCGGGTACCGGTGTGAGGTCACAACCTTCAATGGTGGAATCGATGCCAACCGGATTCCAAAAAACTCCATCCTGGAATTTCGCCACCGCCAGGTGGAAAATACCGGGAGTTTCAACGCCGTCCTGCTGGTTCCCACCGGGATAGGCGCCGACATCGGCGGACACGCTGGTGACGCCACGCCCGTCGCCCAACTTCTCGCCTCGGTCTGCGACACTTTGGTCACCCACCCAAACGTGGTCAACGCCTCGGACATCAACGAGATTCCGGGCAACGGACTCTACGTGGAAGGCAGCGTCATCTGCCGTTTGTTGATGGGCACCGCCGGGTTGCAGCCGGTTCGGTCCAACCGGGTCCTGGTCTTGATGAACTCCCATACCGACCGGCTATTTCACACACTCACAGTCAACTCGGTTAACGCCGCCAGGGCATCCTATGGGCTGATCTGCCCACGGGTAATCGAATTGGAACCGCCACTGATTATGATCTCCGAGTACACCCCTTCGTCCCGGGCGGCGGGACGGGTGGAAGACCTGGGACACGTGCTGGAACTGTTGGACAGACACCGCAATGAATACGACGCCGTGGCCATATCGTCGGTCATAACCGTTCCCACCAACTACCACGGCGACTACTTCAACAGCGGCGGCAGCATGGTCAATCCCTGGGGCGGTGTGGAATCCATGCTCACCCACACCATCTCCAGCATCTACGACGTGCCCTCGGCCCACTCCCCAATGCTGGAGTCCCAGGAAGTCTTGGACGCGGACACCGGTATCGTTGACCCCCGCATGGCCGCTGAGGCCATATCAACCACCTTTTTGCAGTCCATCCTCAAGGGCCTGCAAAAAAGCCCCAGAATCGTCACCGATCGAGAAGCTCTCCGAAACCCCGGCGGGTTCACCGCCAGCGACGTTTCTTGCTTGGTAATTCCAGACGGATGCCTGGGCCTGCCCACCCTGGCGGCGTTGGAGCAGGGGATCCCAGTCATCGCCGTGCGGGAAAACAAGAACTTGATGAGAAACGACCTGACCCAACTCCCCTGGCAGCAGGGGCAACTGCACGTAGTGGAAAATTATTGGGAGGCCGCCGGGGTCATGGCCGCGTTAAAAGCGGGAATCGCCCCCAACTCCGTCCGGCGCCCCATCAACCCAGTCACCGTGGAAAAATCCGCAGGCGCGTCGGCGAAAACGCCGGCCATCAACGCCAATGGCACCGCCGGATCAGGAATCCCCGGCCACCAACCCAGGGTTCATCCGTAGCGGCTTCGGGCTTACCCAACAAGTTAGAGGCCGAACTTCCCCTTCTTTCGTAGCCATGTGTGGATAACACCTAAAAAGCCCCCCTTTCGTAAAGTGGGTTTGGGTGGATTTCCGTATGTTAAAATACCTACCAACTCACCTCCGATTCCTCAATCTTAGAAACACTCCCTAACCTCTATGGCGTGCATGTGCGTTTGATGAGTACCAAACAGGCCGGCGCGAATTCAACCCGTTACTCCCTTTTGGAAGACGTCGGCGCCCTTGCCGGCGGCCTCACCCGCATCTCTACTCCGGCCTTCGTATACGACGAGGCAGTCCTCGACCAACTCCTTACCCATGCCGATCGGCTGCGCCAAGAAGACCGGTGCCAGGTACTGTTCGCAATAAAGTCCTTCTCCTTCTCCGACGCTTTGAAGCTTATGGCCCCCCGATTGGACGGATTCGCGGTAAGCTCCCTTTTCGAAGCCAAACTGGCTCAAAAAGCCAATACGGGAGGCGGTACCCTTCACATCACGGCGCCTGGCCTAAGGAACGATGAAGTAGAGGAGATCGGCTCCCTATGCGACTACGTGTCCTTCAACTCCCTGAGCCAATGGGACATGTACCGCGACCGCATCAAAGATAGGGCCAGCTGTGGGCTGAGGGTAAACCCCCAACTTTCTTTCCTGGACGACGAGCGCTACGACCCTTGCCGGCCCGCATCGAAGCTGGGCGTTCCCTTAGAAGACCTGGTGTCCGCGTTCCATGACGACCCGGCCCGCCTGGCCGGGGTCCGAGGCATCCTGTTTCACTCAAACTGCGACTCGCCCGACTTCGGCGAGTTGCTCTCCACGGTGCGCCACCTCTACTCCAGCGCCGGTAGCATCCTGGAAAATCTCGATTGGATCAACTTGGGAGGAGGCTATCTCTTCGAGGATGGGCAGAACCTGTCCGGTCTGCACCAGGCTTTGGATTTTCTCAAGTCCCGCCTGGACGTGGACGTTTTCTTCGAGCCCGGGTCCGCTCTCATCCGAGCCGCTGGGTACATCGTGTCTACGGTTCTGGACGTATTCCCAAGTGAGGGTTCGATGGTGGCCGTGCTGGACACAAGCATCAATCACATGCCGGAGGTGTTCGAATACGATTTCGAACCCGACGTGGTCGGCCACGACGACGACGCTCCCCACAAATATCTGCTGGCTGGATGCACTTGTCTGGCCGGAGACATCTTCGGTGAATACCGGCTCCCAGACCCACTGAAGGTTGGCGATAAGGTGATATTCAACAATGCCGGATCGTACACAATGACCAAGGCCCACGTGTTCAACGGCATCGGCCTCCCGTCGGTTTACGCGTTAACCGCCCAAGGAGAGTTCGTTCACAAGAGCACGTTCACCTTCGATCAATACGCCGCCCGGTGGGGCTTGGGACCCCACGCTGCCGTATAACACTGGACTGACCCGGCCAGCGGCGGCGAGCGCATCAATAACACGGAATCACGATCAGGATTAAAAACGGCGGGTTTGCGCTTTTAGTGGAAAACACCAACAATCAGATCCTTCAACTGTGGGACTCGGTATCCAACCGGAGATGTACTCTACGTATGGACCCCGGCGACGCCTCTGTGTCTCTGGGGGGCTTGCTGGACAAATATCTGAAGCACGCTCCCGTCAGCCAACTTCTTCAAGAATCCCGGATCACCCAGACCTCCGCCGACGCCCTCTATGCGATGCAAGACTTAGTCTACCTGAGCACGGACGCCGGTGAGCTTAAGGACATGTTTTCCGGTATGGCGTTCAAAGAGGGCGAAGAGTCCCTCGCTTTGGACCAGGTCCCCACCAATCACCAGGTTCAGGTGGAGGATCAAGAAGTTTCGGTGGTTGACTTAACGATAGACCGCATCAACCTGCAATACAGCCGCAATTGGACCAGCTTCCATCGGCGCAAGTGGCTCCGCAACGAATCCAGATACTCCGGATTCGTGCGAGATTCCTTGATTCACGAGTTCGGCGGCCACGAGACCGATGCCATTCTTCAACTGGAATCCACCAGCCACAAATTAAAGCTGTTGAAAGGACTGGCCAAAACAATCTGGGATGGCCAATTTGAAAACTACTCCCGGTTCATCGGCAAGAAACTGGTCTACAAATCGGGCGACGAGACCATTGATAACATCATGGAAGGGGCCGGGGCAATCTGCTCGGAAAAGGTACAGGCGCTGAAGTTCCTCACGGACCACTACGGACTTCAGTCGGAATACATCATCGCCGGAGAAAACGCTACCGGCCCCGTGCCTGTCGAGAAGCTTCGGGAGCTTCTGACCACGTTCGATTTTCGCTTTTCCAAGCGCTATATGCGATTCTGGCAGCACACGGCGTTGTTGTATGATATCGATGGTACCCAGGTCTTGGTGGACGCCACCAACGGGAACATACCCTTCATATTCCTTAAGGACGACGCGGCGGAACGCATCCTGGGTTACCAAAAAAAGCTTCCGGTCACGGTGAAGATGGTTGAGGCGGATGAAGATTTCTACTACCATCGGGTGCCCCAGGATATTCCCGAAAACTTTTTCTTCGCCCTGGAGGGCTGGGTGTCCTTCTCCGACCTGATGCAAGTATTCGATAACGAACTGGGATTGTATCTGTCCAGCGAATTCTACGTGATGCCTTTGGCTTTCAAGGGCGAAAAAGAGTTCGGCAGAGAGCGTCAGGAGTACCTAGACGTTGCGCAGAGGGCCGGGCTGGAATGTTCGGTCACCGCCGACTGGACACTGGATTCGCCCTTGGGAGAAGAGTTCCACCAAGCTGAGCCGGCCGTCGCCGATAATATCTTGCAGGCTGGGGAACATCTGTTGACCCGTCTGGACGAGTGCGACGGCGCCGGCCATCAAGCAGGGTTGGTCATCATGAAGCTACTTAACCAATCACCGGTCCCTCTGGACCGGTAATACACGCCCGAACACCGCCACATGTTCTACTCGATAAAAAGGTTGATACACCGGATCCGGCGGAGGAGAACCCTCGGCTTACTGTCCATGTTCGCGGTGCTGGTTGCCAGTGTGATTGGGAACGCCCTCACTTTTTTTTACTTCGAGGCCTCCGTCCACCCAGAATATACTCTCGGAGACAGCTTCTGGTATAGCATCATCTCTATCACAACCATTGGTTACGGGGATCTGTCCGCGTCTACCGTTGGCGCCCGTATCGGAACTGTGATTTTTATCGTTCTGGTCGGTTTGGTGGCCTTCACCACCACCGCCGGGATGTTGGTTGACTGGATATTCGACCTTCGCATGAGGGAGCAAACCGGCATGGCGACCGTGCAATCCGAAGATCACTTGCTAATCATCCACTTCCCCAACGAGACCAGGGTCCGCCACATCGTGGAGGAGTTCGTTTCCGACGACAAACACAAAAAAGTTGACATTGTCGTGGTCACCGACACTTTACAAACCCTGCCCTTCAGCCACCCCAACGTTTCGTTTGTCCGTGGCTCGCCCCTCGAAGAAGAGACCTACCGAAGGGCCCAGCTCGATAGGGCATCCAAGGCCATCATCCTGAGCACCAACTACGACGATCCCAACAGCGACAGCGTGGTAGCGTCGGTAGCTTCGGTGATCGGCCACCTGAGCCCCCATGTAAGGGTCGTCGCCGAATGCCTGAGCCTCAGTCACGAGCTCTTGTTCAGCAACTTGGCGGATGTCTCCCTGGTTTATACGGTACATATGGCGAACAATCTCTTGATCCAGGAAACCCAGGACCCGGGCGTGACCATCTTGGCCCAGGCCATGACCAGCAATCTGATCGAAGGCACACTGGCCAGCACGATGGTTGACCCTCCGGTTGAAGAGCCGTTAACCTACCAACAGGTCGCCGTGAAGCTGCTGAGCAAGGATATAAACCTGGTTGGGGTGATCCGGGAGAAAAAGGCCCACTTCAAGTTCGGCGACCTGTTTTTGTCCCCTGGAGACCTATTGGTGTACATCAGCTCGAACCGCTATACATGGCAGGGATTGCGGGAGGCGATGGGCTAGGTGAATTCCTTGTTGGGATCATCAGCGTTGACGTTTGGGCCGTTTAACCGGGGACCGGACACGACTTCGCAGCCGAAGCTCGGGCCGCCGAAAGACAGCCGGGCGGTGTTGGACGCGATTCGCCGATACGTCCTGACGGCCTATTCCGACGCAGACCTAAGGGACGCGATTACGCGCCTACGGGCACGTCCGCCGAATCCGAGCATCAGTCAAGTCCTGCCGGAAGTCTTCGCCATCGTTAGCGAGGTAATCAGCCGCCGCCTTGGCACCTGGCGGCTGTTTGATCCCGGCTTCGACCGGAATTCCCTCCCTGAATCCCTCCAAACCTGTTGGCGAACGGCAGACCTCTCCCGAGAATCATCCGGGACAGCCGCAACCGGCCCCGATCAACAGACCATCGTTGATGCCATGTTAATGGTGGACCGGGAGATCCAAGTTAGGCCGACTTGGGACATCTCCATGCCCGCCGAGTTTTACCAAGCGTTGCGGAGGCAAGACGGGAAAGGGCTTCTCACCTTTGAAGCTACCGAGGAGCAGTTATTGGCTGGACTGCAGCTATTCCAAGGGAATATCGTCCAGATGAACGCCGGCGAGGGCAAAACCGTCGCCGGGGCGTTTGCGGCAGTGTTACATGCGGTGGCTGGGACCTCGGTTTATGTCATCACCGCCAACGATTACCTGGCGGCCAGGGACGCCGACCTGCTGGCCCCCGTTTACCAGTCCCTGGGCATCACCGTAGGGGCCGTGCTCGGCTACATGGAGGACGATGAACGAAGATATAACTACCGGATGGCAATCGTCTACAGCACCATGCGGGAGATGGGATTCGACTATCTTCGCGACAATCTAAAGACAACCGCCTCCTCTCGCGTCCAGGGGAAGCTGGAAGCGGCAATCATCGACGAAGCGGACCACGGATTGATCGATGAAGCGTCAACGCCGATGATTATATCCGGCGCTCCCCTGGGAAACCGTAGTCCTATAGCCAAAGTGAAGAAGGCCGTCACCCAACTGATTCGGCTGCAAAGGGACGTTGTCCGGGAATTGGCGGCTGAACTCACCCGGCCGGACACGAGCCTAGATGAAGCATCCCACATCCTAGCCAAGCTGCTCCTGGCCGAACCGGATAACCCCACCCTCGAGCAGCGATTACGTGACAACCCCCGCCGCTTCAAAGAGATCAAATCTGAAGCTGAGCAGGAACAGACCGGTCTTACATCGGAGCTTTATTACGTTATCGACCCCGATAGACGTTTCGTTACTCTGGCGGAAAAGGGCCGGGATTTTCTTACCCGATGTTTGGGTCCTTTCTACGACGGCCGTTCGATGGAGGAGTCTCTGGAATCCCTTTGGACCAACGGCGACATGCGCTTGGCGGAGCGCCGCAAGAAGGCAGCGGGCCTAACCACCCGCCTGGCCCGGCAATACAATCTGGGCAACCAGGTTTATCAGATGCTCCGGGCCTATCTGCTGCTGGAGCGGGACGTGGACTACCTGGTGGCCGAGGACCAACTGGTGCTCATCGACAAGGCCACGGGGCGGCCCAAACCCGACGCCATCTACCAGCACGGCTTGCAGCCCGCTCTGGAAGCCAAAGAAGGACTTACCCCCAATCCGGAGGGTGAGACCCTGGGCCATATCTCCGTGGAAGGGTTCGTCAAGCAGTTCCAATCTCTTTGCGGAATGACCGGCACCGCCATCGGCTCCCAGGACGAATTTCAGCAGAAGTACGGTTTACCGGTAACCGTGCTGCCACCGATGCATCCCCTGCAGCGGGTGGACCTGGGCTATCGAGTCTATCTCACCGACGCTGAAAAAACTTCGGCGATCATCGACCAGGTGATTTCCTGTCATGAACTGGGACAGCCGGTCTTGGTGGGAACCCTCACGGTGGAGCGTTCCCAAGAGATCAGCCGGATGCTCTCGGATAAAGCGATTCCTCATAACCTGCTCAACGCCGTCAATTCGGACACCGAAGCGGCAGTCATCAGGAATGCCGGCTCCTTCGGCGCGGTCACGGTAGCAACCAACATGGCCGGCCGGGGTACCGACATCCTGCTGGCGCCCGGCCTGGACGCGAAGATTGCGCAGCGTTGCATCCAATTGGTCCACCAGATTCTCGAACGAGAAGGCGGCTCCGTTGAAATCCACTGCCTGTCTCCCCGGGAGGTCAGCGTCTTGGAATCTCAATTGA
>CERD01126819.1_pt1 | contig 12281 bp, 9 predicted proteins | sample 530931 | NCBI WGS metagenome assembly CERD01 (sample SAMEA2621101, study PRJEB7988) | marine metagenome | isolation source: saline water (ENVO:00002010), including
CTCCGCGTAGATATTTTCTCGTTCCGCTTCGCGGACCTTCTGAAAGATGACCTGCTTGGCCGTCTGTGCTGCGATCCGCCCAAGCACATCAGTTGCCTTGGGAAATTCAATCCGCATGTCGATTTCGGCGTCGGCGCCATAGAGTTTCTGCGCTTCCTCCAATGAGATTTCGGTTTCGGAATTCGACACTTCATTGACGATCTGACGCACGGCGAATAATTCAACCTCACCAGTTTCGGTGTTGAACTTCGTATGAAGATCCTCATTCGATTTGTAGTACTTACGCGAGGCTGCCAACACCGCATCCTCGATTGCCGCAATGATGACGTCAGGCTCAAGGCCCTTCTCCTTCGCGAGTGCTTCAATAGTGAGCTGTAGCGGATTACTCATAATGGCTTCTTTTTAAAATTCTACTTCGAGTTTTGCCCGGCTAATGATCGCGAACGGCACCCGATGTGGTCGAGATTCACCCTCTAAAAGGACTGCTTCGTCGGTTACCTCACGGATACGTCCTTTTAGAAAAGTTTGTCCGTTGATAGCTTCAGACACAACAATCTGCGCCAACCGGCCAACGAACCGCTGATATTCACCCGGTGTTCGCAGTGGTCGGTCCAGTCCAGGCGATGACACCTCAAGGGTGTAAGCGTGATCCAGAGCATCCTCGACATCGAGCACGGCGTTGAGATCATGGCTAACCTTCTGGCAGTCATCGACGCTAATACTATCGCCGTCCGCACCCGAGTCCTGGCGGTCCAACACCACTCGTAGGACCCAGCCTATCGCTTCTCTTCGTAATTGGACGTCGAAAACCTCCACGCCATGACTGCTGGCTACGCGCTCAGCTATGGCGAATATTTGCCGCCGCTTCTCCGTGAGTGGAAGACCCACAATTCAACTGACGGTGCCCCTTAAAACACAAAAAGTGGGCACGCGCCCACTCCATCTCGATCCCCGAGGATCGAGGACAGCGATTCTATCACGACGGAATTACTACGGCAATGGACGGGCTAAAAGATCGTAATCGTGACCGCCAAGAATTTCGGCGTCAACGAGTCGACCCGGGGCGAACTGGGATGGATCGCATTCGGTCAGGTAAGTGACTGGGTCGATCTCCGGCGCTTGGCCGGCCCAGCGCCCCTGAACCACAAGAGGGTGTTCCTTTGAGCAGCCTTCGACGAGTACACGCACTTTTTGCCCGACGCGTTCCGCCTGTCGACGGACCACAATTTCCCGCTGGCGAAGCATCAATTCCTGCCGTCGACGAGCCTTCGTGTCACTGGATACGTCGTCGTTTAAAGCGAAGGCCCGTGTGCCTTCTTCGTGAGAATAGGTAAAAACGCCAATATGATCGAAGCGTAAATCACCAATAAAATCACAAAGTTCATGGAAATCCTCGTCGGTTTCACCGGGAAAACCCACGATGAATGTTGTGCGCAGTGCGACTTCGGGTATCCGGTGGCGAATGGATTCAAGTAACCGCTCATAGCTCAGCCGCGTGCCCGGTCGTCCCATTCGTTTTAGCACCCGGTCTGCAGCGTGCTGCAAAGGCAGGTCGATGTATTTACAGACTTTGTCGCAATCTGCAATTGCGTCAATCGTATCGGCACCGATCGTCGTCGGATAGAGATACAGCAAGCGGATCCACTCCAGGCCATCAATATCGTTCAATGCATGTAGTAGCCTGGATAGTGCTCCGCGGTCATTGCGATCCAATCCGTACATCGTTGTGTCTTGCGAGATTAGGATAAGTTCCTTCACGCCACGCTCTGCCATCGCACGAGCCTCGGTTACGATGGAATCGGGAGGTCGGCTTCGATAGCTCCCGCGCAATGTCGGAATGATGCAGAACGCACAAGAGTAATCGCAACCTTCCGCCACTTTCACGTAGGCTAGATGGGGTGCCGTAGTTCGTCGCCGTGGCGTGTCAACGTCGTAGAGGTATTTCAACTGCTTCACGCCAGGTGCTGAACTGGTGGCGTCAAAATGATTTCTGAACAATTGCACTGGGGTCCCAGATCCTGGGGGCTGGTCAGTTAGAGCTCTAACAATGTCAGGGACACCATCAGTGCCGAGCACCACATCGATTTCCGGCATCTCCCGCCGCAAGTCCCCTTGATAGCGTTCTGCCAGGCAACCGGTGACGATAAGGCGACGACAGGTGCCGTCCTGCTTGTGGCGGGCCATTTCGAGAATGGTCTCGATTGATTCCTCCTTCGCTTTATCAATGAAGGCACAGGTATTCACCACGATTACGTCTGACCCGTCCGCCTGGTTCGTCACTTCATGACCAGCCTGCTCGGCGAGGCCGAGCATCACTTCGGTATCCACGAGGTTCTTCGGACACCCGAGCGAGACAAAACCAATTTTCATAAGTCAGAAATGGCAGAGTGCGATCCACCGGCGGTATCCGGCAGGCCGACTGGATGTTTTGCGAGCACTGTTTAGTCCACTACGGATACATTCGATGAAGCATTCGGGGGTAAGGAATCGTTTCCCGTAAGTGTTCCAGACCGCAAATCCAGGTCAGGACACGCTCGATGCCCATTCCAAATCCCGAGTGCGGCACAGTTCCGTACCGCCGTAGGTCAAGATACCACTCGAAGGACTCTTCCGGGAGATTGTGTTTCTTAATCCTGGCAAGTAATTCGCTCAGGTCATCCAAGCGTTCTCCGCCACCAATGATTTCACCATATCCCTCAGGGGCGAGGAAATCTACCGAAAGTGAAAGCTCCGGTCGATCTGGATCTGATTTCATATAAAACGCTTTGATCGAAGCTGGGAATCGATGCACGGCGACCGGCCGGTCGAACTGTTCTGCGAGCACGGTCTCATCAGTGCCGCCGAAATCACCACCCCACTCGAATTGTTGTCCTTTTAGGTTCAGGAGTTCTACAGCCTCATCGTAGGTAATTCGGGGAAATGGGGCTCGCACCCGTTCAAGTGCAGCGATGTTACGTTCAAGTATTCCTAACTCTTGCCGCCGTGTTTCCAGCACCCGAGCTACGATAGCCACCACGAGGGCTTCGCCGAGTTCAATCGCATCATCGAGCGTTGCGAATGCCATTTCCGGTTCGACCATCCAAAATTCTGTTAGGTGGCGGCGGGTCTTGGATTTCTCCGCACGGAACGTCGGGCCGAAGCAATAGACTCGGCCCAGTGCCATGATGTTCGCTTCGTTGTATAGCTGACCACTTTGCGCTAGGTACGCCGTTGTTTCGTCGAAGTACTGGACGGGGAAGAGGGTGGTTGTTCCTTCGCACGCAGCTGGTGTGAAAATTGGTGTATCTGCAAGTGTGAAGTTTCGATTATTGAAGAAGTCGCGTACAGCATCTACGACGGTGTGACGGATCCTTAGGATTGCCTGCTGCCGCGGCGACCGAATCCATAGGTGCCGCCGGTCGAGCAAGTAGTCTACGCCATGTTCCTTATGGGTGATTGGGTACCCGGTTGACTCGCCGATGACGCTAAGGTTGGCAACGTCGATTTCGTAGCCACCCGGGGCGCGGCTATCGGCACGGACGGTTCCTTCAACAGCTAGCGATGTTTCTTGGCCAAGATGATCGGCATGGTGGAAGGCTTCCTCACCAACCACGGATTTCGACATCACGGCCTGGATGAAACCCGTGCCATCCCGCACGGTCAAAAAATGAATCTTTCCGCTTGAGCGACGCTTGTGTAGCCACCCACGTAAGGTGACCTGCTGTCCTTCAAACCCCGCGATTTCCTCAATGTAGGCGGTCATAGAACTGGTCAGTCCAAGCGTATTACGTCAGCCTAGTAACTAATCAATACGAGTACGGACCCGACAGACGGTGTCAAGGGCTGTTTCTAGATCTTGACTCCGACCTACCGCGAAAGTCCACGTAACATCGTAGCCGATCTTCTGCGTGGTCATCAGAGCCGTTGACCAATCGACGGAACCCTCCAACGGCACCAGATGCTCGTCGCGCTTCCCGTGGTTATCACTGTTTACTCGATTTCTTGTAGGAAGGGGGCGAGTGCCCCACGAAGAGGATCGAAGCGCGGGTTCTGGTCAAATGTGCGTTGCAGGTAGTGAATCGTACGAGGGATGTACTGGATATAGACGGGATTTCGACGAATGGATGTCTGATATCCGAACGTGCCGAGGGCCTTGAGGTTACGCTGAAGAGCCATCGAGTCAAACTTTCGTCGGAACTTATCGGCAGGTAAAGGATTGGGCACATTAACCAAGAAGCGATCAATCAAGCCTTCAATTGTTTCTTCACTCAGGTCGGTGTAAGAATCACGTAGTAACGAGACAAGGTCGTAGGTGGCCGGACCCATTCGCGCGTCCTGAAAGTCGATGACATACAAGCGTTCGTTGTGCAGCATCAAGTTGCGGCTATGGTAGTCGCGGTGGCAGAGGACTTGAGGTTCACTAGCGAGCTCCTCAGACAACTTCTGGAATTCTAGAGAGAGGCCCAGGCGCGCGTCGTCGCTCAGCGTTACACCGCGATAGCCTTCTAGGAAATGTTCAGCGAAGTAGTTAAGCTCCCACATGAACTTCTTGACATCGAAAGTGACCGTAAACGGTAAGATGCTGGGCGCGGCCATTGCTAGCCCCTTCCGCTGTATGACCGTAATGAGATCGACCGCTTCTCGGTACACCGCTAAATGGTCACTGGTTGAACCGGTACCCAGGTGGGCCTGCAGCGTAACGTCACCGAGGTCCTGTAATGCCAATACGCCGAGATCGGTGGCATGTTCAAGGACCGTGGGCACCGACACCTCCATCTGCTCCAACAGTGACGCCACCTTGATAAACGACAGTGTTTCAGACCTAAAAGATTTACCGTACAAGGCCAGGACAAACGATTCACCACTCCTAGGAATCACACGAACATAGCGCCGATTAGAGGCGTCACCAGTCAGTGGCACAATTAGAGCGTCTACTTCCGCAAGCTGGCTCTGTTTGAGGAACTGATTAACGCGGTCACGCCACGGCTCGTCGACGGCTTGAATCGGTTGCGGGGTCATACTCCGGTCGCACCTTCCGATGATGAGGTTGGCTTGGCGGCTAGAGGAGCCACTAAAGGCTCTACCGAACCAGGTTGCAGCAAGAGGATCTGTTGTGTAAACCGACTGCCCAAGGGGAGTTGTACCCCATCGGTGATGACACAGTCAGTAAGCTCACAATCTGCCTCGACGGTGACTTGGTCCCAAATAGCCGTCCGCACTAGCCTGGCCGAGGGATCGACGTGACTGCCGGTGCCAGTAAGTTTTGAGAGCCCATTCTCGGGGGCAAGTGCGAGTGAAGTTTTCAAATAGTCGGCTGGTGTACCAATATCGAGGAAACGCCCAGAGATTCGATGCGCACGAATGCCGCGAGGTTCGGAAGCTACCAGATCCGTATATAGACCGCCCACTGTCGAGGCGGGCTCCCCCAAAGTCAGTTGATCAAAAACGCTTGGCTCAACCAATTGCACGCCAACGAAATGCTTGGAAGACGCTTGTTGGCCTGGTGGCAGGAACTCGCGGACCCATCCTTTATCGTCGACAGTGACTCCACCGTACCGGAGCGGGTCGGGATTGTCGACAACCGCTAAAGTAACCCTGGCGCCGCTTTGCTTATGTTCGGCGGCCAGCCGATCAAGAGACATGTCGGTGAGGGTGTCGCCGTTGATGATAAACGTCGAACAGGCGTCCAATAACGGTAACATCGCGCGCGGCCCACCTGCCGAGCCAAGTAAACGCGGTTCCCACGTGTAACGTATGTGGAGACCGAGCCCGCTTCCATCGCCAATAACACCTGTAATCGTGTTTGGGAGGTGGTGGAGATTCAACACTGCGTCTCGCACACCCTGCCCAACTAACCAGCGCAGCAGACGGTGCACGAGTGGCTCCCCTGCAACCGGGATAGCTGGTTTGGCTCGGATGTTACTCAGTGGACGAAGGCGCTTACCGAGTCCGGCGGTCAGCACCAGGGCCTGAGTCGGAATCATATTGGTCACGTTGCACTTCCGAATACCATGTCTGAGCTCGCGATCGCGTCCGCGGTTCCCGTTTGAATAAAAAGCTCGTAGTAGGTTTCAGTTACGTAGTCCGAGGCCGTCCGCCCCAGTTGCACGGTAAGTGCCTCGATGCCTTGTGCGGAACCTTCAAGCTCGACGAATGTCCCGATCGGTGTTTCATCGATAGCTACCATGACATCACCGTGCTTGAACTCCTCGCGATACTTCTCATAACGAAACACACTCGCGAAGCCGATGCGTTCGAGCACTTTGAGCACCGTGGGACCGTCACCGACAGGTGTCTCCAACTCTTCGCGTAATTTCATCGTCGATGGAATCGTCGGCCCCTTGAATGTTACGGTGGCTCGTTCAGGCTCTACACGAACCCGCAATGTCGAATGTTGCCGATTCAGTGTGCCATCCTCGGTATCCAGTAAGCAATCCTGCTGCAGCCTCCGTCTGTGCTTCAGTCTGGCTCCAGTTTTAAGTATCGCCTCCCTGGCCTCGGCCGGACTGGAGTATCTGAGTTTGACTTCGCGTTCCAAGGGGGCGTTCATGCTTCAGTGCTCCGAGTCTATAACCTGTCCCTCAAAATTATAGCGACAACCCATCCCAGAGTCTGAGCTCAAACGGGCGTGTGAGCGCATCTAGGTCAGCCGCGTACCGTAGGAACAACCACGAAGTGCTGGTGAACCAACACCTTTAGCGTAGACGACTACCTTGTGCGTGCTACCAAGCCCACCTGGCATAAACAGTGTCTTTGCGGCTAGACGATTCTTGAGTTCGTCAAGACCATCGTCTGGCTGGCTTGAGGGGATGTCCGCACCGCCGAGTCCAAGTAGGAAATAGGTCTGGTCGAGTGAGCCGAGACACTGAAGTCCGCAGTGTTCGGCGCAACGAGTTAACGATGTCAAGTCGACGTGCGCCGTGAGATCCCAATCACCTGGTTCATTTAGCCACGACGCTCTGGTTGGTGCCTCGACGTGCTTACGGTATGCAGCCAGTGTTCCGTGACGTTGTGCGGCGCCGTAGAGTTTCGACGCATCATTACCGTAGTCGATGAGCACGATAAAGCCTTGTTGAAGCCGGGAGGCCGCAGTCCGGATCCAATCTAATGCGAGTAGATTGATTTCGGCGGTGGAGTCGACAGGTAGCGTGACTTTGAGTTTGTCCAAATACTCCAGCAAGGTTGACGTCTGAACAGGCTGGAGCCGTTCGACTAGACGACTGCCGTCCGCGTCCACACGGATCTCATGGAGTCCGTCTGCGGTCATCGTGATCCGATGAACGGGAAACGCGTCGAGGAGCTCGTTGGCGAATATGACACCACGAATCGAGTCAGGCAGCTCGGATTTACTGTAAACGAGTTTGTCAACATGAGGTCCGAGCACAGCGGACTGCTCGGAACGGGCGTTAATGCTGCGTTCTACGAGATGGAGTCGGATAGAGTCGTAGAAACTCGGGATTAGGCTTGCCGCACCCAACACGTCTCTGGATAAGCGCCCGTTACCAGCGCCAGCCTCGACAATGTCGAACCTCAGTCCACCTCTAGCTGCTCGATTGACGAGCGACCACATTTCCTCGAACTGCACGGCCAACAAACGCCCGAACAGAGGTCCAACGTCGACACTAGTGAAAAAATCGCCTGCACGGCCAGAGCGTTGGGACGCGCGGGCGTAGTAACCGAGTTTAGGATGGTATAGCGCCAACTCCATGTACTCCACGAACGTGAGCGGGCCGTTCTTACGGGCCCGCTCCACTATTAGGTCGCGGAGACTCATGGGTCTAGTGAGGGCGGTTTACTCTTTGGTCGCTTGAACGAAGGTCTCCGAGCCGTCTCGCCAAATCAGGAAGAAGGCTGGTTCTCCAGAATCGACGAGCTGCAATTCTTGCACTGCGCTACTAGCACTATCGACCGCGACTCGGTTAACCTCGACGATGATGTCGCCCTGCCGCATGCCAGCTTGCGCTGCGGCGCCTCGAGGTTCGAGTTCCCTAATAACCGCACCTGTAAGGTCACTTGGAGCTCCAAGCCGTCGTGATAACTCTCCGTTGAGGTCGGCGAGCGTCATTCCGAACCCGGTGCTCTGATTCTCATTATTATTGCTCGCCGATCGTGGCTGGGCTTCGGCGTCCAGGTCGAGTTCCTCAATGGTCACTTCTAGGGTTGTTCGCTCCCGATCCCTTATAACTGTGATGGCTACTTCAGTTCCTGGGGCCGTGCGCGTTACTCTGTTCTGCAAGTCGCTCGTATCGATCACGGGATTCCCGTCGTACTCGATAATCACGTCGCCGGGTTCAAGACCACCTCGCGCTGCTGGCCCACCCGGTTCAACGCTCGCGACCACAGCCCCTTGTGTGTTGGGCAACCCGAATAGTTCAACGGCTTCCCGCTGCACAGCGGAGATGTTCACTCCGATCCGCCCACGAGTCACTTTACCGCCTTGAAGTTGTGGCAGTAGCTCGAGGACGGCATTGATTGGAACCGCGAAACCGATACCAAGATTGCTCGCCCGGTCGCTCACGATCGCAGTGTTGATACCGACTACCTCGCCACGAATGTTGAGCAACGGACCGCCGGAGTTTCCAGGATTGATCGCCGCATCGGTCTGCAAAACATCTTGCTGCCGACCAGGAGCTACCGGTAATGGTCGGCCGATCGCACTGATCACGCCGACCGTGACGGTGTGTGCCAGGTTGAACGGATTGCCGATGGCCATGACCCAGTCGCCGGGCTGCATCTGACTCGAATCGCCAAATTTGGCAACTGGGAGATCATGTTCTGGTGGCTCAACGAGTTCGATAAGAGCACTGTCAGTCAGTTGGTCTCGTCCCACGACGCGTGCTTCATAGAACGCGCTTTCATCGTTAAAAAAGCCCACCTCGATTTTTGTAGCGTCTTCGACAACGTGATTGTTGGTCAGGATGAACCCTTTTTCATCGATCACGAAGCCGGTACCGGCACCCTGCGTAAATTCCTCGCGAGGGCGTTCCTGTTCTGGCGCTGGTTGTCCGAAGAACCGTCGAAAGAGGTCGTCACCCCCACCAAAGAAGTCCGTTAGGTCCTGTGTTAGCCGACGCGATTCAGTCCTGATGTTTACGACCATTGGCGTTTGTGCGGTTGCGATGCGACGAAACGTCTGAGCGTCGAGCGTCCCTGTCACCGGGTCGCTGTTTGTCGGCGGCAGGTTAAACGACTGAGCTGACGAACTTGACGACAGGTTTAACCGCGACGTTAGCACCATGCCAACGGCCATAGAGACAACAGCAACCAGCACCATAGAAAAAACGGTTGTTCTTCGCGTGGACATCAATTCCTCCCAAACTCTCAACTGCCTTGCCGCGGCATTGTGCGTGGACGCCGTTGCGATGGCTGATTAGATCGTCGCGTACTCAGCCGAGTGTGACAATCTCTGTCTGTCGGGGCCCGGTCACTAGGGCCTCCTGCTCGCCGATGTACATGTTAATCTCAGTACGCACACCAAATTCGTCACTGTAGACGCCCGGTTCGATTGTGAAGCCCGTGCCAGGCAGCAGATGTCTGTCATCGTGAGTTTCGTAATCGTCCAAATGTACCCCATCTCCGTGAACCTGTTCGCCGAGGCTGTGCCCAGTGCGATGTAATATCCAACCTCCGTAGCCAGCAAGTTGGATTACTTCTCGGGCGGTGCGATCGACTTCCCAACCCATGAGTGCTTGTTCAGCATGGACCCGCGCCTCAATTAGCTCGACAGCTTTATCTCGGGCTGCGGCGATGACGCTGAAGGCCGTCTGCATTGGTTTCGGCACAGACTGGCCTGTGTAACCCACCCACGTGATATCAGCAAACACCGCATCAGGCTCGTCCAATTTACCCCACAGATCAAGAAGTAAGAGTGTATCAGCGCTGATGACCTGGCTATCATGTGCCTGGGGAAGGTAATGTGGATCGCCGGAGTGCTCCTGGACGGCAACAACCGGTGCCGAATCGCTGACCAGTCCTTCCTCAGCGAACCAGCCAACCATTTGTTGCTGTAGCTCGTATTCGGTTGACCCAGTCCGGTTTCGTAACGCCCGCCCGGTCTCATCAAACGCTCGGTCTTTGATGCGGTGAAGTCGTTCGGAGGCTTTTCGATGGGATGCGACCGCTCGTTCGGTCCACCGTGCGACAAAACGCTGCACTAGATCACCTGAGGAGGCAGGCTCGATGTTAAAGCGTCGCAGCAGTTCGACTGTGCCCGCATCGATTCGAGAAATGTATGGGATGGCGCAGTCTGGCGAGTATTCCATTGCAAGGCGTCGCTGGCCGGAGACTAGCGTCCGCAGTCCGACCTCAAGCTGCTGTCGATCTGCATAGATTTGCTTTGAACCTGGAAGCATGTCGAGGTTGTGCCGCTCAATCGCATGCACCAGCCCTTGCGGTTCGCCCTCCGCTGGAATTAAGTAATACCAACGACGGGTCTCCATTTTTCCAGTGCCCGATAGTCCGACTAACTGCCTCGCGATCTCGTTAGATCCGTGGAAATCGTACAGGAGCCACCCATCGAGCCCGTCGTCGCAAAGCGCTGCCTGAATGGCCGGAATGTCCAATGGCATCAGTCGGAGTATAACAGTCTACCTGCAGAGCGACTGGTTCGCAGGCCTCTTGTGATAGGACGTTGATTGGTCAGCTTCGGTTGGGATGTCCGGCAGGTCACGGGGATTGTCTCGGACGGTTAGAGTTCAGGCGGTCACGCTGGCGATCGCCGATTTTTGACCCCAATCAGCAGCATATTGTGAGAAAGGTGAAAGAACTTCTTATAATGGAAGAATGGAATCTTGGGATATGGGTGGTAGTTGGTGTTGGCGCCCGACCATCTGTTCGGGCCGACAACGGCTGGTGAGGTTGCTGACGGTGCCCATACGATTGTCCGTGTGGGTTGGGCTGCTCGTACTGTGGTTGACCATCGGTGTCGTGGCCCAGCAGGCGACGCAGGATGCAGTGCAGCAGCCACCCGTTACGTTCAGGCTCGAAGTCAATTATGTCGAAGTGGATGCGGTTGTTACTGATGAGAACGGAAATTTCATCGACGATCTAGCACTGAGTGATTTTGAGGTCTTTGAGGACGAGAAAGTACAAGAGGTCAGCGCCTTTTCTCTTGTCAATATTCCGATAGAACGTGCCGAGCGTACGCTGGTTTCGTCTGAGCTGATCGAACCTGACGTCAGTTCAAACGAGCGACCGTTTGATGGCAGAGTGTTCGTTCTCTTGCTCGATGATTTGCAGACAACTCCGCTCCGCACGAACTACGTCAAAGTGGCCGCCAAGGAATTTATCGAGCGCCACCTCGGCGCCAATGACCTCACCGCTATTTTTTTTGCGAGCGGGCGTACCGACGTGTCACAGGGATTCACCGGTAATCGGCGTTTACTTCTGGAGGCCGTGGATAAGTTCGCGGGGCAAGGTGCTCGTTCCAGCGTGATGGGGCGGAACGATACTTATTTCCGATACCTCAGTCAGGAAGACTTTCATAACACTCGCGTTGTAGACGAGCTCGACTTTGAGCGTGGCACCAAGGCTCGTGCCACATTAGCAACGCTCCGGGAACTTTCGGATTGGCTTTCGGGCGTACGCGGTCGCAGGAAAGCCGTTGTCTTCATGAGCCAGGGGATCGACTACGACATCTACGACGTTTTCAATTCACCATATGCTTCAACGATCGCGTCTGAGTTGGAGCGGACCATAGGCGCGGCTGCCCAGGCCAATGTTGCGCTCTATACGCTCGATCCTCGTGGCATGACAACTATTGGGTCAGACCAGATTGAGGCCCAGCTCATCCAAGACGACCGATTCACCGGAGGCGGGACCGGGCTTCGGAACGATTCACTTCGGTACAACCTCAGGTTGGCACAGGACAACTTGCAGGACTTGGCCGACGGGACGGGTGGCATGGCGTTTATAAACTCGAATGACCTGTCCAACGCGTTCACCCGGATCGTTGAGGATAACAGCTCTTACTATGTACTTGGTTACTATCCAACCAACGACCGGCGTGATGGTCGGAACCGCGCGATTGAAGTACGCGTCACCCGTCCTGGTCTTGTCGTCCGCTCGCGGAAAGGGTACCAGGCGCCACGAGGTAAGGCACCTAGAATTGAGCTCGCCGAGGTTGAAGGTGCCTCTGACGCACTCCGTGAGGTGATGACGAACCCGTTACCGGTAAGCGGGCTCACGTTACGCGTTACGGCGGCGCCGTTTCTAGGGGAACGCCCGAAGTCTTCGGTTGCCTTCGTGGCGGAAATTGGTGGGCAAGACCTAACGTTCACTGAGAAGAACGGACACTTTGAGGA
>CERD01013885.1_pt1 | contig 12253 bp, 10 predicted proteins | sample 530931 | NCBI WGS metagenome assembly CERD01 (sample SAMEA2621101, study PRJEB7988) | marine metagenome | isolation source: saline water (ENVO:00002010), including
AGGATTATGTCTTTTTAGAGGGGAAAATCCCTAGAACCCCATGTTAGGTGCTTTGCCGTGGGCTTTTTTATAAGCGTCAGAAAATGCAGCGATCACCGTGTCTTTGTCTAAGTTTGCCATGCTTTTTTGCTCTTTATTTTGTTAAGATGACGAACGAATAATGACTTACCTGAACACCAGATACGCGTCAAACGTAAAGGCAACGTTTATAGCGGAAAGCCTAAAGGCGTGGTGCACATATGCAGCGCCTATGTGACAACCAGTATCTCACGCTTATTTCAGTTAAATAGCAGGTAATTTCATAAACGTTCGCTACATTTTATAGCGTTTTTTAACCTATTTGTCTAACTTTCCACCGGAGGACCTGTGTCTATTAATAACCTTGAGCTGAAAAACTATCTCGATGGCGTTCTAAGGGCGAATGAAATCAGTGACTACTGTCCAAATGGCTTACAGGTAGAGGGCACAGGTAAAATTAAAAAAATTGTTACTGGTGTTACCGCATCTCAAGCGCTTGTTGACGCCGCGATAGACGCTGACGCAGATGCCATTATCGTTCACCACGGTTATTTTTGGAAAGGTGAGTCGCAGACCATCACGGGTATGAAAAAACGCCGATTGTCCGCTTTGCTTACTAACGACATCAACTTATATGCTTACCACCTTCCTTTGGATGTTCATCCTGAATTTGGCAATAATCGCCAGCTGGCGTCTTTGTTAGGTATTCAAGATATTCATGCAGTTAGCCATGTTAAACCGATTGGCGTAGTGATGCAGGGCACGTTAGAAGATGAAACCGACGGTGTAACGTTGCAATCTACGCTTCAGCAAATACTAAAAAGAGATGTGCTATTAGAAGGTCCAACGTCAAAACCCATTACAACACTGGCATGGTGTACCGGCGGTGGTCAGGGTTTTATTGAACAAGCTGTTGAACTTGGTGTCGATGCTTTTATTACCGGAGAAGTATCGGAACAAACGGTCCATACAGCCCGGGAAATGGGAATAACCTTTTTAGCAGCAGGCCATCACGCTACCGAGCGCTACGGTGTTAAATCTCTTGGAGAGCATATTGCTGAACACTTCGACGTAACGGTTGAATTTATCGATATTGATAACCCAGCTTAGCTGTAATTGCACAATATGAAGAACGACCATATATTTGATGGCATCGCAGAAAAGTTCGCAAACAACATTTATGGTACAACGAAGGGCAGGCTTAGGCATACCTTGTTGTGTGATGTGCTTGCGCCCTATTTAGCCCGGCCGTTAAAAGCCATTGAAATTGGTGGAGGAACGGGCGTGATGACTGCGCATATTGCTGCAATGGGGCATGACGTTGTCCTTACCGATGCATCAAGTGATGTTCTATCGAAAGCCGCGCCTTTGCTCAACGCCAGCGATAATATACGAATTCGACATCAGTACTTGCAGGAAATAGATGATTTAGCAGCCTATGATTTAGTGGTTTGCCATGCGGTATTAGAGTGGTTAGATGCCCCCTTCGATGCTATCGACTTTATTCATAAGAATATGAAACGTGGCGCACGCCTTAGCCTGAGTTTTTTTAATCAAGACGCAAACCTATTTGCAAATGCGATTTACGGTAATTTCGATTACATTGCTAAGGGCATGAAAGCGAAAAAGCAGGTGAGGCTAAACCCAAAACAACCGCTTGGTGCAATGCGAGTTGTAGACTATTGTGAATCTTTGGGGTTTAAGGTGTTAGACAAAGCAGGGATCCGCTGTTTTCACGACTATATGCGGGATATCAGTCATCAAAATAGTAAGTTTGATGAATTATTAGCGCTTGAACGGCAATACCATAAAATGCCACCCTACCTGTGGTTAGGTAAATACTTCCACCTTATTTTAGAAAAAGGTTAAAGTCTATTGCTACCGCTTAGTATGTTGTCGATGGTGGTATTGGCAATTTCTTCTAGGGCTTCTTCGGTGAAGAAGCCCTGGTGGCCTGTTATCAACACATTAGGAAAAGTGGTTAACCGTTGAAATACGTCATCTTGAATGATTTCTTGGGAATGATCGACAAAGAAGAGTTCAGATTCACGTTCGTATACATCTAGCCCTAAATATCCAATTTTTCTTGATTTTAGGCCCTTTATTATCGCATCGTTATCGACTAAACCCCCTCGGGACGTGTTAATAAGCATGACACCGTCGGGCATTTGGGCAAGGCTACTTTCGTTGATGATGTGATGACTATGTTCATTAAGTGGGCAATGAAGCGTAACTATCGCGCTCATTGCGAATAGTTCGTCAAGAGAGACATAATGCGCTCCCATTTCCTTTACGCTTACGTCTTCTATAGGGTCAAAACAAAGCACGCGACAGCCAAAGCCTAACAATATCCGTATTACGGCCTTGCCAATTCTACCGGTGCCGATTACACCTACCGTTTTATTATGCAACGTAAACCCTATCAACCCGGCAAGGTTAAAATTACCCTCTCTCACGCGATTATAGGCTTTATGGGTTTTACGGTTTAATGTCAGTATAAGGGCAAGGGTATGCTCGGCAACGGTTTCAGGGCTGTATGCAGGTACACGGCTTACCGAAATGCCTGCTCGGGTAGCAGCATTAACGTCAACGTTGTTAAAGCCTGCACAGCGAAGTGCAATGTGCTCTACGTCGGCGTGCTTAAGTGCGTCAATTGTTTCTGCATTTACGTTATCATTAACAAATACCACGACGTCAGAAAACCCTTTACAACTTGCCGCCGTTGAAGGGTTTAAAGGGTGTTCAAAGAAAGTGGCTTCTATACGGGGGGGCAGCGATTTATTGCGTTCACAAAGTAAGGCAGTGAAAACGTTTTTTTCATACGGGCGGGTGCTGAAAAACACAACTTTTCTGCTACTTTCACTGTCAGTTTCAATTTTGTTCTGGCTCACAACGCTCCCTCGTAGTATTTGATAAACGCAATTTAAAACATACAGTGAAGCTGGATCATTCGCTATTCTTTTCTAATAGTTCTGCGATATCGCTATCGATGGAAGAGGGCTTTATGGTCGGTGCGTAACGTTTTAATACTTTACCTTCTGCGTTAACAAGAAACTTAGTGAAGTTCCATTTTATTCGCTTAGACCCTAACAGGCCGGGTGCTTCGTTTTTTAATGCCTCAAACAACGGGTTGGCGTCTGGGCCGTTAACGTTAGTTTTTTTGAACAGTGGAAAAGACACACCAAAATTAAGCGTGCAAAATTGTGCAATGTCTTCATCACTTCCCGGCTCTTGGTGTCCGAATTGGTCGCAAGGAAAACCTAATATTTCAAAGCCTTTGTCATGATACTTTTTATAGAGCGCTTCAAGCCCCTCATATTGCGGCGTAAAACCGCACTTGCTGGCAGTATTCACTATAAGCAACACCTTCCCTTTGTATTGTTCCAAGGTGGTTTGCTCGCCGGTATTTAGCGTGAGGGAATGCTGATAGAGTTCCAAAGTCATTTTCCTATATTTTTGTTGTTGTTAAGTCTGTTACTCTTAGGTAAACCAAACATCGTTGATTCTATATAGAGTATATTTTGTATGAGTAATTTGAAAGTGAGTTTTCTGGGTTTAGGGGTTATGGGCTTTCCAATGGCAGGGCATTTAAGCAATGCAGGCTATTCGGTTAATGTTTATAACCGTACCGTACAAAAAGCCTTAGCCTGGGCAACCCAATATCAAAAGGGTGGAGCAAATGTTGCCGTAAGTGAGACGGTAGCCCATGCATGCGAAGCAGCCGATATCGTATTTATGTGCGTTGGCAACGATAACGATGTAAGAGAAGTGGCCACGCAAGCATTACAAGTAATGAAGCCGGGTAGTATACTTGTTGACCACACTACGGCATCTGCCGATATAGCGAGAGAACTGTACGCTGCGTGTAAGGAAAAGAGCGTAGGATTTCTTGATGCGCCTGTGTCAGGAGGTCAAGCGGGGGCTGAAAACGGCCAGCTAACGATAATGGTAGGGGGCGATGAAGATAAATATAACAAGGTCGAGCCTGTCATGGCTCACTATGCTCGACACAGTCAGCTACTCGGCAAAAGTGGGAGTGGTCAGCTTGCTAAAATGATGAACCAGATTTGTATAGCTGGCATTGTACAGGGCCTTGCCGAAGCCCTACATTTTGGACAAAAAGCGGGGCTGGATTGCAACGCCGTCGTTGATGTAATTAGCAAAGGTGCAGCCCAATCATGGCAAATGGAAAACAGAGCTAGCACCATGCTAAGCAATAGCTTTGATTTCGGCTTTGCAGTAGATTGGATGCGTAAAGATTTGAGTATTGCACTAGATGAAGCGCGAAAAAACGGTTCTACGCTAGCGCTAACCGCCTTGGTTGATCAGTACTACGCAGATGTACAAAAGCTGGGTGGAGGCCGTTGGGACACGTCGAGCTTACTTACACGGCTGAAATAATTTAAAAGACTACGTCATAGTAAAGGGGCAGCGCTAAAGATATATTTCAGGTGCCCCTTTTTTGTCCTGATGGCTTAACCCCTTATAACCAATAGCTAATGTGCGTGTTCTTGCGCAAGTAAAACAAGCTGCTCTAAACGGGCCTTGTTTGTCTCGTTTAGCGTCAATGCCGTTACCTTTTCAATAAGCTGCTTGAGCCTATACTTTCGGTATACGCCAATATCAGCCTCAATCATGCATTGAAGTAAATTCAGGCCAAAAGCGGCAGTTTTCGGCGAAAGTTGAAAGGCGTCATAAAAGTGTTTCATGGCTTTACTAAATAGCCCTTCAATAAAAAGCTGTGTACCGGTTTCATTAATCGAAACGGCTTGCTGGTGATTAAGACCTAAGCTTTCCCCGCCGGAAAAGATGAGTTCATCGTTCATCACTTGTTCTAATACTGCTTGTAGCTCAGCATTCTTTTGCTTTGCCATTAATAACAGTTCACTCGCCTTACGTTCATCACCCAAGCCGTGATGCACTTTAGCAGCAATAACCAAAACAGACGGTTCAGTACGCAAATAATTATCGACATAGTCACCTTCAAGCAGGTGTATGGCTTTTTCTACATCGCCGTCAAGGACTGCGGAGAACGCTAAAAGGTAATCCCGTTTTTGCAAGGCTTGCGGATCTCCTTGGCTTCTTCCTGCAATACCCACCAACTTTCGCGCTTGAGATAAACTTTCTGAACGATTTGTTTCAGGCGATTCTTCTGCAAGGAAAAGATAGAATTCCGCAAGTTCAAAGGTAAAGTCATTAAACCTGTCTTTTGCACTGCGGTGCATAGCGCGTTTCCTTTGTAGCAGATCTATGGCTTCAACAACCTTGTCCTGCTTTTGAAATGCTATTGTTTTCATCTTTGCTGCGGGCAAACTTAACTCGCTAAAATTGATTTCATCTAAATACTTTTCAACTTGATCATAAGCATGTTGCTCAAATGAAATGGACGCCAACCATTCGAATGCTTTATCTCGAGCAAGGCTTGAGTTAACCATATCGCCTAAATGGTCTTTGCATTCGGGCCACTGTCCAGACGCGTACTGACATTTTACTTTACCCCATTGGGCCCATAAAACTTTGTCTGAACGGGTCAATACATCATCGTAAATACTAAGCGCACGGCGGATTTCTCCGCTTTCAAAAAGAAGTCGGGCGTAAAGCTTTCTTATATCACCAACTAAACGCGGCGGTATGCCACCTTTAATTTTGGCGCGAACAATACTGACTGCGCGTTCTACTTGTTTGTTGTCTAATGCATGCAGTACGTTTTTTACAAAGTCGCGATATGAGAGGTAATGATTGATTTGGCGTGTTAACGACGCAATGGTGTATGGCTTTATTAGTAATACGTCTGGTTGTAAATCCATGACCCGACCAATGGTTTGGGGAGAGCGGTCAGAGGTAAGAAATATAATGCCGGTACTGGGTCTAATAAAACCCGATTCCCGTAAAATTTGAACCCATTCAACGCCCGATTTTCCTTCGCCTAAATGATAGTCCATTAGCAGTAATTCGAAGTTTTGTTTCTTGAGGGCGGCTTTTAGCTCTACGCCTGATGCAAAACTGCTCACTGATAAATTTGCGATAGACATTAAATGCCCTCGAAGCGCAGTTCGAGCGGTCGCATTGTCCTCTACAATCGCTATTCTAAATTCCACGGTAACCTGACGGGTTATTGTAAAGTAACTAGATTATCAGTAGCAGAATAAAAGTGCATTATTAATAAGGCTAAGATTCCCCCCCAATCGTGCGCACAATTACCTACCTGACTCATCTCGTCACAAAATATTTACGTTATAGATTATAATATTTAAACAAATGTTTACCTTTACGTTTACGTAAGGGGTAGGTATTGGGTATGGTTACCGAAAAGTCCAATATATTAAAGGTAAGAAAAATGAACTTTGATTTAACCGATGATCAGTTAGCCTTTGAAGAAACCGCCCGCCAATTTGCTCAACAAGAGCTTGCGCCAAACGCCGCGATGTGGGACAGAGAGCACCACTTTCCCGTTGATGCTATTAAAAAAGCAGGTGAATTGGGTTTTTGTGGATTGTATGCACCAGAAAGTGCCGGAGGCCTTGGTCTATCGAGGCTCGACTCGTCTATTATCTTTGAGCAGCTTTCTATGGGGTGCACCACCACGACAGCAATGTTAACCATACACAATATGGCAACATGGATGATTGCGACGTGGGGTAGCGACGACGTTAAAGATGCATGGTGCGAGCAGTTGGTAACAGGCAATAAACTAGCGTCTTACTGCCTTACCGAGCCAGGTGCAGGTTCAGATGCGGCTTCACTTAAAACTAAAGCTACTAAAGAAAACGGTGGCTACGTACTAAATGGGGCAAAAGTATTTATTTCTGGCGCAGGCAGTACAGATATTTTAGTGGTTATGGCCAGAACAGGTGAAGACGGCCCTAAAGGAGTATCTGCATTTGCCGTTCCTGCGAATACAGACGGTATTGAATATGGAAAGGCAGAAGAAAAAATGGGCTGGAATGCCCAGCCGACCCGCATGATCACCTTTGATAATGTAAAGTTAGATGAAAGTTGGTTATTAGGTGAGGAAGGACAAGGCTTCAAAATGGCCATGCAAGGCTTAGATGGCGGCCGTATTAATATTGCCACGTGTTCAGTTGGGACTGCGCAGCAAGCGTTGAATGTAGCGCGCGACTACATGAATGAGCGAGAACAGTTTGGTAAACCGATTGCCGGGTTTCAAGCGTTACAATTTAAACTTGCAGATATGGCAACGGAATTGGTTGCGGCGAGACAAATGGTGCGTATGGCGGCTTGTAAATTAGATAATAATGATGCAGATAAAACTACCTACTGCGCTATGGCTAAACGCTTTGCCACCGACGTAGGCTTTAACGTGTGTAACGACGCGCTTCAATTACACGGCGGTTATGGCTATATAAAAGAGTACCCTCTAGAACGACACTTTAGAGATGTTAGAGTGCATCAGATCCTTGAAGGTACAAATGAGATTATGCGCGTTATTATTGGAAGACGTTTGTTGGCGGATGAACGCAACGTATTGTAGTGCGCTTTTATTAGCTATGTTAGACGTGGTTTTAATGGAGCGTGTTTATGGTTGTAAACACGAAGAAGGAGGCGAGAAATAACGATGATTAATGCCGATTCAGTTGTAGTGGTTGATGAAATTACTACAGCAAGTAAAGACTACAAAATAGGCCGGTTAACGCTTAATAAACCCAAAGCACTGAATGCGTTAGATTTGGAAATGGCAGGTATAATGCTGGACGCACTTCGGCAATGGCAAGCGCGCAGCGACATTGTCGCTGTTGTCATAGACGCTGCAGGTGAGAAGGCGTTTTGTGCAGGTGGCGATATCGTCTCTATGTATAATTCGATGGTTGAGGCCCATGGAGAGATTCCCGCATTCCTCGAAACCTTCTTTGAAACCGAATACACCCTCGATTACACCATTCATAACTACAACAAGCCTATTATTGTTTGGGGCAGCGGCATTGTTATGGGGGGCGGTATGGGGTTACTTTGTGGCGCCAGCCATCGCGTTGTGACAGAAACTTCTCGTTTGGCGATGCCTGAGATTTCTATCGGTTTGTATCCTGATGTGGGTGGTAGTTACTTTCTTCCCCGCTTACCCGGTAAATCGGGGTTATTCTTAGGTTTAACCGGCGGTCAAATGAATGCAGCAGATGCTATGTACGTTGGGCTCGCTGATGTAATGGTTAGTAGTGCTGAAAAAGAAAATTTGCTGCAGGGCCTTGTAGACTACGCGTGGAATGAAACAAGCAGCTCAACCCTTGAAGGCGCAGTAAACACGGTGTTAAGCCGCCTACAAAAGCCTGAAACGGAAGTGCAGAGCAACATAGGGCCCAACATGCCCCTTATCAATGACTTGTGTAGTGCCAACAATGTAAGTGAGGTTGTAAATGCCATATTGACCGCTGATATGCAGGGCGACAAATGGCTATCTAGAGCGCAAAGTACCTTGGCAAAGGGCTCGCCTATAACGATGCACTTGGTATTCGAACAATGCAAAAAGGGCGCTACTATGTCGTTAGCAGACTGCTTTAGAATGGAGGCTGATATGTCCTGTCGATGCGGCGAAAGTGGTGAGTTCCAAGAAGGGGTAAGGGCGCTGTTAATTGACAAAGATATGACGCCCCAATGGAAATTTAAAAAGGTTGAAGACGTACCTGAAGCCGAGATAGCGCATTTCTTCACGTCTCCTTGGTCTAAAGAAGCACACCCGTTGGCTGCTTTGTAGTACAAAGCTTACTAAACGCGAGCGGCAACCAGTTCGGGCAAATTTGTGCATACATAAAGCCGCTACAACCGTGTAAGCGTCATATTTCTATGACTATGCATTAGAAAAGTATGGCGCCAGTCGCACCGCTTATTGCCGTAAAGCTATCGGTTTTGGTATCCTTTACGGCAAATTCAAACACATAAGTACCCGTCATGTGGCACTGCCCACTTTGTAAAGCACCGATATCATTAATAGCCTCTCCAATTCGTTGTCAAAATAGCCACAGCTTCGACAAAGCGAAGTCTGGGTATGTAAATTTGCTCCCTGTTCAGTTCAAAAAGTCGAAAGCGCCTGGTGACGATAAGGAGATGGTTAAAGCGAGACGGGAATTCCATCAGCTAAATGCGTATGGTCCGTTAAAAGAGAAAATGGTGTCGTTGTTGCAACGTTCTCTAAAAGACCTATACGCGGGGCAAGCTACTGTTAATGATCAAGGAAAGCACGGTTGTATCAATATCTTTGACGCAGGTTGCGGTGAGGGGAGTTACCTCGACGCGATAACTCAAGGACTATCGGTACACGGTTTTGATGTACAAGGTGCAGGAAGTGATATCGCCAAAGTTGCGGTTGAACTAGCGGCCAAAGCGTTCAAACAGGCACAATTTGTGGTGGCAAGTAGCTTTGAACTTCCCCTTGAAACAGGTAGTCAGGACGTGATGCTGCAGGTCTTCGCGCCGGGAAGCGACAAAGAATACTTTAGGGTGCTTAAAGATAACGGCCTTTTACTCACCGTTGACCCGGCACAAAAGCATCTATTCGAGCTTAAGCAACAGGTTTACGCTAATCCAAGACCGCATGAGCTGAACGATAGTGTAAAGGAAGGGTTTTCTCGTATAAAAAACGAAACTTTTTCATTTCCTATTGCGTTTGAAAGCCGCGAACATGCCCTTGCGTTAATTAAGATGACGCCTTTCTATTGGAAATTACCCAAAGGTAAAATTGATGAAATTGTCGAAGCCCTAAAAAGCGTTACCGCCGATTTTCACATCCAGCTTTGGAAAAAGCACAGTGATGTAGAAGCGTGATGACAAATATAGTTGAATCTGCCCCAGCGACAAAAGCATTGTTTTTAGACCGTGACGGCGTAATAAACGTTGACCATGGCTACGTAGGAACGTATGCGGACTTTGAATATAAAAACGGCATATTCGATGTCATCAAGCAGTTTCAGTTAAAAGGCTATCAGCCTGTTATTGTAACGAACCAAAGCGGTATTGCCCGAGGGTTTTATACTGAAACTGAGTTCCAATCACTTATGGAAAGAGTTCAAAAAGACTTTACTGCACACAATATAAATAACATACCTGTGTATTTCTGCCCTCATCATACACAGGGCTCGATATCTCGCTATGCTATTTCCTGCGAATGCAGAAAGCCAGCGCCAGGAATGCTATTAAAAGCTGCTAAAGATTTAAACATAGACCTTTGTAACAGCATACTTATTGGGGACAGCTGGCGTGACATACAAGCCGCTGATGCAGCGGGCCTTAAACAAAGCATATTCTTGTCAAAAGAGGTCGTCACACCTGAGCAGGCTGAAGGGCTTAGTGAAGGTCACAAAATTAACATCGTTACTTCACTTTCAGAAATTACGCCACCATAATTTTCCGCTCAACCGGTTACGCATAACATCGCAGATATTTGAAATTAAAGAGTTTTTAAAAAACTTGATATAAAAAGGCTGCAGTAACTTATGTTGCTGCAGCCTTTTTGAATGTTAGTTTTGTGTTGAAAATCGCGAAAGATGCTTAATCGCTTGGCTTAATAAATCAACGTTTAGCGCGTCTTTACTGCGTTTTCCTGTTTCCATATCGCTTATCTCATAGCTGCCGTTACTTAACACATCAGTACGTTTATTATCGTGGAATACGACAATACGTTCGCCTGATGTGCTTACTAGCCACGCTCTAGAAGGGGCTAATAGGCTTTGGCCCGTAGAATAAAAGGTTGCTGGTGCATTACAGCCTAGCGCATTTAAAATGGTCGGCGCTAAGTCTTCAGTGCTGGCTAAATTGGCCTTCAGATTGAGCGTACTGTACAACGCGCCTTTACCTTCCTCACTTCCAAAACCTGTGGCTACGATTACGTCGTGATTGCGTTTAAGCGTATTCTCTACATAACGTGCAATATCATTGCTTTTCATAAACGCAATATGTAGGCCGTCGTGATTATTCGTAATGGGTTGTAAGTACCCAGACAGCTGCGGCAGTGGCAGTGTTTCATCGCTATGAATAGACACAGGCATACCCGAACCTAACGGAAGCGCAAGAAGAACAGGGCGCTTTTTCGATAACGCGTCTTGATAGATTTCCGGTACGCCAAACAGTGTTGACGTTATTAAGCCTTCAATGCTGCTAGCAGTAGAATAATAATTACTCACTTTATTTAAGCTTTTAGCGCCCACGCTAAGTAAATCTACCGACTGCTCGTTGTCTATTTGAACCACTACGGTTAGGTTCTTGTTTGTTTCCACTGAGCAGTAAACCGGTTGTGCTGGATACGTAATGTTGTGAATGTCTGGGCTAAACTGCAGCTGTTTTCGCTCCTCATAGGCCGCGAGGTCAAGAAGCCCGTAACGAGACATAGTCGTCTTAGCCGTAGCAGGATATGAAAGCGGAAACATATTGTCTTGTTTGATTATAGGCTGATAGAGCTTGGCGTCTGCCCATACGTGTATCGCGTGGCTCAGTACAAAGCAGCTTACGAAGAAAGTAGTAACAGGTACGCCGACCTTATAACGAGTGAAGCGCTCAACTCGCTTCCAAATTGCATTGGCTAGCACTAATTGAAAGCCTAACCACACAATAAACAGCAAGAATAAAAACGCCCACTGTTGCCAGCTTTCAATGGTCATACTTGACTGGGTTTCGCTTCTCAATAAGTCTGCAGCGTGAAAACTAATGTGAAAGCCTGTGCGGTTAAATAGAAGGGCATCGAACGCCAGCAGCGCCAAACCGACAGCGGCAATAATCGAGGCGCTGCCTTTTATAACCCTGGGGTTATTGACCAAATAGCACAGGGGGAGAATAAAAATAACGAAGCCAAAAAAGGTCATAAACCCAATATGACCAAACCAATTGGCTAGTAGATACAAGGTGCCGACACCCGTGCCTGGCATAGGTGAAGAGAAAACAAAAATTGAGGCAATAACAATGGCGATAATAATATTCGCCAAGGCAAACCAGTGCCCCCAATTTACCAGTTTAGTAACACGCTGGCGACGAGGTGATTCGGCAAGTATCATGCAGTCCCTTAGCTATTTTTTACGCTTTTCTTAAGAACATCGGCAAACTGCGTTGCCATGGCTTCGCGATCTTCAGGGGCTACCTGAGTGTTTAAAATATGCGTAATTACGTTTCCTAACACCATAAGTGAAAGATCACGGTTTGCACCGCCTTCTTCAAGCGTTAGAATGACGTTATTCATTAGCGTTTCGAACTGGTCGTTGCTATAGCGGCTCTGTTGGGGCATTGCTACGCCTCTTTT
>CERD01110377.1_pt1 | contig 12234 bp, 12 predicted proteins | sample 530931 | NCBI WGS metagenome assembly CERD01 (sample SAMEA2621101, study PRJEB7988) | marine metagenome | isolation source: saline water (ENVO:00002010), including
ATTCACATCGCCAGGGTCAAGGGCACACCCTCGGACCCGGTGCAAGAAGCAACTGCGATCTCCGGTATGGGAATCGAAGGCGACCGCAGCTGCGTGGAAGGTAACACCCGCCAGGTACTGTTCATGGACAAAGAAACGTTGGACGACTTGGAGCTGACGCCGGGCCAGATCAAAGAGAACATCACCACTTCCGGCGTGGATATGTCCCACGCCCAACCCGGCCAGGTGTTCTTCATCGGCGACGAAATAAGGATGGAAGTCGTTGGCGACTGCGAAGCCTGCGGCAAGATGGAAGAGATTCGCCCGGGTCTGGAGGATAGGCTCAACGGACGCCGAGGCATGCTGGCCATGGTAATCAACGGCGGTACCATGAAGGTAGGAGACACCATCCGCTTGGATTCCTAGGTCGCGGGCCGCGTCCCTCTCACTAAGAATGGTAATAGATAAGGCGGGAGACCATCGGTTTCCCGCCTTATCTTATGCTGTTTCTTCCCGAAAACCAGATGTCGCTCTGAGATGCTTTACGGTGTGCGGCCAGTCAGTCCCAACAGCTTATCTTGAGCGCTGCCGGTCGAGGGAATCACTACCTCAGGCCCGAATGCGCCCATCTTCCTGCCGCCTTCAACCGCCTCGGGGCTGAGAACACCCAGACAAATCTCGGCAACAGCACTGTCCATCGCCTTGTTCTGATTGGTCGCGCTGGCCACGTCCCATTGATGGACTACCAAGTCCAATATGGGAATCATCATGAAGTGCCCGGCGGGCATCTCGCCAAAGGGCGTGGTCACGACTGTAGAAAGGTCCATGCCTTGGGCCGCCGAGATCACGGTGTCTGTGATCGACTTCAAAGCCGCTTCCGCTCCTTTTTGAGGAATCGGGCCGTCGACCTGGAACATGGAACCGGGGTCCATGGTCTGGCCGGTCAGGGTCGCGTGGAGGAAGGTCTGGACATTGATGTTGTGGTTTATCAACTTTTGGACGGTCCACTCTACGCAAGGAGTGCTTGCGCTGAGTTGACTAGCATTTACGTTCCCGAATGTAGATACTATCGATTGGGCCACTCCCTGGTAGACTTCGATTGGGTTAGGGCCTTGCTGAGCCATGGGTCATCTCATTATTTGCCACCTGGGGTGACATCATAGTAAGTTTGCCAGGGCAACTTCTGCCCATTCTGTATCCATGCGGCGATTGTCCGCTATCTGCTGCCCGGATTCCCCCACGGGCTCATTAACGTGGAAGCGGATTGTATGGGTAAACTTCATGTCCCGTCAACCTTCAGGTGGCGGCGACCCGTCGTTCACCCATTACCGGACCAGTTGTTAACTAAGTGTTCTTGAAACTGTACCGGACACGTCGGAAACCTGAAGGATATCCGACCAGGCGTTAACCGCGTCATCCACCCCTTCCTGAGACAGCACCAGGGCCACGTTTTCCTGGAACTTAGATTTGATGCTGTCAAAGCCCCAAGGATTCTTCTGGCTGCCCAGGATATCGGCCCTGGCAGTAACGTGCTCAAACACCCGGCCATCTTTCAACGTAATCTTGACTTTATGCCCATCCTCGGACCGGGTCAGCATCTCTTCGGACTTGGCCATAACCCGGGTCCGTACTTTACCCATCGTTTCGTTAATGGTGGGGTCGGCGATTTTTTCTTGAGTGAAGGTGTCAACGGCGATTTCCCCATCCACCAGAGCCGCCGCGACGTTGAATTTGGCGCTGAATTTCCCCTTGAGCTCGTCGTCGGGATCCTGGTAAAGCATCACTACCGAGTAGTAGGATTGGTCTACTTCTGCAGAGGCCACGTCTTCATGGGTGAAATTGTTGTCCCGCATCAGGCTGAACAGGCTATCCAACATGGCGTGATTGCCGCCGCAGCAAGGATACTTCTTAATCATCAGAGCGTCCTGGACCCGGTAGGGCTTACCCAGGTTTTCCGCCATATCATCCAGGTCGTAGATGCCCTCGCCCAGCACCGTGGTAGCGAAACCGAAGGGATGCTCGATAATCTGGTCTCCGGCAGTCAATCCCCGCTGAGCGAGTTGGGCCGCAGTCACGCCATCCCGGCAGGTCAGGCCGGCGTGCAACGGCTTGGTCATGGTGCCGAAGTTGTGGATCAACCCGCTGGCCATGGACCCGGCCATACCCAGGGCCATGACGGTCTGGTCATGGTCTAGCTTCATCAGCTTGGCGCAGGCGGCGGTGCAGGCCAACCGGCCGATGACCGCGGTACTGTGGAACCCCTTATCCATCTGTTTGTATTTGGTGGCGTGTTGCAGCGCCAGCCCAACCTCGCACCCCACCACATAGGCCTCCAGCAGGTCTCGTCCAGTAGCTCCGGAGTGCTCTCCGATGGCCAGCAGCGCGGGGAAAATAGCGACGGTGGGATGGCCGAAGCCGCCGAAGTCGTCGAAGTCCAAAGCGTGGCCCATTGTACCGTTGGCCAATGCAGCGTTGGCTACGGAGCTTTGAGATCCAGACGAAAGCACCGTGGCTTGAGGCGCCGCCCCTTGATCGGCGACGTATTTCTTGATGATGTCACCCACCGGCTGGGCCGACCCCGCCAGGATGACCCCAATGACGTCGAAGCATGACTCATTGGCCACTCGGATGGCGTCGGGCGGGATGTCCTCATACGTTGTGTTGACGATCCACTTGGCGATGGTATCTGTCGCGCCCATCGATCTACCTCCGTTAAATCAGATTTCGTCCGAAGATTCTCGTGGTTTTAAGGGACTTCGCGCCCATTATATACCTGGCAGTGGCGACGGCAAGACAGGTATTTGGAATAAAAACCCGGCCTCGATATCTATACTCGTCGACCTATGAAAGACATATAATTGTGAAACTATCCCTCGGAAATGCAGAGAAGAATCGCCGCCGTCCCTGCTTCGGGACCTTTACGGGGTGGGAAATCGAAATTGGATAAGCTGACCATATGACTACCAAGGCGGAAGCCGTAATTATCGGCGGCGGGGTGATGGGTTGCAGCATCCTGTTCAACCTGGCCGCCCGCGGATTAACCAACTCGGTATTGTTGGAGCGTGAGTCCCTGGGCTCCGGTTCCACCGGCCGCTCTTCTGGGGCCGTGCGCATGCACTACTCCAACGAAGTCCACGCCCGGATGGCCTGGCAAAGCCTGGAGATATTCCGCAACTTCGATCAGATTATCGGCGGCAGCGTAGAGAACCAGGCTGCCTTCGTGGAAACCGGGTACTTAATCTTCTCCGGCAACGACGACGTGGACGCCTTCCACGCCAATGTGGCCATGCATCAGCGGGTTGGCATTCAATCCAGCATCATCAGCCGGGAGGACGCCGCCGAGATCGCCCCGGCCTTCAACTTGGAAGATTGCGCCGCCATCGCCTACGAACCCATGTCGGGCCACGCCGATCCTTCAGGCGTCGCCGCCGCGTACGCCTCCCGCGCCCGTGAGTTGGGCGCTCAGATAAAGTTGCAAGCTGCTGCCACTTCTATAGAGGTTTCTTCTGGGAAAGTGACCGCGATAATCACGGCCGGAGAGCGCATCGAAACACCCATGGCCGTTGTGGCCACCGGTCCCTGGAGCCGCCGCTTCCTGATGCAGCACGGTATCGACCTGCCTCTGGAGGCCACCCGGCACGAGGTGATACACCTTAAACGCCCCGTAGACAAGATTCCCTACCACCCAGGCGGCGGCGATATCGCCAACCTTATATACTTCCGCCCGGAAGGCGCCGACCTGACCCTAGTGGGCAACGGCAACATTGAACAAGTGGTGGATGACCCGGAGATATACGCCGCCAGGCCCAGCCAGAGCTTCATTCAAGAAGTGTGGAGCCGGCTGGTCCGCCGGATTCCAGTCATGGAAGAAGCCGAATTCAGCACCGGCTATGCCGGTCTATACACGTCCACTCCGGACTCTCATCCCATCATAGACCTGGTAGAGGGGATCGACGGTCTGTACATCTGCACCGGGTTCAGCGGCCACGGGTTCAAGCTATCTCCCATGGTGGGTGTGCTGATGGCGGAACTGATGCTGGACGGCCAGGCCACCACCATAGACATCTCTCCCTTACGCATGTCCCGGTTCCGTGAGGGAGACTTGAACAGTCCAAGCTACGGGTTCAAAGTGTTGGTTTAAGAGGTGTGGATGTGAAGGGCCTAATGCGATTGACGGCGCTGGTGTTGCTCGCCATGGTAGGGTTAACGGCGTGCGGCAGTCTGACCGCAGAGGAAAAGAGCTACAAAGCGGCGGTGGAATTTCAGGAGCAAGGGAAGCTGACCGAAGCTATCGCCGAATACGGCAAGGTCCTGGAGTTGAACCCCCAGTCCGTCGAGGCTTATGCTAACCGTGGTGGCGCCCGTGCCGATATGGGCGAATATCAGATGGCCCTCCAGGATTACGATCAGGCTCTGCAGCTTAACCCGGAGGACGCCAAGTTGTATCTCACCCGTGCTAATCTCCACAGCGATCTAGGTGAGTCTGGCAAGGCCATCGAGGACTACAGCCAAGCGATTCGGATCACGCCAACTTTCTCGGATTACTACCACCGAAGGGCTAATGTCTACGCCAAACTGGGCCAAGAAGTCCTGGCCCTGGGGGACTACGCCGAGTCTATACGCCTTAGTCCCAGCGTCGCCGCGATATATGTCGACCGGGGCAAGTTCCACGGCAACTTGAACCAACGTCAACGGGCCTTGGACGACTTGACGGAAGCGATCCGTCTGGACAGGAACAACAGAGAGGCCTATGCGCTACGCGCCGTGGAGAACGCCCATGCTGGCAATGGCGCCGCTGCCCAGCAAGACTTGGAACAAGCCGTCGGGCTTGGCTATGATCAAGCACTTCTCGCAAAGACGATTCAGCGGATCAGAGCCCGGCGTTAGCCAAGCCGGCTGGTCTCAGACCGCTTGTATGATATTGTGGTCAATATGTCATCTTGACCTGTTGGAGGGCTTTTCGTGGCGAAAGTAAGGAGTGTGGCCGACGCCAAGAAAAACCTGTCTGAGCTTATGAGCCGGGCGGCATATAACAACGAACGGTTCTTGATTCAACGCCGCGGCAAGCCCATGGCGGCGTTGGTCTCTGTTGAAGACCTGGCCCGGTTGGAGGAGCAACCTGTTGCCCGCAAAGGTTTGCTAGCTGCGGTGGGGGCGTTGGCGGACTTCGACGGATTGGACTCAATGGTAGAGGAGATTTACCGCCAACGGGAGCAGGCTCAAGACAGACCGGTGGAGTTGGAGCCTTAATGTTCCTCTTTGACACTGATACCTTGAGCGAGGTCTTAAAGAGAAACCCCTCCCCTGGCCTCATGGCCCGGCTGGCATGGTTGCCAGCCGGAGATCAGTTTACTACCTCGATTACAGTTGGTGAAATGTCGTACGGCGCCCATCGGAGCTCTCAAACGGAATATCTTTTACAGCAGTTTGAAGAACTCCTGTGGCCTATGGTCCAAATCTTGCCTTTCGATCGTGCCTCTGGGAAGGTCTACGGCAGCCTCCGAGCCGATCTGGAGCGCGCCGGAACACCGCTGGCGGAGCCCGACTTGCGCATCGCGGCCATCGCATTGACCAACGACCTGACCGTCGTTACCGGCAACGTCCGCCACTTCTCCAGAATTCGCGGTTTGCGAGTCGAGAACTGGATCTGATGCTCCGTCCGAACTTTCTATCAAAGGCCAGCAGCGGGATCGCCTAACTCACCGCCCCTCTGAAAGAATCCCGTGGGATGAATGAAAGATCATTTCAAGATTTGGGTGGTTCTACTTTCGGCCTGCGCCCTTGTCCTCGCCGGTTGTCAGACCGGAAAAACCCGGAGCGGCAACCGGCGATTATTTCCCTGGACCAACCAGTCAACCGGGACCCGGCCGCCGCCCGCCCTTATCAAGGCAGCGGCTCGATTCATGCCGCTCAGGGCAACCTTCAGCGATCCGTCAAGGATTTCGACGAAGCCATTCGGTTGGACCCGAAATTTGTGCAGGCATACTACTCCAGAGGGTTCGTGTATAACCGGTTGGGGCAGCCTCTTCGAGCCACCGAAGATTTCAACCGAGCTATCCTGCTAGACCCAGATGTGGCGGAGGGTTACCTAGGCAGAGGTGAAGCCCACGCCGTGCTCAAGCAAATACCCCAGGCCATCGAGAATTACGGGGAGGCCAATCAGGCGTGATCCCAGTTCCTCCAGAGCCTATTACGGCCGGGGTAACGTTTACGCCGAGCTGGGCCGCCCCCGGCTGGCCATCCAAGATTGGGAGAACGCCACCCAGGCCGATAGTCAGTTCGCCCCGCCCTATCACCGCTTGGGCGAAGCCTATCGGGGCATGGCCCAACTCCAGCGGGCCCTCACAACCCTGAATCACGCCCTACGGCTTGACCCGGGAAATGTTCCCAGCCTCGCCAGCCGCGGCGCAACTTACGCTCAGTTGGGCCAGTTCCAACCGGCGGCCCGCGACCTAGAAGAAGCCATCCTGCTTGACCCCGAACACGCCCAATCTCACAATAACCGGGCCTACATCGCCCTCAATCTGGGAAAGACGCAGCAGGCTATACAACACCTAAACACCGCCATCTCCCTGGATCCTTTGGCGGGGCCGGCCTACACCAATAGGGGATTTGCTTACCACCGATCGGGACGCTACCAACAGGCCGTTCAGGACCTTGACCAAGCGGTGGAATTGATAACAGAAGACATTACAGCCTATCGCCGATGGGGCCTGGCCTACGACGGTTGGGAACAGTATCGCCGCCCCAGGGAAGACTTTGACGAGGCTATCCTTATTGTGCCGTGGATTGGCGGGGTGTACGCTGTGCGTGGGGTTGCCAACGCCCTGTTGGGAAGAGACTCGGCCTCCCTCCGCGACATCGACCTAGCGGCCCAAAGAGGATTGGACCGGAGACTGGTAGAGCGGGCCATAAAGCTGGAGCGGTCAAAAGCAGGAAATCAGGGCCTAGGGGCTAGTAACTCCCCAGGCTGATCGAAAAGGACCTAAAGAAATGACTCAACCTACCATCGATGGCGCCCGGTTAAACCGCACCCTGCAAGAGTTGGGCCGGTTCGGCGACTCGCCACAGGGTATGCAGCGTATCGCGTTTTCTCCGGACGACGTAGCCGGCCGCCGGTACATCATGTCATTGATGAGCCAGGCCGGCTTGGATATCCGCATCGACGCCGGGGGCAACATCATCGCCCGGAAAGAAGGGTCCGTGGCCGGATTGCCCGCCATCGGCATGGGCTCTCACGCCGACACCGTCCCTAGCGGAGGCAAGTACGACGGCGCCTTGGGGGTAATGGCCGCCTTGGAGTGCGCGCAGACCCTGGCAGACAGTAACCTGACGTTGCGGCACCCAGTTGAAGTGATGGTCTTCACCAACGAAGAGGGCACCCGCTTTCACCGTTGGCTGATCGGCAGCCGGGCCATGTCGGGACTGTTGCTGCCGGAAGACCTGGCCGCCGTCGACGATGATGGAGTCACCTTGGCCAGCAGGATGTCCGACATCGGGGGAGACCTTTCCCGCGTCGACGAAGCCCAACGGGCGGCGGGAGAGTTAGCCGCCTTCTTCGAACTCCATATCGAGCAAGGCCCCACCCTATATCAAACGGGCACACCCATCGGCGTTGTGACCGGCATTACTGGCCGGGCCATGTTTGAAGTGGAGATCGACGGCATGGCCAATCACGCCGGCACCACGCCCATGCCGGACCGGCACGACGCTCTTGTAAGCGCCTCCCGCTTGGTGTTGGCGGTCCAGCGCATGGCGGCTGAAGATGAAATATGCCGGGTGGCCACTACCGGGGCGATACAGGCTCATCCCAACGCCGCCAACGTCATCCCCGGCAAAGCTCGCATCAGCGTGGAGTTCCGGGACGTGTCCATGGACGCTCTTTCCGCCGCCGAAACCGAGCTACGCCGAGCCGTGGAACGGGTGTCGTCGGACGAAGGAGTAACCATGCAGATCCACCGACAAAGATTCACATCGGCGGTCCCAATCGCCGATTCGATGCAAGCGATGGTGGAAGAAGCTGCCGGCCGGTCAAGTTTGGAGTCACAGCGGCTGCCCAGCGGCGCCGGGCACGACGCCCAGGCTCTTGCCCAGATCGCCGAAATGGCGATGATTTTCGTGCCCAGCGTCAACGGCATCAGCCACTCGCCCGAGGAGTTCACCACCCCGGAGGACTGCGCCAACGGCGCACAGACCCTGCTCAATCTGCTCACCCTGGCCGACGAAAGAATATAGCCTTTTCCAGACAGGAGATTTATGAAACTCTCCGGAAGTTATCAGGTTGCCGCCACCGCCGAGAAAGTGTGGAATGCCTTGACCGACCCCGTGTCCCTGTCTGGCTGCATCCCCGGTTGTGACGGCTTAGAGCCGGCTGGACAGGACGAATACACGGCAACGATGACGGTGGGGGTTGGCCCCGTAAAGGGCCGTTACAACGCCAAGATATCCATGCTCGACAAGGACCCTAACCGGTCGTTCCGGCTAGTGGTCGAGGGTACCGGCAATATGGGATTCGTGAACGGTGAGGCCACCATTATCTTGGACGAGCAAGAAGGCCTAACCACTGTCGGCGTGGACAGCGACGCTCAAGTCGGCGGTCCGGTCGCCCGCGTGGGTCAACGCCTGATGGAGAGCGTAGGCAGGATGATCATGGACAACTTCTTCAAATGTCTCCGGGAAACAATCGAGTAGAAGAGTTGCCCAAGACCGTCGGCCCGACCGCTTCCAACACACCGATCAGGGCTAAATTGAGTGCGAAGACGTCCATGAGCAATGAAAGCAAAGGTGACTCGGCCGGCGACTACTGGGGGCGCAACGGCCTGGGGCAAGCGATTCTCGACGCTCTAACCGCATCGGGCAAAAACCTGGATGCCCTGACCATTGACGACCTTGCGCCCATGGACCACTTTCACGGCGGAGGCAAGGACTCGACCGTAGGCCTAGCCCGCCTCGCCGGACTGACACCGGGTCTCCGGATTTTGGATGTTGGAGGCGGACTGGGTGGGCCGGCGCGCACGTTGGCAGTCGAGTTCGGTTGTCACGTCACTGTTGTTGATTTAACCGAGTCCTATGTGCAGGCGGCAAGCGAACTCACCGCCCGCCTGGGGCTAGCCGACCGAGTCACCCATCAAGTTGGAAATGCGTTGGAATTGCCCTTCGAGGACGGTAACTTCGGCGTGGTGTGGACGCAGAATAGCGGCATGAACATCGCTGACAAGGAGCGTCTCTATAAAGGCTTTTTCCGCGTTCTGCAGTCCGGCGGACTGCTGGCTCTTGGAGAGCCGATGGCCGGACCTGTGCAACCGCCCATCTTCCCGCTGATGTGGGCAGTTGACGCCGCCACCAGCTTTTTACGTACCCCTGATGAGATGCGCGATATGATCGAGGACGCTGGTTTTCGGGCGCGTGCTTGGGATGACGTTACATCCCAGGGTGGGTTGCCCAACAACACCGGTCCAACAGTCGGCATCCAAGACATTGTGATGGGCGACGCCATGGCCGACATCGCCCGATCCGGCCAGCGCAATCGCGACGAGCAACGCATCGTCAATGTTCGAGCGGTTTTCGACCGGCCATAACGCTGGCGTAGAACCGAAGTTAGCTTCAGAACATGCCAGCTCTGATCCATCCCAGCGGCGTCACCGGGGTAAATGCGGAAACCTAAGGGAAAAGGCTCTCCCCGGTTTCGTCGTCAATCACGGTTATGGCGCTAACCGGACAGTCTTGCGCCGCCTCCATGATGTTCTCGAAGGTGTCTGCGTTTGGGTCCGCTACGGTGGACTGCCGGTCGTCGTTGAGAACAAACACCTTGGGCGCGTAGGTTTCACACATGGCGTTCCCTACACAGATGTCGAGGTCAACGGAAACTCTAAGCTTTCGTGGCATTGCTAATCTCTACTTAAGCGAAACCGGCAGGCTCTTCAGGGAGCGGAAGGTGACGCTGGGTTGATATTCGTACTCATCGGTTTCCTGGCTTATGGAATCGTACCTCCCGGCTAGGGCCTTGAATGCTTCTTGGGCCTCCATTCTCGCCAGCGTCGCGCCAAGGCAGTGGTGGATACCGGACCCGAAGGCCACGTGGGTGTTGGGCCAACGGCTGATATCGAAGGTGTCGGGATTCTCGTGCTTGGCGGGGTCGCGGTTGGCGCTGGACATGAACCACCGGATGCGATCTCCCTCTTTTAGCAGCTTCCCACCCATCTCCACGTCTTCCGACGCGATGCGCTGAATCGACTTTACAGGCGGATCGTAGCGCAAACACTCCTCCGTGGCCCTTACAACGGTATCAGGGTCCTGGAACGGCGCTTCTTTCAACAGCTTCCACTGGTCCGGATGCTGCGTAAATGCCAGGGTGCCGTTGCAGATAAGATTGATCGTAGTCTCGTGTCCGGCCAGAAGGAGCAGGATGGCGTCGGCTATCACCTCGTCCCTGGTTAGGGCGCCGGTTTTCTCACCGCTGGCCAACACCGAGAGAAGGTCATTCTCGTCGACCGGTAGGTCCACCTTTTGGGCCACCAAGGGAGACAGGTATTCCATGAGCTCTTTGATCCCGTCGGTCAGGGGCTGCATCCGATCCGCTTCCCCCCTTCCGATGAAAAGAAGCTTCTCGGCCATGGAGCGGATGAATTTCCGGTCCTCAAAGGGCATCCCCATCATCTGAGCGATGACAAAGAGGGGCAGCGGAGTGGCAAAGTCCTTCATGACATCCATCCGCCCGTCCTCATCGGCCTCATCGAGCATGTCTTTGACCACTTGCTGGACCATGGGGCGCCACGTTTCCATGGAGGCTGGGTTAAACCACTTGTGCACCACCTTTCGTTGATCCGTGTGCACCGGCCTATCGTGCTGGATGAACCACTTCATGAAGAACTCCCTCATGAATTGGTAAAGGCCGAGGTCAGATTCGTCGATCGCCGGATAGGGCGACCTTTTGTCCCTCGACCAGAACTCTGAGGAGAACAACTCGTGATGCCTGGTCATCCAGACCAAGTCGTCATGGCGGGTGATTACCCAGAGCTCGTACTTCTCATTCCAATGGACAGGGTCCTCGTCCCTGATCCGGCCGTAGTAGGAGTAGGGGTCGGTGATGGCCTCGCCACTAAACATCTCATCGCTAATAGCAGTAACCATAACGTCTCCACATCTCAGAAATTTCCTCGAATCTAATATTATAGACGCCTAATGTCAATGGTGATATAGCTACATCACGTCTCGATCGGCTGGGATACGTCGAACAGATCATTACGGCTACTGCTGTTCCGATGCCCCGGTGACCCCATGGAAATCGTGACAGTGGGTAGGACGCTTGATGCACCATCTGGCAATTCCGGGCCTTCTAACGGAGAGTGCTTTTCCCCATGCCCCTACGGATGTAAGATGCGATGGGTCAAAAAGTATTTCATTCTTATGGAGTGCACGGGACGCCACTGCTCCACGGGTTGGACCACCGGCTGGCTAGGCAAATGTGGCAGTATCTACCTTACCATGGTGAGGCTGCCGCTAAATCACGGCGCTTCGTTCTCACGGTTATGTGCATGATGGCGCCGAATCAAAGAGATAGGACGGAAAATGCCGACAGCACCACACGACACTGAATATTATCTTGAAACCGCACGCGAACTGGCCACCCGGGTGGCCGCTAACGTCGACCGTATCGAAGCCGGCCGCCAGCTACCCACCGAACTCGCTAACGAGATCGCCGATAGTGGTTTCTTTAGACTCCTCGTGCCCCGCTCTCTGGGCGGCGCGGAATTGGACCACCCGACCTTTCGCAAGATCCTGGAAATCATCGCCGCCGCTGACGGCAGCACCGCATGGTGCATCAACCAGAACAATGTCTTCGCCACCGACTGCGTGAGGATACCGGAACAAACCGCAAAGGAAATCTGGGGCGAGAAACGCGCTGTCGTTACCAACGGCCCTCCCACGGCGTCCTCCAAAGCCGTTCCCGTGGGCGGGGGTTACAAGCTCAGCGGACACTGGAACTTCAGCAGCGGCAGCGACCACGCCACCTGGATCGCGGCGCTTGTACCCGTGTGGAGCCAAGATCAAACCGCCCCCACCGGAAGAGAATCCTTTCGGGTGATGCTACTGCCCAAGGAGGACGCGACTTTCGTGGACCAGTGGCACGTCAACGGTATGCGGGGCACGGGAAGTTTTAGCTTTGAACTTGAAGACCTATTTATTCCCGAATCTCGATCGTACGCTCAAACCGACACCATCCGGGAAGATGGCCCTATTTACGTCATCCCCAGG
>CERD01093345.1_pt1 | contig 12222 bp, 8 predicted proteins | sample 530931 | NCBI WGS metagenome assembly CERD01 (sample SAMEA2621101, study PRJEB7988) | marine metagenome | isolation source: saline water (ENVO:00002010), including
CGGCGTTAGGGTTAAAAACCTATATAGCGAATATGTTCACCTAGTAGACTCTCAAGGTGACTTGTCTAAGCAGCAAATAGAGATTCTCGAGAAGCTGCTCACTTACGGCCCCGCGAGGCAAGCACAAACACCTTCTGGAACCCTCTTCCTTATTACTCCTCGCCCCGGCACTATTTCTCCCTGGTCTTCTAAAGCCACCGACATCGCTCACAACTGTAGTCTAAAAAATATCAATCGTATAGAACGCGGTTGCGCGTTTTATATCGAGACCGACGCTACATTGAGTGATGAAGATTTTGCACTTGTTGCTAGCTTCTTACACGACAGAATGACCGAGTCAGTGTTCACCCATACTGACGATGCGGCGGTGCTGTTTGCTCACACCGAAGCCAACACCTTTACCAGTGTCGATGTGTTAGGTGAAGGCAAAGAGGCACTGGTTAATGCCAACGTGTCGTTAGGCCTTGCATTAGCCGATGATGAGATTGACTACCTATTTGATAGTTTTACCAAGTTAGGCCGAAACCCGACTGATGTAGAGCTATACATGTTTGCCCAAGCAAACTCGGAACATTGTCGCCATAAAATCTTTAACGCTAGCTGGACCATTGACGGCGAAGACCAAGAAAAATCGCTGTTTAAAATGATCAAAAACACCTACGAGTTGTTGCCTGATCACGTGTACTCAGCTTACAAAGATAACGCAGCAGTAATGGAAGGCTGGGAAGCAGGGCGCTTCTTCCCGAACCCTCAGTCGCATCAATACGAATACCATCATGAAAATATCGATATTTTAATGAAGGTAGAAACTCACAACCACCCAACGGCAATTTCACCTTTCCCTGGTGCAGCAACAGGCTCAGGCGGTGAAATTCGTGATGAAGGTGCTACAGGCCGTGGTTCAAAACCTAAAGCAGGCTTGGTTGGTTTTACTGTATCTAACTTACGTATTCCTGGTGCTGAGCAGCCGTGGGAAGCAGAATATGGCAAGCCACAGCGCATTGTCAGTGCCCTTGATATTATGCTTGAAGGCCCACTGGGTGGTGCTGCGTTTAACAACGAATTTGGCCGCCCAGCGCTACTGGGTTATTTCCGTACGTTTGAGCAAGAAGTTAACAGCTTTAACGGTGTTGAAGTGCGTGGTTACCACAAGCCCATCATGCTAGCGGGTGGCTTAGGCAATATTCGCCGTGATCACATCGAGAAAGGCGAAATCACCGTAGGCGCTAAGCTTATTGTGCTTGGCGGCCCAGCCATGAACATTGGCCTTGGTGGCGGTGCTGCGTCTTCAATGGCCTCTGGTCAGTCGAATGAAGATTTAGACTTTGCCTCCGTTCAGCGTGATAACCCAGAAATGGAGCGTCGCTGTCAGGAAGTGATCGATGCATGTTGGCAGCTAGGGGATAACAACCCTATTCAGTTTATCCACGATGTGGGCGCGGGTGGTCTTTCAAATGCACTGCCAGAGCTTGTAAACGATGGCGGCCGAGGCGGTAACTTTGAGCTTAGAAAAGTATTGTCTGATGAGCCTGGCATGACGCCACTAGAATTGTGGTGTAACGAATCGCAAGAGCGCTATGTTATGTCGGTTGCGCCTGAAAATATGCCTGTGTTCGAAGCGATTTGCGCCCGCGAACGCGCGCCGTTTGCGGTGGTAGGTGAAGCGACTGCCGAGCAGCACTTAAACCTGAACGATAGCCAGTTTGAAAATAAACCCATCGATATGCCGCTAGATGTGCTTTTAGGTAAGCCGCCTAAAATGCATCGCGATGTGAGCTCCAAAAAAGTAAGCTCGCCTGCACTAGATGACGCGGGTATTACATTAAGTGATGCAGCGACGCGCATTCTGTCGTTACCCACAGTGGCTGAAAAAACATTCCTTATCACCATTGGCGATCGCTCGGTAACGGGCCTTGTAAGTCGTGACCAAATGGTAGGTCCATGGCAGGTACCGGTGGCCGATGTAGCGGTAACGGCAACGGCGTTTGATACCTATCACGGCGAAGCCATGACAATGGGCGAGCGTACACCCGTTGCACTGTTGTCGCACGGCGCGTCTGCACGCCTAGCAGTAGGTGAAGCGTTAACTAATATTGCGGCGGCAAATATTGGCGATATTAAGCGTATAAAACTTTCAGCCAACTGGATGACTGCAGCCGGTCACCCGGGTGAAGATGCGGGCCTTTATGAAGCGGTGAAAGCCGTGGGTGAAGAGCTTTGCCCCGAACTTGGTTTAACCATCCCAGTGGGTAAAGACTCCATGTCGATGAAGACCGCATGGAATGAAAATGGAGAAGATAAGTCCGTAACTTCACCGCTATCTTTGGTTATTTCAGCGTTTGGTGCTGTCAAAGATATTCGCAAAACGGTAACGCCACAGCTTCGCACAGACAAAGGCGCAAGTCGCTTATTGTTGCTTGACCTAGGTGAAGGTAAAAACCGCTTGGGCGCGAGTTGTTTAGCACAAGTCTATACACAGCTTGGTGATAGCCCAGCTGATGTGGTGTCTGCTACGCGCCTTAAAGGCTTCTTCGATGCCATGCAGGCCCTTATCGAAAAGGGATTGGTGCAGGCTTACCACGACCGTTCAGACGGCGGTCTATTTACCACGGTCGCTGAAATGGCCTTTGCGGGTAAAACTGGGGTAAGCGTTAATCTTGATGGCCTTGCAGGCAACGACATCGCTGTACTGTTCAATGAAGAATTGGGCGGCGTAATTCAAGTGCTTGAAAGCGACCTAGACGCAGTTAACGCTGTATTAGCTGAATTTGACTTAACTGAATTGACGCACGATATCGGTACGCTTAGTAGCACGGATATGATTGAGTTTAACCGCGACGGCGTTGCTGTACTTGCGGATAGCCGTGTATCCATGCGTACTACCTGGGCAAAAACTACGTTTGAAATGCAAAAGCTTCGTGATAACCCTGAGTGTGCAGAGCAAGAACATGCGGCGAAGCAGGATGCTGCAGACCCTGGTTTACATGTAGCACTGTCTTACGATGTCAACGAAGATGTAGCCGCGCCTTATATTGCCAAAGGCGTTAAGCCGAAAGTGGCGATTTTAAGAGAGCAGGGCGTTAACTCCCATCTAGAAATGGCGGCTGCATTTACCCGTGCAGGTTTTGACGCTATCGACGTGCACATGAGTGACGTGTTGGCGGGTCGCATTACTCTTGAGCAGTTTGCGGGTCTTGCTGCTTGTGGCGGTTTCTCTTACGGCGACGTATTAGGCGCTGGCGAAGGTTGGGCGAAGTCTATTCTATTCAACAGCATGGCGCGCGATCAGTTCGAAGGCTTCTTTAACCGCACAGATACCTTTAGTTTGGGGGTGTGTAACGGTTGTCAGATGCTGTCAAACCTTAAGTCACTTATCCCCGGGACAGAACATTGGCCTCACTTCGTGACAAACAAGTCTGCGCGATTTGAAGCCCGTGTCGCTATGGTTGAAGTGATGGAGTCTAAGTCTGTGCTGCTAGATGGCATGGCGGGCTCGCGTATGCCAATTGCGGTGTCGCACGGTGAAGGTCAGGCTGAATTTGCTAATGATAATGCGCTATCGCAAGTAGGCGAGCAGGTGGCTATGCGTTATGTAGACAACTACGGCAAGCCAACAATGCAATACCCAGCTAACCCGAACGGTTCACCGCAAGGTATCACTGGTTTAACGTCTGTAGATGGGCGCAGCACTATTATGATGCCTCACCCTGAACGTGTATTTAGAGCCGTTGCAAACTCATGGTGCCCAGACGATTGGCAAGAAGACGGTGCGTGGATGAGAATCTTCAGGAACGCCCGGAAATTCGTTGGCTAGGTAAATTGGCTATTGAGTAAAACAGGGGGAAACCCCTGTTTATTTACCTAAAATATACCGATTAATAAATGTTCATACTTTAGAATGACGTCAAACCTTTGGCAAAGTGTCAAAAATCTGATTTTTGCCCTTGTCATCAAGTTGTCACTGATCTATTGTAGTGCAAGCAAGGAATGCGGCTTGGTTACAGGAGTTGAGTTAGGGTTGTACTGGCTGAAGTAACATTGCTTCGCTGGTTTAAATAATAAGAGACGACCAATGAATCGTTCTTCAAAAGGGTTTGGCTTAACCGGAGTGGCTGTAGCTGTAGTGCTGATGTTCGTAACTGCTGTTTTTAGCACATCTGCGAAGTCTGCCGAAGCTCCAACAACGCTAAGTGTGCAGTCTTCAGTTAAGTAGTCTGAAAGAAAAATTCTAACGCCCGTATTAAGTCACTTGATACGGGCGTTAATCATTGGGGCTATTAAAAAGCTTTTTGCGTGTTGTGTCGCATAAAAAAGCTTAAAACGAGACGAACGAAATGCACAGCCGAAGCCTGCAAAACTTGTCTCTCACTTTATCCTTTCTTATTTTTTTCTCGGTTAATCAGTTTTTGCTGAGGGTGCTTTTTCAGCAACACATAAGTAGCACCAAATCCGCCATGCATAGGCTGTGCGGTATGAAATGCAATCACTTCATCTAGCTCTCTTAGCCAGTGATTAACATAGCTTTTCTTGAGTGCTGGAAATGGCTTACTATTTTCACCGGTTCCATGTTTTATGAGCAGGGCACGAACCCCACGTTCGTGACTTGATTTAATGGTGCTATAAATTAGGTCGCGGCTTTGCTCCAGTGTCTTTCCTGATAGCGTTAGGTTGGTTTCCAACGGATATTTACCAAGACGCAGTTTTTTAAACACACCATCTTGTATGCCTGGCTGCTGGAAATGTATAAAGTCATCAGGCGGTACTGGCTTTACACCATCCATGCTCAGTGGATTAGCGAGTTTGTCGCGAACGCTTAACTTCAAGGCTGCTCGCTTTTGTTTTTCGGCGAGCGCCTTTTCAGGGTCGTGCAGTAAAGCCTTATCGTCTGATGCGATAGGTTTAACATCCTGCATTTCTGCAAAAAATGAATCGATATCGTCGTTTTTAAATTGGCTCATTTTTATCCCCATACAGGTTACTTCATTTTATGCGTTGGTTAGCGTTGGCGTGGATACATTATCCGTAACCGTCCTTACCTAATTGTGGCATGTTTTGTTTAAGTTAATTGTACTGCGGCTTACCAACACTGGTGATATAGGTTACTTATACGTTATTCAACGTGAGTTGATCCACATTGTTTTGCTTAGCGGTGACATTAAATGTGGTCACCCATTAGGGGTGTTAGGTGGGGATGGGTTTTAAAAAATCACGTTTAATAGATAGCGCCTGGTTCAGATAGCGCTTCAATCGCGTCCCATTCTTGTTCAGTAAACGGGCTATCTTCTTCTGGCTGCGCATTGCCTTCAGCGTCATTTTGTTTAGGGTAGTTGAAAGTCATAATGCTCTCCTGTTTCGGAAAGTATTACCTAAATTAGACAAAATACAACCAAAGTAGTGAGGGGCAACTGATTTTTAGTAGGGAAAATGTATAGACATCTTTACTTTATTGCCAAAGAGAACATTAAAAGTGGCGTCCCCAGCTGGAATCGAACCAACATCTAAGCCTTAGGAGGGCCTTGTTTTATCCATTAAACTATGGGGACCTAATGCGTGACACCTACATTATACGTAGTTCGATAAAATACGAAACCCTTATATTAATCAATGATGTGCAGCTGCTTCGAGGGAAATCTTTTATACCTTTTAAATTCGGTGGTTGTACAGAGAAGACAGACGTTATCGGTTTATCATTTCACAAGCAAAAAAAGCCCTGATGCAATGACATCAGGGCTTTAAGGTTTAAACTAGGCTACGTTAAATGTCGGTAGGCGGTAGTTTATCAATGGCTGTCTTGAGCACGTCTGACTCCGTAGGTGAAGCCGTTCCAATATCGCTGCCACTTTCTTTAGACGTATCACCAGCAACGGTCTCAGTCCCACTTAAAGAAGTGCTATCGCCAGTTGCGTCAGCAGACGTTGGCTCGGTAGCAGGTAGAATTAAATCTTCAGGTGGAAGATCGATATCGACTACATCAACCGTAACTTCAGTGACAGGACCTCCCGAAACAATATCACCTTCTTCAGGAAGGGTGATTGTGTCTTCCGGTATTGTGCCAGAGGTTATGGGTTGTGGCGCTATGCTTTCAGGCGTTGTTGAAACAGGGTCGCCAATATCCACAGTCGTTGCTGGTGGTCTCTGGCGGGTTCACCGTCACCACAGGCTCACCCATATCAACGGCGTTACCGTCGTTTATAGCATCGAGGGCCTGAACGACGACATTTTGACTTGCCGTGCTCGCCGAATTACCGACCTCATCTGTCACTGTCGCCACTACGGCATAGGTGCCTGCTGGTAGCGGTGTGCCAGTTAAATCCAGGCTCCAGTTGCCGCTGCCATCAATAGTAAGTTCAGGGTCAGTGCCAAAGGTATAGGACGTTCCATCAACGGTAACAGTTAGGGTAGTATTGTCACCAAGGTCCACCGTTCCATTAAAGATAAGCGTGCTATCGCTAGTTATAAAGTCTCCAGCCACGCCAGAGTCGTTTGAAATACTATCGAACGTCACCGTTTGGCCATTATTGTTTTCATCAATACTGGTATCGATAACAATCGAACCTGTAGCTGAGTCAGAATTACCCACAGCGTCCGTAGCGGTAACCGTTGCCGTATAATTACCTTCAGCGAGTAATGCGACAATATTGTCAGCTAATGTCCAGGTACCGTTACCATTATTGGTAGCGGTGTAGTCATTCCCGTCAATAGTCACCACTACAACCGCGTTCGGATCGTTTACCGTACCGGTAAGTTCTGGCGTGGTGTCGTTGGTGGTTAGATCGTTAATGGCTACCGTAGGTGCAGTGGTATCAATTACTAAAGTACCTGTGTCGGTATCGGTATTACCCGCCTCGTCGGTCACACTGGCATTAACCGTAAATTCACCTTCAGCCAACTCAGCAGGTACGTCCGCACTGTAGGTCCCATCGGCCTGCACAATGGCAGTCACCGTTTGTGTGTTGCCCGCGCTGTCGGTAATGGTAAGCGTAACGGTACTGCCCGGTGTGGCATCGGTGGTACCTGAAAGGGTAGGCGTGGTGTCGTTATCCGAGCCTGGCGCATTTATAGTGATTGTCGGTGCGGTAGCGTCTATTTGGCCAGTCGTTGAGCCATCAGCGGTGTTGCCAGTTGGCTCAAGCACAGTAGCGTCGACAGTAAAATCACCGTCTGCTAAGGCATTAGGAACATCTGCGCTGAACGTACCATCATCTTGAACAATCGCCGTGAGTGTTTGAGTGTTTCCTTCACTGTCTGTCACTGTAAAGGTTACCGTGCTACCAGGAATGGCAGAGGTGATACCTGTAATGGTCGGCGTTGTATCGTTGGTTAATCCAATAGGGTCTAAGGTTAGCGATATATCTTGGGCTTGCTCTCCGGTCCCCGAGAATTCAGTTGGGGTTATGTCACCGTCATTGTTGTTATTTTGTTCAAATTGAAAGCCTACGGGGTCAACGTCTTCATTGATGCGATCTACGCGTACAAAGTTATTACCACCACCGGTACCAGCGCCGCCATCAAGACCTGCCGCTGTCGCTTCTAACGATTCCAAGATATCGCCTTCTCCGGCAAGTACGTCTAAAAAGTCACCGTTCTCTTGAGAGGCGTTCTCAGTGCCTTCAACGCCGTCGAGCAGTGCTGCAAGTTCATCCACGCTTTCATCAAAAACTGCAAACTCGTCGTCGGTATTGCTGTCCGTAAAGTCTAACTGTAGAGGGAACGATACGGTCTGCCCTGCTGGCAATGTGCGAAGTTCACCGTTTACGCTAACGGTAACGGTGGCATCTGGTGAAATATTTAAAACATCGCCCTCGTTAACCGCCATACCTGACACTGCGTTAATTTGCTCGCCTGTTTCACTACGTACTAAAGAAGCTTCACCATTTACTTCTACAATGCTTACCTCGGCCATAAGTCTCTCTCAATAAAAATAGATATTTACGCTATATAAAAAGCGTAGCAGGGCTTTTCAATTTCGTTACCGGACCGTAGTACGGATAGGCTTTAGCCATTGGTATAAAGGCGTTAAAAAAACTAGGTAATTCCCCCTAATTTATTAATTTTTAGTCTAATAATGCGCAACTGGGTTTGCATAAAATTTTACAGCGTCTACTTTTTTAAAGTAAGAAACGGCACAAATGTCGTGAAGAATCTACATAGTGAGATGCATGTATGAAGTTTATTAAAACAGTGCTTTCTAAAGTTGTAATAGGAGCAGCTGTCGTTGTAATAGCTAACGGTGCTTTCGCTCAAACTAGTGGTGAGGGAAGTGCCTCAGCGAGTCTAGAGAGTTACGTTCGTAAGGTTGTTAATCAAAACCCTGAAGTGCAAGCCAGCTGGCGTCAGCTTCAAGTTGCAATGTCAGATGTTGATATCGCTCGCGGAGGCTTTAGGCCCCAGGTAGACGTATTGGCGACGAGTGCCTACACAGATAGAAATTATGGTTAGACCGAGAGTACATGGGGCACACAGCTGAAATCGCTCTAACCCAAATGCTTTATGACGGGTTTTTAACAAGTAGCGAAGTTAAGCGGTTCAAACAAGCGCAGGTGGTAAGGTACTTTGAATTACTGGGCGAGGTGGAGCAAAAATCGCTTGATACTGCGCTTGCTTACATGGACGTACAGCTGTTTAGAGAATTATTAAGACTGGCCGAAGAAAACCTTATTACTCACGTTGATGTTTTCAAACAGATTGAAGAAAGCGTTGAAGTGGGGCTTGGGCGACGGGCCGACCTAGAGCAAATCAGTGGGTGACTTTCTCTTGCTGAATCCAATGTATTAACCGAGTTGTCTAACCTTCACGACGTCACCGCACGTTTTCTTCGTTTAGTGGGAGAGAAACCTGCAGATAGATTAACGCCTGTAACGTTAAACTCTGCTTATGTAGACGCCAGTGTGACAGATGTTAAAACGTTATTGACCAATGCCTATGGCACTAACCCGCAATTCAACGCGGCAATTTACAATATAGATGCACAACGTTATGGAGTAGACAGTGCTAAAAGTCTGTATCACCCTCAAGTTAATTTGACGGCGAGCTACGGTGCACAAACGCGAGATCAAGCGGCACTGAATAATACAATCACTGAGGCCAGCGTAGGGGTTAATTTCTCGTACAATCTGTATAACGGGGGCTCTGACCGCGCAGCAATTAGGCAAGCATTGTCTCAGGTGGATCTTGCAAAAGATTTAAGAGACAAAGCGTGTATCGATATGCGACAAACGGTGCAAATTGCTTACAACGACATTATCAATATCACCGAGCAGCTTCCTTCGCTAAACGCGCATAGGCTGTCATCAGATAGAGTGAAGTCAGCTTACATGGATCAGTTCACTATCGGTGAACGTTCGCTATTAGATTTACTTGATTCTGAAAACGAATACTATGAGTCGAGTCGAGCTTATTTAGAGGCTCAGTATACCCTTGAGAAAGCGCGGGTTAGGCTTTTAGCTGCCTCGGGCAGTTTGGCGCAAACATTAGGTATTACAAAAGAAGGCGTACCTGACGTACTTGACATGGCAGAAGAAAAAATCAGCTATGATCCCAACTATGTTTGCCCTGTCGTACGCACTAACTTTGAAGATGAACGAAACATTCTTAAGCGGGATTCTGATGGTGATGGCATTGTAGATTTGTGGGACGACTGTGTAGACTCAACGCCAGGGGCTATGGTTGATGATTTTGGCTGTGAGGCAAAAGAACCAGAGCCGAGTGCTGCCGACTTCACTCTTGACGACGCTCAAATAATCGACTCTTTTAAGGTAAACATAGAGTTTGCATCTAACTCCACAGACGTGTTGCCAGAATACGAAAACAATTTGCAAGACGTCATTGACGCGCTAAATGCTAATCCAAATTCAGGGGTGATTATTCATGGTCACGCCTCACTTGATGGCGATGCAGCATATAATCAGCGCTTGTCAGAGCGAAGGGCGAAGGGCGAAGGCTGTTGCGTCTCTTCTTATGACGAAAGCTGATATCGCGCCTCGTAGAATTACCGCTGTTGGCTACGGCGAAAGCCGCCCCTTGGTTAATGAAGAGTCTGAGGCTGCCAATGCGCGTAACCGTAGAATTGAGGCGGCTATTATCCAGCTTCCCTCTAGCGAATAGCGATGCGGCAGACCTATATGAAGGATAAAAAGGTCGTACACGACGTATCTTATTTAGAGCAGCAGGGCGGGGTGTTGATGGATTGTTTAATGACAATCTGTCACGCACATCATTTAGATGTATCACGTGTAAGCTTACTTAGTGGGCTACCGTTAGACCACGGTGAGTTATCTCCCACGGGGTTTGAACGGGCCGCTAAAAGAGCTGGGCTTGCTAGCCGGACAGTTAAGCGTGATATTGATCACATTAACACGGCTCTATTGCCCGCTGTTTTAGTGTTAAACGAAAAGCAAGCATGTGTCTTACACGGTTTATCGCCAACACATGCCAGGGTGTCTTACCCTGAGCTGGACGACGCTGTTGTTGAAGTGGCAAGGGAAGAGCTAAGCGCTAGATATACTGGCTACGTTATTTTCGCTCGCCCTGCAATGCAGGCGCAAGAGACAAATGCAAACATTGATAAATCGTCGGTAGGGCACTGGTTGTGGTCGTCTATAAAGACTGCGAAAGGGCTATACCGAGACGTGCTGTTAGCGTCGGTTTTTATCAGTCTTCTTTCTATTGCGCTGCCTTTATTCGTGATGAACGTGTACGACAGGGTTGTGCCTAACGCGGCGCTGGAAACCCTGTGGGCACTAGCAATTGGCGTTTTGATGGTATTAGCAGCCGACTTCTTGCTGCGCATGCTGCGTCAATATTTTGTTGAGCTAGCGGCAAGCCGTTTAGACGTAACTCTTTCTGCAAAAATCATGGAAAAAGTGCTATCGATAAACTTAGCGAATAAACCTGCTAAGAGCGGTGCGTTTATCAACAGCTTACAGTCTTTTGAAAGTATCAGGCAGTTTTTTGGCTCGGTAACGCTGGTTGCTTTAGTGGACCTCCCCTTCGGACTTTTGTTTGTCGTCATTATTGCAATGATCGATATCTACCTGATTATCCCAATGCTTATTGGCGCTACTCTCTTATTTCTGTACGCAATGAAAGCGCAGCGAGTCATGCGCTCGTTGTCTGAAGAATCGATGGAAATAAGCTCGCGTAAGAGCTCGCTTGTTACTGAGAGCGTAACATCGTTAGAAGACATAAAAGCATTTGGTTATCAAAGTCGAAACCAGAGCGCGTGGGAAAAACAGACCATATTTCTTGCTAAAGTTAATGCGAAGCTTCGCTTAGTTTCCATGTCGGTAAATAACGCCGCACTTTGGATTCAACAGTCGGTAGGCGTGGTCATTATTTTAACTGGCGTCTATTTAATTATCGAAGGCGTAATTACGCAAGGTGGTTTGATTGCCGCTTATCTTTTATCTAGCCGCGCGATGGGGCCTGTTTCACAAGCCGCCTCGTTGTTAGCCCAGTTCCATCACGCGGAAACCGCCAAAAATGCCCTTGATGAAATTATGGCAATGCCTAGTGAATCGGGCAGTAATAAGCAGATTAAGAGCAACGTTGTACTAAAAGGCAATATAGATGCAAACCAACTCTGCTTTAAATATCCCGATGAAAATGTACTTGCACTTAAAGACATTAACCTCTCGATTAAACAAGGAGAGCATGTTGCCATTTTAGGGAAAAATGGCTGCGGTAAATCTACACTTAATAAACTCATTATGGGTTTTTACCGGCCTGAATCGGGACAGCTCTTGATGGATGGTATCGATTTACAACAATACGATCCTACGCTGTTGCGCAAGCAAATTGGTTATGTTCCCCAAGAAGTGAGCCTTTTTTATGGAACGCTTAAAGACAATATCATGCCTGAAAACTTGAACATGGATGATAGTGATTTCTGGGAAATATTAAGCCAATGTGGTTTAGCAAAATTGGTCAATAGTAGCGCGAATGGGGTAGAGCAAATAGTTGGCGAGCGAGGCTCTCTACTCTCGGGCGGACAGCGACAAGCGGTCGCTATGGCAAGGGCGCTTGTTCGCGATCCATCTATATACATTATGGACGAACCTACCTCAGCGATGGACTCGACTAACGAAGCGCAAATGAAAGAGACCATAAAAGCCGCGACCGCAGGTAAAACTCTTATTATAAATACCCATCGTACGACCTTGCTTGACCTTGTAGAGCTCGTACAGTTGGCTAAGAATTCCCGCTAAAAATAGACGAGTAAGT
>CERD01006658.1_pt1 | contig 12204 bp, 10 predicted proteins | sample 530931 | NCBI WGS metagenome assembly CERD01 (sample SAMEA2621101, study PRJEB7988) | marine metagenome | isolation source: saline water (ENVO:00002010), including
AACAATGCGTCAACGAAGTCCGTGGTGTCGAAGGGCGCCAGATCGTCCAGGCCCTCCCCGGTGCCGATGAAGAGAATCGGTACCTGTAGCTCTTGCTTGATGGCAAGGACAATTCCGCCTCGGGCAGTCCCGTCCAGCTTGGCCAGGAAGATGCCGGTACAGTTTACCGTTTCTTTGAAAGACTTGGCCTGGGCTAGACCATTGTGCCCAGTCGTAGCGTCCATGGTCAGAATCACTTGGTGAGGCGCCGTCGGCTCCAGCCGTTGCAGTACCCGGTTGATTTTCCGGAGTTCTTCCATCAAGTTGGACTTGGTGTGCAACCGTCCGGCAGTGTCGATGATTAGCACGTCAGCGCCGCGGGCCTTGCTGGCCTGGTAGGCGTCGTACGCCACGGCGCCCGGATCAGCCCCTGAACCGTGGCTGATTACATCTACGCCCACCCGCTCGCCAAGGATTTCCAATTGCTCTTCCGCTGCGGCCCGGAAGGTGTCGGCCGCGCCCAGGATGACCTTCTTGCCGGCCTGCTTGAAGTGGTGGGCCAGCTTAGCGATGCTGGTGGTTTTACCGACACCATTGACCCCCACCATCAGAATCACGTAGGGAGAAGCCTCTTCGGTCGAATCCATCCATGGGTCGCCGGTGAGGCCTTCTTCCAAGTCTCTTACCAGCGATTCTTTCAGGATCTGGAAAACCTGGTCCGGGTCTTCAATTCTTTCCTCTTTCACCCTGGTCTTGAGTTCGTCAATTATCCTAAGAGAGCCATCCACGCCCACATCGGAAGAAATGAGGATCTCCTCCAGTTCCTCCCAGACCGAGTCGTCCAGACGGGAGGAGCGGAGCACGCCGAGGATCCGGCCAAACCAGCGTTCCCGGCTGGCCTGAACCACATCCGCGGTCTGCTTCTTGTTTTCATCGCGATTGCGCTTAAAGATTCTGAGCATTGACTAAGCTGACCCCAATCTTGATTGCTCGCCTATCGATTCTCGAACTCTGATCTGGAAATTCATAGATCACGAAGGATAGCGGAAATTGTGCCGGGTCTAAGGTTTCGAGAGCCCCAATTAGGAATCGTTGTCTTGGCATGGGTAGTAATGTTGATCTAGATTTCGTGGTCTCCTTTCGCCTGGCGGTCAAACTCACAATCCAAAGCTCGGAGTCGTCGCGTGAGTTCCCGGTATCTCACACGGCAACCAACAATTCACTTAATACGCGAGGTCCGTCATTATCCGAGGCTACCGCTTCTACCTGTGGCGGGAACGGGTCTCCGTTATCGCGGTATGATTCAATAAACGCCGCCGCCAAGCTTTGGAGGATTTCAAGCGCTTCGGCAGACGTGTCTCCCCACGCACGGCAGCCTGGAAGTCCGGGTATCTCAGCCAAGTATTTGTTTTCCGTATCGTCACTGGGTTCGTGCATCACGATGGGTAATCGGTATAGCTTCACCTGATCCCCCACTTAGCGGCAAATCATTTGCGTTTAGGATGCCAAGGCGAACACGGATACCCATTACGATGACCGGTTGACTCCCCCGGTCATCCCTACAGAGATTGTATCCTGCTTAGCGCGTCCCGGGCGGCGGACTGCTCAGCGTCGGAGCGCTTGCCCCCCTGTCCGGCGCCGGCGACCTCGCCGTCGACTAGAACTTCCACGGTGAACAGGGGTTTATGATCGGGTCCATCGCTGGAAGCCAGGCGGTATCTAGGTGTTGAATGACCGATGGCTTGAACGCGCTCTTGCAGGTCGGATTTGGGGTTATCCGGAGGGGCGCCCTGTTGGGAGATTTGTTGCAACTCTGGGTCCAGAGACTGGGCCACGAAACGGCTTGCCTGGTCGAAACCTTGGTCCAGATACACCGCCGCCACCACCGCCTCGAATGCCGCGGCAAGGATGGAATCCCGCTGACGGCCTCCCGAGCTTTCCTCGCCTTTGCCTAGCAAGAGGAAGTCCCCTAGGCTCAAACGTCGCGCTACTTTGGCCAAGCTCTCACCGCGCACTAGAGCAGATCTGAGTTTGGTCAGGGCCCCTTCGTTAAGAACGGGGAAACGCCGGAAGAGCTCCGTCGAAACGGTAAGCTCCAACACGGCGTCTCCCAGATATTCCAGCCGTTCGTAGGAATCCTCAGGCCGCCCCCCCTGTTCGTTCAGTAGGGACCTGTGGACTAAAGCCTGCTGCAACAGCTCCCGGTCTCGAAACTTCAATCCCAAAGCCGATTCCAGGAGCTGGGCAGTTGGTGGCTTTTCCCTAGATGACCCCATGGGGCCAGGGCGGCTGCGGGCGTTTGAGCTCGCCCACGTGAGCGAATTCGCTCATGGTCTTGATCAGCGTATCGTATATCTCGGCGGATTGTTCGTCCGGGGGAATGAACATCTTGAGGAAAGCAGACTTGCCTTCCCCAAAAACAAATGTAGGCACTCCGAAGGCCCCGACCTCGTCAACGGCCTTGGTGTGACTTTCGCCGATTTCCCGGAGCAGGTCAGGGTCCGACTGATCCTCGCGGAAGCGGGCCATATCCAGACCGGCATTAATGGCGGCTTCTTCCATAACCGCTGGGTCGTTCAGGTCCTTTTTGTCTTCGTGCCGGGCCTTGAGCAGGGTGATAAAGAAGGACTCAAAAGCCTCATTACCTTGCCGCTTGGCCGCAAGACCGGACCGGTGAGCCAAGAAAGTATGGTCAGAGCCGTCCAGATGCTCCGGTTGCTCCCAAAGCTTGATATCCGATTCTTTGTCGCTGTTCACCTGGGATAGAGAGAAGGGTTGCCAATCGACTTCGATGTCTTCGCCCTTGGCTTCCCTAACTTTTGCCAGCCACATGGCGGCATTGTACACGAAGGGTCAACGGAAATCGTAATAGGTCGTGAAGTTTGCCTCTGCCACGATGGTACCTCCTGGTGTTTTCGTGATTGGATTGTATCCATACCTGGTGCCGTTGTCAAAGCATTAGATGCAGGTTCCGAGACAAGGATTTGCCGGCCACCATGCTATAATACGGCGAGTAGGAGGCCCTCCACGCCGAATCCCCTTCACATCCATTCCCCCTTTGATGCTGTATTGCGCAGCTTAACCGGCGCTAGCCTTTCGGTCCTCCTCAAACTAAGGGAAATTGCCCTTGAGCAAACCCTTCCGTTGTATCTAGTGGGAGGCCCGGTCAGGGATATATTGATGGGAATGCCCATCAAAGACCTGGACTTCGTTCTGGAGGGAGACGCGCCGTCGTTGGCCGCCAGGCTGGCGGAGGAGATGGATGGCCGGTTGGTGGTCCATCCCAGCTTTGGGACCGCATCCGTGGTTATTGAAGATGCGACCGCCGATCTAGTGACGGCCCGGCGGGAAACCTACGCCAGCCCCGGCGCCCTTCCCGACGTGACGCCATCCAGCATCGACGACGACCTAGCCCGGCGGGACTTCACCATCAACGCCATGGCCCTGCCGTTGGGCCAGGAAAGCCCAGAAATTTTGGACCCCCATGGCGGCGTCGAAGACATGCGGATTGGGGGGGTCCGCGTGTTGCACGATGCAAGCTTTATCGATGACCCGACGCGTTTGCTGCGAGCGGTGAGGTACGAGCAACGTTTGGGTTTTCGCATCGAAGCCGGTACCCTGGTCCGACTCCAAGAAGCCGTCGTCAACGGATGCCTTTCCGCCGTCAGCGGAGACCGGTTGCGCCATGAGTTGGAGAGAATATTTGAAGAAGCCCGTCCGGAACCGGCCGTTACCCGGTCTGTTTGTTTGGGTATCTTAGCGGGGGTCCACCCCGCTCTTACCCAGGCGAAAGCCGTGGAACGATTGGCGGCCATAGTGCAGGACTCAATCCAGGACTCAATCCGGGTCTCAATCAACGAACCCGGCGCCGGTGGAAGCCCCGGCAGCAAATTCCCGCTTTCTTACCTGTCGGCTCTGAGTTACCCTTTGACGCCCGGCGACGCCGAAGGGGTGATAAGCCGATTTAACATGCCTTCGGATTGGGCTCGGTTGGTCCGGGATACGGTTGAACTAAGGCAACTAGAACCGCGATTGGCCGTCGAGTCCATCTCGGCGTCACAGGTGGTTGAAATGGTCGAATCATATACTGACGCCGCCGTGTTGACGGTGGCTGGGGTGACCGATGATCCGCTGACGGCAGAGCGACTGGGACGTTATCTTAGGGAGTTTCGGTACTTGTCACCGGAGCTGGACGGACGGGACTTGCTGGCGTTGGGTGTTCCGGAAGGTCCCGTGATAGGGAAAATACTCAAAGAATTGAGAAATGCCAAGTTAGATGGAAGAATTAGCACTGTCGAAGACGAAAGGCGATTGGCCCAGGAATTTCTGGCTCAAGGAGAACGGTTTGGCAACGAATGAAGAATTGGAGCCAGAGTCTTGTGTCATCTGCGGCGATGACTTAGATGGGGTGCACCAAACTTCCTGCCAGATGTGCGGCGGGAAGTTTCACCAGCCCTGGAGCAAGGACACCGATGTGCCCCAGTGCGGCCGCCTGGGCAGCCACGAAGAGGCCCTGGCTATTGTGTTCCTGTGTGATGACTGCTACTTTGGGCGAAGGCCCTGAATCCTATTAACAGACCCGGAGACACTTTTCTATGCAAGCTGTATTTATAGAGGCCCACGGCGGGCCTGAAGTCCTGACCCACGGCGAACGGCCTGAGCCGGTTACACTGCCCCAGCAGGTAAAAATACAAGTAGGCGCATCAAGTCTGAACCGGCTGGACCTCTATACTCGGAAGGGCGACCGTGGCCTGCAAAGGGAATTTCCCCCGCCTTTGATCCTTGGGGGCGACTGCGCCGGACAGATAACTGAGGTTGGTTCGGAAGTGCGCGGCTTTAGCGTGGGAGACCGGGTGTTGGTCAACCCCAAGATTACTTGCGGGCAGTGCCAGGCCTGTCTGGCGGGACATGACGATCTTTGCCCCAGGCCCCAGTTCATGGGTAGCGCCATCGATGGCAGCTACGCTGAAACCGTCGCGGTTCCCGCGGCCAACGTTCACGCCATCGGCGACGACGTTACCTACGAGATGGCCGCAGCGGTGCCAACAACCTACTTGCCGGTTTGGAATATGCTCCAACGGAAGATCCAACTTAAGCCTTGGGAAACGGTCCTGGTGTTGTCCGCCTCCGCCGGTGTGGGTACTGCGGCGATCCAGGTGGCTTCCAAGGCCATCGGCGCCCGGGTAATCGCCACCACCAGCACCCCGGCAAAAGCGGCCAAGGCCAGGGAATTGGGGGCCGACGAGGTCATTAACTACAACGAAGAGGACATCGCCGAACGGGCCAGAGAACTAACCGGCGGCAGGGGAGTCGACGCGGTGGTTGACCACGTTGGCGCCGATTTTTTCCCCAAGGCCTTCAGTTCTCTGAGGGCGGGCGGCCGGTACGGTATCTGCGGCGCTACAACGGGCCTGCGCACCGAGCTTCATCTGGGGCTTTTGTTCAGCCGGCAGATCGAGATATTCGGAATCTTCATGGGCACCAAGCAGGACATGCACGAAATCACGTCGACGCTCAATCGGGGAGTTATCCACCCGGTTGTCCACCAGGTATATCCCTTGGCTAAAGCCGCCGCCGCCCACGAGGCGATGGAAAGGCAGAACTTCTTCGGGAAGCTGGTGCTGAAGCCGTAGACGTAGAGGCTGACGGCCCGAGCAGTCAGCGAAATTATTTCGGGGCGAAATTCTGAATCCAGCAAAGAGAAAGGTCCGCGGATTTCCGCAGACCCTTTTCGCCCCCAGGAGTAACTTACACTGATTTGGCTACAGGTGTAAGCAGATCTTCGACTAACCGCTAGCTTGGACTATTTTGGACATTTCCCCGCTGTCGATGCTTGCGCTACCTGTGGGGAAGGCCGCTTCTCGAGTACCGATGGAATAATTGAAGTGGTCAGTCACGTTTGCGGGGATGGTTCTCACCAAGGGCTCGGGCGGCGCCGGGTTGGGATTGAGCATCGTCTTGGGAATCGTCGAAGCCCACGGAGGCCGGATCTGGGTGGAGAGCGGTCTGGGCGAGGGCAGCAGCTTCACATTCACTCTGCCAAAGACTCAAGCAACCGCCGCCGTAGGCAGCGCCGGCGGAGATGGGTAGCCTTATAAGGAGAATGCTAGTCCGGCATTCCCAATATCGGGCCGAAAAGCTTGAAAGGTTGATACCTCGCCGGAAGAACAGCCAGCTACTTCTCCAGACGCCTGCCGTGGAAGAGGTATTGCTGGGCATAGCCGCAGTACTGGCCGAAGTAGTCTTGGGCCCACTCCAGTAATACCCGGTCCGGGGGAGGCTTCTGTCCGGGGAAGTACCACTCTCCCAAAGCTCTCCGCACCCAAACATCTATGGGGAACGCCTCCAGCTTGTCCAGGGAAAAGACGGCGATGCAATCGGCGATCTTCGGCCCGATGCCTTTGCATTCCATCAAAGCCGCCTTGGCGTCTTCGTAGGGCAAGTCTAGCAGGGCGTTCAGGTTAAGATGTCCTCCGGCGACCAGTTGAGCCGCTTGGTCCACGTAGGGTGCTCTGAATCCCAAGCCCAAGCGGCGCAACCCCATCTCGCCGGCGCCGGCCAGTTGGTCGGGGTCGGGAAAGGAGTGGCGCACTGTTCCATCCATATATATGGGATTGCCGTAGCTTTCCGCCATTTTTTCCATCCCCTGGTGGATCCGGGGGATGTTTGAGTTGGCTGAGGTGATAAACGCGATGAAACATTCCCAGGGTTCCAGGCGCAGCAGCCGCAAACCGGGGTAGCGGTCCACCATAGTGGCGACCCGCTCGTCCCGGGTGATTTCGGAGTAGACGTCGTCCAGGTCGTCGTCCATCCTGAAATAGCTGCGCATCAGGGGGAGCAACGACTCCTCCGAGCCGGGAGCGCAATGGTACTCGATGTATTCGTCCGTCTGGCGAATCTTGATGTAGTTGCCTTGGACGACACTGGTGTGCCAGCCGTCCTCCCTCTTCCAGCGGTGGGCTTGCCCGCTCTCCAGGCTGGCTACCATGTCTAATGGTTGTTCAGGAACGAGCCGCACGGTCACCTCCCATCCAGTGGGCCGCCAATGTGCCCACCGTCCCCAGAGTGCTCGGTAGCTGAGTACATTCAGGTATCGACTGGAGGAAGGACTTGCCGTAGGAGCGCCCGGTTATCCTCCGGTCTAATACTACGATAGTTCCCCGGTCTTCTTTGCTGCGGATGAGCCGGCCTATCCCCTGGCGGAATTTCAACACCGCCTGAGGGATGGAATATTCCCTGAATGGGTCTTCGTACTGGTCCGACCGGGATTTGACTATGGGGTCGGTGGGTACTTGGAAGGGCAGGCGGGTCAGGACCAGAGCCTTGACCGCGCCGTTGGGCATGTCCACCCCCTCCCAGAAACTGCTGGCGCCCAGCAACAGGTTATTTGGGCTCTCGGCGAACCGGGTCATAAGTTGAGGGGCTGAGCCATCGATACTCTGGGCCATCACTCCAATGTCGCGGGCCTGAAGGGGTTCCCGGACCCGCTGGCTGACTCCCCGGAGGGACGAGTAGGACGTAAAGAGGGCCATGGTGTGACCGCCCAAGGTCCGGGAAAGATCGACCAGAACCTTGGATATGGCCTGCAAATAACCCTCGGCATTGGGCTGAGGCATGTCTTCGGGTATCAATAACAGGGCGGCTTTCTGGTAGTCGAAGGGCGACCCAACCAGCAATTCATCGCTGTCTTCGGGAACCCCGGACCGCCTCCGCAAGTAATTGAAGTTGCCGTCGGTGCTGAGGGTGGCGCTGGTCAGAACCACGCTCTCTTTTTTGCCAAAAAGCTGGTCTTCCAGAGTGGGGGCAACGTCCAAGGGCGCTGCGTGGAAACTTATCTCGCTCCGTCCTTGGCCGCGGGCGATCCAGAGAATGAGGTCCTCGTTGGGCGGACCGAGTATAGATCCCAACCGGTCCCGCAATTGATCCAGGTTATCGTGCATCGCTCCAGCTTCCATCACCATGGACGCCTGGTCTCCGGCGCCGGGAAGCTCGGTGGTGTCCAAAAACCGGTGTAGCCTGGAAACGCCCTGGATGGTTTGTAGCAGCCCCACGTCCAGGTTCTCCCACGCCAGGGACAGATCTTCCCAGATCTGGGTAGAACGGCCATCCTGTGTTAGCAAGATCGGGGACTGGTCATCGGTGTTGTGACGCCGCTGTTCTTCCAGGTACCGTTCGCCGGCAGCCCAGAGACGTGCCCAGAGTTCTCGAAGATGCGGCGGCCGTTCTTCCACGTCGGCCGCAACTTTTTCCCCTTCCTGGCGTACGGCCGGGGCCGGTCCTTCGGCACGCAGTGCCATTCTTAGCTCCAGGATCAACCGGCTGAGATTCTCCACCGCTTCTTCCAGTCTGTCCGAGGTGATCTCATAGGCCAATTGGCCGGTGGCTTGGTCTTCCAGGTTGTGGGCTTCATCGATGATCAGGTGTTGATAATCTGGAATCAAACTCCCGCCCCGAACCAAGTCGGACATCAAGAGAGCATGGTTTACCACGATGATATGGGCTTGTTCGGCCCGCTCCCTGGCGCCCCTCAAGAAGCAGGGACTGCCGTCTCTTAGACCGGGACACCACCCCTTTTCTCCTGCGGAAACCTTGCTCCAGGTGAATGCGTCCCTCCCGGACAGGTTGATCTCGCTACGGTCGCCGGTCAGGGTGTCCTGAAGCCAAACCCCGGTCTTGCCCAGGAGTCTGGCGTCGTCGACGCTGGGGCTATCGCTGCGGGCCAGGTAGTTCCAGCGCCTCAGACAAAGGTAGTTGCTGCGGCCCTTCAACGATGCCGCCTGGACCACGCCTTCGTCGACCAGCCCGGCCCCTTCCAGTATCCGGACCACCGCAGGAATGTCCTTCTTTAACAGTTGTTCCTGCAGATTGATGGTGTTGGTGGAAACCACCACCCTGCCGCCGTGGGCTACGGCGTAGAGGACCGCCGGGAGCAGGTAGGCCATGGACTTGCCGACGCCGGTGCCTCCCTCCACCACCAGATGGCGGCCTTGGTAGATGGCCCGGGTGACGCTGGCCAGCATTTCCTCCTGTTCTGGACGATGCTCAAACCCGGAGAACGCTTGGGCAAAAGGTCCCTTGGGACCGAGGAAACCGGCGATTCGGTCTTCGTCAAGGGAACTTAGCCTGCTGTCGGCTTGACGTTTCTCGGGCCGGCCCAGGCGGTTGGCGATGGCTTCAAGGTCCAGGCCGGTCATCCCCACGGACGATGGCGCCGAAGTGGTTACATCCTGGTCCAGCCCCATCAACAGGGGAGCGATGGACCATCGGCTGCGGGTGGCCAGGCCGACGATGTAGGACACCAGCCCGGGGTCCATCTCGGCGGCCCGGCGCAGCAAGGCGACAAAAACGCCCTGGGTTGCTTTGGCATCGTCCAAGGCTCGATGGGGCTTGATATGCGACACGTTCAAATGGGTGGTGAGAAACCCCAGGGAGTACTGCATGGTGTCGGGGAGCAACATTGAGGCCAGGTCCCAGGTGTCGTAGGTGGGGTTGTTCAAGCTCAACCCGTGGGAGGCCAAGAACCTCAGGTCGAAGTTCACATTGTGGCCCACCACCGGGTGTTCCCCCACGAACTGCTCAACATCGGCTGCGATGGCGCCGAAGAAGGGTGCCCGGGCAACCTGGCTGGGGGATATATTGGTCAGACGCTGGATGAACTCGGGAATGTTTCTACCGGGGTTCACAAAAGTCTGGAACGTGTCGATGATTTCTTCGCCCTGGAACTTAACCGCGCCCACCTCGATGATGGTGTCCCGGTTTTCGTCCAGGCCTGTTGTTTCCAGGTCCAGCGCCACGCAGATTTGCTCAAAGGGCGAAATAGTCTGAGAAAGTAATGACATGTTTGCCGGTCCTCCCGGTACCCCCATCATGAGACGAACTGTACGACGAGACGAACTGAACGCCGAGTTAGCCTCTCCCAACAATTTGAGGACGCCGTCCTCAACCAACCGCTTTGGTCCACCGAGACGGTTATTTACCCAGCTACGATTTAAGCCGTATAGGGCTGGAGATTCCCGGTGCGAAGCCCGACTGCCGGATAGAATGCTCCGGCATGGAGGGCCGCCAGGAATTCTTCTTCGTTGTTAATCTCGTCACGGAAGGCCGTTACGAATCGGCCCAGGCCATGGACCGAATGGGCGTCGCTGCCTCCGGTTGCCGGCAGTTTGAGGGCGGCGGCGACTTTCATGGCGAAGCCGTTCTCCTCATCCACGGTCCCGCCGTTGGCAACCTCGACGGCATTTACCAGTTTAAATACGGGATGGTCGAGGGCGTCTTCCGGTTGCTCCGGGAGTTCATCGTCCACCGCCTTGTAAAGCAGGGGCCGGTTGAACTTAGGTCGGCTGAATACGGCCCGAAAAGGATGAGCGGTTATAACAAACCCGCCCGTCGCCTTTGATGCCTTGCTCAGCATTTCCGCTTTATGGAACCCCGGTTGGTAAGTGTCCATGCCGAAAGCCAGCATGTGCCCCATGTCGGTTTCCACTTCCATGGCCCGCACTAATACGACGTTGTGACGGTCGGCAAATCGGCGGAATTCATGTGGGTCCCAGGGGCCGCTGTGCTCGGTGATGCAAAGGCCTCGCAGGCCCAACCGTTCGGCTTCCAGAATCAGGTCTTCCGGGGAAAGATTGCTATCGCTGCTGCCCTTGGTGGTGTGGATATGAAGGTCGAATATTCGAGCCATAACGTCCGTGGCTTTTAGCTATCGGCCGTCAGCGATCAGCTATTTTATCCGGTTTCTGCTGATCGTTGATTGCCCGCTAAGTCTATCGGTGATGACGGTAATCGTCAATGGCTGGTCGTCTTTCCTGACGGCTGATAGCTGATAGCTAGCCTGCCGCCTCGGCCAAGTCAGGAAATCGGTTCAACGGGAGAACTTTGCCGGTTTCTTCGAAGTGGTTGATCAACTCCCGCATCTCATCGGGTACTGGGCGGGTATTACCCGAATCGGCGTGGTAGCCAACGTAGACCGACTGAATGGTTGTCAGCAGGGTTTCCGAGTGGTTCTGATATATCTCGATGTTCAGAGTCAGGCTGGTGTTGCCGATGTTGGAGACGCGCACGTGCAGGTCCAGCATGTCGTCAACCCTGGCGGGGGCCTTGTACTCGATCTCTACCTTGACCACAGCGGTGTCGAAGTAGCCCTGGGCGGCAATTTTGTAAATGCTGAACCCCAGGTTTCTATAGTATTCCGACTGGCCGACTTCCAGGTAGTCCATGTACGCCCCGTTGAAGACGATGCCTTGAGCATCGCACTCCATCCAGCGAACGCGCAGAGGTGTTTGGAATTTGAATTCGGATTTGGGCATAAGTTTAGGCTTTCATCCCCGTGCCCTCTCCCTGGGGGAGAGGAGTTCCGCCGATGAAATCGGAGGCGGATTGGGGGTGGTCTTCGGTTGAGCGATATGTGGCCGGGCCATCAAGGGGAAGACTCCGGCCTGGCGTAGCCCAGCGAGCGTAGGTAAGTTAGGTCTTCCGAAGTCAACTCGGCGTTGTCTAGTAGGTCGGGGCGGCGGTCTAATGTGCGGCTAAGAGACTCCCGGCGGCGCCATTTAAGTATTTCGGCGTGGTGGCCGGAGCGCAGTACGTCTGGAGCGGCCATGCCCCGGAATTCCGCCGGACGGGTATACAACGGATGCTGGAGCAGGCCCGAGGTGATGGAGTCCTCTTCTATATTCTCTTGGGAGCCGACAACCCCGGGAATCAGCCGCGTTACCGAATCGATCAGCACCATGGCGGGAATTTCTCCCCCGGTGAGCACGTAGTCGCCTATGCTGATCTCCCGGTTAACCAGGTGACGGCGCACTCGCTCATCCACCCCGGCGTAGTGGCCGCAGATAATCACGATCTCCGGGGCTAGGGACAGCTCTTGTGCCATGGCTTGAGTCAGGGTTTCCCCCTGGGGTGACGTCAATATGATGGGGATGCCGGCGCACTGCTCTTTGGAGTAGGCGGACAGAACGTCGTCCACCGCTTCAAAGATGGGGTCGGGCTTGAGGACCATGCCAGGGCCCCCACCAAACTGGTAGTCGTCGGCGGTCCCGTGAGGGTCGTGGGTGTAGGACCGGATGTCGGTGACTTCTATGGTAACCAGTCCACGCTGACGGGCCAAACCCACCATGCTGGACTCCAAGGGGCCTTGGAAAACTTCAGGGAAGAGGGTTAGGACTTTGAAGATCATTGAGTCATGATACAGGAAGCCCTAACCCTGCTCCCATCTCCGGG
>CERD01064148.1_pt1 | contig 12167 bp, 7 predicted proteins | sample 530931 | NCBI WGS metagenome assembly CERD01 (sample SAMEA2621101, study PRJEB7988) | marine metagenome | isolation source: saline water (ENVO:00002010), including
ACGTGGGGTGTAATGTTCCCAATAAACCATATTGGGAACTTAAATTGCCCAGGTTCACAATAGCCCGCGTTCAGCAAATGAGACACAATCCTTCCCTACCACTACATGGTCAAGAACCGGCACGTCGATCAGTGCGAGAGCGGCCTTGAGGTTTCGTGTAAGCGTCTTATCTGATTCAGAGGGCTCTGGTATTCCTGATGGGTGATTATGCACCAGAATCACTGCTGAAGCGTTGTGAGCGAGCACAGATTTAACGACCTCTCTAGGGTATACCGCTGCAGCGTTAATAGTTCCCCGAAACAGTTCCTCAAACTCAATGAGGTGATGCTGTGAGTTCAAATGCATGATGCAGAATGTCTCATGCTCTAACGCTGCCATTTTAAATTGTAAGAATGATTTAGTATCTGCTGCAGAACTGAAGGTTGGGGTTTGGGTAAACTTCTCTTCCAAAATATTAGCAGCTGAAGCCAGTATGTCATTTTCTGAATATGTTTCAGAAAGTAAACGTTTGATAGGCATAATAGTCTCCTGTATTCCTGTTTATGCCTATAGGTGATATAGGTCCCAAAAAAGTACGAATACGGCATAAGGGGCCAACGGCCCCTTCTATTATGGCTGCCTAACACCCCACTTTGCCCAGTTATACCCAGCGATAAGCCCTGTCAAAAACAATTTGAGAAGTGGTGACTCGGTCAGTGTACGGTTCATAAGCTATCTCCTCTGTAAAAATACTCATAAAGACCTACACCGGTAATAAAACCAGCAATGAATGCAATTGGCATGCTTGCCTCCTGTTTTTATCTATAGAAATGAATACAGGCCAATATTTAGGTCTGCAATCACGTGATGTAGGCGTGAAGTACTTTCGAGACGTTTTTAATTACACAGCTCAGTTATTTGATGACTTAAACCATCGGAATAACACCATGAGACTTATTAAAATCAAAGAAGTGATAAAAATGACCAGCCTCAGCCGTGCCACTATATACAAGTATATGGCTGATGACAGCTTTCCGAAACCCGTTTCATTAGGTGCTAAAGCTGTTGCCTGGGTAGAGGACGAGGTGGAGAATTGGATAGTTGAGAAAATTGAACAGAGATAAAAAAGTCTTTTTCCAGCTAAGCAATTCAAAATGATATCTTTTCTAATGTTCTGACACAGGTCGTGACCCGTCAAATTTCTTAAATAAAGCAACCTAATCAAGGTTTCTGATTTTAAGAGCCTTTAACATCTAAGAGACAACAATTCGTATACATTGCAGAATATAAGCTATTATGCTGCACGGGGGCCTGCCTATACTCGAATCAAGGGCAAAAGGCCCTTGATTAATAGAATCGTTCAACCTTTTACTGTAGTAGAGAAAGCATTAACAAAAGCATCTGCACTTAGTTCATATTGAGAAAGACGTTTTACTATTTCAGTTGTATTACTAGAAACATCTGGACTCGCTAACTCACGAACAAAGCTGCGTAGATTTTTGGTGAGCTTGGAAAGGCCATTTTTATCGATTACACGCATTCCTTGAACCGAACTTGCTGCTTGACCAAGAGTTCGTTCTGGATGAATAATCACTGGCGAAGCTGTTGAAGCAGGATACCGCTTTGTAAACCAAGACATTGACTGTCCAAGTTGCCCTGCATCTTTTTTAATTATGCCACTATCTGACTCAATACCATTTTTACACTCAATGACTAAAAAAGAGCCGTTTGGTAATCCCCAAAGGTTGTCGGGCCCCTCTCGATATTCTTTTTCGGGCCGTTGGCCGCTAATCCCTAGGAAAAATGCAAGATCATTTATGGCAGCTTCAAACTTCTCAGAAGTGTTTGGTTTAAATACTAAATCAGAGCACAATTCATCAGAAAACAACCTCATTTGCGTTGCATCGATAAAGCGGCTCTCATGATTGCGAATCAGAGTAATTGCTTGTTGTTCAGTCGAGGGAGACAAAAGCTTGTATGTAACGCCTTGCATAGGTTTTAACACTGATGGTTCTATTTTGTGAGCAGCTAACAGTGTTTTTTGGGCACCGTCCGCATCCAAAACGTGCTGAAAAGCAGCCTTACGTGACAAAAGCCACGCTTTCAAATGTCGTTCGTGCGAGCTATCAATAGCTTTATCAAGGACGACCAATGCGTCTTGATACTGATTTGCACGCGCCAAATCAAAGGATTCTTTTAAAGCAACCTTTGCCCAATCTACACGCAATTCGTCATCTGCTTTTATACCAACCAAGACCTTCTTGCTAACTTTTATCCAGTCAGGATCTCTATTCAAGCACTGCATCAGAACCCCTTTAATGTCATCCAGAGAAGGAGTGCCAAGACGTTTTGCTATTTTTCTAGATAAATCCAGTTGTGCTTTTGTAGAGGGCGTCAACAATGCCTGCCCTTCCGGGGATCGCAGTCTACTTGTCAACTTGGCCCCCAGTAATAGTACGGCACAGTAATCTTCGTTGGAGCGTACGCCCCTGCCCATACCTTGTTCAATTCTTTCTACTTGTCGTCGAAGATTTGCCGTTGTTCCACTCAATACTTGGCTATCAAGTAAGTCAGAGTAAGAGCTAACCTCTGGAAGATCCACTAAAACTAGGACTCGGCATGCACTTCGTGGTAAATCTATGCCATCGTAACGATTAACTAAAATAGTCAAGCCAATATGGCCATTTCTTAAATTCTCAATACCCTGTGCAACTTGATCACCAATAAGCAACTGGTCAGCTGCCGCATCCCAATCTTGAGCTGCAGTTTCGGATGGCACTATCACAACCACATTTTCTTTGAGCGATACTTCCTTTAGCAATTCTCTAATATCAGAAGCAGAAATATCGGGATTCAGTTCTTGAGGCATCAATATCATACGCTCCCCCATAGACTGGGAGGAGGATGGAACTATTGGCTTAGTTAAGGCATCTTTTTGAGCGGCAAAATGAGTTAGAATTAAACTATCGTCTGCTAATGTCGCTGTCATGTATACACGTCTTTCAGCCCTTCGAAATGACTGAATTAAATCAGTTGCGGGAAAATAAGGTTCAATTTCTAGGTATTGGCCACCAATAATACATCTGCACTCTGAGAGCAGCTCTTTTACTAAGGGGTATTGAAACCGCAATTGTTCATCTTCACGATATTTGTGGAGTATTTCCAAGATGCTGCTGGCATTTGCATGCCATGACCAAAAAGGAACCTCTATGAACGCTTGAGGGTCACTTGCATTTACATCGAGAAATTTAGCTTCGTTGTAACCTTTTAAGTCCTCAGATAATAGCGACAATATTTCCTTATAGGCATCATGAGAGTTGCCAAGATTGACTCTAAACTGTTCAGTTATTGTAGAAACGCACGCATGCGCATCGTCTACCACGAGCGTACCAATCTTTATTCTGATTGAACCAACTCCAAAAACAGATTTTCCATTAAAAAGTTTATAAACATTAACTACACAAACTTTTTCTCCCGCCAAATAACCAGAATCTCTTGGATCGTCAGTTACTTCAATGCCAAGGGCCTCAGCTTCTACTATCACTTGCTGAGTAAGCTGCTTGTCTGGACACACATACAAGGCAGGTCCTTTGTTTTCATTCAATGAACTTTGCAATATAAGAAGGCCAACTAGAGTTTTCCCACTGCCCACATTCAATTTGATAACACTGTCTGGATTATTTCGAGCTTTAAACCAATGATTGAGTACTTCTGTCTGAATATCCCTGGGAAAGGAGAAGTTGGGTTCCCGGCTAAGAGTAAAAAATATATCCCTAGGATGAAGAACTACGTCATCATCGTCATCCAACATGTCTGAAAAATCTATAGGCATGATTTATTTCCTTATATGGTTTTAATGTGATCACATATCGACAATACGCTGAATGCTCTGCTTCCATGACGATTTAAACGCATCGTCACCCGCAAACAGCTTATACAACTCAAGCTCATCTTTCCTACGCTGTAACATGATTTCTTTGAGTATCTTCTCGAAAGCCAGCTCACGGTTATGTGGGTCTGCATTGTTTTTATATTTATCTTCGTAGTCTGGGTGTGCTTTCACGCTTTCCGCGATGTTAACGAACTTAATACGCTGTTCTTCCGGAGTCGCACTCCAACCTTGGAACCAGCGTTCATTGAACGTGTATATGATGTCATCCAATGGGTTGGTTTCTTTGTCGCCACCGTGCGCTCCTCTTGGGTTAGGGTTTTGTGGATCTAACTCAGTTTCTTCTCCGTCCAAACCAATAGTGTGGCTTAGCTTAACTCTTTGAAGACCGTATGAACTCAGATCGACTGAATCCAATAATTCATCTAATAGTTCAGCGTCGGGATCTTGAACCTTGAGCTTGGGAATCAGGAACTTTAAGAACCAGAATAGCTTTTCCCATATAGCTATTTCATAGGACATGATTGAAGCCATCTGGCCGTAGATTTTCACAAACTGCTTGGCTTTGATTTTGAAGTCAATTTTGGCTTCATTTTCTAGCTCCAATTCAATATTGAATCGGGCTGCGGCAATATCGATAATGGGGCTTAGCCGTTGAGCATCTTCATTGTCAAAATACCGTTTTACAAACTCTTCAACTTCCGTCCATTCATAAACACCGACATCATCCATTTCATCTTTTAATTCATGGAGTACATTGACATCAGTCGCTACAGACAGTGAGGTTGCTGTATAGAAAGGATCAAATGCCGTCTTAATTTCTTCGATAGAGTTGAAGAAATCCAGCACAAAGAGGTCTTCGGTTTTCTTACCAAGCTTAGGAGCTGACCTATTTAAACGTGACAGCGCCTGCACACACAAAACACTCGCCAGCTTTTTATCTACATACATCGCGCAGAGTTTAGGCTGATCAAAACCTGTAAGGTATTTATTAGCCACAACAAGAAGACGATATTCATCAGTATCGAATTTGTCTTTCGTATCACCTTCACCAAAACCATTCATATCCGCTTCGGTATATTCGATACCATCAACTTCCTTAGTGCCAGAAAAAGCTATAGCCGCCTTGAAAGAATTACCTTGAGCTTCCAGCAATCGAGTTATTGCCTTGTAATAACGAATAGCCGCCTCAATATTTTGAGTAACGACCATACCTTTACCTTTACCTTTAAGCTTCTTGGCGTTAACGACATGCGGCACAAAGTGTTCTAGCATTATCTCGGCTTTGGTATCTATCGTATGTTGGCTGCTTTCTACGTAAGCCCTGAGTCTTTTTTGGGCTTTCTTGGTATCAAATTCAGGGTTATCCTGAATCGACTTTTCGATTTCGTAATAACTTTTGTAGGTTGTGTAATTAGCCAGAACATCAAGAATAAAACCTTCTTCAATCGCTTGCTTCATTGAGTACAAGTGAAATGGCTCAAAGCTGCCATCATGCTGCTGCTGTCCAAACTTTTCTAGGGTGGTATTTTTAGGTGTAGCGGTAAACGCTAAATATGAGGCATTGCCACGTATCTTGCGTGATTTCATTGCCTGTAAGATCTTATCCTGTGCGTCTTCCGCCTCTTCCACCTCAGACTTACCCATTGCACGGTTCATATTGTCGTGGGCTGAGCCTGACTGCGAACTATGCGCCTCATCAATAATTACAGCAAAGCGCTTATCGCTAAGATCGGCAATACCATCAATAATGAATGGGAATTTTTGAATGGTAGTAATGATAATCTTCTTGCCGTTCTCCAGTGCAGACTTAAGCTCTGACGATTTGTGAGCTGGCGCGACGATGTTCTTCACTTCCGAGAAGTCTTTGATGTTATCGCGAAGCTGCTTATCGAGTAAGCGTCTGTCAGTCACAACAATCACTGAATCAAATAATGGCTGTTCTAAACCTCGGCTACCTTGAACACCCTCGTTAACAGGGTAAGTTTCAATAAGCTGATACGCAGCCCAAGTGATTGAATTGGACTTACCAGAACCCGCCGAATGCTGAATTAAGTATGTTTGGCCAACGCCATTCTCAGAAGCATCGTTGATTAACTTTCGTACTACATCCATTTGATGATAACGCGGGAAAAACAAAGTGCGCTTGTTAAGCGGGTCTTTGCTACTACCGTCCAATCTTACAAAGTGCTGAATGATATTAGCAAGGCTATCCTTGCTAAATACTTCTTCCCAAAGATAAGCGGTTTTATGTCCTGATACATTGGGCGGATTGCCTTGCCCATGGTTATGGCCTTTATTAAATGGCAGAAAGAAGGTGCTTTTTCCAGCCAGTTTGGTCGTCATATAGACTTCATCGGTATCTACCGCCATATGCACCAGACAGCGACCAAAATTCAGAAGTGGCTGATTAGTATCTCGGTCTTCACGGTACTGTTTTTGTCCGTGGTAGCGGGCAGTTTGATTTGTCCAAGCGTTCTTCAGTTCTAGCGTTATCAATGGAACGCCGTTGATAAACATCACCATATCAATTTCTTGCAGCGGGTTAGCTTGCGAATAACGTAATTGGCGTGTACAGCTAAACAGGTTTTCAGAAAAGTTCTGTTTAACCTTCTCACTACTGCTAGCCAGCGGTGCCGGATACATTAAATTGAAGTGGGCATCATCAACGCTCAAACCTTTCTTGAGCAGATGTAAAATACCGTGTTTTTTGATTAGTCTGTCAAAGCGTTCGTAAATTTTACGCTGCCAATCATTGGGGTTATTGCGTTTGATCTTTTCAAGCTCATCTTCCTGCGTTTTTTCTAAAAACGCCCAGAAGTAGCGCTCATCCAGTGCATACTGCGCGTTAAAATCAGACGGCTGACCAACCTTATAGAACTTGCTACCGAAGTCTTGGGCTACTTCTTGTATTTGATTTTTAATGTCTTCCAAGCAAGTGCCTGTTAAGGACTTCTCTATTGCCGATTCTAATGCCTGTTCATTTGTTTGACTGACCATTCTAACCCCTATCCCTGTACTTGATTCTTATTCTTCAATGCTTCAGACGCTTTCTGTAGTGGTGCTTTTAGTGCCTTCTCAAACTTTATCATTTGATTAAGATGCCATTGTATCCACTCTGGCCAATGATCCTTATTAAAGCCATCAGCATTGCAGCTATATTGAATGCGGCTAGACTTTTTTTCGTCGAGCCTTAACCACTCCAGCGTATCACCAAAACTTTCTTCAATTTTATCTTTGTGTTGAAACAGAGCATCGAAAACAAATTTGTTTTCTTCTTGTGAGCCGCGTGCAATCGACAACTCAACGCGCAACTCCTTTTGTAGAAAGATTAGCGCATATGGGCAGCCGCTAAGGCCAGAGCCAGCGGAAAGCCAATGGTCTTTGCTGGGGCTAATATTGTTGTACAGCTTGCAGTGGCTATTTTGAAATACTTCCAATGCCAGCTCCCAATATTGGCGGCGTACATTGTGGCGATTTTTAAGCACGACCTCGGTAGTCTTTTCTTCAGCTTCTTTGGCGCTTATACCAATCATCAACTCCTTGGCTTCAGGCGTAGGTATAATCTGGTCGATATTAATAAATAACTGTTCACCGAGTGAATGCGGTGTAACTTTAAAACATTGAATATTGATACCTTGGCCTAGCAGCCATAGCGCCGTGCTGGTCACTTCCTTTCGGAAGTTGGCTGCCACCATCATCAAACGCTGGCTGTTGCCCAAATTCAGCTTTACTTCATCAAGGTCTGGTGCATCGAGAAATTCGCAGATTTGAGAAGAAGCATCTGCCGGAGCGTTCTCACTGTCATTAGCATTTTTTTCGTAACGATTGATATATTGCTGGAAAATTTCAACAATTTGTAATTTGGTTAAACTGGCACAATACGAAGCATATTTTAGCGACTGCCAAACCACATCACGGCCACTATCATCCAGTTTGTTCTCAATAATGACTAGATTACCGTCTTTATCTAGCGCCAGTAGATCAAGGCGTTCTCGAGTATCATCAAAACCATCAAACTCTTTCTGGATGATCAACAACTCTTCACCCAAAGCTGAAGGTTCATGCGCCAGCCACTCTTGCAGGTGCTTGCGCTCAGTAAAGCCAAGTTCACTGAATGTCTTCGTTTTTACTGCTTTTATACGATTGTTTTGATGATCGACTGTAAACATTTCGCTTTCTTGCTACGCCACTTTGATTTTGCCAGTTACAGCACTACTGATAAGAGTGGTTTTGTATTCTTTTAGCTTTTCAATTTGACGTTGCTGCAAATCAACTACTCGCTCAAATGTTTTTGATTGCTTTTCGATATGAGACAGTATCTCTAATTGTTCCTTTTCTGGTGCGATCGGAACAGATATGTCAAATAGATCACCTGTATAGAGCCGAATTAACCCTTCTACAATTCCTGTTGCTCTGATAATAAACTGTTCGATGTACGATGGGTGTCTAAAAAGAAGCTCCAATAGCTTGGCATCAACGATATGGGCTTTACATCGGTAGACAGCATAATCAGGACTGACTAAGCCTTTATAATCAATATTGCTTTTAAAGAAAACGCCTAAATGAGCTTTCAGCTTGTTGAAAACCAAGTCATTCTTATGAACTATTTTATTATCTATATTACTAGCCGCCACCTCAGACTTGTCATGATAATCAGCTCTAACAACTAGACCATGTACTTGGCTAACCATAAACAAAGGCTCTTCACCAGTTTTTGAGCGTTCACTACTTTCTTCTAAAACATATTTAAGTCGTTTAACTTCCCAATGCTCTGGAATCTCCCCAATCCAATCCACACCAGAATCTTTCATTGGCACATTTGGATCAAGCCCTTGGGTGACTGCTTTTTGGATAATGATTTGCTTGCGCTCTTTGAGAAGTGCGATTTGCTTTTCTTTGATGGTAATCGCTTCATCAATTTGAGTTGTTTTTTTATCCAGAAAAGAGACAATTTTGGTTTGTATTTCAAGACTAGGTAAAGGCAAAGGCAACTTTGCAAAATCATTGAACCTAAAATCTGTCGATCTCTCCCGTATGCCTTTAGCAAGCGACACAATGAATCCAGACAAGGCCAGATCTCGCATGTAATATGCGTAAAAAGAAGGGTTCACGAGATTCGGAATTCGCGGCACACAAGCAGCATAAACTGGAGTTGATTTCCCATCAGAATCTGAGACGCCTATTGCTCCCGCAAAGGCATCCATAGCGTGAATAACGAGGTCGCCTTTGCGAATCCCCTGATAACCATGCTCTTTAATAGCGTTCGTGAATCCGTCTGTTCTTCTGTTGGATCTTAAAGTGACTTGTCCATCACGGAAGCAAGTAACAATACCGTCATCTTTGATTACAGGACGCTCAGCTCTTAAGAATAGCCACTTGGCTTTTTCAACATTCCATTCATTCGGAATTTCAGACAACCACTCTATTCCAGTACTTTTATAGAATTCATATGCCGGCAACTTAGCTAAAGCATCCATCAAGAATCTCCTTGTACTTCAGCAACATCAATACCCAAAATTTGAGCAATTAAGCCTTCAGCTTTCTGCTCAAAGTCAATAATATCGCTTGCCACTTCATCCAATCCGCGAAGCGGTTTATGGCGATAGAAATACTTATTAAAGCTGATCTCGTAACCAATCTTGGTGCTATCTAAATTGATCCAAGCTTCTTCAACGTGCGGCTTCACTTCTTCTAAGAAATATTCATGAATTTCTTGAGCGAGGGGAACAGATTCTGAATCCCGTAGATCTGAGCTTGGTTCGTAAGTAATAAATTCGCCTGCACTATTTTTACCGTCGCCGCAGGCGCTTGTAGAGTAATAACCAAAGTCAGCTAATTGATCTTGCGAACATCCTAAATGGCTTAACAGCTCTTCCAACTTGCTGCCTGACAGCTTCACGACTTTCTTAACGACCTTTTCTGCATTTTCGTCATACCAACTAACAGCATTTAAGATTGTATTTTTCTCTGGTGCAGACAGCTTGATTTTTTGTGCTTTTAACTCAGCATCAACTTTGTCTTTGAAAAGGTTGAAGTCGTCATATTCATCGCTACCAATTTCTTGCATCAGCAGGATAGCGGCTTCAAGAATAGCACGCAGCTTCTGCCAATATTTTTCATCTAACAATTTGGTCTTGGCTTTGGCGTTAACACTAATATCCTTGTCTTCGCACCATTCTAAAATATCTTTGCTAATCCCTTTCAAGAATCCTTTGTCGTAGACTTTATCGCCATGCTCTTCAAACAGGTGATCCATCACTTCTAATAACGATTTATCAAAGCGTAACGGCGCAATGGCTTCTGGCGTGAACTTGGCTTTTCTGCGATCAGGTCGTTCGATATTGACTTTGTAATAACCGAAATCTTCGTTCTTAAATACTTGGCTAGCTATGCCAACAGCATCGTTATTAGCATCTAATGTCCGTTCTATATCAGCACAATCAAGGTAAGCTTGTGTGATTTCAGCAATATGTTCCGGCGCAAATTCACAGTTCTTATTGCCTAGGTTTTTGCGTAGTTTTCGGAATAGCAAACTAGCATCAATAAGCTGAACTTTTCCTTTACGCGCTTCTGGCTTGTTGTTATTCAATAACCAGATATAGGTTGTAATGCCTGTGTTGTAAAATAGGTTATTGGGTAGCTGCACAATTGCGTCGAGTATATCGTTTTCAATGACAAAACGACGAATATTGCTTTCACCACCGCCAGCATCACCTGTAAACAGGCTAGAACCATTATGAACCGAGGCTATTCGCGTTCCCATAGGGCTGGTATAGGGCGATTTCATCTTGCTCACCATTTCCATGAGGAACAGAAGCTGCCCATCGCTAGAGCGAGGTGTTGCATCAACGATTTCTTTATTACCCCAATAGTCAGTTAGCTCGACTTTAAAACGTGGGTCAATAACTTCGCCGCCGTCTTTGATATTCTTTTGCTCAGAAGCCCAGCTCTTTCCGTACGGCGGATTTGAAAGCATGAAGTCAAAACGATCTGAGGCAAACTCATCTGTAGAAAGCGTTGAACCTACTTTAATGTTTTCAGGGTTGTTACCCTTAATCATCATATCCGACTTACAGATAGCGTAAGTCTCATCGTTGATTTCTTTACCGTACAGGTAAATATCACGATTGGCGGCAGGATATCTTTCTTCGATAAAGTTTTGAGATTCAGTGAGCATGCCACCGCTACCACAAGCTGGGTCATAGACAGACATTGTTAGCGGTAAATCGTTTTTGATTGGGTCAAAAACAAGGTGCGTCATTAACTCGATCACTTCGCGCGGCGTAAAGTGCTCACCAGCTTCTTCGTTATTTTCTTCATTAAACTTACGAATAAGCTCTTCAAATACATAGCCCATGCCTAAATTTGTTAGGGCTGGCAGTTTGTTACCGTCTGGGTCTTCTACTTGGTTAGGAGTGAGATTGATATGCGGGGAAACAAATTTCTCAAGCACATCAAGCAGCACATCTTTACCTGCCATATGGCGAATTTTAGATAGTAGCTCAAAACGCTCAATAATCTCTTTTACGTTATCACTAAAGCCATTGAGGTATTCCTCAAAGTTAGCTAGCAAAATTTGCTGATTGTTAGTCGCTGTGCTGAATAGGCTTTTTAACGTCCATTTAGAAACATTGTAAAACACCTGACCCGATGCAGCCTTGAGCGGCTCATCATCAAGTTCTGTGGCATTCATATCTTCTTTCTGGAACTTTACCTCATCCAACACGGCCTGCTTACTTGGCTCAAGCAATGTGTCTAAACGACGCAAAACAACCATTGGCAGAATGACATCACGGTACTTACCGCGCACGTAAACATCGCGTAAACAATCGTCAGCAATGTTCCATATGAAAGATACGAGCTTATTGTGTACAGAGTGTTCCATTTATTTATTCCTTTTAAAACGCAAATGCGTTTCTAATTCAATTTAGTTTCATATCCAGGCGCTATAGCCAAATTCGGCACGCGATTTAAAGTAAACCGATTTTGCAGCCAAAGTTGGTACTCTAAGCCTTTAAGCGTACCCCGCTCGGTACAATCCACGTTCCAACGTCTTAACAGATAGCCTGCCATTGCCGCTCGCACCTCGATAAGCAATTGCTTGTTGTCCATTCCGTAATCCATTTCTATCGCGGTAGGATGTTCTACGTTCTTTGGATGGGGCACGAGTTGAAGCGGTATGAGGCGCTGCCATTCGGTATCCGCTTGGGCGCTTTCTTCCTCATTAGGCATGTCTTTTATTGTTACTTTACTAATGCGCGTTAACACGAAGTCTCGGAAGCTTTGACTCTTACGA
>CERD01111797.1_pt1 | contig 12038 bp, 10 predicted proteins | sample 530931 | NCBI WGS metagenome assembly CERD01 (sample SAMEA2621101, study PRJEB7988) | marine metagenome | isolation source: saline water (ENVO:00002010), including
ATCTACACGCCCGGCGAAACCCTGGCCTACCACCCCATCAACTACGGATGGGTCATCGCCGAGATTGTCCGGCGGGTCGACGGCCGCACCTTCGACAGGTTCATAGCCGAAGAACTCACCTCGCCCTTGGGGATGGACAACACCTACGTGGGATTGCCGGCAGGACTGGAAGGACGGGTGTCTCCCATGCACCTGATGGAAGACAACGCCGACACCAGCGGCTACAGTGGGACATTCAGCGAACCAACGGTGCTCCGCGCCGTCGTCCCCGGCGCCAACGGTGTTGCCACCGCAGGGGACCTGGCCCGGTTCTACGCCATGATGGAGCGCAAGGGTTCGTTGGATGGCGCCACAGTGATCCAATCCGCCACGGCGGAAGAAGCGGTCGAGTTTCAGGTTGAGGGCGTCGATAAATCCACCGGCGTCTTCGCCCAGCGTTCCTTGGGCCTAGCCCTGGCCGACGAACGTACGGGGAAATCCACGGGAGATCCGTTGAAGACCTTTGGCCACGGCGGCGCCGGCACGTCCATCGGATGGGCCGACTTCGATTCGGGGCTGGCCGTGGGCTACATCACCAACGGCTTCCGAGGCACCGTCACCAACAACGCCAGACTGGCCGCCATATCCCAAGCCGTCCGCGACGCCTGTATCTAATTGGACGTCGTGGATTTTTATGCCGCCATGTTCTACGTGCTCCCCTCCTCCCGCAAGCAGACCGCCTCCAGCATGAATCCTTCTGGATCCAGCCAGAATGTAGCGTAATAATGGGGGCGATACTGCGGAAACAGCCGGGGAGGATGAACTACTTCAGAGCTCAGCGCTAGCGCTTTGGCGTGGACCGCATGCACTGCGGCCCGTGACTCGACCATGAAGGCTAAGTGTTGCAGACCCGGGTGGTGTCGTGAGTACGGCGCTTCTTCCAGAGCCGGATAGAAGAAGAGGAAAGTGCCAGGTTTGCTATTAATAGGGCGATAGGCGAACTGGTCAGCAGCTGCGATAAATGGTTCAAACCCTAGAAGCGGCATGAGGCCGTCATAATAAGCTTTGGCTTGTACCAGATCGCGCACGTTGACACCAATGTGTCCGAGCATAAAGCAGTTCTCCCAGAGTGGATCTCGTTTTGGAACTGGTTGACTTCCCGCGATTATCTGCCATATTGTACTCCGCCTGTAGTCTCTGCCGGCGTCCCTATTCTCCATGTAATTTCTTAGCGAATACGAGCAAACAAAGATTGACCAATGGATACAATGGTGCTGAGATTTGGCCAGAAACGTGTGACGATGCCCCGGCCTGACCCAGAAACTAAGCCTTTGAATCATTTTCGAAGCTCAATAAATCCATAAATGGAGGATGCTAAGACATGGGAATCTACAGAATGTACACCGGAACCGACAATGAAACCCACATCGAGGAATTGCCGCTGTCGGCGCACCCCGAACTCGGTGAGCTACAAACTGTGAAAGGTATGCAGATCCAGCAGAATGCGGGCGGCCGATTCTTAGATTTTCACCAAGCGCCCAACAAGAGATGGATGATTACTATTTCGGGAGAATTGGAGATAGGGCTTGGCGACGGCACCGTGCACCAGTTCGGCCCCGGCGATGTCCGACTGATTGAGGACGTAACCGGTCATGGCCACACCACACGCTACGTCACCGACCACGTCTCCGCGTTGATGCCACTCCCAGATTAGGGGAGCTATGCCCACTTCTCCGCTTTGGCTGGCAGGCACACCGCGTCACCCACCGGAGTGCTCGGCCTGCCGTGATGTTCTGCCGGGGAAGCCCTATATCGGCATACTGCCGCCGGCTTGGAGTGGGAAGGTCACCCACCCTGATCATAGACTTTAAAGCAGTTTGTGGCGCCGTAACAGGGGCAAGGAATGGCTCCGGAGAGACCATAACCTCGGTTGAAGGCTTCACGGGGATGGTCACCCAAGCGGGTTTATCCGGCTCCCGATGATGGAGTGCCGCGAGTGGCAAAGGACGATAGGGTAATCGAGACCAGGACACATTGGTAATAGACCTTTGTGTCGGTCCCTTACCTTGTCTTGTGGTACCCTAGAATCCCGCTGATCGGTCCGATAAGATATTCTTGCCTCGACCTGCGAATCTTCGCCCATCCCGGACACGAAGACAATATTCAGGCTCCCCTGGGGGGTGAATGGCAGCACCGCGAGTGATTTACCAGCCAAAGCCCGGTAGCCCCATCGACGTTGACCGCGAGTTTTACGGCCGCCTGGCCTCCCACACAGATAGACGGACCCTAATGGACCGATTCGTAGTTCCAATACGCTCTGGGAAAGCCTGGCCACTCCGCGCCGGGCAGCTATGCCGCGTCATTGTGGTGGAAGGGCCACAGGTGGCCGACTTCAACGCCTGGAGCCTTCACAATCCCCGAGAACGGTTCTGGGCGGCCCGCACCAAGCAACTGCATCGGGCTCACGTTACGACTTTTGATCGACTGTGGTCCTGCTTGCCGTATCTCCGGCCGATGGTTACCATCACCAACGACACCGTCGACTACCAAATCGACGAAGACGGCGCCGGTTGCCACGACTTGCTGGGGACGCGCTGCGATCCATACGTACACAAGATCTTGAACGGAGAAGACTTCGACTACAGTTGTCACTCCAACCTGGTGCGGGCTATCGCTCCTTATCACCTCGCCGAGACCGATGTCCACGATGTTCTTAATATTTTTCAGGTAACCGGATTGACCGAGGACCACCGCTATTTTGTGAAACCTTCTCCGGCGACGAAAGGCGATTTTTTCGAGTTCTTCGCTGAGATAGACCTCCTGTGCGCTATCTCCACTTGTCCCCAGGGCGATCTATCGGTTCCCGCCTGGGGCTCAGATGCCGCTGACCCTATTTCTACTTGTCGCCCTTTGGGCGTAGAGGTCTACCAACCCCAGCCTGAACTGCTTGAAGGGTGGGAACCCACGTCGCCCGTCGAATACCTCGGTATTCACGGACTTGGCCGTACTTGAGCAACGAGACAGGCAGCGACCTGATGATTCCGTGACCGGCGAATACGGTTATAGTTAGCCAGGAAAAGGTTAACCGGTGGCGAATGAATCACCGCCGGCTACCAAGGCGCGACCGTGGTGGTTTCATAGGAGTCTAGGAATCAGATCAGCCCTAATACCCGGAGAAGACAACGCACATGACCACTTTGCTGCTTCATAACGCGACCGTTATCGACGGCACCGGCGCCGATCCCAAGCCCCGAACCAGCGTTCTGGTTGAAAACGGTCTCATTCAAAAGGTCGGCCCAGCAGATAAAATGGCCCCTCCTTCGAGCGGGCGTGTGATCGACCTTGATGGCCATACCTTGATGCCAGGCCTGACCGATGCCCACGTCCATTTTGGCCAGGTCGGGATCAACGCGGTTGCCAACCGTTCTCCTGATGACAACCTGACCACCTACGTCATCCAGGTCGTCGAAAACATTGAGCTTGCCTTACGGGAGGGGTTCACCACTGTCCGAGACGCTGGGGGCTTGGATCCGGCTTTCGCAAGAGCCGTCGAGCAGGGGCTCATCAAGGGTCCACGGGTACTCCCTTCTGGTTCGCATCTCTCCATGACTGGAGGACATGGTGACCGGCGCGGCCGCTACGATGAAGCACCCATCCGGTCCTTACCCGGAATTTTGGCGGCGCCGGTGCTGGTTGATGGACCTGACCAAGTGCGCAGCGCCGCACGACAGCAACTCCGGCTAGGTTCCTTCCATGTCAAATTAATGGCTTCCGGGGGCATCATGTCTCCGCTAGACGAACTCGAAAGTGTTCAGTTCACCGTAGAGGAAATGCAGGCTGCGGTATATGAAGCCCAAATGGCGGGGAAATACGTGATAGCTCACTGCCACACTTCCCCATCAATAAATAACGCCCTGGCGGCAGGGGTGCGCTCAATAGAACATGGAAGCATCTTGGATGAAGCCACCGCCAAGAGCATCGTGGAGCAAGAGGCGTTTATGGTTCCGACTCTGTTGGTTGCGGAATTCCTGGCCCGGGCAGCCGACGCTGGAGAAGTTCCCCATTACGGGCAAATGAAGCTTAAACAGGTTAGGTCCGCGATGCCGGCGAGCGTGGAGGTAGCAGCCCATGCCGGGGTATCTATGGGTTCCGGGTCGGATATCCTAGGTGTCCGGCAGACCGGGCGCGGCGAAGAGTTGTTACTGAAAGCCAAGGTGGTGGGGCCGATGAACGCCATCGTGAGCGCTACCCAAACTAATGCCCGGCTTTTCCGAATGGAAGACCGCATCGGGTCGGTGAAGGAGGGCATGGAGGCAGACCTGATCGTCGTAGCAGGGGATCCCATCAGCGACATTGGTCTGCTAGCAAACGCCGACAACATCCGGCTGGTCGTCAAAGGCGGCCAGATTTGCAAGGACATAATTTAAATCTGGGCTAAACAGGGCTGTGGCGGTAGGCTGGGTGGTCGTATCAGGCGGAGGCGAAGACAATGTTCCGGTTGCTATCCCCTTAGCGACCAGCTTCCAGCCCGGTATATTAACGACCCTAATTTCTGAATGCTGAGCGGCTCAATCGGATAACGTCCAGAACCCGCATTGAGTCAGTATCATCAAATCTCAAGCTGAGGGACGATGTATGCCAACGTCGGGTAATGGCGAGTATCTGTACGACGTAATCGAGGATTGGGGGAAGATTCCCTCGGGTTGGAGCCTGGGGGTGGTTACCGGTGTGGCCGTAGACTCCCAGGAAAGGGTCTATATTTGCCAACAGCAGCAGGACCCTCCGGTGATGGTATTCGACCGGGATGGGAACTACTTGCGGTCCTGGGGAACCGGCTTCATCAAGGAACCTCACACTATTTACATCGGTCCTGACGACGTGCTTTATCTTGCCGACCGGGGAGACCATGTCGCCTTGAAGCTGACCCTGGACGGTCAACTATTGCTGGAACTGGGCAATCGGGGAACGCCTTCGGATACCGGTTGCACCGAAGATGAGGGGGTTGTGCTACGTGCGGCCGGACCCTTCAACCGTCCGACCCGGATGGCTCCGTCTCCATCAGGAGACTTGTATGTTTCCGATGGCTACCGCAACAGCAGGGTCCACCGTTTCTCGGCCGATGGAGATTTCGTGGCTTCCTGGGGTGAGTCGGGCAACGATGCTCCGGGCCATTTCTACTCCCCCCATAGCCTATGGATAGACCAAGATGGACTGATCTACGTATGCGACCGAAAAAACAACCGGGTCCAGACCTTCTCAATGACGGGACAGTTCATGGGCCAGTGGCCTGATGTCAGCCTCCCAACCGATCTACACATCGACCACAGCGGTACGATTTATCTCGCCGAACGGCAAGGTGATGGGACGCTGGCAACCTGGATAAGCGTTAGAGACCCCGCAGGCAATGTCTTGGCACGCTGGGATACGCCTAGGAGCCACCAAATTTGGGTAGATCTACATGGTGACATCTACCTGGTGAGCGGCCTGCTTGGATCGCCGGAAAACGGAGTCGCCACCAAATATGTGAGGATGCACTAGCGATCCGATGGTTCGACGATTGTGTTCCCAGTCGGAGGTACTTCTTGCTTGATCTGCTGATCAACAACGGGCTCATCGTCGATGGCACCGGCAACCCCGGTTTCTACGGGTCGGTGGGTGTGGAAGGAGAGACCGTCCACGTCTTCCGAGGAGATTTAGCCGGTATAGAGGCCGCCAGGATCATCGACGCCAAGTCGAAAGTAGTCTGTCCAGGTTTCATCGACATGCACGCCCATTCGGGCCTTGTGATCTTGGCGGAGCCCGAACACCACCCTAAGGTCCGCCAAGGGATTACCACCGAGCTAGTAGGAGTAGACGGCAACTCCTACGCGCCTTTCACCTCCCACGAGGACTTTGTTTCCTTCGTTGAGTTGAACTCGGGCCTGGACGGCGCTCCTAGACTGCCTGGGCGCTGGTCTACCGTGGCCGAGTACCTAGCTATGTTCGACAATAAGTCGGCGGTCAACATCGCCTACATCATCGGAAACTCGCCCCTTAGAATCGGCACCGTGGGATGGCATGACAGACCCGCCAACGAAGTTGAACTGGCGAACATGCGGGCGATGCTGCGGGAGGGTATGGAAGAAGGGGCGTTTGGGCTCTCCACAGGCCTAGACTACCCACCAGGTAGCTACGCCGGCACCGCCGAGTTGGTGGAACTGGCTCGGGAGGCGGCACGCCTGGGAGGCATCTACCACACCCATCTGCGGAATGCTCTCGGAGACAGCTTCCTGGACCCTGTAAGAGAGGCACTGGACATCGGGCAGTCGGGAGAAATCCCTTGTCATCTTACCCACTTCTATCGAAGGATCACCCATCCGGGTAGCGCCCGTCAATTGCTCGACTTAGTAGATAGCGCTGTGGGCCAGGGCCAGGACGTGACCATGGACTGCTATCCGTACACCTACAGCAGTACACGGCTCCTGATCTTGTTCCCACAGTGGGCTCACGATGGAGGACCCTTGAAGTTGAAAGAGGTACTACGCTCTTCGGAAGGGCGAGAGCGCCTCCGCCGGGAGATACGACCGCGGGGCGGCTCATTCAATGAACTGTGGTTGACATACTTCAAGAGACCCCATAACCGCAAGTACGAAGGTCGATCCGTCGCCGAAGTGGCGGAGATAATGGGTATGGGGGAAGTGGACGCTATGTGCGATCTGCTGCTGGACGAAGACTTGCAAATCTCCTACGTTACTCCCGGACCCAACCTGCCAACCCTGCCGGACTTCATCACCCACCCTAGGTCGATGGTGGGCACCGATGGTCTTTTGGTAGGAGATTACCCTAGCCCGCGTACCTATGGAACCTTCCCGACGATACTCGCCGAATACGTTCGTGACGAGCGGTCAATCACTCTCGAGGAAGCCATTCGGAAGATGACATCAATGGCGGCTCTTCGCCTGGATATCCGGGACCGAGGGCTGTTGCGCGACGGCATGAAAGCGGACATCGTGGTGTTCGATCCCAAGACGGTGAAGTCGCCTGCCACTCGCCACGAGCCCAAGCAGTTCCCCGTGGGCATCGATTACGTTCTAGTTAACGGCAGTATCGTGGTGGACCGGGGCCAGCACACCGGCGTTCTGGCCGGTCGAGCCTTGCGACATGGCCGTGCCTCGACATAGCATTCATCGAGGATGGGCTCTCAGAGCACATTTGCCAGCAGTGGTGGCCAGCCCGGAGAAAAAACCTCAGAGGATCAAGCTGGGTCATGAATAGCACGCCATATCTTTTCTGGGGTCAGGGGCGTGTCTATGTGACGTACGCCGGTGCTGTATAGGGCATCCATGACCGCGTTGGTAATCGCCGCCGGGGACGCCACAGTGGGCAGCTCACCGATGCCCTTCGCTCCCAGCGGATTCAAAGGCGACAGGGTCTCCAGAGTATCCAAAGTCAAATCCGGCATGTCCTGGGCCTTGGGCATGGCGTAGTCCATAAAGCTGCCGGTTAGCGGCTGGCCGTCGCCGTTAAACTCCATTCCCTCCATCAGCGCTTGCCCCAGCCCTTGGGCGACACCCCCTTGGATTTGGCCTTCCGCCAACATCGGATTGAGGATTCGTCCGGCATCGTGTACCGCGACGTATTTCAGGATCTTTACCGCGCCGTTGTCCCGGTCCACTTCTACGACGCAAACGTGAGTGCCGAAGGCGTATGGATTATCCGGCAGGGTGTACGTAGCGTTGAACTCCAGGCCTGGCGCCACGTCTGGAGGCAACAACTCTTCATCGTGGGCCGCCGCAGCTACCTGAGAGAAAGGTATTCCGTCCTGTGGCGTCCCCTCTCGAAAGACCTGCCCCTCCCGCATTACAACGTATTCCGGCGGGCACTCAAGGACGTGAGCAGCTATCCGGACCAGTTTCTCGCGGGCCTCTTGAAGCACGGTGTGGACCGTGGAGCCGCCCACGGTTATGCCCCGGCTGGCGCCGGTACCACCTCCGGTGGGGAACAGTTGGGTGTCGCCGTGGAACATCTCCACGTCAGACGGCGTCACCCCCAGTTCATCGGCGACGATTTGGGTGAAAGTGGTCTCGGTACCCTGGCCGTGGGGAGAGACACCGCTGTAGACCGATACCCGGCCCGAGGCATCGATGACGACCCTGGCGTGGTCGGTACGCCTTTCGCCGTGGGCGCCCGATCCTTTGGTCACAGCGGCCAAACCCACGCCGATTAGCGGCGCGTCGGGTTGATTACCTTGCCTGGACTGTTCTCGCCATGCGGCGTAATCTGCTAGCTCCAAGGCCCGGTCGAACACCTTTTCGTAGTCTCCAGAGTCATAAGTAATGCCAGTCGGTGTGTGGTAAGGAAATGCGTCTGGCTGAATGAGGTTCTTACGCCTAACCTCAACCGGGTCCAAGCCAAGCTCTCGGGCGATTAAATCCACTGTTCTCTCGACGGAGAAAGCGGCCTCCGGCCCACCGGCGCCGCGATAGGCCCCGGTGGGTGCCCTGTTGGTGATAACACCAAGCACTTCTACGTCCACGGCCGGAGTTCGGTAGGGTCCGGGCAGCCGTTCGCTGGCAATGCTAGGGGCCGCAGGAGTAGAAAAGTAGAAGTAGGCCCCTAAGTCCACGTAAATCCGCACCCGCATGCCCAGGATAGTACCGTCACTCTTCACGGCCGCTTCCACTTCCGCAGTATGGCCACGGCCGTGGAACGTGATCATGTTTTCCTGGCGGTCCTCAACCCATTTAACAGGCCTGCCCAAGGTTCGGGAGAGATAGGGTATTGCAATCTCTTCCGGGAACATGCAACCCTTCTCGCCGAAACCGCCACCTACGTCCCGGGCCACCACCCGTATCTCGCTTTCCGGCAGGTTAAGGATTTGGGCCAGAAACCTCCTCACCCAATGCGGTCTCTGGGTGGAATCCCAAACCGTGAGCAACCTTTCTGTGGGTTGGTAGTCCGCTGCTATGCCCCTGGCCTCCATAGGTGCCGGTGCCAGCCGCTGTGAATGATACCTCTCACGAACCACCCGGTCGGCTTGCCCAAAGGCGGCGTCCAGGTTGCCCCCTTGATGGCGTACCCGAAGGCCTAGATTGGTTCCCAGCTCTTCGTGGATCGGGATGGTATCGTTGCCGATTGCTTCAGTGGGATCAAGTATCGGCGCCAGATGTTCGTAGTCAATTTTTATCAACTCCATGGCGTCCCGAGCCAGATTGGCGTCTTGGGCCACCACCATCGCTACCGGCTGACCCACGTAACACACTTTATCCCCGGCCAGCACCGGGTGCTCTGGAGCTTTGATATGGTCAAATTTCCCTTCATACACGCCGATTCCAGAAGGGACGTCCTGCAACACCCCGGCAATGTCATCGGCAGTGAGCACCGCCGCAACGCCAGGGGAACCGCGAGCGGCTGCGGTGTCAACGGACTTGATGCGAGCGTGGGCGTGAGGGCTACGCAGCACCGCCACGTGAAGCATGCCCGGCAGGTTGATGTCGTCAACGAAGACACCTTGTCCGGTTATTAACCTGGGGTCTTCAGCACGTTTCAGTGCTTGGCCTAAGTATGTCATGAGGCCACTCATTCCCTTGGCCGATCATCGGCCGGCTAGGCTCCGGGGAAATCAACCCGGATTCTACCCAGGGCCGTTAACAGCGGCCCCTTTTTGTTCTCGATGGTGCAGGAGGTGCTACTTGTTTGCTCTCCCGGAATTGGGCATTAAAGTCGGGAGCTACCTTAACCGAATCGGTAAAGTCGGATGCTGCCCGGAATTCTTTTCTGAGACGATTTCCTCGACCAATGGAACATGATTGATTATTTTCTTTTCAACGGCGATGGGTATTGGTGTCGAAGGGGCGGCTATTGAGCGCGGCTTTAGGGTTTCGTCAGAGTCGAATATGGCTAATCCGGCGATGGCAGCGATTCCACCGATTACGATGATCACTGCGAGGCGAGCGATCAGCGAGAGGCGCCATCTTCTTGGTGATTCAATCCCTGAAGGCTCGTCCAGTATCTGGCGCATCCGCAAATCACCATTTTTCTCCAACACGAATCGTTCAACTCCCGGCTCGCCTCGGAAGCTGCGAAACGGTCGAAATGAGAGCCTAATGTCATAGTAGTCGTCCCTCTGATGAGCTGTAGATACTTCCCAGACCGGCCCGACGCCAGTGTTGTTGCGGGCGTGCTCGATTGCCTGAACTCGCGCTTGGTCCAAGGAGATATAGCCAAGGGCATCGTCCTCGGCGTTGAAGTCAAATTTCTCATCTCGCTTGTCTTCTTCGGCCATGATGGCATTATACTCGGCCCGTATGGTTGAGTCTGGCAGGAACGCCGCTACGCTTTGGCTATGACCGCCACCATGCCGCCGCCTGCCGGTCCTTGATGGTACCCCCAACCGGCTGAGGCATAAATCGCTGGATCTCCGACGACGGAAGCAATCACGGCGCCCAACACGGCACGAGCCGGACGTGTGTTGAGGTCTGAATCTGTCAGCAGCGTGCTTCTATTCCCCCGCACCCGGCCGTCGAGCGATACTTGGCCCTTGCCAAACACATTGACGATACGATCCCGTTGGTCCTTAGACACCGTGCCCTCGACAGTGATTCCGACGCTGCGCAAGGCGGCACGTACACCGTCCGCGTCGATTAAGTCAGCCAGTATGTGGTGTCCGCTCACGTAATTACTTGCCGCGCCTTCGACGTTGCCGACCACTAAAACCTGGCATCGCATGAGTTCGATGCCGGACGAGGAACCGCCGCGGTTGGTGTACAGGTCTGGATTAGTGCAGATGGAGGCCGGGTCGATCGGCCCGGACAGCTCACCAAGGCCCAGCGCGATCCCCAGGGCGGCAGAGCCGTTGGAATATCCCATTGAGCGCAATGTGTCTTCTGTCACGGTCCGCGCATTTCGTGCGTGGGCTTCAGCGATGCGGTCGCTGGTCAGCAGCGGGCACTTGACCTGAACGTAATGAACGTCGTCAACGTCGGTGATCTCCGCGTCTGCCAGAGCAGATCGGACCGCTTCGCTTACAAGTTCGACCTGCACGACGGTACCCAGTTCCTCGGGCAGCAGGTCACGGGTGAAGCTTATACCGAGAGTCAGCCTGCGCTCACCGTTGGCATTGGAGGCGTTGGAGCGACGGCGCGTGAAGACTGTCGCGTGTGGTGTGATCACTCCTTCGCAACCACCGGACATGCAGAACATGACCCGGTCGTCAACTTGCGCGGCAGTCCAGCCGGTATGGGCTGCCAGGCAATCTCGGAAGGCGCGGTGCGCCAAAGGCCGCGAGAAGTCGTTCACACGCCCATTGCCCTCGGTCTTGGCGATGATGCATAAGACTTCATCCGCAGAGAGACTACCTTGAGTGATTAGCGATTCCAGCCCGCTCACGTCTTCCGGGGACGCCATCATAAACTTGTAGGCCGAACATTCCCAAGGCATGGCTTACTCCTTTCTGTTGGTCTCACGTATCGTCGGCCAGGTAGGCGAACACGTCGTTGGCCGGGTTCTTTACCCGGTTGTGCTCTATAAACACGGACGCGTTGTCGGCCACCTGTTCGCCATCTAGGTCCGCAACCGGCGCCCGGACCATGTCGATTCCCGCTGATACTCCTGCGGAGGTTATCATGCCCGTCTGAGTCTCCTTATCTACCAAGTCTATCCACCGGGGAGAGGAGTCTCAATCGACTCCCTTGGGCTGCCGGATCACCCAATTCCATGATGTCTTGTTGCTCGTGGCCGGATTTTGGTCTAGAAGGCCAGTCTTGGATAAAAGCGCTTCGCCCGTGCAAAGGGACGCAACGATTTTCGCCTTTTTACAAGCAGCCGTAAGCGGCTCCACGAACTCGTGATCATCTATCAGTGCCCGTGTGCCACCGCCGCCGGGGATTAGCAGAATTTCGAAATCCACATTGTCGTCGAGGTTGTGCCCTACGATGACCACCGGGCCAGCGCCCTCCCTCCCCGTGGCGATTGGCCCCTTCTCTTTCCCGATGGTGATTACCCGATAGAGTGGCTTAGTCGTGTCTGGCATACTGGGCCTTTTCGCGTCTGGAGCGCAAGCCACGTTAAAGACCTGAATC
>CERD01023452.1_pt1 | contig 11983 bp, 10 predicted proteins | sample 530931 | NCBI WGS metagenome assembly CERD01 (sample SAMEA2621101, study PRJEB7988) | marine metagenome | isolation source: saline water (ENVO:00002010), including
CAAACAAAGCAAATCCCACAAACAGGAACCAATGGACTCGAGAACGAATCAGCCGATCAATCATTGCATCCACCAATAATATATGGTCCGTATTATTGGATGTAATGTGGGGTGTAGGCGATGCGAACCTTATCTCCCAATCCTTTTGCCAAGGATCGAATCAGGTGTCAGGGACAGGGCCGTTGGGTTTCGGCATGCTTGACGACCGGGTATCCCGGAGTAGAGGGTTTATCTATGCCTTCGCGTAGGGCGGTGCGGCCTTCACCTAGAACGTCCACGTGCAACTTCTAACTCACAGACCTCTACTTGCCCTTTAGTCGAACCGGACGTAAAATATCGCAATACTGCCGAAGGGGGACCCATAACTATGGCCGAAGTACAACATCCATTGCGAGATATTAGAGTGCTCGATCTGGGACGCCACCAAGCCGGTCCAAGGTGTGCCCAAGTGTTGGCCCGCATGGGCGCTGAGGTGATCAAAGTAGAGCGCTTGGGCGGCGAAGAAACCCGGTACCACGGACCCTGGGTCCGGAAGCAAAGCGCCTATTGGGTGCAATACAACACCGGCAAGAAGAGCCTCAGCATTGACATGCGCAAGGACGAAGCCAAGGAGATTCTGAAGAAGCTGGTTAAAGTGTCCGACGTCTTAGTCCAGAATTTCCGGCCCGGAACCATCGAAAATATGGGCTTCGGCTACGACGTTCTCAAAGAGTTGAACCCCAAAATGATCATGGTCAACGTCTCCGCTTTCGGCCAGTTCGGACCATACCGGGAAAACATCGGCTACGACCCCATCGGCCAAACCATGTCGGGGATCACGATGGTTACCGGTGAGGAGGGCGACCCGCCCATCCTGACCGGAGTGCCGATCATCGACAGGATGACGGCCCTACACGCCGCCATCGGAACCCTCACCGCCTTGCACGAAAGGGAGTTGTCGGGAGAGGGGCAATCGATCGACGTCTGTCTGGCCGACACCGGCTACGGCATGACCGAGATCCCCATAACCGCCTATCACGGAACCAAAAATCCCCCCAAGCGGGGCCGCACGGGAGCTCCTCCCGGCGGGACCTACGCCTGCAAGGGAGGCCACGTCCTCCTATCGGCCGGCGACCAGCACCACTGGCACCGGGTATGTAACGCTTTGAGCAGGCCGGAGTGGCTGGAGGATCCACGGTTCACCACCCGCGATGAAAGGGCCAAGAACCGGGATGCGGTGAACGACGCCATCAACGCGTTGCTGGCCAATATGACCATGGAAGAGGCCATCGACCACTTCCGAAGGTTCGACATCGTTGCCGCGCCGGTGAACGACATCCCCCACGCGGCGGAGGACCCTCACCCCTGGGAAAGGCGCACCATGGTGGAAGTGGACGACTTCCTGGCCGGCACCATCGCCGTGTCCGGAGATTACTGGCACTTCAGCCGCACACCGGTCGTCGTGGGGTCCACCCCCCAAGTAGGCGAGCACAACAACGAGGTCCTGTCCGGCATCTTGGGCTACTCCGACGAGGAGATCGCCAAATTCGTCGACGACAGGGTCATCAGCGAAGAACACCACTACGACGAAGTACCCGGCTAAGCCAGGCCTCAGCAATCAGCTTTCAGCCGTCAGACAGATACGGGCTCCTGATAGCTGATTGCTGAAAGCTCGCTAATACGTCAACATCATCCGCTGGATCTCTTCCGGGTTCTTGGTCTTGGTTAGGGCCAGCATCAGCAATATCCGCGTCTTTTTCGGCGACAGGTTGTCGGCGACGATATAACCGTCTTCGTCGTACCGCCTGGTGCGCACCACTCTTCCATTGCCGGTTTGGGTGGCTATCACCACGGGAATGCCGCTTTGGCTGGCTGATTTCAGCGCCGCCATCATTTTGGACGGCGAGCCGCCGCTGCCCAAGCCACCGGCGACGATGCCCGCCACTCCGGCGTCGACCAAGGCCCTAACCAATAGACCGTCGGCGCCGGCGTAGGCGTAGGCGATGTCCACCCTGGGCAGGGCGTTCACTGAATCGATGTCGAACTCGGCGTCTTGTGTGTGGGGTTTGGTAGTGGTGCGGTAGAACACGGCCTGCTCGTCTGAATCGGCGTAACCCAGGCACCCCAACTCGTTGGACCGGAAAGTCTCCAACCGGTAGCTGTTTGTCTTGGTCACGTCCCTCGCCGCTTGAATCTCGTTGTTCAGGACGGTGAGCACGCCGTGCCCCGCCGATTGGGGCGCCGCCGCGACCCGGATGCAGTCGATCAGGTTAACGTCGGTATCGGTGCCCAGGCCGGTGGGCGGCCGCATTGCCCCGGTGACCACCACTGGCTTGCGGCTTTTGACCGTCAGATTGAGGAAATAGCTCGTCTCTTCCAGCGTGGCGGTTCCGTGGGTGACGGCCACGCCCGCTGCTTCCGGGTCATCCCGGAAAATCTGATTGATCCGCTGGGCCAGTCCCACCCAATGATCAGGACCCACATCGGTGCTCCCCACGTTCATGTACTGCTCGCATCGCACGTCGGCAAAATCGTTGATCTCCGGGACGCGGTCCAGCAGTTCTTGTATCGTCAAGTGTATGCCGTCGTAGCTGTAGTTGATGTAGTCGGTGCGGGAAGAGCCGACAAAAGAGATGCTGCCCCCGGTCCCAATGACGTACACTCGGGGCTTGGTGGCGGTTGCCATGAAATACCTCCTGAATTGGTCCTATACCGACCGCTAAGTATACGCCGATGGTTATCGATGGGCCGCAGGCCATTCCCCGGCTTCAACCACATTGGAGCGTACGTAAAAAATCTTCCCGATTTAAGGTGATTATGGTATGCTCCAATCGACCGAGTGTACCTGATACAAAGAGCCGCCGTTACCAGGAAAAATAGAGTCCGCAGCGTCGAGCTGGAAAGGAGGTGGACCTTGTGTTTGCCCTTTGGACGCTCAGGGGGTTGGGCGCCGGAGGATTTGCGGTCCTTGGCTGGAGGCTTGGGGGGATTGTATCGGAATTTTCCTCGGATAAAGAGCAATTTTTTCCGTGGGGGTTGGCGCTAACCTTGGCGGGGCTACCCATTGGAGCGCTGGTTGCGCCTTACTTGACATTTAAACCGTGGCGCAAATGCGCCGAATACATCAGTTCTATTCCCGGCTCTACCTTGATTGCCGGCACCATCGGTCTGTTGGTGGGATTGGTCATTGCCTCTCTCATCTCCATCCCTCTGTACTCGTTAGACGGGTGGTTGGGCTGGGGAGTACCGGTGATTGTCAGCCTGTTGCTAGGGCTATTTGGAATGTGGCTGGGCGTCCACCGCAGTAGGGACATGTCGGCCATTTTCCCCAGACTGGAAAGCAGCAACGGCGTCGGTAAGGTGTACCGCAATGGCAGTATCCTGGTCGATACCAGCGCTATCATCGACGGACGCATCGCCGACCTAAGTATCACCGGGTTTCTGGAAGGCAGCTTGGTGGTGCCCAGATTTGTGCTGGACGAACTGAGGCACATCGCCGACTCCAGTGACTCGTTGCGCCGGGCCCGTGGCCGCCGGGGACTGGAGGTGCTTGGACGTCTGCGCAAGGACACCACCGTCCCCATGGAAGTCTTGGACGTGGGGGTTGGCGTTGGGGAAGAGGTGGACGCCCAGTTGGTCAGACTGGCCAAGGGGATGAACTCGGCGATACTCACGACCGACTACAATCTCAACCGGGTTGCCGAGCTGCAGGGCGTCCAGGTGCTGAACGTGAATGAGTTGGCCAACGCCCTCAAGTCCATCGTGCTACCCGGTGAGGAACTCCGGGTTAACATCGTCCAGGAAGGGAAGGAAGCGGGCCAAGGAGTGGCATATCTGGACGACGGGACCATGGTCGTCGTGGAAGGCGGACGCCGCTACCTGAACGCGTTTCATGAGGTGGTGGTAACCCGGGTGCTGCAGACCGCCGCCGGCCGAATCATCTTCGCCCAACCCAAGAGCTAGCCGGTCATGGCCGGAACCTCTACTCCCGGCTTCAGTGTGGGAGCGGTGGTGGTGGCCGCCGGCAAAAGCGCCCGGATGGACGGAGTGGACAAGATTTTCGCTTCTGTCCTAGGCCGGCCCCTGCTCAGCTTCGCCCTGGACCAGCTTGAGGCGTTTTCACCGGTAACCGAGATCGTGTTGGTAGTGGATTCCGGCTCGCTGCGCCAGGGGCGGGACTTGATCGATGCCGCTGGTTACCAAAAGGTGACATACGTTTGCCCGGGTGGAGAACGACGCCAGGACTCGGTGCGCTCCGGCTTGGACTCTTTAACGCCTTGCGACTGGGTTATCGTTCATGACGGCGCCCGTCCTTGCCTGGACGTGCCCATGCTGGAGCGGGGGCTTGCTGCCGCCCAAGAAGCGGGCGCGGCCGTCGCCGGAGTGCCGGTAACCGACACCATCAAGGTGGTATCCAGCCAGGGAACCGTGCTGGATACGCCGGACCGCCGGTCTTTATGGGCGGCCCAAACACCTCAGATTTTCCGCTATGATCTTTTGATGGATGCTCATCGGCAGTGCGCCAACGACGTTACCGACGACGCCATGATGGTGGAAAGCCTAGGTCACTCGGTGAAGATGTTCCTGGGTTCCTACGACAACCTGAAAGTGACTACGCCGGAGGATCTAATTCTGGCTGAAGCTTTCCTTCATAGCAGGGTAGCCGGACACTAGACTCCCAAGACGTCCTTATCAACTTCCTAAGGAAACATTCATGACGGGTTTAGATCCAAATGTAATAGCGGCATTTTCCAAAGACCACGCGATAGGTAGAATCCTCAATGACATTCGGACCGATTTCATTTTTGCACCGCAATATAAACTTTTACTGGATTCCATCCCAGATGAGTTGTGGGACGAGGCGACAGGACAACTTCGGTCTGGCACCTATAATCCATCATCATTGATAACGGCCGAGGTTCCAAAGCCCAGTGGAATGACCCGACCAGGATCGATTCTTTACCCTGTGGACAGGCTGCTATATCAGGCGGTGGGCGACCATCTTGCATCCCTCATCGACTCCCAGTTGGATGGCACGCGGGTTTATAGCCACAGAATCGCTGTTCCTGACCCCAGATTCCAGATGTTTGATTCGCGAGGGGCGTCGTACGAAGAGTATAAACAGCAGGTCATCCAGCTATGTAGTGAAGGAAACTTTACGCACGCAATCGTCGCAGATATAAGCTCATATTTTGCTCACCTGAATTATCACACTTTGGAGAACCTTCTTAACGCAGCAGGAGTACCAGAAGGTCTGGTGACACTATTGGTTAAGACGATGCTCGAAATGTGGAGCGGACGTTTCTCGTATGGTATCCCTCAGGGACTGTTTCCCTCCGACCTCCTCGGTAACTTTTATCTAAGCGCACTCGACGCTTTCCTGGCATCCCGCGGCACCCCGTCGTTACGTTACGTTGACGATCTTGTATTGTTTTATCCAGCTGAGGATGTAGCTAGGTCTAGTCTGGCGCCATTGTGCCGTTTCTTGCGTGGGATAGGCCTGGATTTGAATGAGTCGAAGAGCGCTATACTTAGCGTCGAGAGCCTAATCAGAGAGCAAACAGAACTAGACAAGCTATTCGAAGCAGCTCGGCAGGAGATTTATGAGCAACTCCAAGAAGCTGATGACGTTTCTGCATATGGTTTCCAAGACCCGTGGGAGATTGAGCAGGAGGAAGAGTTACTGCAATTGGAAGCGGAGTCATTAGCATTGGAGCAGCTATGGGAGCAACGTGCTGACATCAAACGGCCCAAGCGGGATCAACTCGACAAGTTCTGCTTGGGTGCCTTCGCAGGTAATCGCAGTGATGTTGCGGTTAGTACGGTGATAGATGAGCTTGGTCGAAATCCCCATCTAACGCGGATGTATTGCAACTATCTCGCGACATTCGTGCGCCGTAATGTTGAGATACAGCGAGCGTTGTGTAGGTTCCTCGAGTCAGATACGTGCATTTACGACTGGGAGATGCAATGGCCTATTGCGGCGTTGCTTGGCGTGAGAACGCTTCCACAAAGTACCATTAACACTGCTGTCGCCATCTTGGCGGATCGCCGGAGAAGCAACGAACTTCGGGGGGCTTGCGCTCTATTAATCGCGAAGTTCGGCTCAGGTGCCAGTAGAACTATCTTAAGGGGACATTGGGATACCGAAGACTCGGACCATGTTCGTTCCGCGATGGTGTTTGGTACGATGTTTTTTGGAGAGGCGGAGCGCAGGGTCCTCCTCTCTCACTGGGGTACGCAGTCTCCTCTATTCGCCTTGATAGCTAAAGCCGTCCGAAAGCAGTTGTCGGCAGCTAGCCCGGGTCGTTAAGGAGCATCCATAGACTTTCGTGTTGGCATAGGGTTTGATAGCCACCCGCTTGTAGCGGGCCGAGCCTTGGTGTTGGGGGGCGTGTCCGTTCCTCACCACTCAGGGCTGTCCGGCCACAGCGACGGCGACGTTTTGGTTCACGCCATCATGGACGCTTTGCTGGGGGCTGCGGCGTTGGGAGACAAGGGGGCGCAATTTCCTTCCAGCGACCCTCAATACAAGGACATCTCCAGCTTAATTTTGCTGTCCACCGTGGGCGATCTGGTGAAGGCAGCCGGTTGGCGCATCTCCAACGTGGATGCTACAATATTGGCGCAAAATCCGAGGCTAGCGCCCTTTGTTGAGACTATGAGAGAACAGGCCGGTAATGCCCTGTCGATACCGGCGGCAAGGATCGGAATCAAAGTCACCACCACCGATTATCTCGGCTTCGTCGGCCGGGAAGAAGGCATCGCAGCCTGCGCCGTGGCGTCACTGGTAATTGAGGCATGAAGTTATATAACACTCTGGCCGGGGAAGTTGAAGAGTTTGTTCCTTCCGATGGACAGAGCGTCAAGATGTACATCTGCGGAGTCACGCCCTATTCGTCCACCCACGTGGGCCACGCCCTTAGCTATGTAGCCTTCGACGTCCTGAGGCGATACCTGGAGCATCTGGGTTATACGGTGCGCCACGTTCAGAACTTCACCGACGTGGACGACAAGATTATCCAGAAGGCCCAGGAAGAGGGCATAACCCCCCAGGAGCTGGTGGACCGGTACGTAGACGACTTTTTCCGTTGCATGGACGCCCTCAACGTCCAGCGGGCCCACGTCTATCCCCTGGCGACCCAGGAGATGTCTCCAATCATCGAAACGATCCAGACCTTGGTGGACAAAGACTACGCCTATCCGGCCGGCGGCGACGTCTTCTTCAGAGTCACAAAGAGCAATGACTACGGGAAGCTGAGCCACCGCACCTTGGACGGGATGCAGGCCGGCGCCAGGGTCGAGGTGGACGAGCATAAAGAGCATCCCATGGATTTTGTCCTCTGGAAGGGGGCAAAGCCCGGAGAGCCGTCCTGGGAAAGCCCCTGGGGGCCCGGCCGCCCTGGCTGGCACATAGAATGTACCAGCATGGCGATGACCTACCTGGGTGAGACGCTAGACATCCATGGCGGCGGTCAAGACCTAATCTTCCCACATCACGAGAACGAGATCGCCCAGAGTGAGGCTTCCACCGATACCATGCCCTTCTCTCGATACTGGGTGCACAACGGCCTGCTCCAACTTGGCGAAGATAAGATGAGCAAGTCGCTGGGCAACCTGGTTTCAGTGGACCAAGCGCTGGAGAACTATAGCCCCGACTCCTTGCGGTTGTACTTCCTCAGCTCCCACTACCGCAGCCCCCTGAGTTACAGCGACGAGGGTTGCGCCGCGATGGAGCGTAGCGCCGGCCGGCTTCGCCATGCCCTGGCGCGGGAGACCGGTGGGAAAAAGGGCGACCCGCTGGATACCGGCCCTTATCAGGAACGGTTCCTGGCGGCCATGGACGACGATCTAAATACTCCCAGGGCTTTGGCGGTTCTGTTCGACCTGGCAAGAGACTTGAACCGAGCCGGAGACGAGGGAAGGGACGTACGCGCGGCCCAATACAGCCTGCGCCGGTTAGGCGGCATCCTGGGACTGACTTTCCAAGAACCGGCCTCCGGTGGGCAAGACCAGTTGGCGGCCAAGCCCTTCATCGAGTTGCTGTTAGCCACCCGTACCGAACTGCGCAAAGCCAAGCAATACGAGATGGCCGACCAGATACGAGAAGGCTTGGACCAGCAGGGTGTGATACTGGAGGATACCGCTCAAGGCACCCAGTGGCAGTATCATCCCAGGGGATGAACTTTCCGGGAGACCGATGCCTGGTTCGCCGCCCGGTGGATCTGACTTGGGGAATCGGAAATGCGGCCTTGTCCTCCTACCGTTGTCCCTCTGGTGAATAACTTGATCAGCCCCCATACGTCCGATACTTCCGTCACGTCTGGTTGAGATTGGGAGAAGCATGCTGGACAGCGCCACAATCCATCCCCTAACGCAGATCGTTGGCGGCGAGAACGTGCTGACCGGCGAATATGATTTGGACCGGTATTCCGCCGATGCCCTCAATCCGTTTCGGGCATATGGCGCCAAGGACGTTTTCGACCGGTTGGCCGACGCCGTGGTGCGTCCGGAATCCACGGAACAGGTAGCCGGCATCGTGTCTCTGGCGGCTAATCAGGGAATCACCTTGATCCCATACGGGGGCGGCACTGGGGTAATGGGCGGCACGGTGCCCGTTCGCGGAGGCGTGATCGTCGATCTGTCCAGAATGAACCGCATATTGGAAATCAATGCCCGGGACCTGACAGCAACTGTCGAAGGTGGCGTGGTGCTCGGGGACCTGGAAGAGGATCTGGCCGAACAAGGCCTGATGCCAGGCCATGACCCTTACAGCGTGCCCATAGCCACCGTGGCTGGGACCATCTCCACCAATGGCGTGGGCTACCGGGCGGCGGCCTTCGGTCCCATGGGAAACCAGGTGGTGGCCTTGGAAGTGGTGTTGCCCGACGGCCGAATCGTGGCTACCAACGCCGTGCCCAAATACTCCTCCGGCCCGAATCTGAACCACCTGTTCATCGGCAGCGAGGGAGTGTTCGGCATCATTACCAAGGCGACGATCCGCGTCTTCCGGTTGCCCGAAACCCAGGTTTTCACCACCGCGTCCTTCGACACTTTTGAGCAGGGGTTCGATGCGGCCGTTGAATTGACCGCGTTGGGGATACGTCCTAGCCTGCTGGATCTGACCGAAGACGAAGACGGTATCCGGTTGCACCTACTGTTCGAAGGGTACCGTGAGGGCGTGGCCGCCGACGTGCAACGAGTCAAGCAGATATGTGTTCAAACTGGGGGGCAGGACATCGGCCCAGGCCCAACCATGGAATACTGGCGAGACCGGCGCCAATCAGCGGTGCGATACAAGGCCGAGGCCCTGGGCCGGCCGCGCAAGGTCCGATGGAGCCGCTGGGGAGGCAGGAACTTTGATTACCTGCACATGGCGTTGCCGGTATCAAAGGTCCTAGACTACCGGAAGCGCTGCGACCTGATCATGGCGGGCACCGGTGTCAAGGTCGCGGAATACTCTTTGTGGAGCCGCCCCGAGCTTTTCTCGATGATGTTGAGGCCCGATACCGGCGATGGAGTTAGATTCCGAGCCAATTTGGCGGAGGTAGTTGAGCAGGTGCTAACTCTGGCCCAAGATATGGGTGGAATCATGGAGTATTGCCACGGCGTCGGGGTTAAGCTGAACCACCTTTTGGCCCGGGAGTTGGGCGTCAGCCATGATGTTATTCGAGATCTGAAACAAACCCTGGACCCAGTCAATATCATGAACCCTGGCAAGCTGGGCCTCTAAACAGACGCATCTGAACAAAAACCGCTCCGCGGAGCGAGCACTCTGTCGATAAAGAAGCGCCTATTGTCACTCCGGTCCTTCGGCGGAAGGAGAGGAACCTTAGTGTGAGGGGCCAACCCCACCTCAGATTCTGGTCCTTCGGCCCCTAAGAATCATAGGGTATAACAACCCTTCTCCACGCTAGCCGTATTTCGCCCCACCAGATTGCTATGGAAACCCCGGGTTCCTCTTGCCAATTAACATATCAATATTACTGATATTGTATATAGTATTATATCTGTTGACGTGATAATCATAAGAGAGTATTATGAATTCAAATGGTGACACGCTCTCAGTATCGCCCTGGACGAACTAAAAGCCCCCGACGGTATTCCCAACGAGTCAACCATAAATTCTAACCACCTATATGGAGGAAAAATGGTTACACTAACAACCCCCAACCGTCGGAATACTGAAGCTCCAGTCATCGACCCCGAATCCGGTGTCATGTCCCCCGCAGTAGTCGCGGACATGCTTATCACCGAGGAAATGACCGGTGCTTTCGCTCCGGTCAAAGAGGATAATTTACTGGTAAAGATGCTGAGAGGCGTCGCGGCTTTTTACGATTCCCTGTCCGGACCGGCCATGACCAAGCGGGATCGCGTTCTCCGTGACATCGCCGAGACCAATCCCGGGTTGGAATTGGACCGGATACACATCTAACCCCTGCAAGCCCACAAGGGTAATAATCGGCCTGATAACAACCCCTCATTCCGTCCGACTCGGACGGAATGAGGGGTTAGTTCTTAATGAGAGAAATCTCATCCCAGGTATCTGGGATGATAACCGGATGGTATTTAGACGGAACCTACTCCGTAGGGCTTCGCTCAGAACGGCAGTTCCTGGCCCACACCCTGGTCCTTGGCTTTTCGATAGACCAGTTGAGCGGCGGCGATGTCTTCCAGAGCGATTCCCATGGACTCGAACAGGGTCAAGGACTGGTCCGAGGGGCGGCCCGGCACCCTGCCGGATACAACGTCCCGTAGCTCGTGGACCATGTCCCAGCGGAAGGAACCCCTGGCTTCGGGCCACATCAGGTCCCCGCATTCGATCTTGGCTTGCTCCAAGTCATCCACCACGATCAAGTCGGCTCGGGTGACCGTCCCTTCGTCAATCTCCCGCCTCATCCAATGGTTGCCGCCGGCGGCGTTGATATGTGTGCCGGGCGCCAGCCAATCGGCCTCCAGCACCGGGTCTCGAGAGCTGGTGATGACCACCACGATATCCGCGCCGTCCACGCAGACCTCGGCGCTGTCGGTGGCTACTACTTCCAGGTTCAACCGTTCGCTGCTTTGCCGCGCGAATTCTTCCCGGCGGTCTTCCCGGCGGCTGAAGACTTGAACCCGGCTGATGTCTCGCACCTCGGCAACTGCCGCTAGTTGAGTCCTGGCCTGGCCGCCGGTGCCAATCACAGCCACCGTGGATGCCCCCTCCTTGGCCATGTAACGGGTGGCCAGGCCGGAAGCCGCTCCGGTGCGGATCTGTCCCATCCTCCCCGCCTCCATACATGCCAGGAGTGCTCCCGACTCGTAGTCATAGAGCATGACGAGCATCTTGGCGCCGCCGGGGCCGCCGAAGGATGGATAGGCTTTGTAGCCGAACACGTTGTGTCCCGCGTCGGCGGCCGCCATAAAGTGGAAAAAGCCGCCAGGCATCCGCATTCTGGACCTGGGTTTTAGCTCGGTCTGGCCTTTTCCGGCATGGGAGAATGCTTCGTCCAACACCTCGATGCATTCGTCCATGGGCAACAGATCGGCCACCTCTCTCTCGTTTAGGAACAGGGCCATCCTAATCCTCCTGATTCGCGGTTGGTTTTTCGTGTCTAGCGTCCAAGTATAGCATTCGGCTTCACTCTGGAAATCTCCAGGCCGTTTGGTTACAATTGCCCAACTCACTCCCGGAACTCAGTCCCCGGAACTCAGTCCAAGGAGCAACAGGGTGGTTAATCTCAGGCCACGGGTGTTCGTTACCCGCCAATTTTTCCCGGAAGCCCTTGAGGTCCTAACCGGCGCGGCTGACACCGAGGTGTGGCCCGATGACGAGCCGCCGACGCCCGAACAGCTTCTGGAAAAAGCCGGCGAGGCCGACGGGATCTTAACCAACATCATGGACCGGATAGATGCCGATGTGTTTCAAGCGGCCCATCGGCTAAAGGTGGTTAGTCAACTCGGTGTTGGGGTGGACAACATCGATGTGGCCGAGGCCACCCGGCGGGGCGTGTTGGTTGGCAAC
>CERD01122052.1_pt1 | contig 11962 bp, 7 predicted proteins | sample 530931 | NCBI WGS metagenome assembly CERD01 (sample SAMEA2621101, study PRJEB7988) | marine metagenome | isolation source: saline water (ENVO:00002010), including
CCTCCCCGGGGTGACTATAGACCAACCGGTGTTGACCGAAGCGGATAAGATCGCTCTCTTATACGGCATGGAGCAGCAGGTGGACTGGGTGGCGGTATCCTTCGTCCGAAGCTCTGCCGACATTGCCTACGCCAAGGACTATCTGAAAGCCATCGGTAGTAATGCCCTGGTGATGGCCAAGATGGAACGGGGTGACGGAATCGATAATATTGATTCCATCCTTGAAGAGGTAGACGGCGTAATGGTGGCCCGTGGCGACATGGGAGTGGAGATTCCCATGGAGCAAGTACCATTGGTGCAAAAATCTATGGTCAAAAAGGCAAACGAGGCCGCCAAGGTATCGGCCATCGCTACCCAGATGCTGCGTTCCATGGTGGAGTCGCCGACGCCAACCCGGGCTGAGGTTTCGGACATCACCAACGCTGTTCTGGACGGATGCGACGCTATTTTATTGTCGGACGAAACAGCGATGGGTCAGTTTCCAGTGGAAACAGTGAAAGTGGCCGAATCCACGATTAGATCGGCCGAATCTATATATCCGTACCACCAAGAGCATAGTCCAAGGAACCGAACCCAGGCCGTCGCCTTGGCGGCGGGTCAACTGGTCAAGTCCCTGAACTCCAAGCCTATCGTCATCACCAGCACCGGCCGGGCGGCCTTTGAGGTATCCCGGGTCCGCCCGGAAAACGGCGTCTTGGTTTTCTCCCACGATGAAGCCGTATTACAAAAGATGTGCCTGGGTTGGGGACTATACCCTATCGGCGTCGTCCCGCCGGAGCGGGATGTGGCAACGCTGGTTGGAATGCTGATCAATGCGGGGTTGGACTCGGGGATGGTTCAGGATGACGACGTCGTAACCATCGTCCACGGATTCTTGCCCGGTGTCTCGGGGACAACCAATACCATCCAAGTCCTGGACATCGCCGAGTACTTGTCCCGCTCCACGGCTAGGCAAACAGCCGCAGTGGCAACCTAGTACGTATCCAATATCGGCCCACAAAATCAGGGCGAACATCTTGTCCCGATTAGTGTTGAGCTATTCGCATCGCATCCCGGAATATTCGGATATGCTCTCGTGAATCTACGCGCGGCCGTGATTGTTCAGATATTGGTATCGATTTTCCTGCTTGCTTCCTGCACTCAGGCCTCGGCCGCTCCCACCTCAACCGCCGCGCCCACCAGCACGCCAACGCCTACGCCAACGGCCTCGGTGGGCTTCAGCGCCGAACTCTTGCCGCTTATCCAGCTTGAGTGGACCGCCAGACTGACCCGATCGCTATCACTGATTCCCAGCGACTACAGTCCCGCAATTTTCCTGGACGTGCAAGCCGCCCTGGCGAACGCCGGCATCCAAGAATCGTTGGACCTGGAGGTATTGGGACTGCTGGATACCCTACAACCCGGCGCGTCGACATCGGTGGATTCCGCGGTAGTTGCTTTTAGCCGGGACGGCAATAGGATGATTATGGTGATCCAAGGTACTCTGGACGTGGACGGATTGCTGGCGGCGGCCGGTGGCCTTGGTCTTGTCGAGCTGGGCCAAGAGCCGGAGAAACATAGAGACTATGACATCCAAAGCGGCGATGTGTTTGACATCTCTCTTGCCTTCGCCTCAGTGGATGGATCCACGCTATTGATCGCGACGGGGCCGCCCTCGGTTGGAGCCACTGGGCCCGAGCAGATCAGGACCGCTCTCGATTCATTCGATGGATTGGTAACCGGATTGCTGGACGACCCGGAAACCAGCCTGATGGTGAGGGAATTGCCCCCAGGGATGATGGCGGTGGTGTTGGGCAACTGCGCCAACCTGACCGTTCTATTCCACAACCGCACATTGCAGGGATGCACCGGAGCCGCATTCAGCGCGGAACTTGCGAAATCCAGCTCAGGAGCGATTAACGCTATCGTTGGATATGAAAACGAAGCCCAGGCGTCCACGGCGATGGAGTTGATGGGCGAAGAGGGATTTCAGCTAGATGGGCTAACTCTTGAAAAAGTCTCCGTTGTCCGGGAGAGATCACTGCTGCGGCTGAAGCTACCGGCCAATGTGGATCAAGTCGCTACGGCCTTCGAGACGCTAAGACTTCCGTAACTGCTACAGAAAAATCCGGCCCTTCAACATGCTCGGGGCGAGGAGTTTTCCCGTTCGTAGTGAACCTGTCGAACCACTTTACTGTGTATTCGCACAGATTTTAGGCGGTTACCGGCAAGGAATGGGGAAGGCTGGTGCGGCCCATCAGGTACGCGTCTACTCCCCGGGCCGCTTCCCGGCCTTCGGCAATGGCCCAAACCACCAGGGATTGACCCCTGGAAGCGTCCCCACCGGCGAACACGCCGGGGAGGCTGGTCATCTTGTTCTCGTCAGTTTTGATGTTACCTCTGGGGTCTAGTTCAACGCCAAGTTCCTCAATCATTCCACCGTGTTCCGGATGCAGGAATCCCATGGCCAGTAACACCAAATCGGTATCTACCACGAACTCGCTGCCTGCGATCTCTTGCAACATGGGGCGTCCTGTATCATCGGACTGGCTCCAGTCCACACGAACGGCGTGGAGTTGTTCAACCCGGCCGTTTCTACCGGTGAATGATTTGGTCAAGACGTCATAGTCCCGGATGCCGCCCTCTTCATGGGCCGGCGAAGAGCGCAATATCTGCGGCCATTGAGGCCAAGGATTGCTGGGCCGGCGCTTCTCCGGTGGCTCGGAAAGCAACTCTAATTGGTAAACGACCTCGGCTCCTTGCCGGAGGGCGGTGCCCAGGCAGTCGGCGCCGGTGTCCCCACCGCCCAGAATCACCACCCGTTTGCCCTGGGCGGTTATTCGTTGGGAAGGGTCCACCGATTGACCGGCCAGAAGCCGATTCTGCTGGGTAAGGTACTCCATAGCCAGGTGGATGCCATCCAGTTCGCGGCCCGGCACGGGTAGGTCTCTACCTTCGGTGGAACCGCAGGTGAGACAGACGGCGTCGTACTCATCAAGCAGCCTTTGCACGGGGAAGTCTCGTCCCACGTTGACACCAGTCTCGAAAACGACTCCTTCGTCAGCCATCAGATCTACGCGCCTGACCACCACCTCTTTGTCCAGTTTGAAGTCGGGAATCCCCAGAGTCAGCAGGCCGCCGATATATTCGTCCCGCTCCATGACGGTGACCCAATGGCCCGCCCGGTTAAGCTGCTGGGCCACCGCCAGACCCGCCGGTCCGGAACCCACTACAGCTACTTTTTTTCCGGTCCGTATCAGGGGCGGTTCCGGCTTGATCCAACCCTCATCGAAACCCCGGTCGGCGATCTCTTTTTCAATATATTCAATCGTCACCGGATCGTCATTGATGTTTAGGACACAGGCTGCTTCGCAAGGGGCCGGACAAATCCGTCCGGTGAACTCCGGAAAGTTATTGGTAGAATGCAGAACCCGAAGAGCCGACTCCCAGTTCCCAAGGAATACCTGGTGGTTAAAATCCGGAATAACGTTGCCCAATGGGCAGCCCATGTGACAAAAAGGCACTGCGCAGTCCATGCACCGGCTGCCCTGCGCCTTGGCTTCGTTTTCCGGCCAGCGCTGATAGAGTTCCCGATAGTCGCTCTTCCGCTCTGCAACCGGACGTCGTTGGGGAGGGTTGCGTTTGGATTGAAGGAAACCTGACGGGTCACCCATGGGGCGCAGTTTCCAATTCTTGGCTTTCGCCCCGAGCCTTACGCTCATCTAAGATCCGCCGGTAGTCTCTGGGCATGATTTTTTTGAATCGGGGCAGGGCGTCCTCCCAGTCGTCCAAGATACGTTGGGCCGGAGCGCTGCCGGTGTGGTTCAAATGGTCTTCTACCATTGACCGGAGGACAGCGATGTCCTCGGGATCAGCCACCGATTCCAGGTCGGCCAATCCGGGATTAAACCGTATCTCAAAGTCCCCGTCATCGTCGTAAACAAACGCGATTCCGCCGCTCATTCCGGCGCCGAAGTTGCGGCCGGTACTTCCCAGAACCGCAACCGTTCCGCCGGTCATGTACTCACAGCCATGGTCGCCCACGCCTTCGATCACGGCACGCACGCCACTGTTGCGCACGCAGAAGCGCTCGCCGGCCCGGCCTCGAATGAAGACCTCTCCACCGGTCGCTCCGTACATCGCCACGTTGCCGACGATGATATTGTCTTCGGCGACGAAACTTGCGTCTGAGGGCGGACATACGACGATTCTGCCGCCGCTGATGCCTTTACCCACGTAGTCGTTGGTATCGCCTTCGAGATGGATGTCTATTCCTTTGGCCAAAAAGGCTCCGAAACTCTGGCCCGCCGACCCGGTAAATCTGATTTTGATGCTGCCGGCGGGCAATCCGTCTTCACCGTATCGTTTGGCAACTTTGCCGCTGAGCATCGCGCCCACGGTACGGTCCGAATTCCGGATCGGCAAGTCGATGGTCACCGGCTCCTGGTGTTCCAACGCCCGCTGGGACAACGCGATTAGTTGGTGGTCCAATGCCGTGTCAAGACCGTGGTCTTGGTCCTCACAGCAATACACGGCCACGTCGTCGGACTTGGGGTCGCGATACAGAAGCCGGGATAGGTCTAGACCCTTGGCTTTCCAATGGTCTATAGCTTCCCGGGAATCCAGCATATCCGCACGGCCCACCATCTCATTAACGGTGCGGAATCCCAGTTCTGCCATGATCTCCCGCATCTCTTCGGCGACGAAGTTGAAGTAGTTAATTACGTACTCCGGCTTGCCCGCGAACATCTTGCGAAGTTCCGGGTCCTGGGTGGCGATGCCTACCGAGCAAGTGCCCAAGTGGCACTTGCGCAGCATTATGCATCCGTTTACCACCAGCGCGGCGGTGGCGTAGCCAAATTCTTCAGCGCCCAACAGCGCGGCGATCGCCGCGTCCCGGCCAGTCTTTAGCTGACCGTCGGCCTGCACAGAGATACGGCCACGGAGGTCGTTAGCCACCAATACCTGTTGGGTTTCGGCGATGCCCAGCTCCCAAGGCAAGCCCGCGTATTTGATGGACGACTCTGGCGAGTTGCCGGTCCCGCCATCGTGACCGCTGATCAACACCACGTCGGCGTGACCCTTGGCCACACCGGCGGCGACGGTGCCTACTCCTACTTCAGCAACCAATTTTACGTGGATACGTGCGTCGGAATTGATGGTCTTCAAGTCATGGATCAACTGAGCTAGGTCTTCGATGGAGTAGATATCGTGGTGGGGCGGCGGCGATATCAACTCCACGCCGGGGGTAGTCTTGCGCACCCAACCGATGTAATCGTCAATCTTGTTACCGGAAAGTTGACCGCCCTCACCGGGCTTGGAACCCTGAGCCATTTTGATCTGCAAGTCAGTGGCGTTTACGAGGTAATTTGGGGTAACGCCAAACCGGCCCGAAGCCACTTGCTTGATGGCGCTGCTACTGGTGTCGCCGTTGGCGTCGGTGGTATAGCGGCGGTAGTCTTCGCCGCCTTCGCCGGTGTTGCTGCGTGCGCCGATACGGTTCATGGCTATGCCCAAGGTTTCATGGGCTTCCTTACTTATGGAGCCCAGTGAAATGGCGCCGGTGGCGAAACGCTTCACAATCTCGGAAGCCGGCTCAACTTCTTCTATCGGGACTGCAGGCCGGTCCTTCTTAAACTCTAAGAGCCCTCTCAGCGTGGCTGTCCTCTTCGATTGGTCGTTGACCAAGCGAGCGAACTCCTTATAGGACTCCCGATTATTCGCCTGGGCGGCATCTTGGAGCTTGGCGATTGCGTCCGGGTTCCATTGGTGAAATTCGCCGTCCCTCCGCCACTGGTAGTAGCCGCCGGGTGGCAGGTCACGTTCCGCGGCTACTTGTTCACCGGCAAAAGCTCTACCGTGGCGCTCCAACGCCTCGGTTTCCAAGGTATCCAGACCTATACCGCCTATCCGGGAGGAGGTCCAAGTGAAGTATCGGTCGATCAGTTCCTGACTCAACCCAACAGCTTCAAATATCTGGGCGCCGCGATAGCTCTGAACCGTGGAAATGCCCATCTTGGACATGACTTTGAGAACGCCCTTCTCATTGGCTTTGATGAAGTTCTTCTCGGCGTAGTCTGGTTTGGTGCCGTTCAGTTCTCCGGTTTCGGCCATCTGGCGAACCGTTTCCAAGGCCAGGTAGGGATAGACGGCGCCGGCCCCATAGCCGATCAAAAGGGCAAAGTGATGCACTTCGCGGGGGTCTCCCGACTCCACGACAAGACCCGCTTTGGTTCGGGTCCCTTCCCGGATCAAATGGTGGTGTACCGCGGCAGTTGCCAACACACTGGGGATGGGCGCCCAACGGGGGTCCACACCCCGGTCCGAGAGAATGATGATACTGTAGCCGTCGATGATGGCCCGGGACGCTTGTTCGCACAGATTGTCCAGAGCCGTCTTCATCGAGCCAGGCACGCTTTGAGTATCGAACAATGTGGACAGCGTGATCGACCGCAGGTTACCTACGTCCAGGTGCCGGATTTTTTCGAACTCTTCGCTACCGATGATCGGCGAATGGAGCTTCAGCTGGTGGCAGTGCTCCGGTGTCTCTTCGAAAAGATTCTGCTCCCGGCCGATGAACGCTTCCAGGGAGGTAACCAAGTCTTCGCGGATCGCATCCAGAGGCGGGTTGGAGACCTGGGCGAATAGCTGTTTGAAATAGTGGAACAACAACTGATTCTGGTCGGACAGCACCGCCAGCGGGGCGTCGTTGCCCATGGACCCCACAGCCTCCGCCCCGGAGATAGCCATGGCGGAGGTCATCATGCGCAACTCTTCCAGCGTGAAGCCAAAAGCCTGCTGTTGCCGCAGAACATCGGGAAGGGATATCCGGATGGAATCGGCGGGGATTGGCAGGTCGTCCAAGGACACTTTGTTGTCCTTCAACCATTGCCCGTAGGGCTGGCGGTTGGCCAGGTCGTGTTTGAGTTCCTCATCGCCGATGATCCGGCCTTCTTCAAAGCTGACCAAAAACATCCGGCCTGGCTCCAGCCTGCCCTTCTGTTGGACGTTGGCGGCGGGCACGTCCAAAACGCCTGTTTCCGACGCCATCACCAGCTTATCGTCTTTGGTGATCGTATAGCGGAAGGGTCTGAGGCCGTTCCGGTCCAAGAGTGCGCAGATGCTATGGCCGTCGCTGGACACTATCATCGCCGGGCCGTCCCAGGGCTCCATCAGGCAGGAATGGTACTCGTAGAATTCCTTTTTCTCCTGGGACATGGATTCATGCTGTTCCCAGGCTTCGGGAATCAACATGAGCATGGCGTGGCTCAGGTCCCGTCCCGTCATTAATAGCAACTCAAGAGCGTTGTCGATACAGGCGGTGTCGCTGGCCCCGGGGGTCATCATGGGCGGAATCTTGGCCATGTCGGCGCCGAACATAGGAGACTCGAACTGGGTCTCCCTGGCGTGCATCCAGTTGATGTTGCCCCTAAGGGTGTTAATCTCGCCGTTGTGGGCAAGGTACCGGTAGGGGTGAGCCAGCTTCCAATGTCCCAAAGTGTTGGTGCTGAACCGGGAGTGAACCAATGCAAAGGCGCTTTCCACGCGCTCGTCCGCCAGATCCAGATAAAATCCTTCGATCTGGACAGCCATCAACAGGCCCTTATAGACAATGGTGTGGCATGACATGCTGCAGATGTAGAAGTAGTCGGCTTCGTCCTCCGTGATACCGCAGTCGGCCAACGAATGCTCGATGATTTTGCGGACCACGTACAACTTGCGTTCAATCTCAACGGGGTACCCCATGCCAGTACCCCGGCCGATGAACACTTGGCGGATCTTCGGGCAGACTGCGCGGGCATCTCTACCCAGTTTGCTGGGATCCGTGGGGACGTCTCGCCAGCCCAGGAGAATCAGCCCTTCGTCAACGATCACCCGCTCAATAAGCGCCTGGCACTTGGCCTGCGCGTCTTCTTGCGGTGGTAGGAACACCATACCCACGCCGTACTCGTCGGCCGGCGGCAGGGGCGTATCCAAGTTTGCGCACTCGATTTGGAAGAAGGAGTCGGGCATCTGGATCATGACGCCGGACCCGTCGCCAGTCTCCGGGTCCCGCCCACAGGCGCCCCGATGACCCAGATTAATCAGTACCTGGATACCTTCCGAGACGATCTGATGGGACTTGCCGCCTTTTATGTTAGCGACAACGCCAACCCCGCAGCTATCGTGTTCCTGCTCCGGGGAATATAGTCCAAATTTAGCTAATTCTTTAAGCGCATTCATAACGCAACAGCAAGCATGACGATTTCGGGTTGACTGGCCGATCCGAGTGCCCGAAAGTTTGTTAAATGTATCACAATCGGTTGGGTAAGGGAAGCATTATACACTCGAAACCCCTCCCTGAGTACCCCTTAAGTCAAGCTTTTTTAACTCGAAATGTTAAATCTTTGTTACAAATCTCACAATCTTGACCGCAAGTTGCTAGTCACATATACTGAGATTAGGTATTTCGGCGCAAACCATAGGAGTAGATAGACTGGATTCGACGGAAATAGCACAAATGGTGGTAGAGGTCGCCTCAGACAAGCTGGCTGAGGACATTAGGATGCTAGACCTTCGCCCGGTAACCTACTTTGCAGACTATTTCGTCATCATGTCCGCAGACTCTTCCAGGCAGATAGAGGCGTTGGAAGAGGATATCGTTAAGGCCCTGAAGGAGTCCGACGTCCGGCCCTTCCACCGTGAAGGCACCTCCGCCTCTGGTTGGGTGCTATTGGACTTTAGCGACGTGGTTGTCCACATCATGGGGCCAGAGGAACGGGAATTTTACGAATTAGAGAGGCTCTGGTTTCAAGCCCCTCAGATCGTCAGGGTTCTATGATCCAAGAGTCGTTGCTGCGAGCGTAGTCCAGGATTTCTCCTGGCTGGAAGAACAACGCGATTTCCCGAGATGCCGATTCGACACTGTCAGAGCCGTGAACCAAATTCCTGCCAATGTTAACGCCCAGGTCTCCTCGTATGCTCCCCATGGGCGAGTTCTTGGGATCGGTCGCCCCCATGGTGTTGCGTACGATTTCCACCGCCCCATCGGCCTCCCAGACCATGGCAACCAGCGGCCCTGACGTAATGAACTCCACCAACCCGGGGAAAAAGGGCCGTTCAACGTGCTCACCGTAGTGCTCCTGTGCCGTGGCTTGATCCAGCCGCATCAGCTTCATCGCCGCCAGTTTCAACCCACGGTGCTCCAGGCGGGAAATTACCTCCCCGATCAGTCCGCGCTGGACCCCGTCGGGTTTAACTAACGCCAATGTTCGTTCCATGCTCACCTTCCGTTAAATTATTAACCTACGCCACAGAGACACAGATGACTCAGAGATTTTTAAGTAAGAGGTTCTATCCAATAGTATCTCAGTAATTTCTCCGCGCTCTCCGCGTCTCTGTGGTTAATTAAATACTACGAACTTCGAACGTTCCGGTCTCTTGTCCGTCCGCCGCCGATACTGGGCGTCCGAAAGTATAAAAGCGGCAATGCATCCACATCGTCATCCTGGCCGGCCTTAATTTCGGCCGCTGTCAGTTAATCGTAGCTTCCTGTACAAATCTTCCGATTCCTCCACTGTTAATAAGCTTCCCTGGGACTCCATGTCTTTAATAAACGGATCTGGCGGCAAGGCTTCCGGTGGCAACACTCCCGGTCCCGGGGTTTCCTTCCTGAGCAGCATCCGCGCTCCCACCGCCAAGCAGGAGGCTGTAGCCACCGGCAACTGCATCGAGGGGTAGGAGTAGCTGGCCGTCAGAGCACACCGCCGCCCACCCTTAACCCCGCTTACGCGGACCTGCCTGGGCAACCTATCCGGTAGACCTTCAATGTTGAAAAGATGGTCCGAGTTGGCAGCAGTCAAGAAAGCGGCGGCAAAGTCCGCCGGGACCACTTCCATCGAGCCGACCTGGACCGGTTGTTGGCCGGTCAGCCCCAATTCGATGAACCCTTTCAGAGTCCTGGCCATGATGGGATGCAGAAAACCGCGCATCATGGAGGCGTGTTTCAAGCCCTTGAAATATCCGGGCAGACTCACCGGCTCAAGGCCCACGGCGTAACAACGGATAGCTCCCCAGGGCTCTGGGAACTGAACATCTTCGAAAGCTGACATGGCCTGAACCTGCGTCCAGCCTCCGTCTTGATACACCGCGGCCGGGCCGCCAAAAAGGGTGAAGCGGTGCAGCCAAACAGCCTGGCTCCGGTATCGGACGTCGTTTACGAGGAAAAACCTTATCTCGTCGACCCGGTTCATCCGGTCCGCCAGGTAGCGGGCGACAACGTTGGTCTGGCCGGGACTCGCGCCCAAGCCCGGCAAGACTGCCACACCCTGGTTCCGGGCCAGGGTGTCCAAATCTTGGGAGTCGAATACTTTTGACAGGACTCCGGCTTCATCGTTCACATCGGCGTATGCGGCGCCGATCCTTACCACAGTATCGATTATCCCAAGCGTATCTTGTGTAAATGGCCCGGTGGCGTTGAGCACCACCGTTTCCCCCGAGGCATGGGCCTCCCTCACGGCGGCAAGAAGGGCATCGACATCGGGTACGTCCAGGCCGGTAGCCGAGACTCTAAGCCCCAGTTCTTGGGCCAAAGCCGCCCCTTTACCCCGCTCCCGATCTGCCAGCAGAATGTGGTCGAAAGTGCCGTCACCCGCCAATATTTGGGCCGTGGTGCTTCCGATGGAGCCGCACCCAATTATCAAGACTTTGCTTCCGGCCATAATTCCATCCACCCAAATGAGTACGATTTGTGACCAGCAAAGGCAGCGAGAAGATCGCGAATCTTGACCCATGATCCAGCGCTCTCCGCGTCTCCGTGATTAATAAAATCCTACGAACTCTGAGGTTTCCGGTCCCTTGTTTTGGGGCCACCGATACTGGGCATCCTTAAGTAGTCGGGCTGCAATTCGGCCAAGTCGTCAACCAGGCCGGTCTCCAGCCGTTGCCGGGCCAGAGTCGCCAACGACCACAACCGGGTTGCCGCGGAGGGTTGGACCACCGCCGCCAGATCCCCCAGCCGCTCCTGGATCTCCTGAATCCGTCCTTGGACCCCTTCGCCGCAGAACAACGTTGGCGTCGTGACGGACTCCAAGATTTCTTCCAAAGGACAAATGTTGTCCTCTCTGGTGCGTCGCCCTCCTGGAGCGAAATGGGCCGAGGCCAACTCGTTTCTGCCGGCTTCAAGCAGGGCGCAGACGGAAAGCCCCGACTCCCGTCCCGGCTCGATAAATGGAAAGGCTTCCAAGTCAAGAGTGCCAATGCCTACCAAAGGGGTATTGCCAGTCAAGGCCAGCCCTTTGGCCACGCTCATTCCCACTCTTAGGGCGCTGAACCCCCCTGGCCCCAAAGCCACGGCCACCCCTTCAAGGCTTCCTACATCGATGCCTTGATTCCGAAGTGATGCAGCTATCTCCGGCATCAATTCCATGGTGTGATTCACGTTGGAATACCAGACCCGGCAGGAAACTACGCGGCCTTCATTCGCCAGGGCAACGCCGGCGTACCGGGTCGAAGTATCTATCGCCAGCAGCACCTATGAACCTACCTTCTTGCCAGGTGGAAACGCGTCCAACAAACGTTCCAATAGCGGACTGCGCCGATCGGGCCAATCGGCGAAAGATATGGACCGATGGTCACCGGTGCCGGCGTGATCTAAATCGATCCACAGAGCATCTGGTGGAAATATCCCGGCGGCCCGGTCGGCCCACTCCACGACGCAGATGCCGCCTGCAAAGAGCTGTTCGTCCAAACCCAGGTCCCAAGCCTCCTCCGGGCCGCCGATACGGTAAAGGTCCATATGATGCAGGGTCAGGCGTCCCTGGTATCGGGCAGTCAATACAAAGGTGGGGCTGCGCACGTATCCGGACACTCCCAGCCCTTGGGCGATGCCTTGGGTCAAGCAGGTCTTCCCCGCTCCCAGGGGACCGGTCAACAAGAAAATGTCTCCGGCCAGGGCTTGTTCGCCAATACCCCGGCCCACCTCTTGGGTCTGTTCCGGTCCAAG
>CERD01023327.1_pt1 | contig 11917 bp, 5 predicted proteins | sample 530931 | NCBI WGS metagenome assembly CERD01 (sample SAMEA2621101, study PRJEB7988) | marine metagenome | isolation source: saline water (ENVO:00002010), including
GCGTAAATCTTCAGCCAAGCGCTCTTGCTCTGCTTTTTGCATTGCCTCGTCACTTTTAGCAAGGTCATAAATCAGCTTACCGTCTTTATGATAAAGGGCTTCTTTGCTTTCGCGATAGCCACAGGCAAACGGCATGAATACAATCGGGTACTCTAAGCCTTTTGAGGCGTGCATAGTGACAATTTTCACCAAATTTGCATCGCTTTCTAGGCGTACTTGCACCGCTTCACCATCTTGTTGACTAACTTTTTGTGCAAACCAACGCAGCAATCTGTGGGTGCCCTCAAGCTCAATTTGCTTTTGCTGTAAGATTTCCCCTAAATGGCGGAAATCGGTGAGCCAGCGCTCAACGTTGTAACCTAAGCCTTGCCAACGCGCTGCGAGCTGGTTATGGCTTAATAAACGCTCAAGCATCGCCATAGCGCCTTGTTTATGCCAAATATGAGCGAGCTGAGCAAAAAAGTTTAAATGTTCTTGCCACGCACTTTCATTTTCGTGAAGCTGATAAATGCGGTTGTAGCTTAAGCAAAACAATGGCCCGGCAAGTACACCGCGCAGTAATGATTCATCATACTGACCATGCAATGCCGTTAAAAAGTTCAGTAAATGATGACTAAGCTCTTGGTTAAAAACACTATCACGCGATAAATACACACTGGCAATGGCGGCTTCTGCCAGTGCAGTTTTCATCAGCTGTGCTTCGTTTCGGTCACGCACTAACACACAGATATCAGCGGCGGTAAGAGGTTTTCCTGCAATGGTTGCAGCGCCTGCATCAGCTTGCTTGAGTAGCTCGGTGATTTTTTTCGTATATTGCAAAGCCAACGCTTGTTGAGCCATCCCTTTGCTGGTTGGCTTGTTGTTGGCTTCGGCGTATTCATCAACAAAAACCGAAAATTCAAATGCACTTGGCATTTCACCGTTTATTAAAAACGCTTTGTCTTGCCGTTTTCCCTTCGCATTAACCTTTTGAAATGGGATTGCGTCGTTATAAATAAAGCTATTGTCATTTTTAGAAAATAAGCGGTTTACGCTATCAACAACCCCTTCACTTGAGCGATAGTTGGTATCTAGGGTGTATTGCTTGTCTTTTGCTACGGCTTGTTTTGCGCCAATGTAAGTAAAAATATCTGCACCACGGAAACCATAAATTGCCTGTTTTGGGTCACCTATCATGGCAAGGGTGGTGTTTTTAATGCCATAAATACGGCTAAAAATACCATATTGAACTGGGTCGGTATCTTGGAATTCGTCAATCATGGCAACTGGAAATAAAGCCGCAATTTTTTCACTTAATGCTTGGCCTTGCTCACTTAAAAGCGCCTGATGCAAGTTACTCAGTAAGTCATCTGGAGTAATAACACCTTGTTCTTGCTTGCGTTTAACTAGTGCATTTGCGACCCATTTAGCTGCGTATTGCACTATCGCAATATTCAATCCGTTATTGATAAGGCTACTAAGTTGCGCCATTTCATCAAACCGAGCCAGCATTTCGTGACTGAGTAAGCTACCGTTTTTCTTATAATTTGCAGGGTCGCTTAAATTCTCTGTGCTCCACACTTCAAACGAGTATTTATTGGTACCAAATACAAAAAACAACTCGTCATTGTTTAAGTATTCTTCAAGCGCTGCAAGGCTGTTTTTTCGCCCTGGGGTTTTTGAGCCACTTAAATCAGACGCTTTTACAGCATTAATAAACTCACTCTCACGGCACGCCTTTTTAAATGCCGGGACTTTTGCCACAAAGTTATCGCGTGCTTGCCATATTTCATCAAGGTCATACTCGGGGGTGATTGTTGCCCCTTGTTTATTGAGTAGACTTACCACCTGTGAATACAGTGACGCAGGCACTGGGAAAATATCGGTAATTGCTTGCGTGCGCTCTTTTGATTGTGGGTAAACAAAAGCACGCCAAAAGTCATTAAGGGTTTCTTGAATAAGCTCACGCTCATCTAAAATAAACTCTAAGTTAAACGCCACCCCTGATTCAAAAGCATGTTGTTTCAGCATTCGCTGACAAAAGCCATGAATGGTGAATATAGCGGCTTCATCCATCGACTTTGCCGCAGCGTCTAGCAAATCAAATGCGGCGTGTTTGTCAGTTACCTCGTCAATTACTTGCTCAATCAGCTCATCATTGGGCTCTTTGCCAAGCAGAGCATCTCTGGCATTGATTATACGCGCTCGCACACGGTCTTTAATTTCTTGGGTGGCAGCCTCAGTGAAGGTCACCACTAGGATTTGCTCAACACTCAGCGGCGTATTTAATGCTTCATCTTCCCCGGTCGCTTTTTGTAAGCCCAACAAATACCGTAAATACAAACCTGTGATTGTATAGGTTTTACCTGTACCGGCACTGGCTTCAATAAGGCTTTGCCCACACAGCGCCATACTCATTGGATTAAGCGTTTGCATGATCGGCCTCCTGTGCTAATTCAACAATTGGCGATAACAGCAGCTCGCTCCATTTTATAAACTCTTCTTCACAGTCTTTAAGGCTTTTTATGGTTAAGCGAATATACGGATTTTCCCCCTCACCCATGCCTATGTATTGCGGCGCGAATTTATTGTTTGCTTTGACCATGTCTTTATCTGTTTTTATATACTCGTAACCACTGACCGGAAAGAACGCCACTGGGCGAGTTAAAAGCGTTTCATAAAGCGAGAACCAATCGTTTAAATACTTGCGGGCATCATTTTCTGACAAGGGTGAAAAACTAATTTGCTTGTCTAAGCCAAGAATAAGGGTTTCAACAGGTTGCCCCATTATTTGCGCCGCTAAATGATGCACAAAGCCACGAATAACATCTTTTGCTTTAATACTGGCGGTGCGATAAAACACCTGTTTTTGACCATAAATATGATTTAACCAACCTTCTAGTGTGGTATTGGCAATTTTAATATTTACTTCAACAGGTAATGCTTCATCACCTTGAATATGCGCTTTCACTTGCCCAGCAAGCGCATCAACTCGGTGCTGCATACTTTCAAATACAAGATCGCCAACATGGGCTTGAGGTAACTCACCGCGCTGCATTATTTGCGCTTGGTTCAGAGGAATTTCTTGAATGCTGGCTTCGAGAATTTCGTCTAGGTAAAAGTAGCGACGTAATGCGTCTAAACTAAATGGCTCTTCATCTTTTGCAATATCGTTAAATTGCGGCAAGCGTAAACCCAAACTTTGCTGATAAAAGCTCTCGTGCGGCTGGCAAATACTACGAATAAACTGAGTTAACTCAACACTGCTTTCTGGCTGGACACTAAGCGCTTGCTGAGGTTCAGGGTTAACAGCTTGAGTTGGCATCCACACTGGGTTATAGCTGTGTAATTGTGTGGCTAGCGGTTTGTTTGCTTTTTGCTCGCCATCAGTTTTCTCTGTCAGATAATAAGCCGGGTTAAATGGCTGTAAATGCTGATAATTAATCAGCGCCTCTGGTAGCTTTAAGTGAGTGTCTTGATCAGCAAACTCAAAACTACGGGCTATGTATTCTAAAAGCTCGCTCACTAAGGTTGAGGGCATTCTTGGTTGGTTATCAAAGCAAGAACGGCCAATATAACTGATGTATAAATTCTCACGAGCACTTAAAATCGCTTCTAAAAACAGGTAACGATCGTCGAGTTTGCGAGAGCGGTCACCCTTTTGGCGTTTTGAGTAAGGGACTAAGTCAAAACCAATTGGCTGAACGGTACGCGGGTAATCTGCATCATTTAAACCTAGCATGCACACTACTTTAAATGGCACTGCACGCATTGGCATCAAGGTACAAAAGTTAACTTGCCCCACTAAAAAGCGCTGCCCTACGCCTTTTTCTTGAATACCTTGTTTTACAAGGTAACTCACAATGCGCTGCGAAACAGCTTGTTGGTAATCACCATTGTCATAATGCTTAATCAGTGTATCGAGCACTTTTTGCAGTACTAATAAATCCCAGCTTTGTTCGCCTTCATCGCTGTACACATCGTTTAATAATTCTTTTAGAATTTCTGCTTTTTCGTTAAGTGGTGCATCGGCTTGAAGCTTAGCTTTATAACGGGCCAGTACATCAATAAATTCAATGAGTTTATTTAAGGTATTTAATGCCATGCCCTCAACTTCATCGGCACTGTAAATCCCCGAAAACGGCAATTGTTCATCACGTTGTGCAACGCCAAGTAACAAGCGGTTTAAGCCATGTTGCCAGGTATTTAAATCTATTGCGGGTAAGCCAAAACTGTCTTTGTGAGCGGCATCTAAGCCCCATTTAACGCCAACGCGTTCAAGCCAAAAACCTATTTGCTCATATTCATGGGCTTCGAGGTTAAATTTTTCGGCAATTTGCGTGACTTGCAGTAAATCAAGAATGTCAGATACACCAAAGCGTGAGTATGGTAAATCAGCTAAACTAGCAAACGAGCTAAGCACGGGCTTTTCTTGCTCTATGGCTAAATCGGCTAACGCATAAGGAATAAAGCGTCGCCCTTCGGCACCACCAAACACCGCCTCAATGTACGGGCTGTATGTGCCAACGTCCGGCATCATTACAATAATATCTTTTGGTGTTAGCGCTTTATTTTCATTGAATAGATTGAGCAAGTAATCATGTAGTCTTTCTACTTCACGAAGTGGCGTGTGACAATCGCTCAGCACAATGCTGGTATCGTCTGCCTGAATTGGCAACTTGCCTTCGTCATTAATAAACCATTCTTTATCAGGCGTTAGTGATTCACCCTTAAAAGCTAATTGGTAAATTTCGGACTGAATTTGCGATAGCAAGCTTTGATCAAACTCGTTATCGAATCCGTCAAGCCACTGCGCGTCTAGTTGTAGTAACTGCTCAAAATAGTCTCGGCCTAATTTACCCCACGACGAGAGTAGCGGATTACCAATAAAAAAGTACTCGTGTTCAGGGTTTTTAGCGCTGTCTTCAAGTGCTTGTAACTGCGGGCGTTTGGCATATTTAGCAGCAATTTTAGCTGCTGTTTTTTCATCGAGTGTGTCGCCCCAGTAATGCTCACTGGGGTTGAAGAAAAACAAAAATACCTGCGTTTTTTTCGCAATGGCCTGAAACACTTCAAGCTGGCTGCTCGCAATTGCAGAAATACCAAATAAACTAATACGCTCAGGTAATAGGCTTGCGTCCATTTTTTCAAGGGCTGCAAGGAGTTTGTCTTGCATGTTGGCACGGTGATATTGGCTTTGCCCAAGCTCTTTACTGTGCGCCACCAGCTTGCGCCAAAGATCTGGCTGCCATGGCGCAATGCCCACATCAACATCATCAAGCTCATCAATGCCCTGCTCCCAAGTGGTAATCCAATTGGGGCGATACATTAAGTATTGGTCATAAACGTCGGCAATTTTCTCGCACAAGGCAAAGGTTTTTTGCCCCTCACTATCACCATCTAAATAGGTTTTCAGTGGTAAATACAGCGGCTCATCAATGCAGTTTGGTAAAATCGCAAACAGCTTCCAAGCAAGGTTAGCTTTGTTATACGGTGATTCACTGGGTACATCTGGCAATAATTGTTGGTAAAGCTGCCATATAAAACTCGAAGGCAGCGGAAAATCAACCTGAGCAGCAATCCCTAAGTGTTCACTTAAACCTATTTTTAGCCACTGCGACATACCCGGTGACTGCACAAGCACAATTTCTTTTTTAAAGGGGCTCGTTAATGGATTAACTTTAAGAAGAGCGTGAAACCGCGCTTGCAGTGCTTCCATGCGATTTGATTGAATTATATTCAGCACTTTACACTGTCCTTGCTTGAAACTAACTAATTGACACAGTGTAAGATATTTTAATTAGATGGGATAGAGAGAAATACCCGCAAACAAGGCTTAATTCCATGTTTGCCATGAGCTGCGGGTACGTATTACGGGTATGCGCTACAGGCAATATTTACTGGTATGGACTTATCGTCGATAACGCAAACTCGGTGTGCATTATCTCATCACCCTTGATACCTTTAAGCGCAATACGAATGGTAGGATCTGCTTTTTGCCAATCGATTGTTAAATCGCCGTAGTTAACCTCATGAGTGTAATCACCCACACGGTGTTTATTAGGGCTAACATCTTTCCACTTTTCTGTTAGTCCAGAGCTGGTCATCTCATAAAGTGGGTAATCTAGGTTTTGTTGATACTTAGACAACTCCCCCCAGTGGGTATCGCCACTGACAATAATTACACCGTTTACTTTATGCTTTTTAATAAGCGTAAATAAACGCTCACGATCAGCAGGATAATTAGCCCATGACTCCCAGCCTGTAAAATCAGCCAATAGCTGTAAGCTTGAGGCAATGATTTTTATCTTTTCGTCTGACTTAAGCTCTTGTTCGAGCCATTGCCATTGGCTTTCACCAAGCATAGAGGCGTTTTTATCAGTTGTTGGGCTATAAGGCCCTTGTTTTGCAGGTTTTCGTTCAAGCTGATAGGTCATCGCCGATACGTGATTCAACGGTGCGCGATTAAAACGCAGATCAGGCATGATCACCTTTACTGTTTGTTCACCTTCACCGTAAGTGTACGAAGTGTAAATACCATCTTCACGAGTCCTGCGAGCAGAATCCGCAGGCTCTTGCCAAAAATCGAGCATGATTTTTCGTGACTGCTGTTTTTTGGGGTATTCGCTGCCAGCGTCATTTTCGCCATAATCATGGTCATCCCACATGGCTATTATCGGGGTATTCGCACGTAATGTTTTAAAGCCCGGCTTTTGCCCTAAACGTTGATATTTATCGGCAAGTACCGACATATCTTCGGTATCTCCATAAATGTTATCGCCAAGGAACATAAATAAATCGGCTTGCTCTTTGTTGATGGCATCAAAAATGGGAATAGCTTTGTCTTGATGACCACATGAGCCAAACAAAATTTTACTCGGTGCGGCAATCGCACTCGCACAACTAACCAGCATTAATCCAGATAAGGCGCTTCTAAAAAAACTAAGCGTTAAACTCATTTTAAAATCTCCTTAATCGGCGCCGCCATTTTCGGATTAACTTGCTGACTGTTTACACCTAAAATGCTCAGCACAGTTGCCGCTACTTGCGCTTGTTTAAGCTCATTGCTTGGCTTTATTAAGCCCTTTGCTTTTATATCTGGGCCGATGGCTGCTAGCCAAATGTGTTCAGAGCCAACAATACCATTTGGAAAGTGCTTAATAGCTTGCTCTGAACGTGCTAGAGCACGCTTCGAACTATGATGCTGCCAATCATCAGCATGGCTGCCACGGCCATGATCGGTGGTAATGATCAATGTGGTATTGTCTTTATAGCCCGGTGTTTGTTGAATTGTTTGCCAAAGGTCACGAATAAACGCATCACTTTGTTTAGCCGATTTTAAGTAGGCATCGTATTTACCGTTATGAGCAAAGTCATCGGTTTCACCCAAGCTAATAACCAGCAAACGCGGCTGTTTATTTAATAAATATTGTTTGGCAAATCGGTAGGTAAAGCTGTCGAGGCGAACATTGTGCCAAGGGCTTGGAATTTCGCTTTGCATTTGGTTTAGCAGAGTCACTTCGGCTGATTTCACCGCATCAAAAGATTCAAAGCCAGCATTAACAAACACTCCACTTCGTTCGCGATTTACAATATAAGGAAACACATCCCAGCTACCAAAAAGCGCGGTTTTATCTTTAAACTCGGGTTGAGAATTTAAACTCTCTAAGATGGTTTTATTGGGGTTAGGCACTTTATCGTTGCTATCGATATTTTCATCTACAATGCCGGTTAATATTTCACTGTAACCTGGGTATGAGAAATACCACGGGTTGCTTACCGACATAAATGAACCTTGAGTTCTATCACCAATCAAAACGCCCTGCTTTGCCAGTGTTTCGCTAAAAAATGGCATTAACGCTTGAGTACGCTGTGCTTGGTCATCTCGCCAAAAAAGCGCCTTTAGCTCATCTGTATCTGCAACAAAATCAGTGTTATCAATTAAGTTTTTGTCTGCACCAGAGAACACTTCTTGCCAGCGAAGTCCATCAAGAGTAACGAGCACAACATTGTCGGCAGCTTTACTGTTTAGGCTTAAAAAAGATGCTGCGACCACTGCCGTCGCTAAAATTATTTTTTTCATATATCACCTGCTAAAAAGCCCATCAAAGATGGGCTGTTTAAAACGTTGCTTATTAATTAGAACTGCGCAGTAAGTGTTAAAGCTGCGGTACGTGGTGCACCAATAAAGTAGGTTGAACCATTACCTGTACCACCCGCTAGATATGATTTATCAAACAGGTTATTAACCACAAATGCAAGGTCGAGTGATTTAAACACACCCGAATCAAGGCTCGTGTTATAACCAATGTTTAAATCAACCAAGGTGTAGCCATCAACCTTGTTACGTGTACGGGTTTGTTCATCAGTCCATGCACCTAAACGCTCACCGGTGTATTTAGCTGATAAACCAAAGCGGAAATCACCGCTGTAGTAGTCTGCCGATACCACAAATAAATCTTGTGCTGAGTCAATCACTTCATCACCCGCTTTAAAGCTGGCTGATGCATCCTCAAGTAGCTCACCATCGCTGTTGTAAGCACTTGGATCGTTCGATTGATACTCAGAGTTATTGTAGGTATACGATGTGTAAAGATTCCATTTGTCAGTCAGCATATAGCTTGCTGAAAGCTCAACACCCGTTGACTCAATACCACCAACGTTGATATAAGAACCGTTCGTGCCGATCGTGTAGTCAATACCATCGGTATCACTGCCCGGAGCAATAAAGGTAATACGGTTATCAAATTCGATGCTGTAAGCGGTTGCCGTTAAACGTAAACGGTCATCACTGTAACGTACACCTAGGTCGATGTTTTCAGCTGTTTCAGGTTCAATTTCGGTCAGTGTTGATGAATCACGTTCAAGTACACCATCTTTAATTGCTGCAAAGTTTTCGCTGTAGCTGGTAAATAACTCTGTGCTTGCAGATAGCTGATACAGCACACCACCGCTGAATAGGACGTCTGAATCACTGTCGATCTTATCTGAGTATTCATCTTCAAAATGATTATAACGCTGAAGCTCAACAAGGTACTGTTTAGCACCTAAATTAAGTGTGAAGTCGCCTAAACTGATTGAGTCTTGTACGTACCACTTGAATGTATCTGTTTCGAAGGTGTTTTTATACTGTGTCCAATACGGCGTATGGTCAAAGTGATGATAAATACGGGCATCAATAACTTTATGCCAGTCACGTGATTCATCGCGGTCTGTTTGTTCAAACCAAAAACCGGCTTCAATATCATGATTGCCAAGGGTTACTTGGTACTCACCGGTCATACCTAAGCGGTCTTTTTTGTAGTGAGTATGACGATACGACATAACCGGAATAGCATCATCTGGGTAACAGGCTGGGTTTAAGCCGGGGCCTGAAGACCATGGCCACTCTAAACTTGCCGTACAACCTGCAGCAGGTGCAAGTGGATTACCGTCGCTATCTGTAAAGCCATAGCTGCCTGCGTTTTCACCACCAATTGTTGTTGGGTTACCATCACCATCAACTGGTGACGTTAAATAAGGCGGGATCCAATCACCACGACCCGAGTTTTTATGGTAGTAAGGTGACAAGCTTAAGTTTGAAGTGGCACCTAATGCGTAATCAAACTTTACATACGCAAGGGTATTTTCACGCAGTGTACCCCAGCCCTCAGCAAACATTTGATCAAAATGCGGCACGCCAGTCCAATTCCAAGTTAAACGATCCCAATCAGGGTTTTGTTCAAACTCACTAATGCTGATGCTGTTATAGTTAATTTCGTGAACATCATCATACGAAACACGACCCGTTACGGTTAAATCGCTAAAATCTGACACAAACTTCGCTTCGATGTGCTGATTGTCTTTACCACCATTGCTGCCATCACCAACCCAGCGGCTGGTATCTGTTTGCGAATAGCTGATATAGGCTTGCGTGTTATCAAACACTGTGCCGGTTTCATGTTTAACAAAGTAACGGCTAGCATTGTGATCGCCCGTTGTATAAGCAAACGTGGTGCTTTGCTCAGTACTCGGTTGTGCACTCACAAAATTAAATGTACCGCCTAGCGCTTCGAGTGATGCAGAGGCAATATCAGACGTGCCTTGCCCTACTTCAACCGTTGCTAAATTTTCGCTGTCGAGATAACGGTTTGCTTTTGCGCCGCCACCATAGTTAGAACCGCCATTAGGAATACCATCAATCGTCATACCTAATTGCTGTTGATTACCATCGATACTAAAGCCACGCATAGTAATTGTGGTTGACCAATCGTCACCACCGAATGCATCACCTTCGTTGATGCTGATACCCGGTAAGTTATCAATCACGGCTAACACACTTGATACTGAACTTTGTTGCTCAAGCATGGCAGGTTCAATGACGTTATTTGCATAACTGGTTGGCTTTGCAACAACGGTAATTTCTTCAATTTCGTTATTGGTGTTTGCATTTGCCGATGTTGCTAAAAGCGTTGCGATTACAAGGCTTAGTTTTGTTTTTTTAGTTACTGTGCTCATTGTTTTTCCAAGGTTACGTATATAAAAGCGGGCACAGTATGCAGAGCGTGTATGACATTTAGGGTCAAAATTTTTGACACAACAGTTAAAAAATTAATGCATTTTCATGGCAGATTTAAGACTCAACTGTTTAATAAATAAGAAAGTATTAGAAAAAACGCCCAGTTAAATTAACTAGGCGCTTGTTGGTTGGACAATATTATTAGATTTGCTTAAATCAACTCAGCCAGCATTTCTTCGCTATATGGTGTTAACGCTTCACCATTTTTAACTTTACTGATGTAATCTGGGTTCGCAATGAATGGGCGACCAATCGCAATTAAATCAAATTGGTTATTATCGATAGCTTGATTTGCTGTTTCAAAGCTATAGCTACCTACCCCTACCAAGGTACCTTTATAAGCACCACGCATATATTCAGACGCCGACTTATTACCTAAACTTGCAAAGCGCATGCTGTCATCAAAAATACCAACATGTAGGTACGCAAGGTTACGTGTTTCAAGTGCTGGTAATAGATAATCAAATACTGCTTTATCACCGTCGCTTTCAGTCATATTAAAATACGCACCTGGCGATAAGCGTAATGCTGTTTTATCTGCACCAATGGCTGCCACTACAGCATCAACAACTTCAAGAGCAAAACGTGACATGTTTTCTGGTGTTTGACCGTATTGGTCTTCACGTTGATTGGCAGCAACGTGTAAGAATTGATCAATCAAGTAACCATTCGCACCATGAATTTCAACGCCGTCAAAACCCGCTTCTATAGCGTTTTCAGCCGCTTTAGCGTAATCAGCAATTAAACCTTGAATGTCTTCAATGGTTGCTGCTTTTGGGGTAACGTAAGTTAATTCACGCATTCTAGGTACCGAACCCTCTACACCAATTGCTGATGGTGCCAGTACATCACCACCAAAAAAGTGAGGGTGTGCAACACGACCTACGTGCCAAAGCTGAGCAAACATTTTGCCGCCCTTCACGTGCACAGCATCGGTCACTTTCTTCCAACCTTGAATTTGTTCACTGGTAAATAAACCCGGCGTATTTGGATAACCTTGGGCATCTGGGCGGATAATCGTTGCTTCGCTAATAATTAAGCCCGCATCAGCACGGCGTGCATAATAATCAACCATCGCTTGGGTTGGTACGAGATTATCGTCGCTCATACAGCGTGTCAGTGGTGCCATTAGTACACGGTTTTGCAGCTCAATGCTGTCATTTAGTTTAAATGGAGAAAGTAAATCGGTTGTCATGGTTTTATCCTTATCTTGAACATACATTCAAGATAAGGGCGAAACATACACACTTCAAGGTTTATTTTGAATAATCGTTCAAGATTACGTAAACTTCGTTTATACCAATTCGCTTAATTAAGTGGTCTATTTTGAGGCAAGAAAACCTCGTTGATAACAAGGCAAAAATTTCGTTATTTAGTTGT
>CERD01029974.1_pt1 | contig 11876 bp, 10 predicted proteins | sample 530931 | NCBI WGS metagenome assembly CERD01 (sample SAMEA2621101, study PRJEB7988) | marine metagenome | isolation source: saline water (ENVO:00002010), including
TCTCCAGCATCAGCTCGTACCAGCGCCGCAAGCGCGACGCTCGCTCCTTAGCGGTCAGCGCGCGCCAGGCCGGCTGCGCGGCCTGCGCGGCCTCGATGGCGCGGCGGGTTTCGGCGCGCCCCATGTTCGGCACCTCGCCAACGAGCTCGCCGGTGGCCGGGTTGAAGATAGCGGTGCGGCCGTCCGCATCGGCATCGCACCAGTCGCCGTTGAGGTAGGCCTGCTGGCGCAGCAGGCCGGGGTGGTCGAGTTGCAGGGTCATGGAAGCGTCCGAATCAGGCAGGTTGTTGAGTGCGCATCTTCTCGGAGCGGCCGCGCAGCCATTCCAGGGTCAGCAGCAATGCGATGGAGAAGCCGATCAGCAGGGTCGCCGCCGCGGCGATGGTCGGGCTGAGGTTTTCGCGGATGCCGCTGAACATCTGCCGCGGCAAGGTAATCTGCTCGGGGCCGGCGAGGAACAGCGTCACCACCACTTCGTCGAAGGACGTGGCAAAGGCGAACAGCGCACCGGAAATTACCCCCGGAGCAATCAACGGCAGGGTGACGCGGAAGAATGTAGTTATGGGTGAGGCGCCCAGACTGGCTGCGGCGCGCACCAGGTTCTGGTTGAACCCCTGCAGCGTGGCGGAGACGGTGATGATCACGAACGGCACACCCAGCACCGCGTGAACCAGGATCAGCGACAGGTAGCTGTTGCCAAGGCCCAACGGGGCGAAGAACAGGTAGCTGGCCACCCCAACAATCACCACCGGCACCACCATCGGCGAAATCAGCAAGGTCATCACCAGGGCCTTGCCGCGAAATTCGCCGCGGGTCAGACCGATCGCCGCCAGGGTGCCGAAGACCATCGCCAGCGCCGTGGCGGCCGGGGCGATGAGCATCGAGTTCTTCAGCGAGCGCATCCAGTCGGCCGAGCTGAACAAGGTTTCGTACCAGCGCATGGAGAAGCCTTGCAGCGGATAGACGAGAAACGAGCCGGAGTTGAACGACAGCGGCACGATCACCAGCACCGGCACTATCAGAAACAGCAGCACCAGCGCGCATAGGATGCGCAGGGTATAGAACCAGACGCGTTCGATGGGCGACATGTAGGGGCTCAGCATGGAAAGTTCTCCTGCCCGAATTGGCGAATGGCTTGCGGTGATTGCCTGGTCAGTGCGGTCATGCTCAGCCCAGCCTCAGCCGGCTGGCGCCGACCAGCCAGCTGTAGACGATGTACAGCAGCATGGTCGCCAGCAACAGCAGGCCGCCCAGCGCCGTGGCCATGCCCCAGTTGATGGTGGTGTTGGTGTAGAAGGCGACAAAGTAGCTGACCATCTGGTCGTTCGGGCTGCCGAGCAGCGCGGGGGTGATGTAGTAGCCGATGGAAATGATGAACACCAACAGGCAACCGGCGCCCACGCCCGCGAGGGTTTGTGGAAAGTACACCCGCCAGAAGCTGGCGAAGGGGTGGCAGCCCAGCGAGATCGCCGCACGCATGTAACTCGGCGAGATGTTCTTCATCACGCTGTAGATCGGCAGGATCATGAACGGCAGCAGGATGTGGACCATGGCGATGTAGACGCCAGCCCGGTTGAACACCAACTGCAATGGTTCGTCGATCAGGCCCATCTTCAACAGCGCACCGTTGATCAGGCCGCTGGATTGCAGCAGCACGATCCAGGCGGCAACGCGCACCAGAATCGAAGTCCAGAACGGCAGCAGCACCATGATCATCAGCAGGTTGCTTTTGCGTGCCGGCAGGTTGGCCAGCAGATACGCCAGGGGATAGGCCAGCACCAGACAAATCGCCGTGATCACCAGCCCCATCCAGAAAGTGCGGGCGAAGATATCCAGGTAGACCGCCTGATCAGGCGATACCGATGCCAGCTCGCCCATGTCGTCGATGCGGTGATCGAGAGCGGCCAACAAATAATAGGGGGTGATTGCGCTATCGTTGCGGCGAATGACCTGCCAATAGGCGGGGTCGCCCCAGCGCTCATCGAAAGCTTCCAGCGCCTCCTTGTAGGACGTCGGCGCTTCCTTGAATGGGAGCGCGCGAGCTGTCTTGGTCATCAGGCTGCGGAAACCGGCCTGTTCCATGTTCAAGCGTTTGGACAGATCACCCAGCGACTGGTTTTGCCGCGCCTCCTGCAGGTCTTCGCTGAGGGCCTGATAAACCGACTCATCCGGCAGGCCGCGGCCATCCCAAGCCGTGATGGCCTCGACTGTGCGCGGCAGGCTGCCCACCACCTCCGGATTATCGACGCTGCGCCAGAGCAGCGAGGCGATCGGCAGGATGAAGGTGAGCAACAAAAACACCAGAAGAGGCAGGATCAGCGCCTTGGACTTCAACCGGTTCATGCGTTCGGCACGCGCCAGCCGCCGCTTCAGGTTGGGCTCGGCGAGCTCGGGAACAGGCAAGGAGATGGCAGTAGCCATGACGAACTCCGCAAAGTGTCAGATTCCAACGGCGCATGGCCCGCCTCAGAGCAGGCCATGCGAGGGGGGGCAGGTTTGTTTAGCGCGCAGCCCAGGCGTTGAAACGCTGTTCCAGCTGCTCGCCGTAGTCGGCCCAGAAGGTCACGTTCATGGCCACTTGGTTGGCGATATTTTCTGGCGTCGTAGGCATGTTTTTCAGCAGCTTTTGATCAAGCAGCTCGACCGCTTTCTTGTTTGCGGGACCGTAGGCGATGTTTTCCGAGAAGGCTTTCTGCTGCTGCGGTTGCAAGGTAAAGCTGACGAAATCGAGCGCTGCCTTCTGATCCTTCGCACCTTTGGGGATGGCCCAGGAATCGAAGTCGTAGATGCCGCCGTCCCAGACCACTTGCAGATTGCTCTCATCCTGCACTGCGGCAATCCGACCGTTATAGGCGCTGCTCATGACCACGTCACCGGAGGCCAGAAACTGCGGCGGTTGGGCGCCCGCTTCCCACCACTGAATGCTGGGTTTGATCTGGTCAAGCTTCTTGAAGGCGCGATCCTGCCCCTCTTTCGTCGCCAGCACCTGGTAGACGTCTTTCGGTGCAACGCCATCGGCCATCAGGGCGAACTCAAGGGTGTACTTGGCGCCCTTGCGCAGGCCGCGTTTGCCGGGGAATTTCTCGGTGTCCCAGAAATCCGCCCAACCACTCGGTGCGCTGTCGAGCTTGTCGGCGTTATAAGCCAGCACGGTGGACCAGACGAAGAAGCCCACACCGCAAGGCTGTATGGCACCTTCGATGAAGTCGTCCGGGTTACCCGCTACCGCTGGATCGATTTCTTCGAACAGCCCTTCATCACAGCCGCGTGACAGCTCGGGCGATTCAACTTCCACGAGATGCCAGGACACACTGTTTGTATCGACCATGGCCTTTACCTTGGCCATCTCACCGTTGTATTCGCCAGCGATGATCTTGTGGTCGGTCTTGGCTTCGAAGGGTTCGTTGAAGGCCTTGATCTGCGCCTGCTTGTTGGCCCCGCCGAAGGTTACGGCGGTGATATTTTCCGCCGAGGCCTGCGCAGCGCACACCAGTCCGATGCTCAGGGCGGTCAGTTTCAGAGATTTCAGCATTGTGATTCGCTCCATGATGCGGTTGAAAACAGCTTTCTTGCTTGCTCGCCCTGCTTATGCCGCCTGCAGCGGATCCAGCGCACGGACGTGTTCCACTTGCCAGCCGATCGGCACGACATCACCAACCGCCAGGGCGGGATCGAATTCGGCAATCGGTTGCTTGACAAAGAAGTCGCTGATGCCGCAGACCTCGAGGCGAATGCGGATGTGGTCGCCGAGATAGACGAACTCGGCGACTCGCCCGGTGAAGCGGTTCGGGCAATTGGCGCTGGCACCGTTGAGGCGCACCCGCTCGGGCCGTATCGACAGGTTGACCGGGGCGCCAGGCACGCCGACCTTGACGGCCAGCGCCTCGACCCGCTCACCGCGGCCCAGCTCGACGGTACAGTTGTCACCGTTGCGGCTGACCAGCCGCGCCGGCAATCGATTGTTCTCGCCGAGAAAGTTGGCAACGAAGGTATTCGCCGGCCGCTCGTACAGCGCCCGGGGCTCGTCGATCTGCTGGATCTCACCCTGATGGAACACGGCGACCCGGTCGGACATGGTCAGCGCCTCACCCTGATCGTGGGTGACATAGACCACGGTCACGCCCAGGCTTTGGTGCAGATGCTTGATCTCCATCTGCATCTGCTCGCGCAATTGCTTGTCCAGCGCGCCCAACGGCTCATCCATCAACACCAGCTGCGGCTCGAACACCAAGGCTCGGGCCAGCGCCACGCGCTGCTGCTGGCCGCCGGACAGCTGCGCCGGGTAGCGATTGCGGAATCCTTCAAGCTGCACCATCGAGAGCGCGCGCTTGACCCGGTCCTTGACGTCGAGCTTGGGCATGCCACGCACGCTGAGCGGAAAGGCGAGGTTCTCCGAGACTGTCATGTGCGGGAACAGCGCATAGTTCTGGAACACCATGCCCATGTCGCGCTTGTGCGGCGGCAGCTTGTTGATCGAGCGGCCGCCCAAGAGGATTTCACCGGCAGTGGGCGTCTCGAAGCCGGCCAACATCATCAGACTGGTGGTCTTGCCGGAGCCTGACGGACCGAGCAGCGTGAGGAACTCACCTTTACGGATATCCAGGTTGAGGTCTTTGACGATCAGCGCTTCGCCGTCGTAACTCTTCTGGATGCCACGAAAGCTGACCAGTACTTCGTTCGCTTGAGAATCGAGCATGCCGCACCTGTGATCCGTTGTTCCGTGGCCACAGGTTAGGAGCCCCACGAGCCAGCGCACATCGGCAGATGGGAGTGAATACACTCAGCGAAACGGAGAGGCTGTTGTAGGGATTGCCCTACAAGAAACCTGTCGGCAGATACAGACCCGCTTTGCATCAGGCGCGTAGCAACGTCGCCAGCGGCCTCGTGGTTACCGTCCAGGTCAGACCAGCTTGTGCTCCATGGCATAGCGAACCAGATCGGCCACGGAGTGAGCGACCAGCTTCTGCATCAAGCGCGCCTTGTGCGTGCTGATGGTCTTGCTGCTGAGGGCCAGCTTGGCCGCGATGTCGTTGACCGAATCGCCGTGTACCAGTCGCTCGAACACCGAATACTCACGCTCCGACAGCAGTGCATGGGGTGGCCGGGAGTCGGTGAGCCCGACCTCGAAAACCATGCGATCCGCCAGCTCCGGATCGATATACCGGCCGCCAGCGGCAACCTTGCGCACCGCAGTCAGCAGCAGCGCCGGGTCACTGTCCTTGGTGGCATAGCCGGCAGCACCGATCTTCAGCGCCCGCGCCGCCATCTGCGCCTCGTCGTGCATCGACAACACCAGAATCGCCGGCGGCTCGCTCAGCGCGCGTATCCGCGGTATGGCTTCCAGCCCGTTGACGCCCGGCATGGAGATGTCCAGCAGGACAACATCGCACGGTGTCTGCCGCAGTTGATCGAGCAGTTGCTGACCGTTGCCCGCTTCGCCGATTACCTGCATGTCCTTGGCCAGTCCGATCAGCTGCTTGATCCCCTCGCGAACGATGGTGTGGTCCTCGGCGACGATTACCCTAATCATGGCGCTAGCTCTCCAATGTACTGATCAGAACCACAGGCTCGACCGGGCTGTCATCCAGTGGCACCGTGACATGAATCGAGGTGCCCTCGCCCGGCTGGCTTTCCAGCAGCAAGCTGCCCCCGAGCATCTGGGCTCGCTCCTGCATGCCCACCAGGCCGAACGACGGTCCCTGGCGGCCCTGCTGGACCACGAAACCCTCGCCGTCATCGCTGATGCTCAAGCACAGCATATCCCCTTGCTGCTGCAGGGTGAGGCTCACGGTTTGTGCATTGGCGTGACGCATGACATTGGTCAGCGCCTCCTGAAGGATGCGGAACAGGCCGACAGCCTTGGCATTGCCAAGTTGCGGCGGGCATTCCGGCACCTCCACCAGGCAGGCAATCCCGGTGCGCTCCTCGAAGCGCCGCGCCTGCCAGTCGATGGCCGATGCAATGCCGGCGTCCAGAATCGGCGGACGCAAGGCGGTCGCGACGTCGCGCACCTGCTGGAACAACTGGGCAATGAGGCGTTTCATGCCTTGCAAGCGTGCTGCCAGGCCGAGGTCGAGCTCGGCAAAGCTGATCTCGCACATGGAAATTTCCAGTTTCAGTACCGTAAGCATCTGCCCCAGCTCGTCGTGGACCTCGCGCGCGATATGGGCTTTTTCTTCCTCGCGCACCGTTTCCACATGCGCCGCCAGCTTGCGCAGTTGTGCCCGTGACGCATCCAGCTCCAACTCGATTCGCTTGTTATCGGTGATATCCCAGACGATGCCGTCCCAGACCTGACGCCCCTCCAACTGCCCACGCACCGAGGCACGGATGTCGGCCCAGCGAATCTCGCCGGAACGGGTCAGGATCCGCCCCTGCCAGTACCAGTCGCTCATGCTGTCGAGCGCCTGCTGCTGGCTGCTCCAATAGCCCGGCTCGTCGTCGGGATGCACCAGGCTGCGAATGCCGCGCCCAGGTTGCAACAACAGCTCCGCCGAGTAGCCAACCAGACGCTGGCTGGCCTCGCTGATGTAGGCAATGCTGACCGGCGCACCGGCGTCCTGCCGTTCCAGACGGAAAACCAAGCCTGGCACGTTGCCCGCCATGGCTTTCAGTCGCACCTCACTTTCTTGCAGCGCCGCACTGGCGCGGCGGCGCTCGGTGATGTCGGCGAGGAACAGCACCAGATATTCCTTGCTGCCCAGGCGCAGGAAGCTAAGCGTTACCGCAGCTGGAAACCGCCCCCCATCGGCGCGCTGCCATTCGCACTCATGTATCTGGTGATCCTCAACGCCGCTGCGCGCATCACGCCAGAGCTGCATCCAGCCGTCCATGCTCATACCCGGCTCCAGCGCTTGCAGTGGCTGGTCGAGCAGACTGTCGGAGGCATAGCCGAGCAGCTCAACGGCCGCCTGGTTGGCATACCGGACGTGGCTGTCCCAATTCAGCCAGAGAATGCCGACGGTACTGTGATCAAGGCAGAACTGCGTCAGCCGCTGCGCCTCTTCGGCGGCGGCGCGCGCCTCGATGTCTCGCCGCGCCGACTTCAATCTGCTTTCCAAAAGCCCCTGCTGGCGACGCTGCCATACCAGCATGGCTACGGTTGCGGCCAGCAGCAGCGTCAACAGCAGGCTGAGACTGCGCCAGTAACTGATGCGGCGCGACTGATCGATGCTGCGCGACTTGAGCCATTGCTCCTGCAACTGGCTGAACTCGCGGGCGGGGAAATTGCGCAGCGCCTGGTCGATGATCGCACTCATCACCGGGCTGTCGCGGCGCGAACCGATGCGCAGCAACAAGGGGTTGCCCAGGTCGCCTACAACATCGAGCGATGCGTATTCCGCTCGCTGCGAGAGACGGCCGTAGAGCGGCTCATCGACCACCGCGAAACGCACGCGCGCCTCGAGCAGCTGACGCAGCGCTTCGAATTGGCTACCTACTTCAAGAACCGGCTGGCTCGGGTAGTTGCTGCTCATGTAATCGGCCACCGAGCCGGGCCCTTCCAGCGCGATCACGTCATTACTGTCCAGGCGTTCGAGGTCGATTGCACGGGGGCCGTTAAGGTCGCCAATGATCAGCCTTGGCACCCTCAGAAACGGGTCACTGTAACGCCAGATGCGCAGCCCTTCCCGCGTCTGGCGCAGCCCCGGCGCCAGGTCGATTTGATTGGCACGCATGGCATCATCCAGCGCTGCCTCGTCGACGAACCGGTGCCATTGCAAGCTGACGCCAAGGTTATCCGCAAGTCGCTCGATGAACTGCACGTGAAAGCCGGACAGGCGACGTTGGCGTTGGTCGTATTCGGCGTAAGGGGGCGCCATTACCACACCCACGCGCCACTGTTGGTGCGCCGCCAGCCATTCCTGTTGCGCGTCGCTCAACGGCACGCTCGAAGCCATTGCGGGCAGTGCGCTCAATGCAAGCAACAGGCAGCAGCAACGCAGCAGAAATGACACCATAAGCCTCACGAGATCGGCGGTAGTGCCGAAACGCTGTTTTAGTGCATCTGTGCCGCCCACGCCAGCATCACCGTGGCCCGGGCGAGCGAATATCAGGAAAACCAATGTTCCGAGCGCGCGTTTCAACTCGTTTGGCGGCCGTCTTGTTCGTCATCTTCACCAGTCCTCTGATCAGCGCCGCCGAGGAGCCGGCCGAAGCGGAAGCCGCCCCGGCTCCGGTGGCTGCTGATCGTCCGGTCCTGCCCTCCCGCGGCGAAACCATGGCCGCGGACCTGTTGCGCCAGCTGCCTGCCAGCGAGTTCGTCAGCCTGAACGCCAGTGGCACGGACTTCGTAGCGCTTTGGCGTCCGGCCAACGTTGCCGAACCCAAAGGCGTCATCGTCCTGCTGCCTGGCGAGGGGGAAAGCGCCGACTGGCCGCGCGGCGTTGGCCCGCTGCGTCGTGGCCTGCCCGACCACGGCTGGCACACTCTGAGCCTGAGCCTGCCGGATTCGCCGGGTTTGGTGTTGCCGATGGCCACGGAGCCAGCGCCGGAGCAGCCGACCGACGCGCCCGAAACCGTGGCAGAACAGCCCAGCGAAGATCCGGCACCAAGCGAGGCCGGCTATCTACCCGAAGAAACCGCGGCGGCGCCAGGCGAGCCGGCAGTTGACGATTCCGATACGCAAGCCCCCGCCGAAACGCCACCGATGAAGCCCGACCATTCCGAGCAGATCAGCGCTCGTATCGAGGCGGCCTTGGCCTTTGCCCGCAGCAAGCAACCAACGGCGATCGTGCTTTTAGGCCAAGGTACAGGCGGCTATTGGGCGGCCCGCTACCTTCAGCAGCAGGCGCCGCAAGATGTCAGGCATTTGCTGATAGTCCAGCCGCGTCAGCCGGATGGACAGGAAGAACCGCTTGCGCAGCTGGTGCCGCCCCTCAAGCTGATCACCGGCGACTTCTACTATAAGGATGTAACCAGCGACCAGCAGACGGCTCGGGAGCGGCTGAACGCCAGTCGCCGGATTCAGCACCCAGCCTATCGACAAGTCGGGTTGCCCCGGCAGACTGGCGAACGCCAGACTGACCAGGAAGTCCTCGTTCGAAGGGTCCGCGGCTGGCTCAAGCGAGAAACCTAAGCCACACCGGCTCGCGTTAGCGAAAGCCCCGCCGCTCGCGGATCAGGCTATAGGCATGGTGCAGTTCGCGGGTCCGCTCAGTTGCCTCGCGCACCTCAATGGCAGTGGCACCGGCACCGGCCTGCTTATCGGGGTGATGCTTGCTGAGCAGACGCCGATAGGCCCGTTTGATGGCCTGCGGCTCGCTGTCGGCACGCACCCCGAGCAACCGCAATGCCTGTTCGTACGCGCCACCGGGGTTGCTCGGCGCACCCTGGCGGCGACCGCCGTGCTCATCCAGCGCTGCCACCGCTAGGGAATCCCAGCCCATCCACTTGCCCCAGAGCATGATCAACTCATGCTCACGTGCATCGATCTGGCCCTGAGCCCTGGCCATGCGCCAACAGGCCTGGAGGATCGCCTTCGTTTCATCCTGACGCCCTCTCAGGCGCTGCAGTGGCTCGCGCAAGCCGTCCGTATTGGATTTCCCGCGATAGAACGCATCGATTGCCACCCGCTGCTGAGAGGGAGTCAACCGCAGCCGGCGCATTTCGTTGCGGGCAGCCTGAATATGTGACTCGCTGATCCGTCCGCTGCTTTTCGCCAGGCGCCCAAGTAGATAGAACAGCAAGTCACTGCCTTGCATCCTGGGTGTGGCGCGTGAAAGCAATCGCCGAAAGCTGGCCCAGGAGTCGAGCCCGAAGCGGCGGTCCAGCACCTGCCCGATCAGCGCGCCCAACAGCGCGCCCGGAATGCTCGCCAGCAGCCAACCGACCAGTGCGCCCAGGAAAGTGATTGGCCAGAACATCTAGTGCTGTGCCTCAAGGATGCGCTCAAGCTCAGCCAGACGCTCATGCGTCCCGACGTCGATCCAGCGCCCGCCGTGATATTCGCCGCTCAGCTTTCCGTCAGCCAAGGCCTGGCGCAACAGCGGCGCGAGTTTGAAGGACCCAGCCGTGCATCCGGCGAACAACTGCGGACTGAGCACGGCGATGCCGCTGTAGGTGAGTCTTGCGGCCTCCTCGTCACCGACGCAGCCGTCGACCAGGCTGAAATCGCCCTTGGGGTGATGCATTGGGTTGTCTACCAGCACCAGGTGCGCCAAACCTTCAAGCGGCCGTTTCAGCGCGCTGAAATCGTAGTCAGTCCAGATGTCGCCATTGACCACTAAAAAAGGCTCCCTTCCCAGCAGCGGCAAGGCACGGTGAATCCCGCCGCCGGTCTCCAGCGGCTCGCCCTCCGCTGAATACTGGATTCGGACTCCCAGGCGCCGACCGTCACCGAGGTGCGCCTCGATCTGTTCACCCAGCCAGGCATGGTTGATTACCAGCTCATCGAGACCGGCCTCGGCCAGTGCGCGGATGTGGTATTCGATCAGCGGCACGCCGCCCGCCCGGACCAATGGCTTGGGAGTGTGCAAGGTCAGGGGTCGGAGGCGCTCACCCTTGCCGGCCGCGAGGATCATCGCTTTCATGATGAGGCAGGCTCCTGTGGCAGCCCCTGTAGCAGCTGTTTGAGATCATCCAGTACAGGTCGGCGCGCCAGCACTGTGTCGAGATAAGCGAAGAAACGCGGCACATCACTCAGGTAACGCGGCTTGCCGTCGCGGTGACAAATGCGCGCGAAGATGCCGATCACCTTGAGATGGCGCTGCAGCCCCATCAGATCGCTGGCGCGATGAAACTCGGCGAAGCTCTCCTGCACCGGTATGCCGCGCGCACGAGCGGCGTCCCAGTAACCCTGCAGCCAGCCAAGCACCCGCTCTTCCGGCCAGCTGAGAAAGGCGTCCTTGAACAGCGAAGTAATGTCATAGGTGACCGGGCCGATCACAGCATCCTGGAAATCCAACACGCCGGGGTTGGGCTGGCTGAGCATCAGGTTGCGTGGCATATAGTCGCGATGTACCAGCACGGTTGGCTGGGCTAGCGCAGAGTCGATCAGCACCCGACAGGTCCTTTCCCACAACTGCTGTTCATCCGCCGTGAAGCTGTGGCCCAGATGCCGCTGGACGTACCACTCAGGAAACAGCTGTAGCTCGCGGCGCAGCAGCGCTTCGTCATAAGAGGGCAGGGCTGCCGGCTTGGCATTGGCCTGGAAGGTGATGAGCGCCGAAATGGCGTCCGTAAAGAGCTCATCCGCATTATCGGCGTCGATCACATCCAGATAGGTTTGACGGCCCAGATCGCTGAGCAGCAAGAAGCCCCGGTCGAGGTCAGCCGCCAGAATTTCCGGCACATGCACGCCAGACCCGGCCAGCATTGCCGCGATGTCCACGAACGGCTGGCAGTTCTCCTGGGGCGGAGGCGCGTCCATCAGGATGAAGCTGCGCGAGCCTGCCTCCCAGCGGAAGTAGCGACGAAAACTGGCGTCGCTGCTGGCCGCAACCAGCGACACCTCGGGGACTTCGCCCCAGCCACGGCGAGCGAAAAGCGCCTGGAGATGTGGCTCCAGCCAGGCGTTCAGGTCCAGCAGACGTTGATCATGTTGCGGCATATCAGGGGCTCTCCACGGCGCTAGCCGATAGGCGGGTCATGCTTTATTATCCAGCATCTTTTTCAGCCCATCGAGAGGCGTGCGGCCCAGCCCGGCCGATGGCTCGCCGCAAGCACGGACCAAAAAACAAGATGGCAGTCAAATATCCCGCTTTTCGTAAAAAATTCCCTCTATTGGTAACCGGCGGCCTGCTCGCACTGCAACCTGTAGCGACGCCCTTGGTTATCGCAGCCGAACAGTTCGCCTGCCAACCGGGTGCCGATGGTGGTTGGAATTGCGCCGCGGATGCGGCCAGCCCGGCCTTGCCGCCGCGCCCGACTCACCGCGG
>CERD01127657.1_pt1 | contig 11771 bp, 10 predicted proteins | sample 530931 | NCBI WGS metagenome assembly CERD01 (sample SAMEA2621101, study PRJEB7988) | marine metagenome | isolation source: saline water (ENVO:00002010), including
CCAATTCGAACTACACCCCTAGCGCGCTGTGAATTATACGTATGCCCGATCAAAGGTAAAGCACTTTTAACGGAAAATCGTCAAAATTGAGCCAACCGGGCAATAAATAACCATATCGGTAAACCTTATGGTAATGCCGCCATCCATAAGTCGTTGGTAAATTGAACAATGGGTAGAAATATGTCGGTTTGCTGCTTTACGGTATGAAGCGAAATGGCAGAGACATCCGCATAGGCTTCACATAAAGCCTGTTGCTGTAAACTATCCATTTCATTGATCACGACACACGCGGCTAAATCGAAATAGCGATTGCCAATTGCCGCGTATTCCCAATCAATAATCAGGTCTCGCTGCGCCCCCACCAAATGGGCAAACGACAGGTCATTATGGCAAAAACAGTAATCGTCATAGTGACTGTAGCGAGCAAGTAACTGAGTCAGCTTGTCTCGCTGTGCAACAAATGGCCTGGCTTCCCGTGAGGAAAGCTGTTCCAGGTAATGCTGCCATACTGGAACAAGGGCTAAGGTCGGTGCGTTTACGTCACACTGATGTACCCGCCATAACGCGTTGGCCAGTAACCTGGTATCAAGGTGAGTTTGTTCCGGCGTTTCAATCCAGCTTTCCACCCAAATTCTGGCGTGCTTGTCAAAACCGCAGAGAGACGGAGCAACGCCCTGCTCGCTCAACTGTTTCTGCAAACCGTACACGTTTGTATAATCAACGGCGCTGAAGGTGTCCGGGCCAAGTACTTTGACCGCCCAGGCCTGATGACCATCAGAGACTTTGAATACCCGGTTCGCCGGCCCTTGACGCACTAACTGCCAGTCAAACGCTGATGCGTTAGGTAAGATGGGTACCAGTGTCCGTACTAATTCATCACTGGGGAATGACTCACCCATTCTTTTTTCCATTGTATATATCCGTACAAAGAGAATCCCACATAGCCAACAAACAGGCAAGCAGACAACGCCAGTCCGCTCTGCCAGTACAAGTACACCGCAGCACAATTAATAAAGAACCAATACACCCAGTTCTGCAGCACTTTATGGGCAACCATAAAGGTAGTCACCACACTGAACACGTTGACCGCCGCATCCAGCCATAAATGCTCGTGATTAAACTGCGAGGCCGCCAGTTTTCCCAACAGCACAACAACGCCTGCCAACACCATTACCAGCAACGCGTGGAGCCAGAAGGGCCAACTTACCACCTGGTTGTTATCCGTTGCTTTGTGATGCCATTGCCAATAGCCGTAAACGGCCATCACCATATAAAAGACATTTAAGGCAGATTGGAATGGCAGGGACACCTGCCAGAAAATCCAGGTATACAGTGCGGTGCTGGTAAATGCAGCAGCCCAGCACCATACGTTCTGACGAGCAGCCAGCCACACATACGCTATAGCCAGTATTACTGCCAACCATTCCAACACCGAGGTCTGCAGAAATTGTGACACAAACTGTGTAGCCAACTGTTCCATGGTGAGTTACCTGCTCTGCATCGCGTCAAAATTCAGGAATTTGGCCACAAAGATTGCCTGGCCCACTTCCTCATGAACGCGCTGCATTTCCGTTCCCAGGATTTGCATTACGGTCTGGTAATCGCCGGTTACCTGCGTGCTGGTAGAACAGGTTGTCACTGTCAGTGCCTGATGACTATTCAGCCGTTCAATAAAGGCTTTAATGGGCGGAATAAACTCGTTCACCAAAGGATAAAGCGACAACTCAACCATGACTTGCATCAGATATTCTCCTAAAACTGATATCGAACCGTGACACCGACCTGACGACCATTGCCGAACTGATAATAAGGTTCTTCAAACTCGTAATAATCCCGCGGGTCGTTACTGAATCCGCCGAAACCGCGCGTGTAATAGGTCTCGTCGAACAGGTTGTTAACCCACAGCGTGGTTTCCAAATCGTTTTGTTGCCATACCAACTGCGTGTGCACCAGGGTCGCGGCTGGCGATTTCACATCGTGACCATCTGAGAAACGGTAGCTGGCCGTATAATCGACCTCAAGGTTCCAGGTCAGACTGTCGGTGATGCTGTACTGACTGAATACGTTAGCAGTCACAGATGGCGATTGCGCCAGCGTTTGCTTCGCAATGAAACTGTCGTCCACACGCGTGTAGTTTTCAAAATACGCGTCAAGATAACCAGCAGATGCATTCAGTGACCAGCGATCATTTGCCTGCCAGCTCAGTTCAACTTCAGCGCCCTGATTAGTGCCTAAGTCGGCGTTGGTAATAATGCTGAAAAATTCAGCCGAGTTGTCCTCGCGGTACTGCAGGTCGAAATCGCTCACCTGCGTGTCTTCACGCTTCATGACAAATACCGCAGCACGCAGATTAACGCTGTCGGCTAAGGGTGCCTTCACCCCGATTTCATAGTTCCAGTTGTATTCAGCATCGAAAAAGCGATTCACTTCCTGGACGTTTTGGTCTGGGTTAATGCCTGCCCCTTTGAAACCACGTGAAATACTCGCGTACCACAATTGATCGCCCATCAGGTAATTCAACGCCAGCTTACCGCCTAACATGGTTTCGTCATGCTCACGGGCCAGCCCTTCATTGTCTGCATAAGAGAAATTGTAGTTTTCTGCACGCAATCCAAATGACAAACTCAGGTTGTCTGCGAGTTGACTGTCGAGCTGACCGTAAAATGCAATCGTTACTGGCTTGTACTGACTGGCGAAATCACCATCGGCATAAGTATATTCACGCAACAGGTCCTCCTCGGTACCTTCGAGGCGCGCACCGACGACCCAGCGGGTTGTATCATTGAACAGGGACACTGCCTCGCTGCCAACAAAACGAATTTCGGCAGTATTGGTATCCACTTCGCGGTAGTAATGGTCGGTGGACGTATAGCCCCACGGGTGGAAACCGGTGTAGGTCCAGTCTTCATCGTAACCATAGCCGATATTGTGGCTGGCATGGGTTACGATTAATAGTAATTCACCCGCCTGTAGTTTGGTTGCCATGTTGGCACTTACCGCGTGTGTTTGCTGACGGTCGAAGCCTGGTTCATCAGACTGGGTAATGTTGTCGTTATCCAGCGAGAACGCATCGTAGCCATTGTCAATGTCGTACCAGCGATAAGCCAGGTTCAGCGTCGTTGCGGTATCGATTTGCCATTTTGCCGCCAATTTTACCGCCGACTCATCAATGTTATTGGTGTCTTCGCGATTAAGGTGCGCATTTTTTACGAAGCCGTCACTGCGGTTATGGTACACCGCAGCCCTGACTGCAAGATCGTCGCTCACCGCGACACTGTTAGCCAGCTCAACGCGATAGCTGTCTTTCGTAGCTACGCGTGCGCTTACGAAATTATTGTCAGTGGCATCAGCGTCATTCGACTTTATTAACACCGCGCCGGCCAGAGCGCCAGTACCAAATACCGTGGCTTGTGGCCCTCTGAACACCTCGACTTGTTGGGTGTCAAACAAAATGCCCGAAGCGCCCAGCCCGGAGAAATCGAAGTCATCTACCATTAAGGCTACAGACGGATTAATGGGCTCTGCAAACTGTGAACGCTCACCGATACCACGAATTTGAACAAAACGACCACGCGACGCGCCGGCACTAAAATTAACGTTAGGGGCAACACGCAACAAGCCATCCAGGTGGTCGGCCTGACGTGATAATACGCGAGTATCATCGATAACCGACGCACTGGCGCTTAGCTGAGACAAGGTTTGCTGGTAAAAATCACCGTAAACGGTGACGCGCTCGATATCGGATTCTGGTTCTGCTGCAGCGCTGAATGCAACGCTTAACAACGACAATGGAAACAGTGTTTTAGAAACTTTCATACAGGATCTCTTGTGCAATAGTGACCAAAAGATCCGGCTTTTACGGCAGGTGAATAGGCTGTTTTGTTAACCATCCCTACGCCGGTATTATCCGGATCAGGTAAAAGGGTTCCCACGTGGTGGATCTCAGCCTCATTCGGCACCCCTTGGTACGCGCTGAACCTAGAAAATAAAGACAGGTATGTCAGCGCGAGGGAAGTCTACCAATACGCACCGTGAATGCAAGTGATTCTGTATTCAGAAAATAAAATGCCCGCCTGTGACGTGGCGGGCATGACGGTTATCGCTGTCCGGACCGGACAGATTCCGGTGGTGACGTCACCGGACATTACCTGCACTAACTACTCGGAGTAACTTCGCGGTTGGCATCGCATACTCACTAGTGCCGGTAACGCAATCCGTACTACTTAAACCGGATTGTGTATGAGTTAACTATAAAGTTGCGGGGAAAATCAGAGTAGGACATTTAATACAAAACTTTAGGACAATTTTGTTCAACTTCCTTCGAAATCTGACAGTTATGTGCAATGATTAGCTCATATAAACGACAAGGAGCTTTCGATTGACCTACACAGGAACGTTTTGGTCCGCCGTATTGCGTGCTTTACTAAGCCTGCGTCGCGACAAACAGCTAAACACCAAGGATGATGAACAGGTTGTTGCTTTGCTACCTCGGGTAGAGTCCAATGAAGTAACGGCGCAACAATTAGCTCAGCTTTGCGATATGTTAGTGGCTGAGAATACCGCGCTCACAGGGCAGTCTTTGCTTGGCTACCTGGATTTCAACAAAATGGGCGCCGTACATTGCTACGCTTCGCTTAGCAAAGATATCCGGTCGGCATTGAGTGCCAGTGAGAACATTACTCAGGCCTGGTTTCAACCCGAAGAAACCCTGCAGTTGTGTACTGATGATAACGTGGCGACACTCGTATTGAAGCATACACTTCCGGTTTCACTCGTCCCCTTTCAGATTGCTTTCTTTCTCCTGCTGTTCAGACATTTAGCCGGGCGCGATTTCGAATTTACCGCGATCGACGTACCAACAAATGACAACCTAGCGTTGCTGACACCCATCAGCCGGGCGCCAATATCGGTAACAGAACAGCAAACCGAATTGCGGTTGTCTTTCAACGCAGACTGGCTGGACAGGCAGTCTTTTTTCCATAGTCCTAATCTGCAGCAGGTACTGGCCCGAAACTTTCAGCAGTATGCACACCAGGATAGCGAAAACTCACTGCTGGTCACCCTGTTAAAAGCCTTCGATACCTATCACCAACCAGCCCGGATCCGCGCCGAGGGCATTGCAGAAAAACTCAATATGAATATGTCGACGTTCAGGCGCACCCTGCGCAACGACGATATTTCATTTAGTGCGGTGCTGAAGGGATATATTCACGAGAAAAGCGTGCACTACTTGTTGAGCGGAAAAAAAGTCGATGACGTCACAGACTTGCTGGGCTTTTCTGACAGACGGGCATTTGACCGCAGCTTTAAGGAGTTTACTGGTGTTAGTCCGGGGCAACTGCGTCAGATAGGCAGTCGCCTGCGTTTTCAACGGGGTAACCAGGCCTTGCTGGAGGTGTCAGATAACCTGCCGCCGTTGCCGGAGACGATTAATCAGATCATCCAGTTACCCGAGGAACAACAGACTGTGGGCAAACTTGTGGCGCTTATTGCGTCCGACCCGGTGTTCCAGGCACATATTATGGGCAAAGCCAGTCGCGCCGTTTACGGAACCACGCCGGTGTCACTGCAACAGGCTATCGGGCGCAACCTCGGTGTCAGTCAGGTGCGTCATCTGGCGGTATTATTCGCAGCACAACAATTCCTGACCGTTCAGAGCGTACATCCGGACGTGGCCAAGCTGATTGATGCAATGTTATTGAGCCATACGCTGTTTCAGGCACTATTCGCCAACGAATACAGTGAGGCCCAGAACGACATCCTGAATCAGGTGGTGATGTTTGGCCCCTTATCGTTACTGCTTATTTTTCACGCTGAACACATTTCCAGTGAGACGCTCTATGCACAGTGGAGCCAATCAGCCAGCTTTGAAGCGTTTGTGCAGCAGCTCGACGCAGAATTTAATGTGTGTTTGTACGGCGCCTCTTCACTGCTATTGATTAACTGGGGCATTACCAGTGAAGTGAATCAAATGCTGTGGCAGTTATGTCGTGGGGGAGAGTCGCTGATGCAGCAGCGCATCTTGCTTTGTCATCAAATGGCGTTTAACAGTTTGTTTTTCGATAGTGACGTCAGCACGCTGTCAGATATCAGTCAGGAACAAGGATTGAGTGCCGCTCAGCTTTCTGCGATGCAATCCGTGTTGGAAAAGTGGTAGTTTTACAGGCTGGCGGCTAACGCTGTTGCCGCCAGACTAGTACTCAACGCTACACATCAATATTGAGTTTGCCAATCTCTTCGGCCGTCTGCTGCTCCAATACTTCCATGGTCTTTCCATGCGGCACAGGCAAGCGGGTTTCAGGATCTACTTTTACAAACACTATATCATCTGCCAGACAGATTGTTTTCTTGGTTGCCTTGTTTCGCACCAGGCAGGAAACGCTAATTGAGGTTCTCCCAACGGCTTTCGTCGCCAGTCCGAACTCGACAATGTCACCCTGTAAAGCCGGTGATTCAAATGAAATTTCACCAATGTGTTTTGTTACCAGACAATTGGTTTCCAACTGACAAATGGCATAAATAGCGGCTTCTTCGTCTATCCACTGCAATAAACGACCACCGAATAAAGAAAAGGCATAATTGAGGTCATTCGGCATGACCAGCCTGCGCGTTAAAAATCGCATAGTAATCTCTGTAATTTGTTGCTGTGGCTTTATTTTACCTTATCAGGATGCGCAAGCCCATGTGTCTTCGCAGTTGAAAATGATAAACTCAGCCACGACATTTTAATTCCCAGTCTCTGTGATGCTTAGTTGCTCATTAACACAACAATTACCCACAGACGCTGACAACTCGGTAGCGATAACGGCCAGTAACATGAGCGGTGTAGACTCACAACAAATATCAGATTGGTTACTTGCCAGAAAACAGCGTTGCTGTCACCGGCAGCTCGTTGTTATTAGCGGTAGCCCGGCATTTTGTAAACAGCAGCTGTTACCGTTTGTTAGCCATTTCAGCACTGAGTCGGTTCTTGCATTGGGGCATTCACAGGTTAGCGTCCCGGGCGCCCTGCCCCTCAAGCAAGCTACACAACTACTCGGACAATCCTGCAAACTGGGCATATACGATGCTTTCGAGGCATTCAGACCCAGCGCCCTATTGTCGTTAGCAGGGACAGTAGCAGATAACGGGATACTGTTACTTTGCGTCCCTCCGATTGCTGAATGGTCTTACTACACTGAGCAAACAACCAACCATTATTTAAGCCATGGTCAGACGTGCGAATACAGCCTATTCAGAACTTATATGGCTCAGTTATTTTGTTCCAGACAAGACATTGCCCTGATAAAGGACGGTGGTATATGCCGACTTCCCAAGCCAGAGCCTGTAGCACAAAATCCAAGTCTGCTCGCCCCTGCCCCGTTTGCTTCATTAGACCAGCAACAGGCGTTCGAACAGCTTAGTCACGTCAGTGAATCCGGTATGTGTGTTTTAACCGCCGACAGAGGGCGCGGAAAGTCGACGTTATTAGGTATGTTAGCGGCTCACTGGTTAAAATTCGGTAAATCAGTGATCATTTGCAGCCGTTTCCCTGACTCAGTAAACGCCATATTTAAGGGAGTCAGACACATCGCCCCCGATATACCCGAAACGTCAGCCCGACAAATACAACAAGGTGAACATTGCATTCGCTGGCTGCCTGTAGATCACCCTGAACTGTATAAAGACGCTGAAGCGGTTCTGATCATTGATGAAGCAGCCAATTTGCCTATTCCCACATTACAATCTCTTTGTCTTCACTTTAAGCGCGTTGTACTAAGCACGACAATGCGCGGTTATGAAGGTACCGGCAGAGGCTTTCTAACGCGCTTTATTCCCTGGCTTAAACAACAATTTCAAACGTATGAGCGTGTATCGCTTTCAATGCCATGCAGATGGGCGCCTGATGATCCTGTTGAAGAGACGTTATACAAGGCTTTGCAATTGGATGATGAACCTTCGCAAGGCGACTCAGTGGCTCTCCCAACATCAAAAACAGGGAAAGATACCGAAGAGGTTCGGTACACCTTTCTGTCTGCTGAATCGCCAGAGTCGTTTAACAAAGTGCTGTCTTTACTAATGACCGCTCACTATCAAACGACGGTAGACGAATTAATCAGGCTCTGTGATTCACCAGAGAACTATACGCTGGTTGCAACGCATCAGGATGACGTGATGGGCGTCATCAATATCCAGATAGAAGGCGGTACAATTCTACAACCAGTGGCCAACGATATAGCTAGCGGAACACGGCGGGTCAATGGCCATTTATCGGCTCAGGCGCTTAGCTTGTATCTCGCCGACCCTGCAATGGCAACTCAACGCTATTGCCGGATTAATCGAATTGCCGTGTCTGAAGCCTATCGCCGTAAAGGCATTGCAACTAACCTTATACATGCTCTGATACATTGGCTGAACGAACAGTCGATAGACGCGCTTACGACCTCCTTCGGCGCCACCGAATCGCTGATGAGATTTTGGCAATCATGTGGGTTTGAAGCGGTGAAAGCCGGCTTGAAACGCGATGCCTCAAGTGCCGAATACAGTTTGTTAATGTGGAAACCCATCACAGCAAAATCACGGGATAAACGCAATCTGGTTGCACAGCGTTTTTACCAGGAACTCTCTGTTCACCCTACCCCCGAGCTTTTCAACGCAGTGATAAAACAAGACGGGGCTTCGGAGACTTGCTTAGCGGCAGAGAATGACGATTTTGTAACCTGCAATACTGACATTCTGAAACAAGTAATAAATGGGCACCGACAAATTCAACATGCAAGAGGCAGTGTGGTTTGGTTATTGGCACGTTGTAACGCGACAGCATCAGATATGAATAATAAGATGACTCACTCTTTGGACGTACTTAACAATTTTGTAGCTTGTTTTGACGACTTGTTTCCGTTTATTAAGCAATATGGCTTAACCGGTAAAAAACAGGCTTATGAATTTGCAACTGGACAGCTAACGCCATTAGTGTCACATGGCAAATATGGTTGAATGAAACATGTTGCGTAAGCAGGTAATAAAAAAGCGCCCTGAGGCGCTTTTTTGATTAGATATTGATGCCGCGATTCTTCGCTTTTTGCTTAATGTAAGGTTCCCATGCATTCGCGTTACGACGCATAGATGAATCCTTCTTCGCTTCCTTCACGTGCTCGTAGGCTTGTTTAAAATTGCCTGCGTAGAAGTTAGCTTCCATCAAACTGAAGTGTACTTTACCTGCGTCTTCAGTACCACGTGCTAGGGCGTTGTTTAACGCTTTAATTGCACCTTTGTAGTCTTCAGCAACCAGTAATAATACGCCTTGCTTACGATAGAATTCAGGGTCAGAAGACAGTTCAGCAGCTTGCTCGTAATACTTTGCTGCTTCCTTGTATTCCATTGCCTGGTGATAGCTGTTCGCAATCGCCGCAAGGTTATCTGCAGTTTTCTCAACTACGCCTTTATTTACATTTTCAGCCAGTACTTCAGCTGATTTGAAAGGCATGTTGTTGGTAGAGTATAACTGCGACAACATCTTGATCAGGTTTGGCTTAGTCAGAAAACCGTTGTTGTAGGCAATTTCCAAAGTTGACAGAGACTTTTTAAAATCTTCTACCATCAAATAGAATTGACCTAACTGAACCCACCATTTACCTTCTTCAGGGAATGTGTTTACGATATCTTCTGCAACCTTAACCGTTTCAGGATACATCTTACGCTCATAGTAAGATGACAGTTTCAGAACATAAGGGTTCTTATTCGGCTTCTCGTACAACGCAATGGCTTTGTCAGCAGGAGCGATAAGCTTATCGAACTGCTTAAGCTCGTAATATGCGTTTGCCATACGTGTATAAACTTCCGGATCTTCCTTACAGGTAAAATCCAACCACGCCTGATAATACTTAACCGCATCGGTGTACTTCTTCTCCTGAAGGCTCAAATCAGCAATCAGCTTTAACGTTTGAGCATGTTCAAGATCATTCAGTACTTTGGGGTTAACAGAAGACGCCAGATAACCAAGAGCTTTCGGCCCTTGCCCATCTTTAGTCGCCAACATGTTACCCAATAAGCGATTTACGTAAGCTTTGTCGAAGTCTTCTGACGCATCGATGTCCATTAACTGGGCAATCGCTTCATCAACTAGATCTTCGCCATACGCTTCATACGCTTTCTGTACTTTCTTACCGACGCGTTCGCCAACCAGATTAGTTGTACCCTTTTCGTAGCCCGGACACACAACTGGCGGATTAGACTGCGCCAGAACAGGTGCTGATACAGCAGCACCCAGTGTGAAAGCAACGGCTACAAGTGACTTTTTGAACATTGCTGATTTCATCATCATTATTGCTCCAGTTTAAAGTCAAGTTGTACGAACATGTTAGGTTGTTTTACAGGTTTGCCGTCAACGATCTTAGGCTTGTATTTCCACTTTGCCAAAGCACGACGTGCTTCGCGGTCGAAAATACGTTTTGGGTCAGCATCCATTACTTCAATATCGCCCACTGAACCGTCTTCGTTGATTGTAAACTGTAGTTTAACCCAGCCTTCTTTACCATCGCGTGCAGCTTGCGGAGGATATTTAGGATCGATACGTACAATTGGTGTAGCGTCACCATCGCTTTGCATCGCGCCAACACCACCAATGTTTACACCAACACCGCCGGTGTCAACATTTGGGATATCCAAACTAAATCCATCCGCATCCGGCTCCGCATCTTCCGGCTCTACTGGCTCCATTTTAGGAGGCTGTTGAGGCGGCGGCGGTGGAGGGGGTGGAACACGAGTACGCGTCTGCACATCCTCATCCGGAGCTTGCATCACAATATCAATTACCGGCGCAGGTGGTACTTCGTCTGCCGGGCGAGCGGAGTTTTCAATCAACTTCGCCATTACCACAAACAGTCCGAATGCAACCGCTGCACCTACTAAAATAGAAGCAATCAATCGTCCCATGTTAATTCCTCGCTGCTACCGCAATACGGTCAATGCCTGCAGCTTTAACCTGGTCCATAACTTTCACCACTACACCGTGCTTTGCTTTTATATCAGCTTGAATAAAAACATAGTCCGTTGGCTGTTCAGTTAGCAGACGCTCTAAATTTGCCCTTACGCTGTCTAGCGCAACCTCACGTTTATCCAACCACACATCTCCATCTTCTGTAATAGCAATGAAGACGTTGGCATTTTTGTGTAGGAACGCTTGGCTCGCATCGGGCTTGTTAACTTCAATACCGGCTTCTTTTACGAAAACCGTTGTCACGATAAAGAAGATAAGCATGATGAACACGATGTCCAACATGGGCGTCATGTCAACCTGAGCATCTTCTTCTTCGGTTCTGACTTTTCGAGCCATAATCTCTCTCTCTACTCAAACGGCAGGCTATCGACTAGCTTTTCCCGCGCGATCTTAACTTTGGCCTCTATACGCGTACTGATAAACAGACCTGAGAGCGCTGCTACCATTCCAGCCATAGTTGGAATAGTTGCCATCGAGATACCGCCCGCCATAAGACGTGCGTTACTCGTGCCCTGCGTTGCCATTGTTTCGAATACGTTGATCATACCGGTAACCGTACCAAGCAGACCGATAAGCGGACACATGGCAACTAACGTACGTATAATCAGCATTCTGGCATTCAGTTCATCAGATGCTTCAGAGATCCACGCTTCACGGATTCTATGCGCATACCAAGACTTGGTATCTGACCGTGCTTTCCAATTATGAATAATTTGATTTCTCATTTTTGGAAACACTGCTGTCACAAACCAGTAGCGCTCAATCATTAATACCCACATGAGAAAGAGCGCGG
>CERD01009577.1_pt1 | contig 11746 bp, 13 predicted proteins | sample 530931 | NCBI WGS metagenome assembly CERD01 (sample SAMEA2621101, study PRJEB7988) | marine metagenome | isolation source: saline water (ENVO:00002010), including
ATCGGCCCTAAATGTACCTGCAAAGTCCATGTAGTTGCTCATGCAAGTATTGTAACAGCAACTATATAAGCAGGTAGTTGTTTTGTCAACTATGTCGAACCGCGTCCACCCTGCTACAAAGATCGGATGCTGTAGAATCCGTTAAACCAATCAAAGGGAGTCGAATAATCCTTGAGAGAGACTGACGGCATGCAGTTGAAAGCAGTGGTGTTCGACTGGGACCTGACGCTTTGGAACAGTTGGGACATCCACCTGGATCTCATGGACCAGACGGCAGATGCCTTGGGCCGCTCGCGGCCCGTTTCCGCCGAGGTGGGCAAGGAGTATTCCCGGCCTTTTCTGAAGCATTTGGCCTGGTTCTTCCCCGGCGACCAAGAACGGGTATTAGACACCTACATGAGCTTCTACCATGCTGATGTTTGGCGGGAGCCAAGGTTGTATCCCGGTATACCCGAGCTTTTGAAGCGGCTCAAAGACAAAGGCTACCGCACAGCGATTCTGTCAGACAAACGCGAGGCTTTCGGTGTGGCTGAACTTGCGTTTTCTAAGTTGGGCGACACCGTAGACCGGGCGCTATTCTTCACCGATGGCATGGACCCCAAACCAGACCCATCCGGCCTGCAAGACATGATGGGATTCCTGGAGGTAGCTCCCAGCGAAACCCTATTTGTGGGCGACAGCCACCGGGACATCGAGTGCGCCAAGCGCGCGGGCGCGTGGAGCGGTGCGGCGTTGTGGGCGTCAGTGGAGCCTGATCTGGTGTTGGCTTTAAAGCCAGATCTCAAGTGGGAGACGGTCGACGATGTGGGAGTTACTCTGGACCTACGGCGAACCGGGTGAAATAGATCCCCCATCGCCATCGGTCATAGTAGCATCAATATGCTAGAACGTTACTCAACATGCGAAGTTGATGGCGAAAAGGAATCTATCTCAGGAATAGAAAATGGCTACCGGTACAACGAAACAAACCGAGGCGGTGCTAGCGCATCACATGGAAGTGATCGTGGCCAAAGACGTGGATGGAATACTGGAGGATTTCACCGAGGATTCAGTGCTGTTCACTCTCGACGGAAAGGTAGAGGGCCTGACGGCCTCGCGCGGTTTCTTCGAGCCATATGTGGCTGGATTAACCGATGAATTGCTGGCCAGTTTCCAAATGGACCGGCAGGAAGTCCACGGTGAACTCGCCTACATCGTATGGAACGCGGGCAGCATCATCCGCCTTGGCACCGATACGATTATCGTCCAGAACGGGAAGATCAAATATCAGACCTCTGCCGCGTACATGGGTAGTTAGCAACAGCCTGAAACTTGGTCCAGAATCAGAATGAGGCCCCTGCCATCGACTGGGGCCTCATTTTATGCCTGCTATGGAGCGTGATTCACGGTCTAAACGGGTAGTCCAAGCGCCGCCGCGTCGTGCTGTTCGTCGGCGTGGTAGGAGCTGCGCACCAGCGGTCCCGACGCCACATGCTTGAAGCCCATGGCCACCCCGGCCTTGCGTAGTTCTTCGAACTCTTCGGGCCGGTAGTAACGGTCGATGGCTAGGTGCCGCAGCGATGGCCGGAGGTACTGGCCGATGGTCAACAGGTCGCAGTCAACTTTAAGTAGGTCGGCCATGGTTTCCAATATCTCATCGACGGTCTCGCCCATCCCCACGATGATCCCAGACTTGGTGACCGTGGCTGGGTTGATGTCTTTGGCCTTGGCCAGTAACTCCAGCGAAAGCTCGTAGCTTCCCTTGGGCCTGACCTTGGGGAATATCCTCACTGTGGATTCGATGTTGTGGTTCAGGACGGCTGGACCGGCGTCGATGACCCGTTTTAAGGCGGGCCACGACCCGGCGAAGTCCGGTATCAGAACTTCAACTCGGCAGTTGGGACTGGTCTCCTTGATCTTGTTGATGCAGGAGGCAAAGATGTGCGCGCCGCCGTCGGGCAGGTCGTCCCGGTTGACCGAGGTGATCACGCAGTAGCCCAGGCCCATCGCCTGGACAACTTCAGCCAGACGCTTGGGTTCTTGCAGGTCCAGTCCATTGGGCCGCCCCGTGGTCACGGCGCAGTACCGACAGGCCCGGGTGCAAATCTCGCCTAGAATCATGAAAGTGGCGGTGCCCCGATCCCAACATTCACCGATGTTCGGGCAATGCGCCTCTTCACAGACGGTGTGGAGCGCCTGGCTCTTCATCAAGTTCTGGAGTTCCAGATAGCGCGGACTGCCCGGCATCTTGACCTTGAGCCACTCGGGGAGGCGGGGTCTGATCTCCAGCTTGTCGGGACGTTGGGCCATGGGGTCTCCAGTCGAAGAATCCGGTTGCCCGGCGTCTAATGCCAGGTGCGGGTGAGTGAACGAATTATACCAAGATTATTAAAAAGGCTATAGGAGTTGAATGGAAGTGAGGTCTTGCCGCTGTCGCTCTTCCGCGATGGCGCGATCGATCTCAGCCACCGCCTGTGCCAACTTGTCCTGGCTGTTCACCACCTGCCGGTCGAAATCTTTGGCGCGTTCCAGTTCTGCCGCCGCCGCATTCAGCCGAAGTTCCATCTCGGGGGATGATTCGGTCATCCGCTGGGCCAGCTGGTCCTGTAGGTCCTGAAAAGAACCGGGCACCCTCTGCTACCTGACGTCCTGGAGCAGCAATTCCAGGTCCTGCCAGAAATCGGGATAGGACACCGAGGCGTCTGCGGCGCCGTGGACCGTGGTCTCACCTTCAGCAAGCAGTCCGGCTACTGCCATGGCCATGGCCAACCGGTGATCGTTATGGCTCTCGCAATCGGCCCCATTGAGCACGTCTGGACCTGAGCCTTTTCCGTGGATGACCATGCCGTCACCGGTCGCTTCGATGCTGGCTCCCAGGAGCGTGAGCTCGGACACGGTGGTGGCTATGCGGTCGCTCTCTTTGACCCTTAGTTCCGCTGCGTCACGAATCACGGTGTCTCCGGTGGCGAAACAGGCGGCCACCGCCAGGACGGGAACTTCGTCCAACAAACGGGGAATCAAGTCTCCGCCGATCTCGACTCCGTGTAGTTCGGTGGAGGTGACGAGAATGTCGGCCACCGGTTCGCCTCCTTCGGTCCGTCGGTCCAGCAACTGCAGCGAATCGCCGGCGCCCATCTCTTGAAACACGTCCATGATTCCCGTCCGGCTGGGGTTCAGGCCAACGCCCCGGACCAAGATGCGTGCGTTGGGGTGGCAGAGACCCGCAACTATCCAGAACGCGGCTGAACTGATGTCGCCGGGCACCGTGATGTCCACGGCATTCAGGTTTGCGGGGTGAATGACTAGGTCCAGACCGTTCTCTTCGACCTTGCCGCCCATGGCCGTGACCATCCGTTCAGTGTGGTCGCGGGAAAGTGCCGGCTGGTGAATCACGGTATCGCCGGTTGCGGAAAGGCCGGCCAGCATGATCGCTGACTTCACCTGTGCGCTGGCCATTGGCAGGTCGTACTCGATCCCCTTAAGTCCGCCGCCCCTAACGACCAATGGGGCCAAGGAATCGTTCTGCCGGCCCATGATCTGGGCGCCCATCTGTTTCAGCGGATCGACGATCCGCTGCATCGGGCGGCTCCGCAGGGAACCGTCGCCGGTTATTACAGAAACGAATGGCTGGGAGGCCAGGATGCCGGAGAGCAGACGCATCGACGTGCCGCTGTTCCCGGCATCCAAGATGTCTGAGGGTTCTGTCAGTTGGGCGCCTTGGCCCTTCACGGTGTAGCTGCCGGCAGCGCCTGCAGGCTTGATGTTGACGCCAATGGCTTGTAAACAGCGCATGGTGGAGATCACATCGTCGCCGCCGGAAAGTCCCTGTACTAAGGCATCGCCACGGGCGATGGCGTTCAGGATCAAGGAGCGGTGGGAGATGGACTTATCGCCGGGAACGGAGAGGATGCCGCCCAGTGACGCAGGACGGCTGATATCACGGGATGGGCTAGATGGAGGCGCGGTGCTCATGATGTGATTCTACTCAAAACGGCCGGTCCTTGCCGGTGGCCCGGTGGTGTCACCGCGAAAGCGCGGCTACTTCTTATTATCTTTGCCGAATATTTTCTTCTGGGCTTCCACGCCGCGGCGGCCAATGAACATCTCGCTCATGCTTTCAGCAAAGGAGGGAATTTCAGTGTGGATGCGGTCCATGTTTGTAAATATCCCCGCTTGCCAGCGGGCTCGGGCCTCCATGGCCTCGGTAAACACATGTTCCACGGCATCCGGATCGGGTCCACCATCTTGTGCAAGTAGGCTGCGCAGGTTGTAGAGTTCTCTGATGTAGGAGTCCATCCAGGCGATTATAGGTTCGGGATTGGTCACGCAGATATCGCGGTGCATCACCGGGTCGCCCGACGCCAGGCGGGAGAGGTCGCCGAAACCCGATGAAGCCAATTGGGCGATGTCGTCCCAGTTGGCGCTCTTGGACGCAGTGCCCATCAGCGCTATGGACATCATAAAAGGCAGATGGCTGGCCGCCGCTACAAAGCTGTCGTGCTCGTCAACTCCGATGAAAAAAGGCTTGGCACCGATGGCTTCCGCCATGGTGGTGACCGAGGAAACTGCGGTTCTTTCGGCGGTGAGACTGGGAACGATGCAGTAGGCTTTGCCCTTAAACATGGTGCCGTCGGCGTTCTGAGGACCCGACAATTCTCGCCCGGCCATGGGGTGGCCGCCCACAAAACTCACATGCTTGGGCAGTACTTCGTCCGCCCATTGCATCACCACCTTTTTGGAACTGCCCACGTCCGTGACCACACAGCCTTCTTCTAAATCGTTGGCCGCGGATTCCATCATCTCCCGCATGGCCATGATAGGAGTGGCGAACACCACCACGTCGGCTCCCCTGATGGCGCTGGACAAGCGGGCTTCTACCTTCTTGAACGCCCCGGATTTCTGGGCGCCGGAGCGGGCGGTACTGTCATAGTCGGTGCCTACGATGTCCACCTGGAGGTCGGAGCATTTGATGGCCAGGGCCAGGGATGTCCCAATCAGGCCTGTACCTACGATGGCTATAGTGGTCAAAGATCCTCCGAAAACGGCCTGGCTGACTCTGTTCAACACGCTCCGCCAGCCTGCCTGGGGATATATCTTACACCATTAGATGTCCGTCAGGCACTTCGGGTTAAGGGGTGTGCGTAGGTGCGGAGGCGAGGCCGGCCGATGCTAATTGCGCGACGATAGGGCCGTCTCGACGATGTTGGTGCGGACCACTTTGCTGTAGGGCTGCCGCTCCTTGGCGAGCCCGGCGGCCACCAGGATGTCGTGCAGGTTCTCGTATTCCGGTTGGGCAAGAACCGGGTCGGTGGGCCAGTTGTCCTGGGCCTTCAGCCTGGCTACCGATTTGACCACCAACTCCAACCTTACCTCGGGAAAGAAACTGGCTATCGCTTGGCCGACCTCTTGGGCGTTATTGGCCGCCAGCCATTCCAGGGCATTGGCGAAGCCGATGGTGAACCGCTGGACGGTCTCCGGCTGGGAATCCAAGAACTGGTTGGTCGCTGCGAAGGAGCTGTAGGCCAGATGCCCGTTCTCAGGCCCCAATGCGGCGGCTACATGCCCGATGCCGTCGTCAAGCAATAGCTCCGCGGCTGGTTGGGGGACGTGGATGTACTCGGCGTGACCCTCCCGAAACGCGGATATGCCATCGTCGAACGACAACCCGGTTACCAAGTCCAATTCGTCGGGCTCCACGCCGTGCCGGCGCAGGGCAAACTGGAGCGAGGCCCAAGGCATGGGGGAGAAGCCAACGGGGATCAGTTTGGCGCCCTTCAGCGACTCCCATAGGAAAGGTTCTTGATTGGTCCGGCTCAGGACGAAGAACCCGTCCCTGGAATTGATTTTGGCGAAGTGCATCGGGACCGTCTCCGCCCCCCAATCGGAGGAGATGATCGACCGCATTATCCCGCTCTGAGCGATGTCAGCGCCGCCCCGGTTCAGGGCGCTCAAGGGATGGGCGAATTCGGGCGGGCAGGTCTTGAAGTCGACGTCCAGCCCCTCTTTCTCAAAAAAACCACCGGCAACCGAGACGTAGATCGGAGTGTAGAACACGGAACGGAAGGTCTCGATGAGCCGCAGAGGCCGCCGGTTACTGGTGGAAGCCAATTTTTATCCTGTAGGACAGTCGGTTAAATCCGGTGACGCTTCTCAGTTATGCCTCGAGGAAAGGCAGCAGCGCGCCCAAGAAAGCTTCCGGGTCCTCAACTTGGGGTATATGACCCAATCCGGGCAAGACAACTTTCTGGGCGTTGACGATGTTGTTGTGCAGCAACTCTTCGCCGTCCCGCAGCCGGTCAACCTCGCCGTAGAGCACCATGGTGGACGAGGCCTTGATCATGGGAAGCCGGGACATCAGGTCGTAATGAGCCAACGCTTCCATCAGCTTTCCGACCCACACTCCGGCCTTGGCCCGACTCTGGTTGTTGGCTTCCAGCCACTCCTGCCTGGGATTGGCGAAAGTGGTGGCTTCCTTCAGGCTCTTAAGGGTCCGGGGTTTGGGCATGCCTTTCGAGTCGAAATTGCCGGCCGATTCCTTCAGCCGGTCTTTCGCGGAAAATGCGCTCCAGACCGGGCAACCAACCAACACCAGTTTGTCCACGCGTTCCGGGAAGCTGGCGGCAGTCTCAGTCGCTAGGATCGCTCCCACCGAGTTGCCAACGATGTGGGCACGGTGGATGTTCAACACCTGGCAGGCGTGGTCCAGGGCCTGGGCGTAATCGGGGAGGTTGAAATGACCGGTGGGATTGTCCGAATCTCCGTGCCCCAGCATGTCGAAGGCGTAGCAGGTGTAACTTTGGGCTAGGGAGTCAATCACGCTTTCCCAAGTCCAGATCGACGTGCCCAGCGGGTGGAGGAATACGACTGGGTAGCCGCTTCCTTTCTTAACGAAGTGCATGTTTCCCGAGGGAGTGGGGACGGTATCGGTCAAATCACGGCGTACGAACATGGAGCCCTTCTCCTAATTAACCATACATAATAGGCGTGCCAGGCGCGTATGGTACCCACCGTCAGGCACTCTGTCAATTTGCCCGCGGCGCTGGTTTCGAGTTGACCTTTGACGCCTGGTGTGGAAGAATTCAGCTCGCCGGGGGCGATTCCAGGCCTCGGCTTAACTTTCGAATATACCCGGAAACCGCGACGCCGGCCCGCGACATCTAAAGGGCCTTAGGGGGTAGGGTGATGGGTGAACCTACTTGGACCCGGGAAAAACTTCGACGGCTAGTCCACCGCGAGATTGGTGACTACCGGTTGATTGTGGTATCCAACCGGCAACCCTATGTCCACGACCTAGTTGGTGGCGAGCTCAGCTATGCATCTCCCGCGGGCGGGCTCACCACTGCCATTGACCCCTTGATGCAGGAATGCGGCGGCACTTGGGTTGCATTCGGCGGCGGCAAGGGCGACTGGCTGGCTGTAGACGAAAAGAACCGCATCCAGGTCCCTCCCGACGACCCCTCATACACCTTGAAACTGGTCTGGCTCACTGAGCCACAGCAGCAGGGGTATTACTACGGTTTCTCCAACGAAGGCCTCTGGCCGCTTTGCCACAACGCATTCATCGAACCAACTTTCAAAACCTCTGACTGGGAGACCTATCAGGCGGTGAACAACGAGTTCGCCAACGCGGTCTTGGAGGAGGTTGATGGACGCCCGGCCGCGGTGTTCACTCAGGACTACCACCTGGCTCTATTACCCCGTCTGCTCCGAGAGGCGGACCCAGACATCATCACGGGTCAGTTCTGGCATATTCCGTGGCCGACCTATGAGATATTTCGTATCTGCCCATGGGGCGAACAACTCTTGGACGGTCTCCTGGGCAACGACCTCCTTGGATTCCACATCGGAGACCACTGCGACAACTTCATGGAGGCCGCGGCCCGAGTGCTCGGCTCCCGAGTTCACGACGAGTACAACCTGGTCTATCAGAGAGACGAACCGACCTTGGTTAGGCCGTTCCCCATCAGCGTCGATTTCGAGCAGATCTCTCAGGAGTCCCAGAACCCAGAGGTGACCGCCGAGGTCGAGAGGTTGACCGAGAAGTTGGGACTTGGGGGTATGGTCGTCGGCCTGGGTATCGACCGCATCGATTACACCAAGGGCATCCCCCATCGGATCCGCGCCTTTGGGCGGTTCCTGGAGAAGTACCCGGAATACATCAGAAAGGTCGTGTTCATCCAGGCCGGGGTGATGAGCCGGACCGATATCGACGCCTACCAGATTCTCTCGGATCAGGTGGACGAAGAACTGGACAAGGTCAACAGCCGCTTCGGGACCGACAACTGGTTGCCCATCATGTACTTTCCCGACGATCTGCCCGCGGTTACTCTGGCCGCGTTCCGGCGGATGGCCAACTTCTGTGTGGTCAGCTCCCTCCACGACGGCATGAACCTGGTGGCTAAAGAGTACGTGGCCAGCCGGTACGACGAAGACGGGGTCCTAATCTTGAGTCCATTCACCGGGGCCGCCAGCGAGTTGACAGACTCCGTGATCGTTAACCCCTACGCCGAAGAACAGTTCGCCACGGCCATCTGTGAGGCCGTGGAGATGCCCTACGAGATACGGCACGAACGCATGGTGCGGATGCGCAGTGTGGTTGAAGAGAACAACATCTACATGTGGGCAGCCCGCCTCTTCGTTGACCTGATGCAGGGCACTCGCCGTTCCCGCCGCCCAATCCGCAGCTTATAGCCCCGTATTCCGGTAGCCTATCTAGATGCCCCACCTTTTAAACGTTTGGCCCTCCGTTAGCCGCCGACTGGCAAACGCCTCTCGAGTGCTGTTGCTGTTTGACTACGACGGCACCCTGACGCCCATCGTCGCCCGCCCTGAGATCGCTACTTTGTCCGAGGAAACCCGCCGTTCCCTCACGACTTTGGCCGGGATGGACAAGTTCGTTGTGGGCGTCGTTAGTGGTCGGGATCTGTCTGATTTGGAAGCTTTGGTGGCCATCCCGGGACTGGTCTACGCAGGGAACCACGGTCTGGAGATCAGCGGCGCCGGTATGGACTTTATCCACCAAGACGCCCCGTCATTCGAGGCGACTCTGGTGGAGATCGCCAAGTCGTTGGAGCGGGGTTTGGCCGGAGTACCCGGCATACTGGTGGACAACAAACGGCTGACCATCACCGTCCATTTCAGAAGCACCCCCGACTCCTATGCTAGCCAGGTGGACAGCATGGTAGTGGCCACCGCCGCGCCCTACGTCGACTCTGGGACCATGAGGATCACCAGGGGTAAGAAAGTGGTGGAGGTCAGGCCCAACCTGGACTGGGGGAAGGGCCAGGCCATCGAGAAGATTCGGGAAGATTGCCGGGACAACCCCTACCCGATCTTCTTCGGTGACGACCAGACTGACGAGGATGGCTTCACAGTGGTCCAGGACGCCGGCGGACTGGCGGTCTTTATCGGCCCGCCCCGGCAGAATACCAAGGCGCTACATCAGTTGGAGTCACCAGCGGAGGTTCAGCAAACACTGGAGCTGTTGACCTGTCTGGACCAGGCGTGAGGAAAGGTTAGGGCAGCCCGTTCTGTTCGACCTGGTTCAATTTGTCCAAGCGTCTTTGGAACCGGGGTTCGGGAAGGAAGCTGGCGTTCAGGAAAGACTCCAACACAACCTTGGTCAACTCGATGCCGATGATACGTCCGCCGATACAGACCACGTTCATGTTGTCGTGTTCCACACCCTGTCGGGCGGAATAAGTGTCGTGGCAAAGACAGGCCCGGATGCCTTTTACTTTATTGGCGGTGATGCAGGCGCCGACTCCGCTTCCGCAGATGACGATGCCCCTTTCTGATTCTCCTGCTCGGATGGACCAAGCAACGGCGACGGCAAAATCTGGGTAATCGTCATCGGGGTCAAATTCGTGGGCGCCGATGTCATTGACCTGATGTCCTTCCGACTCTAGCCACCTGACGATCTCGCCTTTCAATTCGAAACCGGCGTGGTCCGCTCCAACCGCCACTTTCATCAAGTTACTCCATCCCGAAAGTTAACCAAGCATACCCACTGGGCTTATCACGTGCAAGGCCGCAAGGGGCATTTCGTGCCTGTGGTACTCCCCAATGTCCATGCCGATTAGCCCAAGTGGATCAGATATAACACCACCGGGAGTATTTAGGCCCCACGGCCAGATTCATTCCCATCAAGCTTGGCTTGTGCTAAAATCCCCTCGCTTCAGGTTGGCCCGTTGGCTCCGTTTTCAAGCTTGATTCAGATGGCGTGCTGATGATCAAAGCGGTCTCATTTGACTTCTACAACACCCTGGTCCGTTTCTGGCCTCCATTGGAGGAGATACAGCAGGCCGCCTGCCACGAACTTGGTCTAACTGTCCGGGAAGACGACATCACCCACGGTTATGCCGTGGCTGATGTGCTCTTCAACCGGGAGAATGAAGACCGGCCCCTCTCCTCACGGTCCGAAGAGGACCGCCTAGAATTCTTCGCCCGTTACGAGCAGTTGATACTTGAGACCGCGGGCATCCCGGTATCCCTGGACCTGGCCAGGAGGGTCTGGAAGATGGCTATGTCAGTCCCCAAAGACTTCATCCCCTTCAACGATACCGTGCCTGCATTGGTGCAACTCAGGGAGGCGGGGTACAAGGTGGGTATAATCACCAACCTGCGGCGGGACCTGAACGAGATGTGCCAGAAGGTCGGCCTGGCGCCTCACCTGGACTTCACCGTCGGTTCGGAAGAAGTGGGGAAAGAAAAACCCCATCCGCCTATCTTCATGGCCGCCTTGGAAAGGGTTGACGCCGCGCCCGAAGAAGTGGTCCACGTCGGCGATCAGGTCAGGTCTGATGTCATGGGCGCTCAGGGCGTGGGGATGCGGGCGGTACTGATCGACCGGAGCGGTTACGGTCCCAACGGCGCTGACTGCCCGACCATCGCCAGCTTGTCAGAGCTAGGCGAACTGCTCGAAAAGCTGGACTAAGCCCAACCCCACTTTCGGCCTCCTTCTATCTGTGGTGGCAATCGCCCGGTTGATGGTACCCTGTACGATATTCAACCCATGCGGCCGGTGTTGCGCCATGCCGCCAGGAGAGGTCAGATGGCCGAAGAAGCCCAGACCACCAAGCAAGGCAACGAACCGGTTCGTATCGCGGTTTGGTACGACTATATTTGACCCTGGTGCTACGTCGGCCTGGAGCGGGTCGACAAGTTGGCCAACGACTACGAGATAGCCGTTGAAGGCCGGGCCTATCTACTGCGGCCCGACACTCCCAAAGAAGGCGCCGAACGGCCCCAACGCCCCGGCGAGACCCTCGACGAACTCTCCGAGCCACTGCGTGGCCAGGCCAAAGACGCGGGTCTGATCATGAAGCCTCCGGTCCGCACTCCCAATACCCTGTACGCGTTGGAAGCCACGGAATACGCCCAGCAGCACGGTAAGTTCATGGAGTTCCACCACGCCGCCTACAAGGCTTTCTGGGAAGACCGGCAGGATTTGGGCGAGCTGGAAGTTCTGCACAATGTGGCCCACGAGGTGGGTCTGGACGGCGACGAGATGGTGAAGAGCCTTGAAGAGAAGACCTACGCTGACACCGTGATGGGCCAATACCAAGAGGCCTTGAAGTACGGCATCAGTGGTATCCCGACCTTCCTGGTGGGGAACCTGATCTTCACCGGCGCCCATCCCTACAACATCTTCAAGTCGGCCATGGAGCGCTTCCTCACAGAGGGAGTGCCGCCGGCATCTGAGTAGCAACTAGGTTTGGAGCAACGAACGCCGTAGGGGCGGGTTAGAAACCCGCCCCTTTTTGCT
>CERD01125686.1_pt1 | contig 11733 bp, 9 predicted proteins | sample 530931 | NCBI WGS metagenome assembly CERD01 (sample SAMEA2621101, study PRJEB7988) | marine metagenome | isolation source: saline water (ENVO:00002010), including
TATACTTTTCCCATGCCCACCAAGCCGACTTTCGAACATCGACAAGCTGCCATTAACCCTCCCATCGATCTCGCCGCTACCGGCGTGATTCTGGCCGGCGGGCTTAGCCGGCGGCTAGGCCGGGACAAGGCGGTAGAGCCAATCGGTGGGCAGCCTCTGATCCAGCGGGTGATCCAGCGGGTTGAGCACGTGTGCCAGGAAATCGCGGTGGTCGTAGCCGATCAGGAACGAGCTGCCGACTTGCCTCTAGAACCACAACATCAGGTGGTGCTGGACCGCTATGCGGGCGCCGGCTCCTTGGGCGGTATCTTCTCCGGGCTGGACGCCGCCAGCAACCAATGGACCCTCTTGGTTGCCTGCGACATGCCCTTCCTGAACCTCTCCCTGTTGCGCCGCATGTTGGCCCTCAGGGAGGACGCCGATGCCGTGGTGCCGGTGATTGATGGCCGACCCGAGCCGACCCACGCCCTCTACTCCAAAGCTTGCCTGCCCTTCATCGAGCCGCGGCTGATAGCCGGCGACCTGAAAATCTCCGGTTTCTATGAACAAGTGCGGGTACGCTACGTCCCTGAAGAAGAAGTTGCCGCTCTGGACCCGGAATTCTTGAGCTTTTTCAACGTGAACACGCCCGAAGATCTGGAACGTGCCCTATCCCTGGCGGCCAGAGAATCTGATTCGGCCTTCCGGGCATCGCTCCGGGAGTGAAAACATCGTGGCTCTGACCGATAAAATCAGCATTGCCGTTAAAGTAGAGCTATTCGGAACGCCTCGCCTCGCCGCGGGTAGGCGCGAGCTAGAACTCGTTCTACCTGATGAGATTGGCCGCCAGGAATTCGCCGCAGCTCTCGCCGAGGCTTGCCCGGCCCTTGTCGGCAAGGTGATTCGGGATGACTTGAGCGGCCTGCAAGAAGGCTACGTGCTCAACCTTAACGGGCTGGCCTTCTTGAATGGCGAAGTTCTGCATGTTCAAGACGGAGATGCGGTCTTGATATTGTCCAACCAGGCGGGGGGTTAACCGCCGTGTACGGCTATCACGGAAAAGCGCTGGTGGTCGACCTGTCCTCCCGAAGTCACCACTGGGACGCCATCCCGGAGCAGGTGTTGCGGAGCTTCATCGGGGGCATCGGCCTGGGAACCTACTTGCTGTACAGATATTGCCCAGCCGGAGCCGACCCATTGGGTCCGGACAACCCCCTCATCTTCGTCAGCAGCCCCTTGGTGGGAAGCCGATTGACCACTTCCAGTAAGTTCGCCGTGATGACCAAGTCCCCTCTGACCGGATTCATCGGCGATTCCCTGTCTTCCAGCTTCCTGGCCACCGAGCTAAAGAAGACCTGTGGCGATGCATTGATAGTCGTCGGCCGGGCCGAAACCCCAACCCTCCTCTTCATCGAAGACGGTGTGCCCCAATTCCTCGACGCCGCTGATCTGATGGGCTTGGGCACTTTCGACACCGAACAAGCCGTGAAAGAAAGGTTGGGCGGTCCGCGAGTCCGGGTCGCCAGCATCGGCCCCGCGGGAGAGCATCTGGTCCGTTACGCCAGCATCGCCAACGACGGTGGACGCCAGGCCGGACGGTGTGGCCCCGGCGCGGTTATGGGCTCGAAAAACCTCAAGGCGCTGGCCCTGCACGGCAGTCAAACCGTAGACGTGGCGATGCCGGTCGCTACCCACGAGTATGGGATCGACCTGAGCAAGCGTAGTTTGGGCGCAGCGACGGAGAAATACCGGGAACTGGGGACCATGGCCAACGTGTCGGTGTTCAACCGGTTGGGGACGCTGCCCACCAGAAATTTCCGGGAATCCTCGTTTGAGGGGGCCGAACAGGTTAGCGGCGAGCATCTGCATCAAGAGCATCTTGCCAAGAACGCCACTTGCGCCAACTGCACCATCGGGTGCGAGAAGATTCTGGTTACCAGCGACGATGGGAAGAAGTCCCAAGGCCGGATGGAGTACGAAAGTCTCTTCGCCCTAGGACCGTTGTGCGGTGTGGACGACCCCAACACCGTTATCCGGGCCGCCGGAATCTGCGACGACTTGGGCATGGACACCATAAGCGCCGGTGTAACTATCGCCTGGGCCATGGAGTGTTTCGACAAAGGATTGATCACTCCTGATGACACCAGCGGCATCGACTTGCGGTTCGGCAACGGCCAGGCACTTTTGGACACTCTGGAGCTGATCGGTCATCGCCGGGAATTTGGTGGCCTCCTGGCCGAAGGCACTAAATTGGCCGCACAACAACTGGGCAGAGGCTCCGGCGATTGGGCCATGCACGTCAAAGGTCTGGAGATGCCCGGCTATGAACCACGCAGCCTGAAAACCATGGCTTTGGGGTTGGCGGTCACGCCAAGAGGGGCCTGCCACAATCGGTCATCGGCATACGAGGCGGACTTTTCCGGTCGCGTAGACCGGTTGGCAGTGGACGATAGCCGCGGCCGAATCGCCGCCGAAAGCGAGGACTTCACCGCAGTGTTGGACTCCTTGATCTGGTGCAAGTTCCTTCGCAAAGCATTCAACGACTTTTACCAGGAGTCGGCCCAGGTTTACACCATGATAACCGGCTGGGAAATGTCTCCGGACGAGCTAAAACAGGCAGGGGAACGGATCAATAACCTGAAAAAGCTGTTCAACATCCGAGAGGGTTGGCGCCGCCAGGATGATACCCTTCCCCCACGTGTCCTCCAAGAGAAGCTGCCCACCGGCGTCGTTGCCGGGGTTGGGCTGACCCAAGAAGAACTGGACTATATGATCGCGGGGTATTACCAGGCCCGCGGCTGGAACGAAGACGGGTCTGTGCCGGACGCCAAACTGACCGATTTGGCCCTATTGGACCTGCTTCCTGAATCGTCCGGCGTCACTATCTCCAACTAGCCCAACGGAGCGATATGGACGCATTTGAACTTGAAGACGTCATTGCCGAGCACGCTCGGCTTGGCGAGCGGTATCACGAATTCTTCATCGCCTCGAGATTGAGCCTCGGCCTTTACGTCTTGCAGGCCGGGCAGCCCGACCCTCAGCAACCCCACACCGAGGACGAAGTCTATTATGTGATTCAAGGCCGGGGGATGATTCGGGTGGGCGAAGAAGACCGTCCCGTCACCACTGGGTCAATAATCTACGTGGATGAAGCTGTGGAGCACCGATTTCACTCGATAACGGAGGACCTGAAGATCCTGGTAATGTTTGCTCCGCCGCGAAGGTCGCGGGCTACTTAGGGAACCGGGCAATTTTCCCGGATTACCGGCTAGAGTTAAATGAATCGAAGCGATCTTCGCCCGATGCTACGTGAAATGTTTCCTCCGGAGCGGACATACCTGCTGCCGGCGTTGCACTATTTGCAGGAAGAGTTCGGCCACCTCCCAGACTGGGCGCTGCAGACCGTGGCCTGGCATCTGCGGGTGCCGCCCAGCGAAGTCTACGGAGCAGCGACAAGTTACAGCGAACTCCGCATAGACGCGCCGGGACGCCACTTAGTAAGGGTCTGCAACGGCCTGAGTTGTTGGCACAACGGTGGCCGAAGCATATTGGAACTCCTGTCAGGCCAACTCGGGGTCCAACCTGGTGAGACCGGCACGAATAGCCGGGTCACTCTGGAGGAAACTCCCTGCGGTTTTCTGTGCCCCATGGCCCCAGTGGTGGAAGTCGACGGCCGTTGGCGAGGCCGGGTTGCCGCTGCCGATATCCCGAGACTTGTGAAAGAGTTGACCTGACGTGACTTCCTACGCCCAACTACATGAAGCTGCTCAGGCATCCCTGGCCGCGTCGACTCGGGTGGTTGTCCAAGTCGGCCATTGCAGTCAGGCCGTCGGCGCCACTCAAGTAGCGGAAGCATTGCAAGCCGAGTTGTCGGGATATTCCAGCGTCGAACTGGTCATCGCCGGCTGCGACGGTGCCTGCTTCGCCGCGCCTCAAGTTATCGTGACCAACCCTTCCAACAGCATACAACGGTATTCCCAAGTCTCCCTTGACGACGTACCGGCATTGGCCGCAACCCTGACGCACGGCGACGCTGCGCAATCCCACCCTTTCGTAAATGGAGGCAGGGGGGATTTAGACTCGTTCTTCGCCGCCCAGACTCGCCTTATGCTAACTCGATGCGGTTACATCGATCCCACAAGCATCAACGAATACATCGCTTTAGGTGGCTACCGAGGCCTGAACGCTGCCCTATCCCAATCGCCGGAGGAGGTCATTCAAACCGTGCTGGACGCCGGTCTGCTGGGACGGGGCGGCGCTTACTTCCCGGCGGCTCGTAAGTGGCAGGCTGCCCGTGCGGCCAACGAATCGCCCCGGTATCTGGTGGTCAACGCCGAAGAGGGTGAACCAGGCTTGTTCAAAGACCGCCACATCATGGAAGGCGACCCCCACCTGTTGCTGGAAGGGATGCTCATCGCCTCCTACGCCACCGGCGTTTCCGAAACGTACATCTACATCAACGCCGAAGCGAACCTGAGCGCGCATCGCATTGAAATGGCGATCGGGCAAGCCCAAGACGCCGGCTTGATCGGCGATAACATCCTGGGTTCTGGTTTCGATTGCCAGGTCACCGTAAGACGCGGCGCAGGCGGCTACGTCTGCGGCGAGGAGACCACCCTGCTAGACACCATCCAGGGCAACCGCCGTGAGCCTCGCCTGCGTCCCCCCTTTCCTGCCGAATCGGGCCTGTTCCAAAGACCAACGGTCATCAACAACGTGGAAACTCTGTCCAACGTGCCAATGATCCTTGATAGCAGCGTTCCATCCGTTCCCCCTGAGCTCCGACCGGTGGCCGCGAGTCGCGACAAAGTCGGACCTGTCGAAGGACAACCCGAGAGCGAATTCCCCTTCCTCCCTCCTTTCCTAAAGGGGAGCCGGGAGGGATTTTCGTTCCTCGGTCTAGACTCCGCCAAAGGCACCAAGCTGATATGCCTCAGCGGCTCGGTCCAACGGCCTGGCTTAGCCGAGGTCCCCATGGGCTCTACCCTGCGCCACGTGATTTACGACATCGGAGGCGGCCCTCCGCCTGGCACTGATTTAGGAGTCGTGGCGGTTGGCGGACCGTCCAGCGGAGTGTTGCCGCCAACCGAACTGGACACGGAATTGCGTCCCGGAATGCTCCATCCGTCCGGTGTAGTTATGGGCGCCGGGGGAATCATGGTTATGGCAGAAGGCGTCCCGGTCATCGACGTCGTGCGCCAACTGGCCGCATACAACGCCGCCGAATCCTGCGGCAAGTGCACCCCCTGCCGGGAAGGTACGCCCCGGATGGTGCAGGTCCTGGACCGGCTGGCCTCGGGTAGCGGCTCAACCACCGACTTGGACGAGCTACGCTATCTGGCGGAAATCGTTGGCGCCGCATCCCTCTGCGGCCTAGGACAGATGTCCGGCGGCCCCATCAACAGCGCCCTCCACTTTTTTGGGGAGGAATTGGGAAAGCTAGCGGAGTAGAATAGTCATATGGGTACTTTCCATATCACTCTAGCAGTAGGAGACCCCCAGGGGGAATCTTATGTCCCGGTAGAGGCGTTGGTGGATACGGGTGCCACCTACACTATGCTTCCGGCGTCCATGTTGCAAAACCTGGGTGTGGTGCCCCATGACCGTGCTGAGTTCGAACTGGCTGACGGCAACGTAGCAGAGATGGACATTGGACGCACGTGGGTCCGCATAGATGGACGTTCCGAAATAGTGCCAATTATCTTTGGCGAAGAAGGTACTACAGCTTTGCTGGGCGCCGTTACTCTGGAAATATTCAGGCTAGGAGTAGACCTTGTCCGGCAGGAGTTGATTCCGGTGCGCGGGCTTGTGATGGCGTCGGGAGAACATCGATATCGCTTGATGCAACCGAGCGTTTGAACAACGACCATGATTTAATATGCGGACACAGCCCCACGGGATCACAGGAGTCGAAGTGACCACCACCCTCACCATCAACAACAAATCCGTAACCGTCCCCGACGGCGGTAGCGTCCTGGATGCCATCAACGCTTCGGACATCTACATATCTCAGCTGTGTAAAGACCCGGACATGAAAGCCATCGGCGCTTGCCGCACCTGCCTGGTGGAGATCCACGGCGTCCGCGGCTTTCCCGCCTCATGCTCCGTACCCGCCACCGAAGGAATGGTAGTCCAAACCGATTCGGACGATGTCCGCCGCATCCGCTCCGGCGTCATTGAATTAACAATGGCCATGCTTCCAGAACCCGCGAAAAGCCCCCCTTTCGTAAAAGGGGGTTGGGGGGATTTCGGCCAACTCACCACCGCCGCCCAACAACACGGGATTCAATCGCCCCGCTGGCAGTCTCGTCCACGGGAAGAGACCGACGAAAGCAACACGGTCTTCAACATCGCCATGGAGTCTTGCATCCTCTGCGGTCGATGCGCTCAGGCCTGCCAGGATGGCCACCAGTTCATCGGCGCCATCGACTTTCTGGGCGCCGGAGGCAACAGCCGCATCGGTACCTTCATGGACAAACCCCTGGCCGATTCTATCTGCACCACCTGCGGGCAATGCCTGTCCGTCTGCCCCACCGGGGCGATTCAGGTTAAAGAGCAATCGGTCGTCAGCGTTCAGCTATCAGCTACTCCAGCTGCTGACGGTGCTCCCCTGACGGCTGACAAACTGACCGCTGACAGCTTGCGTTCCGTTTCCACCACCTGCCCCTACTGCGGGGTGGGCTGCGGAATCAAAGTTCAGGTCGGCGATGGTGATCAGATCGTTGAGGTCCTAGACGACCCGGAGAATCTTTCCAGCGTCGGCATGTTGTGCGTGAAGGGGCGCTTCGGCTCAAGCTTCGTCCACCATCCCGACCGGTTGACCACGCCCCTGATCAAAGAAGGCGGGGAATTCCGGCCGGCGACCTGGGATGAGGCCTTGGACCTGGTCGCCGAGCGGCTGACCCATTACCGGGGTAGCTCTTTTGGCACCCTCTGCTCGGCCAAAGCCACCAACGAAGACGGCTACATCCAGCAGAAGTTCTCCCGTCTGCTGATGCAGAGCAACAACATCGACCACTGCACCCGCCTCTGCCACTCACCGTCCGTCGAGGCCATGCTCACGTCCCTGGGTAGCGGGGCCACCAGCAACTCCTATACCGACTACGAGGATGCGGGTTGCCTGGTCGTCATCGGCTGCGACCCAACGTCCAATCACCCGGTAGCCGCCTCCCGGATGCGCCGGGCCGTCGTGGAGCGAGGCACCAAGCTCGTCGTCATAAACCCTCGCCGCATCGACATGTGCGACTATGCCGATCTGTGGCTACGGGCTCACCCAGGCACCGACGTGGCTCTGCTGAACGGCATGGCCCAGGTCATTCTGGACGAGGGTCTCCAGGACCAAACATTTGTAACCAACCGCACCGAGGGATTTGAGGAATGGGCCAAGGTGGTGGAAACTTACACTCCCCAGCGGGTCGAAGAAATAACCGGCGTTCCCGCCGAGGACATCCGCCAAGCCGCCCGCCTCTACGCAATCCCTCCGACATCATCGATTCCCCCCTTTCGTAAAGGGGGGCCAGGGCGGATTTCCCCCGGCTCCTGCCTTATCTGGGGCATGGGCATCACTCAGCACACCAATGGCACCGCTAACGCCCACGGTCTGCTCAACCTGTCGTTGCTGGCCGGTCAACTGGGTAGGCCTGGCTCGGGCATCTCTCCCCTGCGAGGTCAAAATAACGTCCAGGGCTGCGGCGACGCCGGCTGTTTGCCCAACGCGATGCCCGGCTATCAGGTCCTGAGCCAAGAAACCGTGGTCAAATTCCAGAATGCCTGGGGTGGGCATGGGTTCCCTGAAGAGCACGGCCTGGTCATCACCGAGATGGTCGACTCCATGAAAGAGTCTACCGGCATCAAGGCCATGTACATCACCGGCGAGAATCCCTTGCTCAGCGAGCCGGACCTGCATCATGCTCAAGAGATGTTCGAGAGCCTGGAGTTCCTGGTGGTGCAGGACATATTCATGCACGAGACTGCCCAGATGGCCGACGTGGTGCTTCCCGCCACCAGCTTCGCGGAGAAAGACGGAACCTTCACGAACAGCGAACGCCGCGTGCAGCGGGTGCGGAAAGCCATCGAGCCTCGAGGCCAGAGCCGCCCGGACTGGGAAATCATCAGCGACTTGGCCAAGCGGATGTGCCACAAACTGGAACTGGACTTTGCCGACCAGTTCGACTACGGCCATCCGTCCCAGATTTTCGACGAAATGGCTCGCCTGACGCCGATCGTGTCCGGCATAAACTACGATAGGCTGGACCGGGAGGGAGGCATCCAATGGCCCTGTCCCACAGCGGACCATCCGGGCACGCCCTACCTCTACGCCGACAGCTTTCCCCGGGGTCCCCGGGCCCTCTTCGTCCCCTTTGAGCAAGGGCCCGTGGCCGCCGAAATGCCCAACCGCCGCTTCCCATTGATTCTCAACACCGGAAGGCTCCTGTATCACTGGCACGGCGGGACCATCACCCGGCGGGTAACGAACCTGATGGCGCGTTCCCCGGAGCTCCAGATAGCTATAAGCCCGCAAGACGGCCAGAAATACGGCATCGAAGACGGACAGATGATCCGGGTCTCCTCCCGCCGCGGCCAGTTGACCGGCCGGGCGTTGCTCACCGACCGGGAGAGCCCCGGCGGCATCTTCATCCCCTTCGTCAAACTCTCCGAATCGGCCGCCAACTTCCTAACCAACGCCGCCTACGACCCTACCTCCAAGATACCCGAGTACAAGGTCTGCGCGGTTAGGGTTGAGGCGGTGGGACTGGATTGTTAATCTCTACAATCACCAAGTGGAGATAGCCTCATTAACAACATCCGATGACAAAGTGGTCAACACGCTTCGTCGGTACCGCAAGAAACGACAGCATTGTAACCGCTTCTTTCGACTGCACTCTGAAGGCGAGATGAATATTTCGGACTTCACGTATCACTGTGTTGAAATTATTTCGTAGTCGTGATTGATATCTCGTTGTTCAACAGCAGGGAAATCGCGACTGCCATTTGGCTTGCTCCCTTGGTCGTGGTCATATTGTAGTCGTCAACCGGACGGGGCGCAGTCAAGAGCATAGTTTTAATATTCTTTCACGCCAGGTTTCTAGTGACGCTCGCCTTGATGCTGGGCTACGTTGTCGCAGAGGTCGTCTTGTTGATTTCGATTGATGCTTGGCATGTCGGGCTGCTTAAAGATACGACGCTTTGGTTCTGCTTGACGGGCTTCGCCCTACTTTTAAATACCATCACATCAACCCAAAATGAAAATGTGTTTGCTGCAGTACTCCGTGACAATGTGAAAGTAATCTTATTCGTAACGTTCTTAATCAACACTTACACGTTGCCATTATTCTGTGAACTGATACTTGTTCCTTCGCTGATGCTCTTGAAAGCACTCGCCGCATACGCCTATGGAAAAGAAGAATATGGACACGTTGGACTGATTGTGGATGGTGTTCTTGCCGCGGTAGGCATTGCTCTTCTAGTATGGTCCGCCTGGGTTGCCATTTCAGATTGGCATAATCTTGCCCAAGTCGAAACGCTTCGAAAGTTCGTCCTACCGATATTGCTCACGATTCTCTTTACACCGTACTTATACGCTGCCGTGCTCGTCAGCGCATACCAAACCGCTTTTGTCCGGTTGCGTATTGGCCCAGAGAAAGATTCTAAGGTGGTCCGTTATGCAAAACGACGAATTCTCCGAGTGTTCGCATTTAAATTGGCGAAACTCCAGACATTCAACATGCAAAGCGCGTGGGGTTTGACGCGCGTCGAAACCCTAGAAGATGTTGATAAGCTATTAACGCAATCTGAGTGAGACCTAACGGTGGCAGAGCCAGGCGTCCTTCGGTGCCCTTAGGACCTCTGCATCTTCACCCTTTCAAGGTGGCGTCCATTCCTCCGGACGAACGACGTGGTTTACACTTGCCTCCCTCCCCGTATCAGGGTATAAATACTTCGGGAACCATCTCCATAAGGAGCGTACCAATGAGCGAGAATTCCTCTCAGAGTACTCGGGGTAGTCAGGGCGAATTTTCTCACCGTCCCATGGTCTGGGGTACACAGGGCATGGTGGGGGCGGGTACACAGCTTACCGCCCAGGCCGGGATGCGCATCCTGTGGCAGGGGGGTAACGCCGTCGATGCCGCCGTGGCTGGGGCCTTGGCCGCCGGCGTTCTGGAGCCCACCGCCCACTACTCTTTGGGTGGTGAGGTGGCAATGCTCTTCTACGAAGCGTCCACTAAGAAGGTGCGCTCGGTGGTGGGGCAAGGGTGGGCGGCCCAAGCGGCCACTGCAGAATATTATCAGCAGCAATGGGGAGAGATTCCGTCCGGAGTGTTGAGCACCACCGTGCCCGGCGTGATTTCGGCCCTCCTGGCCATGCAGGCCAATTACGGGACCATGAGCTTCGGCCAGGTTGTCGAAAGCGCCCTGTCCTTCGCCCGCGATGGCTTTCCCGCCTATCAACTCCTATGCCGGGCCATTGCGACTTCGGAACGCACGGCCAACATACAGAAATACCCGGATTCGGCCAAGGTCTATTTGCCCGGAGGCCAACCTCCGGTTCTAGGCAGCATGTTCGTTCAAAAAGACCTGGGCCGGACATTGTCATTGATGGTCCAGGCCGAAAAGCAGGCCTTGGGCCAGGGCTCCAATCGGGAAACGTCTATCAACGCCGCCCGGGACGTCTTCTACAAGGGCGACGTGGCCCACCGTATGGTGGCGGCTCTGGCTGACTTGGGTGGCCTATACACTTATGAGGACTTCGCCGAATTCGAATCCCCCGCGGAGGAACCCATCTCCGCCACCTACCGGGAATACGAGATTTTCACCAACCGGACCTGGACCCAAGGCATAAGCCTGCTGCAGGCGTTGAAGATCCTGGAAGGGTACGACCTGGCGTCCATGGGCCACAACAGCCCCCAAGCGATGCATCTGCAAGTCGAGGCGCTGAAATTGGCCTTCGCCGACCGGGAGCGCTATGCCGGAGACCCGGCCTTTGTCGACGTGCCCGTGGACGGCCTGGTGTCCAGCGAGTACGCCGCCCTGCGTCGCAGCCTTATTGACCCCCACAAGGCCCAGGCAAGTTACCCACCGGGCGACCCCAAGGGCATGCACGCCGTGCTGCCGGGTCACCGGTCCAAGGAAACAGCAGCCATGGCCGGAGCGGCCGGCGGTGACGAGGACGGCACCACCTACCTGTCTACCGTGGACAGCCAGGGCAATCTGGTGTCGGTCACCCCCAGCAGCTTCGCCGGACTGGCCCAAGGGATGATTCTGGGAGATACCGGCATCCTGATAAACACACGCGGATGCTACTTCTGGCTGGACCCAGACAATCCCAACTGCATCGCGCCCCACAAGCGGCCGCGAACCACCCCTTGCACCTTCATCGTGCTCAAGAATGGCAAACCGTTCATGAGCCTGGGCACCCCCGGCGGCGACAGCCAGGCCCAGTGCGACCTGCAGGTGCTGTCTAACATCGTGGACTTCGGACTGAACGTCCAGGAAGCGGTGGAGGCGCCCCGGTTCTGCGGCTACAGCTTCCCGCTCTCGCCCTGGCCTCACAAAGAGGCCCCCAATCGTCTGGTCTTGGAGGAACGCATATCCTCCAGCGTCGCCGACGCCTTGCGGGACGACGGTCACGATGTCGAGATCACCGGCCCCTGGGGCGTCTCCAACGGCTTTGCGCCGATCCTGATGGACCCGGAAACCGGCGTGTATCACGGCGGAGCCGACCCCCGCAAAGAATCGGTGATGCTAGGCTGGTAA
>CERD01072244.1_pt1 | contig 11667 bp, 10 predicted proteins | sample 530931 | NCBI WGS metagenome assembly CERD01 (sample SAMEA2621101, study PRJEB7988) | marine metagenome | isolation source: saline water (ENVO:00002010), including
GGCGTCCTGGTCGGCATCGCGGGCGTCGAGCTTCTCCAGCTTGCGAACCTGAGCGCGCAGCATCGCCGCTTCGATCTTGGCTTTTTTGGCAGCCTCATCGTTGACCGGCGGTGCCGCGGGGGAAGCATCAGCAGGGCCAGCGGCTTCGTCCAGCGCCTTCTGCGCATTGGCAGCTGCGGTACGCAGCTCGTTAACCTGAGCTTCCAGTTCAGGCGTTGCATGCATGGCCAGCTGCTTTTCCGCTTTTTTCAGCGCGACCTGCGCCATGCTGGCTTCGATCTTGAGCTTCTTCTGCTGCTCGGACAGGCCCGCCTTTTGCGCCTGGACGCGCGCGACGGGGTCATCCTGATTCGGTATGGAGCTGGCCTCGGCCTGTGCCGCCTTGGCCTTCGCGGCGCGCTCGGCGCGGGCTTTACGGTCGGCCTCTTTCTGCTCTTCGGCACGGCGCAAGCGCTCCTGGCGCAGCTCGAAGCGCTGCTTGGAGTGTTCGGCTTTCTGCTGTTTCTGCTCCAGTTCGCGGATTTCGCCCTTGGCAGCGCGGTAGTACTGCACCAGCGGAATACTCGACGGGCAGACGTAGGCACAAGCGCCGCACTCGATGCAGTCGAACAGGTTGTAAGCCTTGAGCTGCTCGTGCTCCTGGCCCAGCGCAAAGAAGTGCAATTGTTGCGGTAGCAGGCTTGCCGGGCACGCTTCTGCACACTCGCCGCAGCGAATGCATGGCAGTGCGGGTGGTGGCGGAGGCAGTTCCGAAAGTGTGCTGGCGAGCAGGCAGTTGGTGGTTTTGATCAGTGGCACGTCCATTGACGGCAGCGTATAGCCCATCATCGGTCCGCCCATGATCAACCGATTGAGCCGGGCGGGGTCGAGACCGGCGAAGTCCAGCAGGTCAGCCACTGGCGTGCCGATCAACGCCTCGACGTTCATGGGGCGTGCCAAGGCTTCGCCGGTCAGCGTTGTAACGCGGGAGATAAGCGGCTTACCCAACAGTACGGCGTCGTGAATGGCGACGCAGGTACCGACGTTCTGGCACAGCATTCCGATGTCGGCCGGCAGGCCGCCGCTGGGGACCTCTTCGCCGGTCAGAATCTGTATCAGCTGCTTTTCGCCACCCGAGGGGTACTTGGTAGGAAACACCTTGACCAGGAATCCTCGGTCGCCCACGGCGGTGCGGACGGCTTCGATCGCCTCCGGTTTGTTGTCCTCGATGCCGATCAGCACCTGCTTCGGCTGGATCAGGTGAACAAGTATCTCGATCCCCGCGACAAGCTCGTTTGCCTTCTCGCGCATCAACCTATCGTCGGCCGTGATATAGGGCTCACATTCGGTGCCGTTGATGATCAGTGCACGAATTTCCCGGGTGGGCGGCCCGTTCAGCTTGACGGCCGTTGGGAAGCCGGCGCCACCGAGTCCGCTTATGCCTGCCTGACGGATCTGTTCCAGCAGCTGGTCAGGCTGCGCTGCTCGGTAATCCGGTTGCGGCTGCAGTTCGATCCATTCGTCCTGGCCATCGCTGTCGATCACGACCGCCGCGCTGAGCATCCCTGACACGTGAGGGTAGGGCTGGGGGCCGATGAAACTGACCGTTCCGGACGTCGGTGCATGAACCGGCGCACTGACAAAGCCAGCGGCCTCGGCGATCTTCTGCCCCTTGAGCACACGCTCACCCAGCGTAACGCAGGGCTCAGCGGGCGCACCGAGATGTTGGACCAGCGGAACCACCAGACGAGCAGGAAGGGGTGGCCGCTGAATCGGCGTGCGGTTGGAAAGCTCCTTGCACTCCGGAGGGTGTATGCCGCCATGAATATCCCAGACGTTCAGTGAGGTCATGCGGCCTGCTCCCGGTCACTGGCGATCAACTGGCCTGGCGTCAGCGGTTGGTCCCACTTCCAGCTCTGCAGATTGCTGCCGAGTTCAATCATGTCGATACAGTCCACCGGGCACGGCTCGACGCAAAGGTCGCAACCGGTGCACTCGGAAACGATGACGGTGTGCATCTGCTTGGCGGCGCCGACAATGGCGTCCACCGGGCAGGCCTGAATGCACTTGGTGCAGCCGATGCATTCAGCTTCGCGGATATAGGCGACGCGCGGAGGCACTTCGCCTTCCACCGCGTCCAGCGGCTCAGGCTCGACATCGAGCAGGTCGGCCAATGCCTGGATCGTTGACTCGCCCCCCGGTGGGCATTTGTTGATCTTGTCGCCGCCGGCGATCGCCTCGGCGTAGGGCTTGCAGCCGGGGTAGCCGCACTGACCGCATTGGGTCTGCGGCAGCAACGCATTGATCTGTTCGGCAATCGGGTCGCCTTCGACGCGGAAGCGCACCGCGGCGAAGCCGAGAATGGCTCCACAAACCAGGCACAGCGCGAGAAGCGCAAGCACCGCTATCACGACCAGACTCATAGCTTGATCAACCCACTGAAGCCCATGAACGCCAGCGACATGAGGCCTGCCGTGACCATGCCGATGGCTGCGCCCTGGAAGGATCTGGGCACGTCGGCAATCGCGATGCGTTCACGCATGGCCGCAAACAACACCAATACCAGCGAAAAACCCAGGCCAGCGGCAAAGCCGTTTGCGGTAGCGGTCAGAAAGGTGAACTCGGATTTGTTGGCGTTTAGGAGCGCGACGCCCAGCACGATGCAGTTGGTCGTGATCAACGGCAAAAAAATGCCCAGCACGCGGTACAGCAAGGGACTGGTCTTATTCACCACCATCTCGGTGAACTGCACCACCACGGCAATCACCAGAATGAAACTGATGGTGCGAAGAAATTCCAGATCCAGCGGCTTGAGGACATACTGCTGAACGATGTAGCTGCACATCGCCGCCAGGGTCAGAACAAAGGTTGTGGCCAGCGACAGGCCAATGGCGGTTTCGATTTTCTTCGAAACACCCATGAATGGGCACAGACCGAGGAACTGCACCAGGACGAAATTATTGACCAGGATGGCGCTAACCATGATCAGGGCGAATTCGGTCATCGCGGGTTCCTGTGGCGCTCTGCATGAGCCGAGGCTAAAAGGCCGCTATTATCGGGAAGCGGCAGCAGCCGTACAAGGCCGGGACGTGATGTGGCCCCAAGGCAACTGCGGTCTGATGACACATATGGACATGCACCACCTGTCCGGTTGAAAGCCGGCCGATCATTTGCTGTGGTCTGATCAAGTGAGGCTGTAACTCTCAGGCGGAACGGTTTGTGGAGGTGCATAGTGAAGATACCAATGGCGGTTTTGCTGCTGGTATTGGGGTTTGGGAACCATGCGTTTGCCGACTCCCGGGGCGGCGTGTGGGTCTACCAACCTGACGGCGGCAGCTATCGCATAGAAAATCGCAGATATCAGTACGATCCACGCAGCCCATATCCGCAGCACAGGCAGTATCCACAGAACCTTCCGCCCCGCTATCAGGGACAGCTCCCTCCGCAGTATTACGATCGCCACCGAGGGGCCGATCGGCACAGCTGGGACCACAAGAGACGGACAGAAGGTCGTCATCCGCAGCGGTGGAAGGATGAGCGTAACTCCAGTTTCGATCACCCTTCGCGCTGGGATCGTGATCATTCGAGAGATTTTCGCCGCCCACCGTTAGTGCGCGATGGTCGCGACTACCGTATGCATCACCGGCGCGATTTCGACGGTCGCCACTATCGCCGCTGAGGCACGTGGGGTTAACCGCCCCCCGCTGTAGATAAGAATCGCGGACGCGCCACTATTGGTGTCTGCCGGGTTGCGTTTGGCGTAGATCCTTCGCTGCGTATGTTTTCGGATTTTACTTAGCGGTTTCTCCAGCGAGGATCGCGCTTTTCCAAGAACGCATTGACTCCTTCCAGAGTGTCGTCGGCTTCGAACAGGTCGACGAATGCCTCACGCTCTGCCGCTGCAAGACTGGCCGGGCCGCGGCTGTGCATCGAATCAATCAGTGTTTTGATTGTGCGCACGGCCACGGGGCTCTGACGCGCCACGCGGGAGGCCAGCAACAGTGCGTGGCCTCGCGCTTCACCCGACTCCACAACCTGTTCGACCAGACCGATACGCATAGCCGTGTCCGCACTGATCCGTTCGCCGCAGAGAATCATCCGCTTCGCCCAGCCTTCGCCTACAAGCCAAGCGAGTGCCTGGGTGCCACCAGCGCAGGGCAGCAAGCCGACCGAGGCTTCAGGAAGGCCTAGCTGAGCCTGTTGCTCAACGATGCGCAGGTCACACGCTAGAGCGCACTCCAGACCTCCCCCAAGCGCGAAACCGTTGATGGCCGCTATGGACACCCCGCGAAACTCTCGAAGGGCTTCGAAGGCCTCACCGAAGCGCTTCGCCATTTCACGTGCACGGGTGCGGTCGCCATCGGCGAAGAGCTTGAGGTCGGCGCCCGCGCTGAAGAATTTTTCACCCTGGCCGGTGATTACCAGCGCATAGACCTCATCGTCATGGTTCAGGTGTTCGACGACTTGCTTGAGGCCAATCAGCGACTCACGGTCCCAGGTGTTGGCAGGGGGGTGGTTGATGGTGATCAGCGCGGTGTGCCCATGCTTTTCGACGGTCAGTTTGTGGGTCAAATCGAAAAAACCGGACTTATACGGCTCTACTGCAGTGGTGCTCATGGTGTTGGTCATCCTCGTCAGGATCGAATGCCTTCAACCGAGTCTAGTTGCAATCTTTTCGATCTGGCGAGGCGCTGTGGCGCAGGCGGGCGAATAGGGGGAGTTGTTGCGGGAGCGGCGCAAGGCGAGAGAGGTGCGTGCGATGGGCCTTGGAGCGGCCTGGTATCCCAGAGCCGCTCCTTTGCGTCCGTTTACTGGAGGGCGAGCGTCTGTCCGCCAGCGCGGCGCTCGGTCTGCCATTCGGCAAGCGATGGGGCTGCCTGGTCGCCGGTGAGGCGATGGACGATTTCGAAATAGTCCTGTTTGAAACGATCCTTGAGCACTTCCTCGCGCGGCTTGACCTTCACCGCGTACACCGTCTGCACGTTCTGGTGATCGAAGCTGCGCCATTCTTGTTCGCCCTTGAGTAGGCTGTAACGGTGGCCCTCCAGCGCGGCAATGATCCGTTCGCTATCGAGGCTACGGGCCCGAGTAGCCGCGTCGGCCCATTGATAGACGATGCTGTAGGCCGAGGCGGCCGAGCTGGACGGGTGGGTCTGATAGCGTTCATCGTAGTTCTGCACGAACTGCTTGCCCGCCACGGAGCCTTCCAGTTCTGGTACGCGCCAGGTCCAGGGTTCGGTGCCCAATACGCCGCGCATGATGTCCGGGCCGGCTGTTTCGACCATGCTCAGCGTCAGGTTGGGTACTGCGACCTGCATCCGCTTGTTCAGGCCGAGTTCGTCGGCGATCCGCATGGCGCGCACCAGGTCCTCGCCAAACAGGACTAGTACCAGGACTTCGGCATCGCTGCTGGCGACTTGGGTCAGTGCCTCGCGGTAGTCGGAGAGGCGTGCACCGGGAAACGCCGTCTTGATGCCCGGGTGCTGATTACTGTTCTGGGTGCCTGTGGCCTGGCGTAGCGAGCTTTCGCTGGTGTGGCCCCAGGTGTAATCAGAGGTGATGTAGAAGTAGCGTTTGTTCGGCAGATGCTTGTTCAGGTATTGGCCCAGCACCTGCGCGCTCATCCAGGCGTTGTTGCATTCGCGGAACATGTAGCGGTGGGCGTCTTTGCCTGTTGTGTCGTTTGAATAGGTCAGTGTGCCGAAATAGAGTAACCCCCTTTCCTTGGCACGCTTGCCTGCGGCGATAGCTACGGCGCTGGACGCGCCACCGAACAGCATGACCGCACCCTCGTCGGCCAGTTTGTCCACGTTGGCGACGGCTTTCTCGGGTCTGGATGCAGAGTTACGGCTGGATAGCTGGAGCGGTCTGCCTAGAACGCCGCCTCTGGCGTTGATTTCATCGACTGCCAGCAACGCCCCACGCATCTGCGATAGTCCTTCTTCTTTATAGCTACCGGTGCGAGGGTAATTGAGGCCGAGGGTGATCGGATCGGCAGCTTCAACTGCCAGACAGAACCCCAGCCCGAGGGCGAGGAGCGTAGTCCGTTTCATTGCTGATTCCTTGTTGTATTTTTTATTGGCGAGAGGCTTTTTTACTGCGCGCTGCGGCCCTTCGTCACGCACTCATTGGTCGTATGGGGGCAGTCTTTCGCTTGGCTGTGAGGTAGCCGACATTTTCTGAGAGTTATTGGCGGTAAGGACAGGCTCAGACTCGCGCATTGACTCCGCCAGATCCTTTCCCTAGGGTTCGGCGCCTCAGCAGCCGGGGCAACACCATGAATCAAGATGACCGCGTCAAACTTGAAGAAAGCTGGAAAGCAGCGCTGAAGGAAGAGTTCGAGCAGCCGTACATGAAACAGCTGGGCGAGTTTCTGCGTCGCGAGAAGGCGGCCGGGAAAGTCATCTATCCGCCGGGGCCTCTGATATTCAGCGCCTTGAATTCGACGCCGTTGGAGCAGGTTCGCGTCGTGATTCTCGGGCAGGATCCCTATCACGGGGCCGGCCAGGCGCACGGGCTATGTTTTTCGGTGCAGCCAGGTGTGGCGCCGCCGCCCTCATTGCAAAACATCTTCAAAGAGCTCAGGCGCGACCTGAATCTGGACGTACCCAGCCACGGCTATCTTCAGTACTGGGCGGATCAAGGCGTGCTGATGCTCAATACTTCTCTGACTGTGGAGCAGGGGATGGCCGGATCGCACGCCAAGATGGGTTGGCAGCGTCTGACCGATCGGATCATCGAGGTGATAAGCGAAAAGCGCTCGGACGTGGTGTTTCTATTATGGGGCGCCCATGCCCAAAGCAAAGCGAAGCTGATTGATCCGACCCGGCACCTGCTACTGAAGTCCGTTCATCCCTCGCCACTTTCAGCGCACCGGGGATTTATCGGTAACGGTCACTTCAGTCGCACCAATCAATTTCTCAAACAGCGGGGCCTTGAGCCTATCGACTGGAAGTTGCCGGAGTCAGTCTGAGGGGCGCCGAAGCGCCGCTGACCGGATCGGTTATTGCTGTTCGCCGTGCTTCGAAGCCAGCTCTTGAGCCTTGTTTAGATGCTGCTCTAGGGTCTTGAGCGTCGACTCGGCGTACTTCTTGAGCTCAGCGTTCTCACCATTTTTGGCGTACTCACGAAATAGCTCGATGGTTTGCTCATGGGCTACGACCTGATTGTTCGCATAGGCCTCATCAAAATTCTCGCCTTCACGCAGTTCAAGAATCATCGCCTTTGCCTGGTCCATCAATGTAGCGTCGTCGGACATTTCGAGATCATCATGCTGGCGAGCTAGCTCAGCGAGTTTCTGGTTTGCCTTGGTGTGGTCGTCGATCATTTTCTGGGCAAACGTTTTGATGTCTTGGGACTTGCTTTCGCTCATGGCCAATTTGGCGGCTTCGATTTCGGCGATGCCTTTTGCCGATGCTTCGTCTACGAAATTTTCACCTTCTGCGGCGAGTGCGAAGTTCGCAGCAACACTGAACAGCAATGCTGCGGTCCCGGAAAAGAAAAAGTTGGTCGTGCGGTTCATCTTAAGTCTCCTTCAGCCTGACAAGCTCGTAGCGCCGGGGCATGTGCCCAGGGCACGGGCAAGATGCGGCAAGAACGCCGTCTATTAAGTGACTTGAGGTCGCGGTAGCGGTTCCTCACAGCAGGCGAACGGTAGGCTGGTCGACGGGATTAAGATGGAGGTGACAGCAGAAGTAACGGTATGCGCGGGCGCCGAATGGCGCCCGCAGGGCTGTTTACTGGAGCATGCTCATCGCGGCGTCCATCGCGGCAGAGAGATCTTCGTCTTCCTGTAACAATGTGCTCGGGTCGAGGCCGAGCTGGGCGAATGCGGGGATCTGATTCCAGTCGAGTTGGGTGTAGGGGTGCGAGGTGCCGATATAGCTCTGCAATGTCGCCACCTGGACGATATCTACATAGTCCACCTTCACTGAGGCTCGGGAAAAATCCAGGTACTGGCCGGGGACCGTGGCTATTGGATCGGGAAACTCCCAGGCACGAAGGATCTTTTCCCCGATAATCGGATGAATCCGATCAATGACGTGGTTGAGGCTGATCGAATCGCTGAGCAGCGCGCTGTGCTCTTCTGCGTAGGTCAGAATCGGCAGGACTCCGATCTGATGAACCAGGCCCGCGAGCGTCGCTTGGTCCGCCGGCAGGCGCGTGAAGTTGCGGCAAAGCACATGACTGATAGCGGCAATCTCGGTGCTCTTGTTCCAGACCTCACGCATCTTGCGATCCACCACGTCGGTAGTCGCTTGGAACATCTGTTCCATGGCCAGGCCGGTCGCCAGGTTTGACGTGTAGTTGATGCCCAGGCGGCTGATCGCCATCTGCAGGTCGTTAATTTCCCTGTTGGTACGCAGCAGCGGGCTGTTTACCACTTTGATGATGCGAGCAGTCAGGGCGGTGTCATTGCCGATCACCTTGGCCAGCGTGGGAATACTTACGTCCGGATCCTCTGCGGCTTCTCGCACCCGCAGCGCGACTTCCGGAAGCGTCGGCAGGACCAGTTCGTCATTTTCGATAGCCTGTGTAAGCGCTTGCTGGACCTTGTCGGCAAGAGTGCTCATGTCTGTCCTTACTTATAATTCGGTGTGGAATGTGGCTGGCAACGGTTAGCGCTGGATCTCACGGTCCGGGTCTAGCGTGTAGGGCAACTGCAGCACGGTCAGCGGGAGGCCGTCAGGGGACCCTAGGAAAAGTCGACCATCAGTCGCCGCATCTTCCTGCAGCACGGCCAACAGTTCTAGCGCGCCCTCGGCGCCTGCTGCCATGACGACTTCGCCAACGCTTGAGCCATGAACCGGGGAGTAGATTTCAAGCCCGGCGGCCGGCACCGGTGCATCAATGTTCTGAACCGCAAGGCGATGCAGCCGACGCTTCAATTTACCCAGATACTGCATCCGCGCGACAATCTCCTGGCCGGTGTAACAGCCCTTCTTGAAGCTGACGCCGCCCAGCGCCTGCAGGTTGATCATCTGGGGGATAAACAGCTCACGGGTCGCGGCTACCACCTGGCCGATACCGGCGCGAATCTGTGCCAGCAGCCAGCGATCAGTTGACGCCTCGGGAAGCTGGGCCGCCAGCCGAAGCTGGGTGGTCTCGGCGTCCTTTGAACGGGTCCAGAGCTCGGCGCGGCCATCGCTGAGGCGCACGGCGATCAATCCGTGCGCGGCGGCCACGGCGTCGGCCGTCTGGGGAAGATCTAGGCCAAGGCTGACAAGAGCACCGTCACCTTCGCTGAGTCCGAATCGAACCCATTCTGCGCTCTCATCATGCAGTTTGGATTTTGAGAACGCGGCGAACTTGGTCAGCTCGGCCAGTTGTGCCTGGACCAATTCGCGATCCATCGCCAGCAGATAGCCGTCTCCCTCTGGGAGGATGCGGAAGCTGGACTGCATCCGACCTTTAGGTGTGCAGCGCGCACCGAGACTCGAATGTTGTTCATTGAGGTAATTGAGGTTGCAGGTCAGTTGTCCCTGCAGAAACTTGCTCGCATCCGCGCCGCGTACGGCCAGGACGCCTTCGTGCGACAAAACGCAAAAGAAAGCAGTGTCAGTCATGACGAGTCGCCGTGGAGAAATCCGGACCGGCATCATAGCAGGCCATCGGTGAAATACAGTGTGCGCCAACTGCCACTCCGGGCCCTGTTAATGCGTGTGCCGCCTGAACGCTGCAGTCGGTATAATGCCGCGCTTCAACTCAGGAGCTTTTGCATGGTCGAACAATCCGAACTCAATCGCCTGTTCTGGCAGAGCCGTCGCGGCATGCTCGAGCTGGATGTGCTGCTGGTGCCTTTCGTCAAGGAGGTCTATCCGCAGCTCGACGAAGAGGATCAGCGCCGTTACCGCAAACTGCTGAGCTGTGAGGACCAGGACATGTTTGGCTGGTTCATGGAGCGCGCCGTGCCCGACGACGAAGATCTACGCTACATGGTTCGAATGATTCTTGACCGTGTCCAGCCATAGTAGCCAGGCATTCGAATGTCGGTGGCATGCATCTGGCACGCTGTTGGCGCTGTATCTGCTGATGGTGATGCTGGCCGTAATCACACTCTTGTCATTGCCGATGCCATCCTGGCTGAGGGTGTTCGGGTTGTTGCTGTGCGCGCTGCACGCAGCCTGGGTTATACCGTCGCACGTCTTGCTCTGTCGTGGTTGTTCATGGCTTGGTCTGCGCCATGATCAGCACGGCTGGTCGCTAAGGAGTCGGGAGGGCGGTTGGCAGCCGGTGCAATTGTTACCTGACAGCATTGCGCTTCCGCTGGTTGTGGTGCTGCGATTCAAATTGCCGGGCGATTGGTTCTCTCAAGGGCTCTGCATTCCGCGCGGGGCTATGACGCCCGAGCAGCACCGACGCTTGCGGCTCAGACTGAAGTTCAGTCGTCGTAGGTGGGCGGCACCAGAATAGTGTCTGTCGCTTCGGGTAGCTGTTCGGGGTAGTCCAGCGTGAAATGCAGGCCTCGACTTTCCTTGCGTTGCATAGCCGACCCGATCATCAACTCGGCAACCGTTGCTAGGTTCCGCAGCTCGATGAGGTCCCGACTGACTTTGTAATTACTGTAGAACTCATCGATTTCCCCAAGCAGCAAGCGAACCCGGTGTTGTGCGCGCATCAGTCGCTTGGTGGTGCGAACGATGCCAACGTAGTCCCACATGAACCGTCGCAGCTCGTCCCAGTTGTGCGCAATGATGACGTCTTCGTCTGAGTCCGTAACCTGAGTTGCATCCCACGTCGGCAGGACGTTGGGCGAGGCGACGCCTGGTAGTTCGCGCAGCATGTCCTGGGCAGCAGAGCGCGCGTAGACGAAACACTCGAGCAGCGAATTGCTGGCCATGCGATTGGCGCCGTGCAGGCCGGTGAAGCTGGTTTCGCCGATTGCATAGAGCCCAGGTATGTCGGTTCTGCCGGCTTGGTCAACCAGCACGCCGCCGCAGGTATAGTGAGCCGCAGGCACTACGGGAATTGGCTCGCAGGTAATGTCGATGCCGAACTCCAGACAACGCTCATATACGGTCGGAAAGTGCGCTTTGATGAATTCCGAAGGCTTGTCGCTGATGTCCAGGAAGACGCAATCGATGCCGAGGCGCTTCATTTCATGATCGATCGCGCGGGCCACGATGTCACGTGGCGCCAATTCCGCACGCGGGTCGAAACGTGGCATGAAGCGTTCGCCGTTGGGCAATTTCAGTACGGCACCCTCACCGCGTAATGCCTCGGTAATGAGAAAGCTTTTGGCTTTTGGATGATAAAGGCAGGTTGGATGAAACTGATTGAACTCCAGGTTGCCCACTCTGCATCCTGCGCGCCACGCCATCGCGATGCCGTCGCCGCATGCCCCGTCGGGGTTGCTCGTATATAGGTATACCTTCGCCGCGCCACCCGTTGCCAGTACGGTGAACTTCGCGTGAAAGGTATCCACTTCGTCGGTGTTTCGGTTCAGCACGTACGCGCCAAGGCACCGCCTGCCGCTCAATCCCAACTTGCGTTCAGTGATCAGGTCAACGGCGACGCGCTGATGCAGCAGATCAATGTTTTCCCGATTATGAGCGCGGGCAAGCAAGGTGTTGAATATGGCCGCGCCGGTCGCATCGGCGGCATGAATGATACGTCTGTGACTGTGTCCGCCCTCCCGGGTCAGGTGATATTCGAAGCCGTCTTCTTCGCGTTCGGTGTCGTCGCGGG
>CERD01121729.1_pt1 | contig 11645 bp, 8 predicted proteins | sample 530931 | NCBI WGS metagenome assembly CERD01 (sample SAMEA2621101, study PRJEB7988) | marine metagenome | isolation source: saline water (ENVO:00002010), including
ACTGAGTCATGGCGTTCTAAATCACCGCCATGACGCCTCTCTAACAGCCACTGTGCCCATTGGTCTTGAGTTGAGGTAGACACTATTGCCCTCCCGCAAAACAAGGGGTCAGCCCTCCTGATTCAGAGAGGCAAGAGTGGGGGAGGAAATAGGTTCTAAATCAGGACCGGCTCGGTGTTCTTCTGGTACACCTGGAAGCGATGGCGGGTGGTGTCGGCGATGATGACCCGGCCTTTACCGTCGACCTTGACCGCGCAGGGCGCCCAGAGCACTCGCTCGGGTGTGAAGTCGCGGACGCCGTTGCGCTGGCGGATCATGTCCGGGTTGGACCTGATCTTATCTACGCCCCACTTGGACAGGCCGGCGTCGCCGGTGAACTCGCTGATGAAGCGGCCCTCCGGGGTCAGGACCTGGACCCGGTTGTTCAGCCAGTCTGCCACGTAGATATCGCCGTCCTGGTCGACACAGACGCCGGCGGGGCGGTTGAACTGTCCGACGGGTACGTTGGATAACTTGATCCCTCCCAACTCCCGGACGATCGACGCGTCGCCGCCGGTTCCCGGTTGGCCGAAGGATGCCTGCCACTCACCTTGAGCGGTGAACTGCTGGATGCGGTTGTTGCGCCAATCGGCTACGAACACGTTGCCGTCCTTGTCCAGACCGATGCCCCAGGGAGTGTTCAACTGGCCTGGACCGCTGCCGAAACTGCCGAAGTGGCCGAGGTACTCACCGTTAAGAGTAAATCTCTGTACTCGATGGTTCAGGCTGTCCACCACGAACATCGTGCCGTCCTGGCCAATCGCTAATCCGGAAGGGCGGTTTAGCTCCCCGTCTCCCGCGCCGGGGATTCCCCAATCGCGGAGGAACTCGCCGTCCCGGTTGTAAACGTTGATGCGGTTGAGCCATTCGTCGGCGACGTAAACGTTGACGTCGGAGTCCACGGCGATGGAGATGGGCCAGATGAACTGCCCCTTCTCTTCGCCATAAGAACCGAACTCGGTGATATATTCCTCGCCCTCGTCGCCCAGGCGGAACACGTTGATCCGGGTGCCGTCGGAGCGAGACTCATAGGACCGGTTCACCACGTAGATCACGTCGTCGGGAGCCAGCGCCATGTCCATGGGATTTCGGAACCCAGTGCCCTGAAATTCGGACCGTCCGGCGACGAACATAAATGTGAAGGTCCGGTCGTTGATTCCCAGAAATACGCTGGCCATGGTTTGCCTCCTTAGTCGTTGCGGGGCCTTTCCTAGGCGGTGGGTTGGCTTTGTAGCATCAAGTTTTTGGGTGAAGTATCACCCCCATCCTAACCTTCCCCCTCGACGGGGGAAGGGACTAATCTCCTCCCCCCTTGCGAGGGAGGATTAAGGTGGGGGCGCGGCAGGTGTGAATGAAATTCATTCGAACTTTGGCCTACAGAAAGTCCAGTTGATCGTAGGTCCCGCCGACGATGGGCTTGGCGTCCATGCCCATCCAGCGCTCCAGGATGGTGGAGTAGGCGGAACGGAAGTCCACGTTGTGCTGCAGGTTGCCGCCGTCTTCCAGCTTGCCCAGTTCCAGCGAGGGATATTCGCCGTAGATGCCGCCCTTAACGTGCTCACCCAAGGCGAATGCCACGCCTCCGGTGCCGTGATCGGTACCCGAGCCGTTGTCCATGGCCCGCCGGCCGAACTCGGAGTAGAAGAACAGCATCACGTTGTCGCTGATATGTTGCTCTCGTAGATCGGCCATGAAGCAGTCGATGTTGGTTGAGATGTCCATCAGTAGGTTGGAGTGTCCCACTGCTTGGTTGGCGTGGGTGTCGAAGATGTTGTAGGGGGCCGTGGTGAACAGCACCCGAGTGCCGAAACCGGCGTTATGGACCTGAACCATGTCTTTCAGGTATCCACCGACGGCGCTGTTGCCGTACTCAACCGTGGAGCTGTACTTGCCGGGAGCCGTGCCCAAGATGTCGGCGCCCGCCATCGCTTCCAGGCCGGTGCGGCGTATGTAGTCGTTGACAATCCCGCGTCCAAGGACCGGGGAGTACATGCGTCCGAAAAGGTCTAAAGCCTGGTCCCGCTGGCCGGTTTCCTCGATATCGGTCAGCAGACCGTAGCTGCTCAGATCGCCCACCGAAGCCACCGGGACCCCATCTTTCGCCATGGACCGGGGAAGTCCCCGTCCGAAGTTCACGCCGGTGAGAACGTTTTCCGCTTTCGGGTCGATTTCCTGGAGCACGCTGCCAAGCCAGCCGATCAGGCCCAGTTCATCGGGTTCGCAGGTGGCCCAGATGTCCATAGACCGGAAATGAGACAAGCTGGGATGGGGGTAGCCGACGCCTAGTATGATGGCCAGCTTCCCCTCGTCCCAGTATTTCTTCAACGAAGCCATGGCCGGGTGGAAGGCCAACTCGTCGTTGATCGGGACTACTTGGTCTTCAGCAACGGCCAAAGTAGGGCGGTAATCCCGGTACAGGGGATTGGTATATGGAATCACCGTGTTCATGAAGTCATTCCCCCCGGAAAGGGAAAAGACTGCCAGGACCGGGTCTTTGTTAGTGGCAACCATAACTGCCCTCCATATCTCTATCCGAACTGAAATTCGGACGTCGTGGCGATGAATTGAAGCATCTCACCGGTGCGTTGGCTAAAGTTTTCCCGCTCTGAATCGGTCGCATGGCGAAGCTCTCCGCCCGCCTGGACGTGGGCAACCAATTCGCTTCGGGTTTCCTCGGCGATCGTCAACGGCCCGGTCAGGTCCAGGCATCCATCGACGAATTCTTCGGGAGGAATGGAGTCGGACCGGTCCATCAGCCGGCCAATGATTGACTTGACGCCCGGCAGACCGGTGTCGCCCAAAAGCCCGGCGGCAAAGTTGATGCGGTCGATGAGGGTGCCGCTGTTGATCCACTCGGCGCCGGTATGCCATCCCTCCACCGTGGGCGGGTTCAGCAGGTCCATGCCCATGTACTTGGGCTCCATGGCCACGAAGAACAGTCCCGGCTGGGGCGCGGTGTGATGGCCCACCATGCGAAGAGTGCCGATAACGACCTCGGCCGGGCTCTTCACCTTGGCGTAATGCACCGAATCCGACTTGAAGAAATCGGAAGTAAACAGGGCCTTCAGCATGGCTTTGATCTCGTATCCCGAGTCGAAGTAGGCTTTCTCCAGTGTATTGATGGCTGCCAGGTCTCTGGGTTGGGACTGGCGCCAGGATGGGACGGGAGGCTCGTCGGCCACGAAGAAGTCGTACATCTTCCTGGCGATGAACCGGGCGGTAGCCGGCTGCTTACAGATGATATCGATGATTTCCTCGCCGTTCCAGGGGCCGGTTTCGCCGAGAAATGTCTTATCCTCGTGGTCGTGGTCTGCCGGATCGTAGCGGAATTCGAATGGAGTCCTCCCGTAAGGGAAGACCGGTATGGTGGGAGCCAGGTTCCAGCCGGTGAAAGCCCGGGCGCAAGCCTTCACGTCGTCCTCGGTGTAATTGAGTTCCCCGTCTTTGCCAACCCCCATGGAAAAGAGCTCCAGCAGCTCCCGGCCATAGTTCTCGTTTACCGCTGTCTTGTGGCTTTCGATATTGTCCAGGTAATAAAGCATCGCCGGGTCTTTGGACAGCATCAGGATCAGGTCCTGGAAGTTGCCCATGCCTTGTTCCCGGAACTTGTCGATCTGGATGGCGGTGGTGCGGGCGTTGTCCACTTTGTTGTCGCCGGAGCAGAAGATGGTGTGCCAAAACAGGGACATCTTCTCCTGTAATTGGTACCGGTTGTTAATCATCCGGTAGACCCACTCAGTCTGACCGGTCTCTATGGCAACTTTGTCGAAGTATGCGGGGTACGCCCGGTACATCAGGTCTTCATCAATGCCGGGGCCATCCCCAACGTTCAAAAGTTCTTCCACTACATTGTCGTAACCCTGGGCCACCCTTGCTTCCACCTCGTCACGGCTGGCCCCGAAACCGGCGCGGCGAAGCAGATGGGCCATTAATGCAATCTCACGGTCAGCCATGGTTCACTCCTTTGACGGGAATGGGGAATGATATTTTTCAGCGTTGATAAGCTTGTGGATTTGTGCGTGTGGGTCGAGGCATGACCGGCCACATGGCCATAATTTCGTTACTCAGGACACCATTAAATAGGGTCGTTTGGCCCCTGTCAATCGTCCCGGTGGACAAGCCCTATCATGGGAAGTACCATTGGCCCACGTACACCGGAAGGTATCGAGGCTGGGCTAACAACCGGCCACGGCATCTTTAGGCTCGCATCTGGGCGAGCATGCCGGCTCCATATCGAGGAGTAAGTCGATGAAAGCGTCCTATTTCGGCCCCATGGGATATTCTCAACGCCACGAATTCCCAGACGGCTGGCCGATTCCCCCGGCTTACCACGACGCCGCAACTTCGGTGCAAAGCTATCAGGAAGGGATGGAAGAGTGCGAGTTCGCCGAAGATATGGGCTTCGAGTGGATCAGCTTTTCCGAGCATCACTACTCCGGCCGCATCGCCACCGGAAATCCGGCGGTAATGGCGGCGGCGGTGGCTGAACGGTGCAAGAAAGCCAAGATCGCAATCTTGGGGCAGTTGTTGCCCCTTAACAACCCGATCCGAATAGCCGAAGAGTTGGGCATGCTGGATAACCTGACCAACGGGCGTCTGATCATCGGCTTCTTACGAGGCACACCCAACGAGGACCAAACCTACGGCGTGAACCCGGCGGAAGGCAGGGGCAGATTGTTGGAGGGCATGGCCCTGGTCATCAAAGCGCTGACCGAGCCCCAGCCCTTTTCTTGGGAAGGGCGATATCACCAATTCCGCACCGTGTCGGTTTGGCCGCGTCCCGTCCAGCAGCCCCTGCCACCAGTTATCGTGGCAACCCGAAGCGACGACACCGTCGAGTACGCCGCCGCTCACCGGCTGGGACTGGGTATCTCTTTCATTCCAGTGGACCAGATGGCGAAAGTCACCGGCAAGTACTACCAATGGTGCCAGGACGCCGGGTGGAAGCCCGAGCCAGACCAGGTGGTCTACCGGGGGAGTATCTATCTGGCGGAAACCGACCGGCAGGCTGACGAATGGTTGGAAAGCAGGCGAAGCGCGGCTCCGGCCCGGGGTGGTATCGCAATGGCAGGCAACGTGCCGGGAGCAGTCCAGGCGGCCCGCGCCGGCCAGGAATTTGATCTGCGAAGTGTCCTCGCCGGCAGCGCAGCCGGGGACGTGGCCGGACCCGCACGGTCGTTGAGTTTCATGGGTGGGCCGGACACCGTTGTCGAACAGATGAAAGCGTTTCACGACCAATGCGGCGCTGGGGTCGTGGACTTGTTCTTCCAGCAGCCCGGCGTCGACCACCGGGATGTGATGAGGCAGATTGAGTTGTTCGGCAGGGAAGTGCTGCCTCGTATAAAAGAGTTTTAGGATGCCCCTCACCCCGGCCCCTCTCCCGCCAGGAGAGGCGTGCCGCTGGAGGAGTTAATGGCGGCGTGAGGGCGCGCAGGTTACTGACTTAATCAAGGACGATGCATGTCAAAGCTGGATTTCATAGAAGGTAATGTTGAGGTAGACGGCTTCCGAATCCGCTACCGGCAGGCCGGACAGGGCGAGACCGTTGTGATGCTGGACAGTTCGGTGTGGGGCTGGTCGCCGCTGAACGACACACTGGCCCAATCGTATCGAGTGATTGTCTTTGAAGTGCCGGGGATGGGCTCATCATCGCCAAATGCCACCTCCGGGTCGATACAGGACCTGGCCAACACCATGGCTCAAGCCGCCGCGGCGGTAGCGCCCGGCAAATTCACCCTTATCGGCACGTCCTTCGCCGCCAACGTCGCCCTATGGCAGGCACTGTTGACGCCTGATTCCATAGAAGCTCTGGTGCTGATCTCGCCCACGGGAATCAAGCCCGTGTCTGGCTTAACCTCTGGAACTCCGGAGGAATTAAAGGCGCGGCTGTTCACCCACCCGGAAAACGTACCAGAGTTGCCTTTGGGAGATCCGGCGATTCTCGCCAGGGAGCAGGCTCTTGCGCTCCGATTGGGCGGGGCAACCCACGATACTGAGGTCGAAGGCAAGCTTGGGGACATCCGGTGCGCCACCCTCATCGTCTTCGGCTTGGCGGACAAGACCGTGGAGTCAGCGGCGGCGGCCATATACCGGGAGAGAATTCCCAACAGCAACGTTTCGATCGTGTACGACGCGGGACACGTGATCGTGGCGGACCGGCCCGAGGCTCTGATCGACGCGGTTTCCGACTACGTAGAGCGCCGTGAGACTTTTATCGTCGGCCGCCAGCGCCAAATCATCAACCCGTAAAACAGTAATACTGAGGTGATTGAATATGGTCCGCGTGCCTTATGTTTCCCGAGAAGAATTGGACGCCGAGGGGCGGCAGATCTATGACAAGATTCGCCAAGACCGGAACACGGAGGAAGTTGGCCTGCAGTTCAGGGCTTTGCTGAACAGCCCCCAGGCCGCCGGGCACCTGACCTCCTTGGGCGCCTCGCTCCGCTTCCAGAGCTCCATGCCGGAGAATTTGAAGGAGCTGGCGATCATCTTGGTGGCTCGAGAATGGAACAGCGATATCGAATGGACCGGCCACTCCATCCTGGCCGCCAAGGCCGGGGTCAGCGATGCCTGCATAGAGGCGATCCGTACTCACCGGACTGCCGATGGTTTGAGGGGGGAAGAGGCGGTGATTTCCCGGTTCGTTCACGAGATGATACAGGACAAGCAGGTGTCGGACGGGACTTATGCCGATGCGGAGCAATTGGTTGGACAGCGGGGGGTTGTTGACCTGACGCTGACGGTTTCTTATTACAGCGCGTTAGCCCTGGCCCAAATCGCTCTGCAATTGGAGATGGGTCCAGGAAGGGTGTCTACGCTGTAGGGACTGGCTTCTGGTGGAAGCCTGGGCTTGAAATCACTTGCGTAGGCTCTGATGTTCAAGAAGATAGTTATGAGTCACCCCCAATCCCCTCGTCCTTCCGCCGAAGGATCAGGGCAGGCTCTAACCTTCCCCCTCGACGGGGGAAGGGATTTTTCCTCTCCTCCTTTACTGGGGAGAGTTAGAGTGGGGGTTACGCCGCCTGCACTAATACCATGGAGTATCGGCGCTTAGGTCTCTGTGGGAAGGTCCTTAATTGGAGATAATCTCTCCCGCTTTAAGACGTTCCAGATATACATTGACCGTATTCGCGGCTATCGCCAGCCCTGCGCCCTGAATCCCGCCGCTCACTGTCTTGGCGTCCACGACACCGGCCACTTCTCCGTAGACATTGAGCACCGGGCCTCCGCTGTACTCCCAGCCCAGCGGGACATTGATCTGCAGCCAGCGGATGTTGCGGCCCGCGTCGATCTTCAGATCGGCAACCACCCCTGAAACCAACTTGATTTCATCGGGGGACGTGGTGTAACCCAAGGCGAATACTTCCGACCCGGTTTCGACCTGTCCGACATCAGCCAGCTCCAACCAGGAAAGGCCGCTGGCTTCAATTCTGATCAACGCTAGATTCCGAAGCAGGTCTCGGCCCACAACCTGACCGGTATGGGTGCTCCCGTCTCTGAGTGACACTGAAACTACTTCAGAATCGCGGGTTACATAATTGCTGGTGAGGATCAATCCGTCTGGGTCGATGATAAATCCGGAGGCAGTGGCCTCCCCAACCTCGATCCGCACGATCGCGGCGCTGGCATGGTCGATCATGTCCTGTTGCGTCAGCGGCGCTCGGGAGCCCGTCTCAGGAATGAACACCGACGCCTGATTCACCTCAACACCGGGTTTTCTGGGCGCCCAACGAGGAGCCAAGTCTAAGCTATCGTTGTCGGTCAATCGGCTGATCTGGTCCCCGACCCGGGACATTGTATATATCTCCCAATCCTTGTGCTTGCCCCCGGAAGCGAAAATTATGCGGCGGCCATCCGGCGACCATGACGGAGATGTATCCTCCACCCGGTTGGACGTGAGCTTTCGAACATCGGTGCCGTCCGAGTTCATTAGATATATCTCGCTGTCCCCATCCTGACCGGAAATGAATAATATCTCGGCGCCATCGGGAGACCAACGAGGGTGGCTATCCGGGCCGGGCCGGCTGGTTAGCCTGGTTATCTCCCCACTGGATATCCTCACCATGTAGATCTCAAGATTACCGTCTCTGTCCGACGCGAATAGTAGGCTCTCTCCGTCGGGCGACCAGGCGGGGTTTTGGTCCTCTGCTGGGTGGTCGGTAGCTCTTACCGGGTTACCGCCGTCAACGTCCATCACGTATATCTCCCCATTCCCGTCGACGTTGGAAGCATAGGCTACCCGGTTGCCCTTTGGTGACCAGTCTGGGTCCGAGTCCACTCCCGAATCGGTAAGCAACACGTCCCAGATCCCGTCGTCGTTGGTGGAGACGATGTAGCGGCTATCGAAAAAGTCGAAGTCGGAAACTATACGCCTTCCGTCCGGTGACCAAGAGAACACCACCGGGGCCGCTCCAGTGGTGATCCGGCGCTCGCCGCTTCCGTCCATGTTCATCACGTACACGTCAAGCTGGCCGTCGTTGCGGTCCGAGATGAACGCGACATGGTCCGGCTCTATGGTTAAAGCGGCCTCTCCAGACCGGATGAGGTTGTTCTGTCTGGCCATCGCTTTTACGGCGTTTACTTGGGCGGCGGGAGTGTCCCCTGAGGAAAACAAGCCGTCGGCGTCGATGGTCCCAATATCCTGGCTCAAGGTCCAAGTAATATCCAATCCGGAGATACGGTTGCCAAACCGGTCAACCCCCGCCGCTACGTACTGCTGGCTCATACCCATGCCGATGGCTACTACATCGGGAGCAACTACCACCCGGTCCAACGGACCTGGCACGACGGTTACCGCGACTGTGGCAGTCAGCCCGCCTGGGCGGACGACAGCTTGGACGGCGTTAGGATAGGTGCGCGCCAATTCCCCGGCAGTCAGGGTGTTGGCGGAAGAGATGGAGCCTGCTTTGGGATCTTCCACCGACCAGATGATATCCGAGGTAGGGGCTGCGTTTCCGTATTGGTCTAGGACGAGGGCTTCCAGCGTGACCGGCTCTCCGGCGGCAACCAATACGGCGGGAATAGTCACCTTGGCTGGAGAGTCAGGATTCACGGTGATGGACGCGGTAGCCTCTACGGAAAGAAGGGCGGCCGTCACCCCGTTTTCGTAGAAGCCGGCGACGTTGCCTGCGGTCACCAGGCCGCTGGTGCTGATGGTTCCGATACGCTGGTCGATGCGCCAAGTCAATCGGGCGTTGGGGAGGGGATTGCCGTAGATGTCCACCGCCGTGGCGGTGAACTCCTGGCTTTCACCGATGTTCAACCCGACCGTATCCGGCTTTAGCCGGACCTCAGTTAACACTCCGGGCTCAATGGTAACGTCGGCCGTGGCGGTCTCCGTGGCCGGTCCCTGAGTAACAACGGCTTTTATCGCCGCTTCATATTGTCCGGCTTTGGTGCTGGCCGTGAATACTCCGCCCGCATTGATCTGCCCCGCCGAATCTCCGGCGGAAAGTTCACTGGCTAGTCCTGAAATCACATTGCCGAACCGGTCAAAGGCCTTAACCGTGAACTGTTCCGATCCCGCCGCGATCACGTTCGGGTTGGATGGCTCTAAAACGATTCGATGCAACAGGCCGGGCTCGACCACTATCGTGGTGGTGGCCAGGGCGGTGGAGGTATCATCCCCCGTCTTGGCTATCGCCAGGGCTACTTCGTATGTTCCAGCCTTAACGTATTGATGGGCTACGGTTTCGCTGGTCAGGTTGGTTGCGGCAATCTCTCCGTCTCCGAAGTCCCATCGAAAGGTGTCGGCATTCGACGACAAATTAGTGAACTGGACGCTCAAAGGAGCCTGGCCGGCGGTGACACTAGCTGTTAGAGCCGCCTGTAGACCGGTGCCGGACTGGCTACCGGAAATCGGTGACTGAGATGTGCTTGACCCAACCTCCGGCGTGGAAACCACAGTGGCGGTGGGCAGCACTTTGGGCGTAGGAGTTGGGTCGGGCTTCTGCTGTAGGGGCGGGGTTGGAGTGGGACCGCCGGCGTCCGTTGACTTATCACCATCGACCTCGGAGGAAGGAGTGGTCGTTGCTTCCCCTTGAGGCGTATCGCCGGGGTTTTCATCGGACCGAAATGGAAGGCCACAGCCAGCCAAAATCAGCAGTAATAGGAACGACCAGCCCAGCAGCTCAAGCCTACCAGGGCACCTCGCCTTCAACATCGTCACAACCCCCGGTAGCATTCCGGGCTCCCGTATCTAGGCGCTCCTAAACGGTCCGGCCCGGCGCCACGAAAAGAAATCATGTTGGCAGAACTTCCACAACGGCAAGCTTGGATTATCCACCCGGGTCACCATTCAGCCTGGGCCAGCAAGCCAAAATCCGCTTGGTAGCATAGTCAACGGGAATAATTTGTATAAATATAAAATAATATTTAGTAATTGTTCAAGGATTTAAGGCCACTGGTTATGACCACTTAGCAGCATTGGAATGCTTGCCGGGCTCTAACTTCCCGGAAAATTACCGTTACCGGCGGTTGTAGCAGCCTAGTGTGTGAGCATACCTGCTACAATATCTGTAGACATGAGGATAGGGAGGGCCAATTGAGATTTCGGCCTAAACTTGCCCGCCGGTTAATTGCCGCATTGATAGCGGCGTTGATCGCCGGTTTAGTGTCGGGCCCGGCCGCCATCCAGGCAGCGTTGGAGCCTGGCGGCCATGTTGGCGCTGCGCGCGTTTCCCGGCCACCCGCCGCGCTTACCCCCAAAATAACAGCAGCCCCCTCCTCCGCAGTCCCTAATCAGGCGGTCGTCCTCATCGGCAGCGGCTTTAGCAACATTACAGTTGCTGGAGGTACGCTGTCCGACGGAAGGCACCAAATCACGGGGGCTGGGAGCAGCACGGTAACAATGGGAGGGACCGTGCTGCAGTCACCGTACATAACCTATCCAATCGACCTGGACAGCGGCGGAAATTGGGTCGCTGAGATAATCATTGAAGGCAACTCCGCCACGTTCGGGACGTCTTAGCCTGCAATTTGTGGCCAAGGACACCGGTGGCGCATCGGCCACCGCCAGCGTGTCCTTGACGACACGGAAAATTACTCTGGACGATACCGAGAGCCGCATCGGCAGTACGGTGAAGGTCAACGGGGTTGGGTTCCCAGCGACCAACGTTCTCTCACCGAATAGTTTCCGGGTGAATCTCACATACGGCTCGAATAATCTGAAATCAGTGACGCCGGACACGGATGGCGAGTTCGAAGTCACCTTCCTCGTTCCAACGGCAGCCCTAATTCCCTCCACAAACACCGTCACCGCTAAGATCGTGGGTACCACGTCAACCGTAACCGTCGACCATTCTGTTCCTGCTGCCAGCACTTCCGTCGCCCCTGCAGCAGGGCCCAGCGGCACTACCGTCACAGTCACCGGGACCAACTTCCGGGCCTTTCGCACTATTACCGACGTGACCATCGGAGTTCTGACGATTTTGGGATCATCCGAGACCACCGACGCCGATGGAGGTTTTACCATTATCGGAGTCTTGCCCGTACTACCGCCCGGTGTAAAGGTAGTGTCCTCCACCGTCGGCGGCGTCAAGTCATTCTCAAGCTTTAACGTTCTCGAACCTGATGTGCCGCCCACGCCAACACCAGCGCAAACACCC
>CERD01022828.1_pt1 | contig 11635 bp, 9 predicted proteins | sample 530931 | NCBI WGS metagenome assembly CERD01 (sample SAMEA2621101, study PRJEB7988) | marine metagenome | isolation source: saline water (ENVO:00002010), including
CAAAGGTGCGATTTATCGTCAGGACTTAATTAATCGTTTTCAGGTAGGTTTGTCGGCAGGTTCACGCGATTTCGGCATCTACAAGGAGCTTGCACCGGATAACCTGTCTTACGATTCGCGAGAGAAACGTTACTTCCAGACGCCTCAGTTCAAACCTGTTTTCGAACACGATGCAAGGCGTACGTTAACTAAACTCGCCAACGATATCTCCGACGGGTTTGATGCAATAGGTGATATCCATTTCCCAGTAGAAGCGCCATCCAGTCTGAACGTACCCGACATTTTTATCGTTGCGCGCCTTGTTCAGGCCATTCTCAATAACAAAGCGGTTAGTGTTATTTACACGTCACTTTCTAGCGGTTCAGGAGCCAGAGAACTTGTACCGAACTCCATCGTGGACAATGGCCTACGCTGGCACGTTCGTGCGTTTGATCGTAAGAGTAAAAGCTTCCGAGACTTTGTGTTAACGCGCATTAGCAAGGTAACAATTAAAGACACGCCTAACGAAGATGAAAGCGCCCAAGCAGATACCGAATGGCAGCGCCTTATACCACTTCAGCTTGTGCCGCATCCAAAGAATGTTGAACATCCTACCGCAATAGAAATGGATTACGGCATGGAAAACAAGCAACTTCTTATCGAGGTACGAGCGGCAATGGCTGGTTACCTGTTAAGGCGGTGGAATGTGGACTGTACTGAGCGAGGCTCACTAAAAGGTGCGGAATACCAACTTTGGCTACAAAACCGGTTTACGTTAAACAATGTGCAAAACTTAGCGATTGCACCGGGGTATGAAGCTAAAGATAACGGAAGCGGAGGCGGTAATTGATCCTCCATTGCACCAAGAAGCTTTACGCTAAACTGCCTGAGAAGGTTAAAGCTACAGAACAACCTGCGACTGTTATAGGTATTCAGGCGCAGTGGCTAAACTGGCATGCAAACCTTATCACTATTCAGCGAAGACAATGTGTAATCGCGGTGCATGATGCGACACGTTTTACGTTGTTTATTCCGTGCCTAACCAAGAAAGACTTCGGAAACCTTGATTGGCATTTTAACGATGTGTTTATTAACACCTTGCTGAAAAGCGATTTGCCGCTTGAACTGGTTGATGTCGCTGCGACGAACTACCAACCACTTACGTTCGATACAACCTGTAATCGTTCGGTACAAGGTACGATGAATCAGATGGCTCAGGAAATTGATTATGGGTTGTATTACAAGAATACGTCGGTAGCGGAAATCAGCCCGTACAGATACAGCGCGGATTTAAGCCACAGGCTCTGTGGCGTAAAAGGTAAGAAAGATTACATTTGGCCGGATATAGAAATGGCCTAGCTTCTAAAAACATTTACACAACAGTCTCCAAAAAAAGAATTTAAGCTCCATTAGGAAAGATGTAGCAAGGAATAAGAAACAATGGTTGAACAACATAAGAAAGCATTAGAAAAACAACTCTGGAATATTGCCAACGCGCTTCGGGGCAATATGAGCGCCGATGAGTTTCGCGACTACATACTTGGTTTTATTTTCTATAAGTACCTCTCTGAACGAATGGATATCTATGCCGACGAACTTCTCAAAGAGGACGGCATTAAATTTGATGAAATTGACGAGAATTCACAACAGGGTAAAGAGTATCTGGATGCCATTCACGAAGAAGCGATCGATCACTTAGGCTATTTCCTAAAGCCCAGTGAGCTTTTCCACGTGCTGGCTGAAAAAGGTAAAAACGGTGAGTTCATTATAGAGCAGCTTACTGACGTGCTGAATCATATTGAGCAAAGCACTATGGGTACGGCGGCTGAGGATGATTTCAACGGCCTATTTGACGATCTCGACCTAACCTCAAACAAGCTCGGTAAAACAGAAAAGGCCAAAAATGAGCTGATCTCAAAGATATTGGTCCATCTCGATGATATCGACTTTCTGCATCATGAAACGGAAATTGATGTACTGGGTGATGCATATGAATATTTGATTGGGCAGTTCGCATCTGGCGCTGGCAAAAAGGCTGGTGAGTTCTATACACCGCCTATGGTGTCGAAACTTTTGGCGAAACTGGTAACTCAAGGGAAAGACAAACTTCGCAGCGTGTACGACCCAACTTGTGGCTCAGGCTCATTGCTATTGCGAGTCGCAAAAGAAGTGAAAGATGTTGGGCATTTTTACGGACAGGAACAAAACCCTAGCACCTATAACCTGGCTAGAATGAATATGATTTTGCACGGTGTGCACTATCGTCGATTTGATATTCAGCAGGACGACACACTCGAACAACCTCATCATCTGGAACACAAGTTCGAAGCCGTAGTCGCTAACCCACCATTTTCAGCAAAATGGAGTGCTTCACAAGGTTTCTTAACCGATGAACGTTTTCAGGACTACGGTAAGCTCGCTCCCGCTTCAAAGGCCGACTTCGCTTTTGTGCAGCATATGATTCATCAGTTGGATGATAACGGCACGATGGCAGTGGTGTTGCCGCACGGTGTGCTATTCCGTGGTGCAGCAGAAGGTCATATTCGTAAACACCTAATCAAAGAAAAAAACTATCTCGATGCGGTGATAGGCTTACCGGCAAACATTTTTTACGGAACATCCATTCCAACTTGTATTCTGGTACTCAAAAAGAATCGAGAGCATAAAGGCGATATCTTGTTTATCGATGCAAGTCAGAGCTTTGGTAAAGCTACTAACCAGAATTACCTGCGTGAAGAAGATTTAGAAGAGATTTTACGGACCGTTGAAAAAAGAGAGTTCAAAGATAAATTTGCTTACGTTGCTTTGCTAGATGAAGTTTCTTCAGAGAATGATTTCAATCTGAATATCCCTCGTTATGTAGATATGTTTGAGGATGAACAATCAATTAACTTGGAAGAGATACAAGATAGTATTAATAAAAATGAAGAAAAAACTAAAGAAATTGATCGAGTTCTTTTAGCTTTTCACAAAGAACTTGGACTTTAAAGGTGTTGAGTATGCAAATAAAGCAAAAGATGCCGCGCTTGAGATTTTCAGAGTTTAATTCTTCGTGGGAAAGGTTATCTATATCTGAATTCCTCATCGATTATGTAGGAGGCGCGCCATTAAAACCTGAGGATTTTGTTGCGCAGGGAGAATACGAGGTTATTCCCAAGAAAGCGATAGTTCCATTTGGGAAAATGAAACTAGATGACAATGGAACATTCTGCTCGGAGTCATTTTTTACGTCTTATTACAAAAACACAATCGATAAAAGCTACTTGGTAACGACACTAAGAGACTTGGTGCCTTCTGGGCCAAATATTGGTTATATTGTCGAATTTGAAAGCAGCAAAAGATTCATGCTTGCACAAGGTGTATATGGTTTTAAGTTAGACGAGACCAAGATTAATAGAGGGTTCCTGATTCAATTTTCAAATACTTGGCCATACAGAAAGGTAATGAGGAGGATAATGGTTGGTAGCACGCAAGTGCATATTCGAAATGAGGACTTTTTTGCAACAGAAGTTCCAGTTCCTCCTGTTGAAGAGCAAAAAAAAGTAGCCGAATTCCTATCTACAGTAGACAAAAAAATCAGTTTACTAAAAGAAAAGCATGCCTTGCTTGAGCAATACAAAAAAGGCGTGATGCAAAAGCTGTTCAAGCAAGAAATTCGTTTTAAAGATGATAGTGGTAGTGATTTTCCTAATTGGCAGGAAAAAACTATGGGACAGGTTCTAACTCCAGAAATTCGGGAGATAAATAAACCATCGGAAAAATACCTAGCATTAGGTGTTAGAAGTCACATGAAAGGCACTTTCCAAAAGCCTGACTCAGACCCTGATGCTATCGCGATGGAGAAGCTCTATATTGTCAGACCAAATGATTTGATAGTGAATATTACTTTTGCGTGGGAAGGGGCAATTGCTATAGCTAAACCCGAAGATAACGGAGGTTTAGTTTCTCATCGTTTTCCTACGTACACATTTAAATCAGATCAAGCAACACACCGTTTCTTTAGACACATCATACAGTTAAAACGGTTCAAGCATATGTTGGACTTGATTTCACCGGGAGGTGCAGGTCGAAATAGAGTGCTGAGTAAAAGTGAATTTCTCAAATTAAAGTGGATATTACCGTCAGTACGAGAACAAGAAAAAATTGCTGGTTTTTTAGACGTAATCGATGTGAAGCTCAGTTTGCTGAATGAACAAATAGAGCTAACTCAAACCTTTAAAAAAGGGTTGTTACAACAGATGTTCGTCTAGGATGACGGTGTACAAGGAGTAAATGTGGCCTATCAGTCGGAACAAGAATTAGAAAACAAGCTCGTCGCACAACTTGCGAAGCAAGGCTTTGAGCGCGTACAAATCACCGATACAAAATCGTTGCGGGCAAACTTGAAAGCGCAACTATCCAAGCTCAACGGTTTTGAGATTAGCGATACAGAGCTAAAGCAAATTCGCAACGCCTTAGCGAAAGGTAATGTGTTCGATAAGGCCAAGATTCTTCGTGACCGACTGCAAATTAACAAAGATGATGGCACCACTGGCTACATTCGCTTTCTGGATGAAGACGTTAAGCAAAATCACTTTCAGGTTACTCAGCAAGTTACCGTAGAAGGGCGATACAAAAACCGTTATGACGTTACTATTCTGGTGAACGGCTTACCTTTGGTGCAAATAGAACTGAAGCGCCGTGGGCTTGAATTAAAAGAAGCTTTCAATCAAATAAACCGGTACCAGCGTCACTCTTATTGGGCAGAAGATGGCCTGTTTCAGTACGTGCAGGTATTCGTTATATCAAACGGAGCAAACACCAAGTATTACGCTAACAACCGCAAACAAAGCTTCAAGCAAACATTCTTTTGGGCAGATGAGTTAAATACTAAACGTTACAGTGACCTGGCTGAATTCGCGCAGGTGTTTTTAACGCCCAATCATCTCACCGACATGATCACGAAATACGTGGTGCTAAATGAAACTGACCGCATTCTCATGGTGATGCGTCCGTATCAGATATATGCAACGGAAGCGATTATAGAACGCGTTGCGGAACGCCAGGATTTAGTCGCAAGTGCGCAATCCACCGATAAGATGAATGGGTACATCTGGCATACGACGGGCTCAGGTAAAACCTTAACCTCATTCAAAACGGCTCAATTGCTTACAGGCGACAGGCAAGTTCATAAAGTGGTGTTTGTTGTTGATCGCAAGGATCTCGACTACCAAACAAGCAAAGAGTTTAACGGCTTTTCGAAAGGTTGTGTGGATAGCACTGACAACACAAAGTTACTTGTAGATCAGTTCACCGATGCGCCGGTTGCGGCTAACAAAATCAATGAGCAACGCAATACAAAGCTAATTGTTACTACCATTCAAAAGCTTAATAACGTCATTAGCCACAAGCGTTACTCTAAGCGAATGGAGCCGGTGAAAGATAAAAATATTGTGTTTATCTTTGACGAGTGTCACCGAAGCCAGTTTGGCGATACCCACCAAAAAATCAGCCAGTTCTTCACTAATCATCAAATGTTCGGTTTCACAGGTACGCCGATTTTTGCGGAAAACGCCGTCTCAAAATCATCGCGCAAATACACAACAACGGACTTGTTTCATAAACCACTGCACAAATACACCATTGTCGATGCTATTAAAGATGAGAATGTACTTAAGTTTAACGTTGAGTATGTCGGCAGGTACAAGAAGAAAGACAGTGCAAACGAGATAGACATTGAAGTTGAAGGTATCGACACCAAAGAGCTGATGGAATCAGAGATTCGGTTAGAAAAAATTGTCGATTACATCATTGCTCAACATAACCGTAAGACTCATAGCCGAGAATTTACGGCGATGTTTTGCGTATCAAGCGTTCCTGCATTGATAAAGTACTACGAACTGTTTGCAAAAAAGAAAGCGGAAGGAAAACATAACTTACGAGTGGCGACTATCTTTTCTTATGCAGCCAACGAAGAAGATCCCGATTCCGATGGACTAGACGATAACGACTTAGCTAAAGTGGCGGAACCTCAAGCTGTGTATAGTCACAGCCGAGACAAGTTAGAGCAGTTTATCGGTGATTACAACGAAATGTTCAGTTGCAGTTACACCACTAAAGACAGCGAGTCTTTCTATAACTACTACAACGACATTTCAAAGAAGGTTCGCCAGCGTAAGGTAGATCTTCTGCTGGTAGTAAACATGTTCCTTACAGGCTTTGACAGCAAAACCTTGAATACGCTTTTTGTCGATAAGAATCTCAAATATCATGGTTTAATACAGGCATATTCTCGCACCAATCGAATTCTTAACGAGCAGAAGTCACAAGGTAACATTGTGTGTTTCCGCAACCTCAAAAAGCGCACAGATGAAGCTCTGGCTCTGTTTTCAAACAAAGACGCTAAAGACACTGTCATCATGCCGCCGTATGACGAGTTTGTGAAGCTCTTCAACAAAGCCTTTGGCAACCTTTTAGCAATCGCCCCTGATCCTGAAAGCGTCGATAGTCTGGAAGATGAAAATCAGGAACTGGAATACATTAAGGCATTTCGCGAGTTAATGCGCTTGAGAAATATTCTGGAAAGCTTTGCAGATTTTAGCTTTGACGATGTGCGAATAGGTGAACAAGAGTTCGAAGACTATAAGAGTAAGTACCTCGACTTACACGACAAAGTGAAGACGAATAATGCCAAAGAGAAGGTGTCTGTTCTGGAAGAGGTCGACTTCGAACTCGAACTCTTGGCGATGGATGAGATAAACGTTGCCTACATACTGAAACTCCTGAGTAAGTTAAAAGAAACCGAGTCGGAAGAAGAATACCAGTATCAGTACAAGGCTCTTATGCAAGCGGTGAATGGTGATCCTAACCTGAGAAGCAAACAGGAGCTCATCGATAAATTCATTAAAGAGAACCTACCCAATGTAAAGTCTGCTGAAGAAGTAGACGACGCATTTGCAGCGTATTGGGAAGTTGAGAAAGAAAAGGCGACAAAGCAAATTGCAGAAGAAGAGCAACTCGTTCCAGAACGCATGAAAGATGTTGTCGAACGAATGATTTACAACAACCAAGAACCGTTGCGTGAAGAAGTTGCAGGGCTAATGGAGAAGCCTCCCAGCATACTTCAGCGCAAGAAAGTCATACCGCGCCTTACCGAGAAGCTGAAAGACTTTGTGAATACGTTCTATGGTGGTGTGTAAAATGGCACAAGGAAGACTCAATATGAATGAAACGCAGGATTTATTTGACCCACAATATGAAGAGAATTTTCTGCTTCGAGATCTAGGTACCGTTGTTCGCCAAGCACGGCTATCCACTAGTTGATCGCGATGAAGTGTATGAAGAAATCTTCGAGCATGCGGAGAATTTTTAAGAAGAATAGGAATAAAACATAATGGTCCCAAAATGCTCGAGAAATATAATTATGAATTGCCGTTAGAACAGGAACACTATGCCTTTATTACTGCCAACAGAGCTTCAATTTGCAACAGAATATGCTTTTTCCATACCTGATGATGCTTTCAGAGAATTTCAGGCGCTGATCCGTAAAATAAATCACAGTGAACGTTGTACAGAAAAACATATACTTGAAACTTTCAAGAAGTATATGGCAAAGCCTGCTTCTATAGAATTCGGAACAAGCTCTAATATTGACTGGGCGAGAGGAGACTTGGAGTGGTACATGGAAAAAGCCAGTCAGGACGGTCCCGGATTCATTGCTGCACTCCATAATGCATGTGAGCAGCTTTCTCTTTTAGAGATTAATGTTCCTTCAGAGTTATATATAAACCAAATACTGTCGAAACATGGGCTTCCTTGCCATATTAATAACAGCAAACTGATATTAGCAGGTAACGTAAGAATACCCGATTCTAATGCGTCTGTATCACAGACAGTTGTGCGTGCATTACAAGATGCAAAGACATTGTCACCAGCAAGCGCGATTGATCGTGTACATACGGCACTTCATGCATATCTGGTTGAATTGTGTCACCAAGCTTCTATCCCGTTGGAGTCAGGAGCTACGGCTCAAAAAGCTTTCAAAGAACTAAAAAACAATCACGCAGCTCTTAAACCGATGGGAAACAGGCCAGCAGAGGTAGCAAACGTTCTAAACAGCATGGCCGCAACAATAAATGCTTTGGGTACAATTCGAAACCACGCCAGCCTTGCCCATAACAATGAACTGCTTCTAGAACCAGAAGCTCAAGCGATGATCAATGCAGCAATGACTGTTTTTCGTTACATCGAAGAATGTATTGCGCGCCAGAAGAAGACCTAATACCAGAATTAGTGTAAAAACGGTGTTTCCGTTATAGCGATTCACTCACTTATGAAACGTTGGCTTAAGTAAAGCAGTTACGATTCACAAAGTACTAATGCTGATTAGTTTTCTTCTGCGGATATTTCTACGGTAACTTTATTCACCTTTCGGTGGCTCATCTGTCCTATGCGAGCCTTCGCCTTTTCGAATAAGGCAAGGTTATAGCCTGAGCTGACCGAGCTAGAATAGAGAACTCCGTCATAACGACTTTTCTTGATAAACTCACACAAATATTGGCTGGGTGTATAGTCAAATGCAGCAGCCATTTGCCTTACCGGACGAGTCAACTCATGTCCTAGTCGTTCCAAGAAAACAAGGTCAGAACGCATTTTCCCAATATCCTTTTCGTCCTCTAATATGAAAGGGGAGACAGAGCGCCTTGGAGCTCTGAGATCTACCAGAGTTAGGTTATTTGGAATACTAAAGGTTGCAACACAGACTTGGTCACCAGTATGAGGCCTAATTTCAGATATTGCGGTTTCGACTTCTGAGCCCAAATATAAGTATGGAATTCCGGCTGGATTAGCTCGACCATGCGATGCTAAATGAGATGGAGGTGCTGACATTTCCTCTTGTAGGAAGAGTTCGTCACGAACTTTTGTGCGAGCACGATACCACTCAGTTTGAAGATCAATTGAGCCAACAGAAATGTGTGAAAGCAATTCTTCAAGACGCTCTAAATCTACCTCGGTCTCTGGGAAAAACCTATTTTTATGCATTAACTCCTTTCTAAGCTCTTCCCATTTACCTAATCTATTCGATAAGTACTGCTCAGAAGCCATGAAATTTTGGCGAACTAGTTGTCCGTCATCTAAAACGTCGCCAAGTAACATTTGTCCCTGTGCGATTGTCATTTGCGGATGAGAAAATAGACACCAATCCTTTTTTAGTAGCTCTATTATTGACGTTCCATTTTCATTCTGCTCATAGGTATTTAGAAGTGATGCGAATTTATCTTCTAGCATCGATGGATTGACAAGATGTACGTCAGTCGAAGCACAGTAATCGCAAACACCAACTTCATGAGATAAAAATTTTATATGGGACTCTAGTCCACTATCGCCAAAACAGCTTGAGCAACAATTCATGATAGCTATTTACCGTTGAAGAAATCAGCTAACACTTCAATATGATGCTGCATAGACAGCTTTTTAACATAACCTAGGCCCGGAAAATGCTTTCGTTCATGGAGATCGCGAAACTCCGCAAGTGCCTTTGTGGCCAAGATCTTTGTTGTTGGCTCATCCGCTTTAATAATAAGTTTGTTTAATGCTTCGAGAAACTTACCTGCTGGATCCTGAGGGGTGTCTTGTCTATCTGAGATAAAGTGATAAATGAACATAGCTTCATCTTGCTCTTCATCAATGAAAGTAAGATGTATTGCGACGGCGTATGCTGGGCCGCCACTCTCCGAATACTCATCTCCAACTATTAAAAAGTCACCAAAACCTTGCATGTTTTCCATCTGAAAGGTTGCGTGGAGATCTGAAAAGAACTCCTCTCTTGGGTGTTCTCTATTTTTACGCTTCTTAAATCCATCTCTAATTAATATTTTGGACTTAGCGGCCATAAAGTGCTTTTGATACAGCTTCCCAGCATCTTCTTCAAAAAAGCAATGTGTTATATCTTTTACTTTATCTCCAAGAGCGTTACTTAATTCCCTTGCATACGCGAAACCTGCATGGATAAGAGTTAAGCTATGTTGTTCATGCGCTTTACAACTCGAAATCGCTGCTTCAAGCGAAATCTCATTAGTAAGTAATATTCCGGCGGAAATGCCGTCTTCACCATCAAAATGGTCAGCTAGAAGGTTCGTCAGAGAGTCGCCATTTTTCGAATAGTCACCGTGAAACGGATTAACGATTACAATAGCGCGGCCTTTTGAATTAACAACGGAGTCCAATGCACGTTTGAGACCATTTAAAGTTTCTTTAACCGGTTCAATTATTGGAACGAAGCCTGCCTGAGCCATTAAGGAAGCGTTATTCCGAATTGTAATAAGCTCGTTTTGCTTACCTCGAAAGTAGGGGAAGTACATTGATATTCTTACGTCCATTGTAATGCTTCATCGACAGGTGTATTTACTGCTTTAATTAACCTATATCGATCTGATTTTCGAATTGAAGTTGTGAGGACTGCCGATTTTAATGATATAGGCATGTCATCAATCACTTCTTGTAAAGGTAACAGATTACGGGTTTTTTTGAGAACCTCTACCATTCCCCTGTGCGCTTCGACTGGTGTTAACTTGCTGAATGCGCTTTTGTACACAGAATATCGCTCAGTATTTGGAACTTCAGGACATTCGAAACCGGCACGGTTAAGTATGTTCTTTGCTTCATTAATTCTAATTGAATTGAAAATCTCTGTCGGGTCTGTTCTTTCTGGAGCGTCTATAGCATTCCTGATTTCAGAGATATTTTGCGCACTGGATAAGACTTTAATTCCAACATCTTTTGGTACGGAATCAATAACCGATTCAATGTGATTCTCTCCCGCAATAACATACACTTTGGCAAAAACTTTCCTATATGCAGATATTTGCTTTTCAAGCCGACTTAAAGAATCTCTCTCCGACTTTATTTCGTAGACAGTTCCTGTTCCATTGAGTATTACCACATCTGCTTTGCAATTATTAACTCTGAACTCTGAGAGCATCGCGGCAGTTCTTAAGGAGTGTCTGCCTAGAAGGACGTTTTGAGCTAAAGCAGACTTGTAAACATACTCATGCCTATTATTCTTTAACTTTAATATTGAAAACGCCTTATCAAAAATGTCTCCAACCACGAGTCTTGAGTTTATAGGCACACAAAGCCCCGCTTCATTAAAAAGACGAGCAAATAAGGGAGATTGGCCCTTTCGCGCAAGCTCTTTGACTACGCTAGAAGTGAAAAGCCTTGAAATGGCGGATATGTTGTAATTTTGATTTACTTTCACGTCCGAAAAATACTTATGTTTGTTGTTATGCTTGCTCAATGTCTCCAGTCTATTACATAGGACACTAAAAGCAATAAATACGAACCAGAACAAGAAGTAGTTAACTGGCACTCAATATCTTCAGAGTTCCTAGCTTCCGCCGTATACGTCTTGAGAACATGGCATCGATTAACAGGTCAAAATAGTACATAACTGAGAAATTGCGTAAGAAAATTTCAGATTTCATTTATGCTCGTTCGGGGCAGTTAAAAACACAGACTGAAGATAGCTACTACTAAAATGCCAGCCAAGATAACAGCCGGAAATAGCTCCATGTTAATGCAGCCTAAAGGCAGCAAAATTCCGATAGGCATTAACTGGAATTAGTTACTTTTAATATGAATTAAAAGCAACTGTGCTCTTAAAAACTCATTGTTA
>CERD01126233.1_pt1 | contig 11566 bp, 7 predicted proteins | sample 530931 | NCBI WGS metagenome assembly CERD01 (sample SAMEA2621101, study PRJEB7988) | marine metagenome | isolation source: saline water (ENVO:00002010), including
GCCCCTCTGCGCAGCGATTCCATTCGGCCTCCTGAAAGGGGCGTTTAGCGTCGTCTGAGAGTTTTGCGTCTACAAAAGTGCCACAGGCGTAGTCCTGATGACTCTCACCGGCGCAAGCGATCCGAGCTCATGGGTAATCCTGAGTGCCGGGGCAGACCGTGCGGCGAAGCGGTTGACGAATGAAGGCTTGTAGTTGGTACTCGAAGCCTGCCAATCGCCCTTGGCCGTAAGCGGTACTGATTACACGTCCAACTTAGTTGCGCTGCGCCGTAGCATGGGCGAGGCCCATCGCCCATGCTTGATGGGATGCCCCGTCCTACTAGGGCTGGGCACCTTGCTTCTCTGCTGACGAACCAACTCACAGACGCCGCTAAACGCCCCTTTCAGGAGGCTGAGCGCAGGTGGCGCGGAGGGGGTTGAGCGGCAAGGATGCCGCGAGAGCCGCGATGGGCCATGGATGGCCCTTCGCGGCGTGCCCCCGGAGCGTCACCGGAGTGAAGGAACCCCGGCGAAGCCGGGGCCGGATGCAGGGGCAAGCGTTTTTGCTTACTTTTTTGGCAATTGAAAAAAGTGAGTCGCCCAGCAGGTCGAAACCAATGCCTCGGCCAACTCCGTAATAGGCCGCATGCACAAGCTAAAAATCTTCGCGAGCAAGGACTCGACGTCTCCCTCGCTCTTACGAAAAGCAACGAGGCATCAGGCTTCACGGCTTTGGCCGCCGCTAATGCCAATTGACCGATTCCCCCCTCCCACGGTCCAGATAAACCAAGGCCCCGCCAATCCCGGGCCACCCGACCACAGGAGACCCTCATGAAAATCCTCATCGTCCTCACATCCCACGACAAGCTCGGCGACACCGGCAAGCCGACCGGCTTCTGGCTCGAAGAATTCGCCGCCCCTTACTACGTGTTCAAGGATGCCGGCGCCGAGATCGTATTGGCCTCACCCAAGGGTGGCCAGCCGCCGCTGGATCCGAAAAGTGATGCGCTGGATGCTCAGACCGAGATGACCAAGCGTTTCAAGAACGATGCCGAATCCCAGGCGCTGCTGGCCAACACCCACAAGCTGGACGAGGTATCGGCAGCGGACTTCGATACGGTGTTCTACCCCGGTGGCCATGGCCCGCTGTGGGATCTGACCGGCAACGCGACCTCCATCGCCCTGATCGAATCCTTCATCCAGGCGCGCAAGCCAGTGGCGGCCGTCTGCCATGCGCCAGCGGCGCTGGTGCAGGTGCGCGGCGTGGACGGCGAGTATCTGGTCAAAGGCAAGCGCGTCACCGGCTTTACCAACACCGAGGAGGAGGGGGTGCAGCTCACCGACGTGGTGCCCTTCCTGCTGGAAGACAAACTCAAGGAGATCGGCGGCGACTACAGCAAGGGGCCGGACTGGTCGTCCTATGTGCTGGTCGATGGCCTGCTCGTTACAGGCCAGAACCCGGCTTCCTCGGAAGAGGCTGCCCGTGAGTTGCTCAAACTGTTGAAGACCGGCTGAGCCTCGCTCAGCTCTACAGTCAGTTCGGCCATGCCAGGGAATCGGCGTGGCTGCAGGTCTCGAACAGCGGTTTGCTGAACAGATAGCCCTGCATCAGGCTGATGCCCAGGTCGCGCAAGGCTTTGCATTCGTCCGATGTTTCCACGCCCTCGGCGATCACCAGAATGCCCAGTTCGCTGCACATGCCCACCGTGCCGCGGACGATAGCCTGGCGCGAATGGCTCTGGTCGATGCCTCGGATCAGGTCCATGTCCAGCTTGATCAGATCGGGCTGGAAGTCGGCAAGCAGGTTGAGCCCGGCAAAGCCGGCACCGAAGTCGTCGATGGCGGTGAGAAAGCCTATGCGCTGGTATTCACGGAAGACTTCGGTCAGCCACTTGGCATCGCTGATGCGCTCGCCTTCGACCGTCTCGAAAATGATCTGCTCGATGGGGAAGTTGTGCGCACGCGCAGCTTCCAGCGTCGAGCGGATGCACAGCTCCGGGCGATAGATGGCGTTGGGCATGAAGTTGATCGACAGCTTGCTCTGCATCTGGAGCTGGGCCGCGGTCTTGATAGCCTTGACCCGGCAAGCCTGGTCGAAGCGGAAGCGGTTGTCTTCGGTCACCTGCGCCAGCACGCTGGGCGCCGGTTCGCCGTTCACGCCTCGAACAAGGGCTTCGTGAGCGAAGATCTCGCGCTTGGCAATGTCCACGATCGGTTGGTAGGCGTAGCTGAAGCGAAAGCCGAGACGCTCGCCACTCGCGCAGCTGGGGCAGGCCCCATGCTCGCTGGCTGAATGGCAGGCGTATTGGTGCGGAGCAGGGTTACCGGCGGTGTTGCTATGAATCATGGGCGAGCTCGTTCGAAACCTATTGCTGAAGATAGCGGCTACCCTGGCTTTCGCTAGAGCCCGTTCGTCACCGGACCGGTCAGTCACACCGGAATAGATAGCAGGCCTATATGGTAGGCCAGAATCGACCCAGCATGATGGCCAAATGCTACGACATAAAAGCGGCGTCTGAGTTCCAGACCTTCAGAGAGGTGCTTTACGGGCGGGTGGATGGGGCGAGACGGGCGCGCTCGGTTGGCGGTTCGCTTGACGCGCGGGGAGGGCGTTGATGTTGAGCCGAGCCGGAAAACGCGGAGGCCGGTCATGTCGGCCGGCCTCCGGGCTTCGAGCGTGCGGCGTGTGATCAGCCGGTGACGCGGGCGATGGCCGCCGCCAATTGGTCAAGCCGCGCAGCGTCCAGCCCGGCGATATTCGCCCGCCCGCTTTCGACCAGATACACCGCATCCTCTCGCCGTAGGCGCAGCACCTGCTCAGCGGTGAGGCCGGTGTAGGAGAACATCCCGCGTTGTTGCGCGATATGCGCAAAGCGCTCAGCCAACCCATAGGGTGCAAGCGCTTCCACCAGCCCCTGGCGCAAACCGGCAATGCGCTCGCGCTTGGCGGCGACTTCCTGCTGCCAGAGCTGACGCAATTCGGGGTTGGAGAGAATCGTCGCCACTACAGCAGCACCGTGAGAAGGCGGTGTCGACCAGAGGTTGCGCGCCACCGAGGCGAACTGGCTGCGCACATCGATCAGCGACTCGCCGTCAGCGGCGACCACGATCAACGCACCGGTGCGTTCGCGGTACAGGCCGAAATTCTTCGAGCAGGAACTGGTGATCAGCACCTCGGGCAAGGCACCAACGAACAGGCGGACGGCCCAGGCATCTTCATCCAGGCCGTCGCCAAAGCCCTGATAGGCGAAATCGAACAGCGGCAACAGCTCGCGGCGGCGCACGATCTCGAGTACCTGGCGCCAGTCGTCCCGGCTCAGATCGTAGCCGGTGGGGTTGTGACAGCAGGCGTGCAGCAGCACCACGTCACCGCTGGGGATCTGCTCCAGCGCGGCGAGCATGGCCGGCACGTCCAGCCTGTTCTGCGCGTCGACGTAGGGATAATGCTCGACCTTCAAGCGGGCCGCGGCGAACAGGGTTTCGTGGATCGGCCAGGTCGGGTCGCTGAGCCAGAGGCTGCGGCCCGGCAGGCACTTGGCGATGAAATCGCCCACCAGCCGCAGCGCGCCGGTACCGCCGGGTGTCTGGGTGCAGCCTGCGCGGTGTTCGACCAGCGCCGGTGAGCCTTCGCCCAGCACCAGCTGCAACAGCTGCTCGCCGAACAGCGGATCACCGTGGCCGCCGATGTAGCTTTTGGTCTGTTCGCTGTCGATCAGCCGCTGCTCGGCCAGCTTTACGGCCTTGGGGATCGGCGTCAGGCCGAGGGCATCCTTGTAGACGCCAACACCGAGGTCGAGCTTGGCCGGATTGGGATCGGCGCGATAGGCATCGAGCAGACCGAGGATCGGGTCGCCAGGCACCCGCGCCACGTCAGCGAACTGCTTCACTTGCGACCCTCGGCGTTTTTCGCGACCTCGTCGGTGCGCGCGGCCATGATGAAGTCGTTGCGATGCAGACCTTTGATCGAGTGGCTCCACCAGGTCACGGTGACCTTGCCCCATTCGGTGAGCAGGCCGGGGTGGTGGCCCTCGGCTTCGGCAATCTCGCCGACGGCGTTGGTAAAAGCCAGAGCGTGCTTGAAGTTCTTGAACAAGAAGACCTTCTCCAGCTCCATGTGGCCGTCGCGGGTTTCGATGTTCCAGTCCGGGATCTGCTTGATCAGCTCGGCCAGTTCATCGTCGGACACCTTGGGTGCGTCGGCGCGGCAGGCTTCGCAGTGGGCTTGGGTGAGGGCGGTCATGGCTTGGTCCTTGTGGTGAGGTTGATAAGAGTTAAGCAGCGTAGGGTGGAAAACCGCGAAGCGTTTTCCACGCGTCTGCTTCGGTCTTCACGACGTCGAGCAACAGCGTCATCCGAAACGATGGACGCGTGGATGATCCTTCGGCGTCATCCACCCTACGCCGCTTTAGGTGGAAACTTCGGCTGGTGCAGGCCCAGCTTCATGGCGGTGCGGACGTGGGCCATGATGTCTTCATGGGCCACATCGAACAGTCGCTTGAGCTCCGGCAGGACGAAATAGACCGGCTGCAGGATGTCGATGCGATAGGGCGTGCGCATGGCTTCGACCACATCGAACCCCTGGTGCTCGGGTTCATCGGAAAGGCTGTAGAGCGTTTCCTTTGGCGAGGAAAGAATGCCGCCGCCATAGATGCGGCGTCCGGCTGAGGTTTCCACCAGGCCGAATTCGATGGTCATCCAGTACAGCCGCGCCAGGTAGACGCGCTCTTCCTTGGTTGCCTTGAGGCCGAGCTGGCCGTAGGTGTGAGTGAATTCGGCGAACCAGGGGTTGGTCAACAGCGGGCAGTGGCCAAAGATCTCGTGAAAGATGTCAGGCTCCTGCAGGTAATCCAGTTCCTGCGGGGTGCGGATGAAGGTCGCGACCGGAAAGCGCTTGCTGGCCAGCAGCTCGAAAAAGGTTTGAAAGGGAATTAGCGCCGGCACCCGGGCGACCTGCCAGCCGGTGGTCGCCTCCAGCACGCGGTTGATTTCGCCCAGCTGGGGGATGCGGTCATGGGGCAGTGCGAGCTGTTCGATGCCGTCGAGATACTCCTGGCAAGCGCGGCCATCGAGCAATTTCAGCTGACGTTCAATCAGGGTTTGCCAAACTGCATGTTCGCTGTCCGGATAGTGGATGTGGCCTTGCGCATCCGGTTCGCGGGCAACGTATTGAGTGGCTTTCATCTGACCTCCTGAGCGGGGCGGCCGCCTGAGTCTTTGTTGTTATGGAATGGCTCCATCTGAACGCGCTGCCACCGCTCTGGCGAGTCCATTAACGCAATAAGAGGCACGAGGCGGCACTTGCGTTCGTAACGAAATGATTACAATCGGATGTATTTAGGCAAACATCACCTTGCTCGCAGGCGCATCTGTCAAATAATCTTGACGAAAATCAACGGTGATCAGCGGAAAATCTGATCCCGCTTATAACAACAAGCCCAAAGGCACCCTTGCATGCGTATCAAGATTCATTGCCAGAACCGCATTGGCATTCTGCGTGACATGCTCGAACTGCTGGTCGACTACGGTATCAACGTGGCGCGCGGCGAAGTCGGCGGTGAGCACGGTAATGCGGTCTACCTGCATTGCCCCAACCTGATGAACCTGCAGCTCCAGGCGCTGCGGCCGAAGATCGAAGCGCTGCAAGGCGTGTTCGAGGTGCGCAAGGTCGGCCTGATGCCCAGCGAGCGGCATTCGCTGGAGCTCAATGCGCTGCTGGGCGCGCTGGAGTTTCCAGTGCTCTCCATCGACATGGCCGGTGCCATAGTCGCCGCCAACCGTGCCGCGGCGCAGCTGCTCAGGGTTCGCGTGGATGAGGTGCCGGGCATGAGCCTGTCGCGCTACGCCGAGGATTTCGACCTGCCGGAGTTGGTGCGAGCGAACAAGGCACGCATCAACGGCCTGCGCGTCACCATCAAGGGCGATGTGTTTCTCGCTGACATCGCGCCGTTGCAGTCGGAGCACGATGACAGCGAAGCCCTTGCCGGCGCGGTGCTGACACTGCACCGCGCCGACCGCGTCGGCGAGCGCATCTACAATGTGCGCAAGCAGGAACTGCGCGGCTTCGACAGTATTTTCCAGAGCTCCAAAGTGATGGCCGCCGTGGTCCGTGAAGCACGCCGCATGGCGCCGCTGGATGCGCCGCTGCTGATCGAGGGCGAAACCGGCACCGGCAAGGAGCTGCTGGCGCGCGCCTGTCACCTGTCCAGCCCGCGGGGGCAGTCGCCGTTCATGGCGCTCAATTGCGCCGGCCTGCCGGAATCCATGGCCGAGACCGAGCTGTTCGGCTACGGCCCTGGCGCCTTTGAAGGCGCACGCCCGGAAGGCAAACTCGGCCTGCTGGAGCTGACCACCGGCGGCACCCTGTTCCTCGATGGGGTTGGCGAGATGAGCACACGTTTGCAGGCCAAACTCGTGCGCTTCCTGCAGGATGGCTGCTTTCGACGGGTGGGCAGTGATGAGGAGGTCTATCTCGATGTGCGGGTGATCTGCGCGACGCAGCTTGATCTGTCGGAGCTCTGTGCCAAGGGCGAGTTTCGCCAGGATCTTTATCACCGGCTCAACGTCCTCTCGCTGCACATCCCCCCGCTGCGTGAATGCCTGGATGGCCTGGAACCGCTGGTGCAGCACTTCCTCGATCAGGCAAGCCGGCAGATCGGCTGCGCCTTGCCGAGCCTGTCACCAAAGGCGCTGGAGCGGCTGGCCGGCTATCACTGGCCAGGTAACGTGCGGCAGCTGGAAAACACGCTGTTCCAGGCGGTTTCGCTGTGCGAGGGCGGGGTGATCAAGCCCGAACACATCCGCCTGCCGGACTACGGCTCACCGCAACCGCTGGGTGACTTCTCGCTGGACGGCGATCTGGACAGCATCGTCGGCCGCTTCGAAAAGGCGGTGTTGCAGGAGCTATATCAACGCCATCCCAGCAGCCGGCTGCTGGGCAAACGCCTTGGCGTTTCGCACACCACCGTGGCAAACAAGCTGCGCGGATACGGGATCGGCAAGGAAGGCTGATCGCCGTTGCGGCGCAGCACCTATTTGTAGGAGCCAGCTTGCTGGCGAAGCGGAGATCGGCCGAAGTATCGGAGCTGCGTCGTTGTCGCGGATTCGCGAGCATGGACTCGGCGTGCCCCTCGCTCCTACGAAAAGCAACTCGCGCGCAGCTGAAGCCCTGTGTGGTGCGCGGGCTCACTGCTGTGAAGAGCAGCGAGCCGTCGCGCGTCTGGGCTCAGTGCACCGCCTGGGTTACCGCGTCGATCAGGGCTTGCAGGTCGATCGGTTTGCGCAGGTGCAGGGTGAAGCCGGCGGACTTGGCTTTCTCCACGTCGCGCAGCGTGCCATAGCCGGTCAGGGCGATGCTCGGCGTTTGCGCATTGGTGGTGCCGCCACGGATCGCCGTCATCATCTTGTGACCGTCGATCTGGGGCATGCCGACGTCCGATACGATCACGTCAAAGAGGGCTTGTTCGGCCAGCTCGATACCCTGCGCGCCGCCGTCGGCCGTGGTGACCTTGGCGCCTTCGCTTTCCAGCAGTTCGCACATGGTTTCAAGGATGTCCGGCGAATCGTCTACCAGCAGGATGCGGATGCCTGCCAGGCCTCCTATCTCGGCGCCGCTGCCCAGCTCGCTGAGTTCCAGCTCGGTCTGCAGGTGAATCGGTAGCCAGATACTGAATCGCGCACCGCGTCCGATGCCTTCGGAGAAGGCTTCAATACGCCCACCATGGGCTTCCACCAGCTGCTTGACCAGCGCCAGGCCGATCCCCAGGCCATGCTTGGAGCGCTGCGCATGTTGCATGTCTGCCTGGCCGAACATATCGAAGACCTTGGGCAGGAAGTCTGCGGAGATCCCTTCGCCAGTGTCGATCACGTCGAGGCGCGCCAGTTCGCCGTCGCGCTCCAGTTGCATGCAGATGCGTTCGCCGCCCTTGGTGAACTTCCAGGCGTTGTTCAGCAGGTTCCAGATGATCTGGTCCAGGCGCGTCGGATCGGCGTGGATGTAGATCGGCTGCTCCGGCTTGTAGGAATCGAAGGTGACATTCTCGGCCTGGGCGAGTGGCGCAAATACCGCCTCGATCCCGCGCAGCACCTCCTGGTAATTCAAGGTCGAGAATTGCAGCTTGAGCTTGCCGGTGCGAATGCGTGACACATCCATCAGGTCATCGATGATCCGCGACTGACTGCGCACAGCATTCTGAATCGATTGGGTTGCCTTGCGCAGGCTCTGGGAGTTCTTGGCGGCCTGGGAGCGGGCCAGCAGATCGGTATTGAGTTGAATCAGGTTCAACGGGTGTTTGAGCTCATGCGAGAGCACCGCGAAGAACTGATCCTTCTGCAGATTGGCGGCCTGGATGCTTTCCAGTTCGTTCTGCTGATTGAAGTTCTGCTGCTTCTCTTCGGTGAGGTCGCGGGCGATCTTGGCGAAGCCGATCACGGTGCCGTCGTTATCCACCAAAGGGTTGACCAGGCCGCTGAAGAAGCATTGCGAGCCATCCCGGCGTAGGTGCCAGCGCTCATCGGAGGCTTGGCCTTGTTCAAGCGCACGCTTGCGCTCGGCCTCCGGCACGCCGGCGTCACGATCCGCTTGGGTGTAGATCATGTCGATGCATTTGCCGATCGCCTCCATTTCCGTATAGCCAAAGATAGCTTCCGCCCCGCGATTCCAGGTAGTGATAATGCCGTTGCAATCGAGCGTGATGATGCCGTATCCCTTTGTGCTTTGTGCCAGCCGCCGCATGTGCGCTTCACCGTCTTGGAGTTGTGCTTCGGCGCGACGCCTGTCGGTGACGTCGATAAAGGTCAGCACAGCGCCCTGGATGCGATCGTCGAGGGTGCGGTAGGGCAGGAAGCGCGCCAGATACCAGCGGTCGTTATTGCGGTTGTGGACTTCGCGCTCGACCAGGTGCAGCTCACCGAATGCCTCGGCAGCATCCTGGTGAAGCAGCGGGTAGTCGAGGCGATGGGTGATATCCAGCAATGACCGGCCGGCGTCATTGCCGATCACGTTGAAGATGTCGCGTGCCCGTGGGGTAAACCACTTGATGCGCATCTTGCGATCCACGAAGACCGTGGCGATGTCCGTCGAGGAGATCAGGTTTTGCAGGTCATCGTTGATCTTGCTGGTTTCGTCGACCTTGGTCTTCAGTTCGAAGTTGACCGTGGTGAGCTCTTCGTTGATCGAGTGCAATTCTTCCTTACTGGTCTCCAGCTCTTCGGTCGCTGAACGCAACTCTTCATTGATGGCTTGCAGCTCTTCATTGGACGCGCGCAGCTCTTCGGTGGAGGTCTCCGAATGCTCCATTGTGATCTGCAGCTGTTCCTTGGTCTGCTGCAGCTCGGCCTCGAGCTGGGTCAGGACGCTGTCCTTGGTATCGGGGTGCTCCAGCGTGCTGCTGTCCATGCAGGCTTCGACCTCGTCGAACAGCACCAGCATGTACTCGCTGCCGGCCTCGTTATCGCGGAACGGCCGCACCACCATGTTCACGTAGAAGTTGCGACCGTCACGCTCCAGCCGAACGCGCCGCGCTTCGACACTTTTGCCGGTATGGGCAGCCTGATACAGCGCCGTGCGCAATTCGAGGCGCAGCTGCGGATGAATCAGCGTGGTCAGGTTCAGTGAAGGCTCGCCGCCGACATAGCGCAGGAAGCTTCCCGCCTTGTCGGACATGTGCACGATCTCGCCTTCATTATTGACGATCACACTCGGCGGGGCGTATTGCTCCAGCGCACGTTGGTGTACGTCGGCAAAGGAGAACTTCTTGTTGCGCCGATAGGGCTCGTTGAGCGGCGGCCTGGGCGGGGTTGAAAGGGCAAACCCCTGGAAAGGCCCGGTCGGGGCGCGGCGCAGGGATGAGCCCACGTCCTTGGCGCGGTAGATGCGGTTCTTCTTGTCCACCGGGGTGAACAGCTGGCTGCAGGCATCGGCCGTTTCAGAACTGCCAAGGAACAGGTAGCCGCCGGGGTTGAGCGCGAAATGGAACATGCGCAGCACTTCAACCTGGATGTCCCTGTCCAGGTAGATCATCAGGTTGCGGCAGGAAATCAGATCCAGCCGCGAGAAGGGCGGGTCGCGCAGGATGTTATGGCGGGCAAATAGAATCCGCTCGCGCAGCTCCTTCTGCATGCGGAAATGGTTCTGTTCCTTGACGAAATACTGTCGCAGCCTGGCGGGCGGTACGTCGGTGACGATGGCCTCGGGGTAGGTGCCGGCGCGAGCAGTTTCCAGCGCGCGGTCATCGATGTCGGTGGCGAATACCTGCAGCTGTATATCGCCGCGCACACCGCTGACCTCAGCCTGGTCGGCCAGCAGCATGCTCAGTGAGTAGGCTTCTTCCCCGGTTGAGCAGGCCGCCGACCAGACCCTAAGGGATTTGTCGTCGGTGTCCTGCTTCTGTTCGAACAACAGCGGGATGATGTCGCGCTCCAGTGCCTCGAACGCCTCGCGGTCACGGAAGAAGTTGGTCACCCCGATCAGCATGTCGGCCAGCAGCGCCGGGGTTTCTTCCGGGTGGTTTTGCAGATGGCGGGCATAGCTGGGCATGTCGCGCAGGGCGTTGACCTGCATGCGCCGCTCGATACGGCGCAACACCGTGGCTTGCTTGTAGTGACGGAAGTCGTGGCCGGTGCGGGCTCGCAGAGCCGCGAGAATCTCGCGTAGCGCCAGTTCGTTGGGCTTGGATTGAGTATGCGCCTGGGCGTATTCGACCTCGCCTTCAGGAATGTCCTTTTCCTCGATATCACTCAGTGGCGACAGCGGATCCTTCCGGGCGAGCAAGACTTGGAGATTCTGCGACAGCTCGACCAATCGCTGCGGCATCTCCGCCACGGGCAGCACGATGTCGACCATGCCCGTCTCGATGGCGCTGCTCGGCATGGATTCGTACTCGGCATCGTCCGGCGCCTGCGCCAAGGTCACGCCGCCTTGTTCCTTGATGCGCGACAGGCCCACCGAACCATCGGCGCCGCTGCCAGAGAGAACAATGCCTACCGCATGGCTGTGATGAACGTCTGCCAGCGCGCGGAAGAACAGGTCTATGGCCACCTGCGGGCCGCGCTCGCGCTCCGGTTGCTGCAGGCGCAGATAGCCGTCATTCATCGACAGGTCCAGCGCCGGCGGGATCACGTAGATACGGTTGCGCTCGATGGCTACGGCCTGGGTGACCTGTAGCACCGGCATCTTGGTAACGTTTTGGATGATCTTATCGACATTGCTCTCATGCTTGGGTGAGAGGTGCATGATCACCACGAATGCCATGCCGCAGTCGTTCGGCATGTGCTCGAAGAAGGTCATCAGAGCCTGAATACCACCCGCCGAGGCGCCAATGCCGACCACAGGAAACTCTAGTGTGCTTCGGGCCAGATGGCTGTTCTTGGGCGTGGATGGCTCAGGGCTGTTGCTCATCAATTCCTCTGCGTTTATAGGGACGTTCCGGATCGTCAAAGAGGGAGACAGCGAGCCGGGCGAGGAAATTCATCCGTCAGACATGGCGCCGCCGAACGGATGATAAGGCTTTGTGAGAATGATTACTGCCGGCGCGAAAGCCAGAGTATCGGGGTGGCGGGTGTTTCAGCACTCGATGATGTTTACCGCCAA
>CERD01077894.1_pt1 | contig 11366 bp, 10 predicted proteins | sample 530931 | NCBI WGS metagenome assembly CERD01 (sample SAMEA2621101, study PRJEB7988) | marine metagenome | isolation source: saline water (ENVO:00002010), including
CGTATAATAGCGAATAGTTAAGTTTACTGAATGAGCATCCTTATGGCGAAGAAGAAAAAGCCACTTATCGAAGAAGAAATTATTTACGTATCAAAAAGCGAGTTAAAACGTGAAGCCATGCAATATCATGGTTTGGGTGCTGAAATCGCGAAAATGCCGAAAAAGCAACGCGATCGCTTACCACTCAATCACGATTTAAAAGAAGCCCTTGTTGTTTCTGATAAAGTAAGTGATAAGAGCGATGCTTACCGTCGTAACTTAAACTATATCGCAAAAGTATTACGTACTACTGAAAACGTTGATGAAATCCAAGCGATGATCGATATTATGCTCAACAAAAACAACCAAGCGGATGTTTTGATGAACAAAATCGAAACGCTACGTGATGATTTAATCAAACAAGGTGACGATCTGATCAATTCAACAATTGATCAATACCCTTCTCTTGAGCGCCAAAAAATGCGCCAGTTAGTACGCAGCGCCGCAAAAGAAGTGAAAGCTGAAAAACCAGCCAAAGCGTACAAAGAGTTATTCCAGTATCTTAAAGATGCGATTATGGTTTAATTTCTTTCGTGCGAAATAAATATCACGCCTACAGCAAAGACATTTAATCGCACAAAGAGATTATGAGACGCTTCGCTTTAGAGGGAAACAAAATATTTTTTGGTTTCCTCATTCTCTTCTCTTTGTGAAAAACATATTTGAACCACAGAGAACACTGAGGCGCTTCGCGCTACACAGAGAAAACCAAAGTATCACAAAGAGATCATGAGACGCTTTACTGAAGATAAACCTCCGTTCTCTTCCTCTGTGCTCTCTGTGTCCTCTGTGGTTAGAAAAAGATCTTTAACTCACAAAGAGTGATAAGAGACACTTCGCTGATAAGGGAAACAAAATATTTTTTGGTTTCCTCATTCACTTCTCTTTGTGAATATATTTTTGCGCGACTTTCTTGCGCTCACCACCATAACAGCAAATGAACGCAGTACTAACATACCCCATTAGTTCAGCTTCAAACTGACGGCTAAAAGCTTTCTGCTCCTAAAACAAAAAGGCTCTGAGCGTTCACTCAGAGCCTTTTTAAATCGATAATCAATTACCAGATTTTTACGCGATCTTCTGGTTTGATATACATCTTGTCGCCTTCTTTCACATCAAACGCTTGATAGAATTCTGGCATGTTTGAAAGAATACCGATTACACGGTAGTGGCTTGGTGAATGAGGGTCTGTCATTAGGCGGTTGCGTAACTCTTCGTCACGGTATTTACGACGCCAAATTTGTGACCATCCCATGAAGAAACGTTGATCACCCGTGTAACCATCAATCACAGGCGCTTTTTCATCACCAAGTGATAATTGGTAAGCAGTATAGGCAACTGTTAAGCCGCCTAAGTCACCAATATTTTCACCTAATGTTAGCTCTCCATTCACGCTAGCATCTTCAAACGGCTTATATTCATTATACTGAGCAACTAGCTGACCTGTGCGCTCTTCAAACTGTTTAAGGTCTGATTCGCTCCACCAGTTACGTAAGTTTCCGTCACCATCGTATTTCGCACCTTGGTCATCAAAACCGTGACCAAGTTCGTGGCCGATTACCGCACCGATTGCACCGTAGTTAACAGCGTCATCAGCTTCAAGGTTAAAGAATGGCGGTTGTAAGATAGCCGCAGGGAATACGATTTCGTTGTTCACTGGGTTGTAGTAAGCGTTTACTGTTTGTGGTGTCATGTGCCACTCAGAGCGATCAACTGGCTTACCTAGTTTAGCAATCATATCGGCATACTCCCACTCGCTATGACGAATGTAATTACCGACTAAATCATCGCTTTTAACTTCAAGTGCTGAGTAGTCTTTCCATTTATCTGGGTAACCGATTTTTGGCGTGAACTTATCAAGCTTTTCTTTTGCAGCGATTTTTGTTTCTGGGCTCATCCACTCAAGGTTTTCAATCGCAACTGCGTAACCTCTAATTACGTTATCAACTAACTCTTCCATACGCGCTTTCGCTTCAGGTGGGAAGTTATCTTTAACGTATACTTTACCAAGCATTTCACCTAATACACCGTTTGATGCATCAACTGCTTTTTTCCAAAGCGGAGATTGCTCAGTCACACCACGAAGCGTTGTGCTGTAAAAATCAAAGTTAAGATCTACAAGCTCTTTATCTAATAGTGCAGCGTAGTTGCTCACAAAGTGGAACTTAAGGTAATTCTGCCAAGTTGCTAAGTCTGTATCCTTGTAGATACCTGCAAATTTTTCTAGGTAACTAGGTTGGCGAATGATTACCTCTTCAGTTTTGATACCTGACGCATCAAGATAAGCTGCAAAGTCAAAGTCGCCAGTAAGTTTGTTAGCATCTGCAACGCTCATCTTGTTGTAAGATTTAGTAGCATCACGACTTTCAACACGGCTCCACTGCGCATCAGCAATGCTTGTTTCAAGATCAATAATAGCTTTAGCCGCAGATTCTGCATCTGCTACACCCGCTTTACTTAAGATAGCTGTAACGTATGCTTGGTAAGCTTCACGAATTTTTGTGAATTTTTCATCGTCTTTTAGATAATAATCACGATCTGGTAAACCTAAACCAGACTGATAAACATACATCGCGTATTCGCTCGAGTTTTTTGCATCATTATTGACATAATAACCAAATGGTAAGCTACCACCTTTAATGCGAAGTTCAGCCATTAAAGCAACAAGTTCAGGCTTGCTCTTTACTGCATCAACGCTTGCAAGTACTGGCGTTAATGGTTTGATACCAGCCGCTTCACGGCCTGCTTCATCCATATAGCTGTTATAGAACGCCGCTAACTTAGCTTCATCTGAACCCGGTTTAACATTAGTGTTTGCCGCTGCCTTTTCTAGCACTTCTTTCATCGCTTTTTGCGAATCATCGTAAAGCTGAGTGAATGAACCATAGTTTGATTTATCACCCGGAATTTCTGTTTTTTCTAACCATTCGCCGTTTACGTGATAGTAAAAGTCATCTTGTGCGCGAACAGACTTGTCCATGTTCGCCAGTTCAATACCTGAATTTAAAGGTGCTTTTGCTTCAGTGACGGCCGCAGTTGCTGGTGCTTTAGTTTCTTGTTCTTTTTCACCACAACCAACAAGACCGAGGGCTAGTGCAATACTTGCCGCGGTAAGTGTTACTTTTTTCATGGGAGTCCCGTACTAATTATTTTTGATGTATTTATCGAAAAACTAGCAAACCTAATTAATCATTAGTTTTTCGCTTTCTCCATAATAAACCTCTCAAGCAAAACAATAAAACCGAATATGTAACAATTCTTATCAAAAAAGATAAGCGGCATATCTGAGCGGTGGGAGGGAGAAAAGCGATAAGGTGAAGACCGTAATGGTATTCCTAACAACTCATTAGCGTATATTTCGCAAGTCGAAGTCGTTATGAGCCGATATTTTTACACATCAGCTTTTTAATGAGATGAAGCTTTCTTAAGCTGTGCAATCCCCCAAAAAAGCACCCCAGCCCCCGTGCATGATAAGAAAAAGAACAAACCCAAGCCGACAGGCGATCCCCAAAACAAAATACTGTATAAAACTTCCATTTCTATATCCTTTATTATTATTTGAATAACACGTTATATAGGTTTTAGGAACGGCTCGTCAAGAAGCATTATCCACGCATTGCTTGAATACTCTCTAGTGCTTTAGCAAGCTGTGCTCTTAGTTTTTTATAACGTATATAAACAGCCAGTACGATAATGCCATTAATGCCAAGCTGGATAAGCCATAGGCTGTATGTTTTAAACATTACCATGTTAAACAAAGCAACGATTAGCAAAGCGCACCAAAGAACGACACAGCCAATAAAACTCACTTGCCAGTAATGAACTTGGTGCTTCAGCTGGTTTTCTTTAAAATTAAGCATTGCATTGACATCTAGCGTTTCTGCTCGCCAAAGCTTTCGTCTTAAACGGTATGACCAAACCCCAAAACCTAAAGAAATAGGCGCTAATAGCGCAAATATAATGGTTTCATACGTATTTTTTGCCTCAAACAACATGGCGTAAATACAAAACACGGTTACCACAACACCTAATAAAGAGTCAATTAAACCTTTTAGCTTTAACTTAGTTCGCGACTTTTGTGTTTGTGCAATTAACGCCGCGCTATCCACTTTCGGGGTTGCTTGCACGAATGCCTGCTGCCACTTGGCTAATTGATCATCTGCTTCGAATTTATTCACTTTATTACTCCATTAGGCTCGCAAGTTGTTGTCTTGCTCTACTTGCACGTTTAGCAACTGCATCTTCAGACAATCCCAGCGTTTGAGCTATCTCATTTTGATTAAACCCTTCAAGCTGTAAAGCAAGCACCTGCCGGTATTTCAGCGCTAATTTACGAAGGGCAGCCATTAAATCTAAACTGTCGTCTGGTGATTTATGTGCACTTAAGGCGTGGGTGTAATTAATACTTTCAGAGCTTGCCATCTCTTTGCGGTTTTGCTCTTTAATGACATGATCAACCGCTTTATTGTGAGCTATTCGGGCAATATAGGTTTTCATGCTGGCATCACCTCGAAAGGCAATATCGGGAGATGAGCCGCTACTTTCAAAAGCGCGCCAAACAGCAAGCGACATCTCTTGAATGAGCTCATCTTGCAGCGCTTGGTTTATCTCGTAGGTTGCAGCAACACGCGCCAACAACGGCGCGTGTTCATTCAGCAACGAGTTTATTTGAACGTCAGCTTTCACTGTACTTCCATGTTTTTATTATTATTTGAACAAGCGATTATAGGCACAAAAGAAGGCACATGCTAATACAGGCCCCACCAATAGCATGGGTAAAAGACTATAAGGGGCAACAAAGCTAACAAGCATATTAATCAAACAAAGTATGCTTAATGGTTTAATCACCGTTAATGCGGTTGTAATGCTTTCTTTTACAGCTGAAATAAGCGAAGCATTATTTAAAAGTAACAGGGGCACCACAAACATAAGCAGCATGTTTATAGGGACAATTGATACAAACATAACCCCTACGCGCCAGCGCTCAACATCAACAAATTGACCAGACAATAATGCCGATAACTGCTCACTACCGATCAAAGCACTGCCAACAGCAAATTGCACCAGCGCCAGTAAAATACCCACAACAGACCAAATCGCAACCCTGCCCCACTTCGCCCATGTTGCATTGTGCCTAAATGAAAAGCTTTGCTGATTATTCAGGTTAAACAACAAAGGCCATACCGTTGCCATAAGCATAGGCGCTAACCATTTTGATACGGTTAAACCAGTAGGTGCAGGCAATAGTTGCACCACACCAGGTACAATAGCGAACAGCGTCATAAGTAAGAAAAGTTTAAACGGTGCTTTTTTAAATAGCCCCCATCCTTCTTTTAACCAAAGAGTAGCATCACTAAATGGTGCGCTCGTTGAATCAAGTTTTAGCGTATTCACAGTTGAGGTTGTAGTCGTCATGAGTTTGTCCTTTTCGTAAAAATAGATACATAAGACACTGCCTATCGCTACCACCAAATAGAACAACTTCGTGTCATTTGCAGCTATAGACGAGACAAACTCAAAAAACCTGACAAAATATTTTTAAAAAATTAAAAATAATTTTATTTCGTTGAATTTTAAGGATAAAAAAGAGGTGGAAAAAAAGTGGAACACAATTGCTAAAAATAGATATAAGCTTTTGATTTTGGATTTTTACATTAAGAAAATGGTGGCCCCTCCCAGACTTGAACTGGGGACCTAACGATTATGAGTCGTGTGCTCTAACCAACTGAGCTAAGGGGCCATTGTATTAGCTTTTGCTAATTTTGAGATGCGTTTAGGAGGGCTAACTCACTAAAGCGGGTTGCAGTATAAAAAGTTTTTGTAACCTTGTCACTAGCAAAACTCTTTATTTTAAAAATCCTTAAACTATTTGCTCAAATAGTAAACTCTTTGTTTTTTCAACGACCTTAAAGCATGTCGATTGATTTCTAGCCTCCGACATTGTTCTAGATCAAATAGCTAAATCACTAAACTCGTTAAAATAGCCGCTCAATCAATTGCGGAGTGCTGACTGTGATAAATTTACCAAGCTGGGATCAATCTTTGATCAATAAATACAATATTTCAGGGCCAAGATATACATCTTACCCCACTGCGTTGTCTCTAGCTGATGGTTATAACCAACAAGATATGATTAACGCGATTGCGGCATCGAAAAGCCGTTCTTTATCGTTGTATATCCATATCCCTTTTTGCAGTCAGCTTTGTTATTACTGTGGTTGTAATAAGGTGATCACTCGTCATCAGTCTAAAGCCGATTTATACCTCGATAATTTAGCGCTTGAGATTGCTGAGCAGGCAACGCTTTTTGCTGATTATAACGTTGAGCAACTGCATTTAGGGGGTGGTACGCCAACGTTTTTATCTACAGAGCAAATGAGCCGCTTAATGGCGTTAGTTGAGCAGCATTTTAATTTTGCTGATGATGCTGAGCGCGGAATTGAGATTGACCCTCGCTCTTTAGCTGATGGCATGTTAGTACATCTGCGTAAGCTTGGCTTCAATCGTGTCTCGTTTGGTATTCAAGATTTTAATGATGCTGTACAGCTGGCGGTTAATCGTCCGCAAAGCGTGCAGTCAGTAAAAGGTTTAATTAGCGAGGCTCGTGAGCTTGGCTTTAAATCTATTAATGCTGATATGATTTACGGTTTGCCATTACAGACACCTGAAAGCTTTAAAGAGACGATTGCACAGCTGATTGAGCTAAATCCTGACCGAGTGTCTGTGTTTAATTACGCTCATTTACCAGATAGATTTGCAGCGCAACGTAAAATTAAAGACGCTGACTTACCTTCTGCTGGCGATAAACTTACTATGTTCAAAAATACACTTGAGCAAATGTTAGCGGCGGGCTATCAGTTTATCGGTATGGATCACTTTGCTCGTAAGGATAATGAACTAGCGATTGCCCAAAATGAAGGTAAATTACACCGTAATTTCCAAGGTTACACAACACATGGTCAGTGTGACTTATTAGGTTTGGGTGTGTCGTCGATTTCGCAAATAGGCAATGCGATTTTACAAAACGAAAAAGAGTTAAAGCACTATTACAAAGCCGTGCAAGAAGGCTTTGGCAATGCAGTATGTAAAGGTGTCGCTCTCACTGATGACGATACTTTACGTGCAGCAGTGATCAAACAATTGATCTGCCAGTTTGAGCTGGATATTCCCTCAATCGAAAAACAGTTTAATATCAACTTTGCCAGCTATTTCTGTGAGGCATTGCAAGCACTGGACCCATTACTAGCTGATGGCTTGGTGTCTGTTAGCCAAGATAAGATCACAGTAACAGCCCGCGGTAATTTATTTATTCGTATTATTTGTATGTGCTTTGATGCGCACCTACAACAACAAATCAAGCAAACTCGTTTCTCACGAGTAATTTAACAACAAAAAGCAGAGCCTAGGCTCTAATGCCGTTCACTTAAGGTGAGCGGCATTGTATTTTCGAGGGTATCGGCTTGGTTTTTTCTTAACGACTCTAGGGAAGGATCTTTCTCGTCTGGGCTCAAGTATTAAACTCTCACTCATTGAGTAGAAGTTTTGGAGTTGCCTCGGGATTGCTCCCGGTGACGAGTATGGAAGCCCTACTATTAGGCGCATGATATGAGCCAACGCCCCATTGAAGCTAAGTTGATACGGCAAGTAGTCTCCATTTAAAGTATTACACATCTGCACCATTTGATACCTGACCAAGTTATAGGTCAGCAGTATTCCCCAAAGCTCCTGTCTCACTAATTCAGGGAGTCGACTTCTTAGAGTGAGTCGGTTACCAAGCATGTACTGCTTTTGCTCACGATAGCCAAGTTCAATTTCCCAGCGATATCCGTATAAGTCTACGATATCTGACTTTGGGTAGAGCATTGGGTCAAGCATTGAGGTGAGGACATTGTATTGCTTATCATCTTTAACTCTCGTAACTAAACGCACAACGACCTCTTGCCCTAGCTCTGGCCACTTCTTACGTGCTTGCGGGTTACTCTTCAGTTTTATTAGTTTATCTTGACGACCGAAGGACTGAACAACTTCATAATTGAGTCCTTTTCTCATTGGGATAAGCCAATGTCGATTTATGCCTTTCGAGCTCCACGCTTGAAGTAGGCCAAGGGAGTAAAAGCCTTTATCGAAAAGGGTTAAGCTGTTATCTGGTGTGGTTTCTATCAGTTGCTCTGCCAGCTTCATTTCATTCACTGTGTAACAATCAAAAGCACTTCCAGTGATTAAATGGCTACTCAGTTCCATCTGGCATACCATGCGTACCTGTGGGTACTGTGTTTCTTTACCGTCACGGTTGGTAGGCTTTGCAAACGCTTCAGCGTTGTCTTTTGAATCCTCAGTTCGCCATACGACACCATCAACACCCAGAAGAGTGAGGCCGTTCCAGTTTGGTAAATTAGCCTGCTTAAACCAATGGTTTTGTGTGCACTCAAAAAGCGCTTTAGCGGCAGACTCACCGAGATTTTTTCTTCGCTGTGTTAATGCGCTTGGAGCCACAAATGGCTTGCCTGTGCGATCGACAATATCGAGCATCTTTACAATGTCAGCCATGGACTTATCGTTATAGATTGCCATTCCAACCAGTAGCCATGCCATCGACTCTAAAGTGAGCTTTCGCTTTCTTAGAGTAACCGTATCAGTGAGTTCGTAAGCACTATTGATAAGCTCAATGGGCAAAAGGTCTGCGAGTGTTTCAACTTGATTTGGTTTGTAACTGTTAATGATGTTGAGGGCTTGAGATACGTGCATAAAAAAATCCGATAAACAGGGTCTATCGGATTTTTACATATAGAGGGGATCATTCAACTGATCCGCCGATTAAAGTCTTAACTGATCGGCATTAGAGCCTAGGCTCTGCTCTTTAATTAGCTTAATTCAACGATACGTCGGCTTAATTAAATACTACGTTTTCGCTGCCTGGAGCTGCTTTAAACTCTTCAATGATACGTGCGCAATCGGCTTTAATCTCATCGCTATGCTGCTCTTCAGCACGCCAACGAGTGGTGTCCATTTTAAAGATCTCTTTTTTAGAGTACTTTTTACGGGCATCGTGCGTTGGCATGTCTTTTACAACTTCGTACATTTTGAATATGCCTGGGTAGCGCTCACTTAACTCAAACTCTTCTGCAAAGCTGTATTGAGAGATCAGCACCCAAATGCGTAGACAGCCTTCTGAGAACTCACATTGATCTTCATTCATCGCACGGGCAATTAAATGAATGCTGTCGGCTAACTTTGCATTACGCTTTGCTTTTGAGTCAGCAAGCTTTAGCGCATACTCAGCTTTTTTCTTAACGATAAGCTTATTTTGCTCTTTTAGTTTATACAGAAGTTTTCCTGCATAAAACGCAAGTCCTGCGATAATTGCCGCACCAATAACTATGGCAATAATCAAGGGTATGCTCATCGTTCATCCTCATCTTCGTCATCTAACCATTCGTTTGCTAGGTCATCAGATAAGTACTTATCGAAGTCAGATTCACCTTCATCGTATGAATCATCTTCAAAGTCATCTTCGTACTCGTCTTCGTCTTCAATACCTAGCAGTTCACATAACTCTTGGTGACGTGCGATACGACTATTGAAGTACTTAGCATCTTTACCTGTTAACAGCTCACCACGTTCGTGACGCTCAACAAGCTTTAATAAGCGCTCATCATTTTCTAATGCTTCTAGCTCTTGCTCTGGTGTTAGCTCTGGCTCATTAACTTTCTTAAGCTCAACCATTGGTTTTAAGTTACGTTTCATTTCAACTTTTGGTTCAGCTTTAGGCGCAACTAATGAAACTGGCTTTTTGCTACCAACACGTTTATCTTTCGGTTGGTTATTAGCCTTTGTGTTCTCTCCCTTTTGCACGTCAGGGGCATTTCGAGAACCTGGTTTAGCACCTTTGGTCTTTTTAACTCGCTGCTCCTTCAACGCTCGCATCTCTCTAAGTTTTTCTTTACTCAGACGTACCGGGCCATTTGATGGAATTTTACGCGACTTTTTCTTTCTACTCATATCTTGATCGTCTCACTTAAGAGGTTGTGCACAACACCTTTAGCGGCATTGTAATGCTGGCATAACCAGAAGAATTCGGTGTGCGGATGTGGTTTGTCAACATGACGAACTGCGCACTTTTCATACTCTCATATCAATCGTGTTAAGTTATTTAGCAGCTAAATATTTAAGTCGATTGGTATTAGTACAAACGGTGGCTATTGTAACAGGACAAATAAAAAGGCGGTAGAGAAAACATCTCTACCGCCTACTAATCTGAGCGCCAATAATTTGGACACTTCTCCCTTCGACTTTTAGTCTTTATTATTTTTATTATTATTTTTTATCCATTTTGTTATTTTTAAACCTTCCGTGTAGCATTCCATTTTGTTTTTATTATTAAACTTCCGTGAGCTTTTATTATTCTCGGTCAATCCTGACACTTTTTTGTTATTTCCTTTAGTACATCAAACGATGTAAACCCCTAAAGATTTGCCGCAATCACTTTCCTTATTGCTTTGTCCTTGTTGTTTTTATTGTCTCAGCGACAGTGGTTAATTTACTCATTAATAATTTTGTTACAACTAATTTATATAACTTTTCTTACAGTCAAAAGATTAAAAAAAGACAATTACCTTTTAAAACAATTCGTTATATTATAAAAAAAAATAAAAATAAGATTTAGCTCACATTGAAGTGTGGGCAATGTCTCACAAGGAAGTAAGAAATTTCAATGAGATAAATATGAAAAAAAAGCAGCTAGCGCTGCTTTTTTTACAATTTGTACACTTTAATGCCAATATTTACATTCGGCAATCAGACTTTAGTGTAAGCCACCTAAGTATTTTGAAAGAACTTCGATGTCTTTGTCTGTTAATTTTTTAGCGATGTCTTGCATCATGCCGTTTAGGTCATTATTGCGTGTACCATCACGGAATTTTTCAAGTTGAGACTTGATGTATTCTGGGTGTTGGAACGAAATCTTTGGGAATTTAGCAAGTGATGTACCGTTACCACGAGGACCGTGACACGCAGCACATGCTGGAATACCACGCTCTGCATCACCGGCTTTATAAAGCTGCTGACCCACTTCTACTACATCTTTAGGTGTTGAACCTTCAGACATATTTAAAGAAGAGAAGTAAGCTGCTAGGTCTTTCATGTCTTGATCGCTAAGCGGCATAGCCATACCACTCATTACTGGATCCATACGGCCTTCTTTGCCGCCAGACGTCATACCTAATTTAAACTCTTGTAATTGTTTATAGATATAATCTGCGTGTTGGCCTGCAATTTTAGGGTAGATATTAACCGGTGCATTACCGTCTGGGCCGTGACAGGCCGCACAC
>CERD01127565.1_pt1 | contig 11345 bp, 10 predicted proteins | sample 530931 | NCBI WGS metagenome assembly CERD01 (sample SAMEA2621101, study PRJEB7988) | marine metagenome | isolation source: saline water (ENVO:00002010), including
AACGGATTTTGAATCCGTCATGTCTACCAATTTCATCACTCTGGCGTAGATAGATATGCTATCAATGCTTGGCATTATAGCGATGCGGCGCGCCTATACAACTACTTTTTATGGTTTTTATCGTTAAGTGCCGAAAGATTGTTCAATACCGCATATTGTCTTGGCTATTTGCTGAATGTTCAGTGTGATATTCACTTTTACCATCTTTGCAATGTCCAATTAAGTGCAACAACGGCAATGATAGATGATGCAATTGGCATTATCGCTTTGGCGTAAACCTTCACACTTCGAAGTGCTAACAGTAGTGGTAAAAGTATAGCGACAATGGCAAGTTGACCTACTTCAACCCCTAAGTTAAAGGCCAGCACGTTCATCACTAAACTCCCCGCTTGGGCATTTAAATCACCAAATACGCTGGCAAAGCCCATACCATGTAGCAGGCCAAAGCCAAAGGTTATAAAGCCTACCCGCATGATCATAGGGTATACATTGTTTAGTGCGGTAATTGCGACGGAAATAGCTATCCCTAGTTCAACAATACGGCTATCAAGGGTTATAACGTCAAGAGCCGTAGCGGTTAAGGTGATTGAATGCGCCAGCGTAAATGTGCTTACTAAAATTACGGTATTCTTAAAAATGAGCTTTTTGCTCTGTTCTTTCACCCAGCGCTTATTTTTTCTGTAAAGGTTTACGGTCAGCAGTGTAGCGACTAAAAAGAGAATGTGATCGAGCCCTATGAAAATATGCCAGATACCTTGATACACCATTTCACCAAACTGAGAGGCCCAGGCGCTGTCTTGGGCTGAAACAGTAATGGCTGCGCGCTCACTGTCAAGCACATATACGAAGGATTGATCGTTTATGGTTATGGAGGTGAGCAACTTGTGGGTCGGGAAGTCTGTAACAATACCCGTGTACTGTACTCTCACCTCTTCTAAATACGCGCAACTCACTTCTAATGGATATACCAGAAGCGACTCGGCAGATATATCTCGCATGCTTGGCGATGCAACGTTTATGGCGCAGTAAGTGCCACTATTGCTTACCTTGACGTTATTCTGAATATAGCGACTTGCCAGATTATGGTTTCTGTTGACCTCGCCCCATGTCAAACTCCCGTCATTATTAACGTCTAAGCCTGCAACACGGCCGATGTCTTCAGGCTTTAACAAAAGCTCCCCTGAAAGTGTATTTTCAGACACGCTTTTAAGCGTTAAGTAACCGTTACTTAACTCATGAGAAACCGTTTGAAAACTGAGAGCGGTAAGAATGAAAAATGCGATAAGTCTAATCATGGTTCGGTCACTGAAATAGTTAGTTGGATTAGGCATCCACTGCCTTTTGGGCGCGTTCAAGCAATTGTTTGTCGTTGTTTGTTTGTGCGTATTCCCAGTTAAGCTTGGCAAATTTTAAGGCGAGTGCGTAGTTAGGTTGCACCTCTAAGAAGTAGGTGGCGACCTGTGCAGCATGGGAACTATCTTCGCGCCATACGCGTATTTCCATATTTTTCGCTAAGCGAGATTGCACGTTTGAAGACGTAATGCCTTGAGCACGTTCTGCCTTAGCCCACTTTAAAAGTAAACCATCATCCACCGTTGATATATCAGAAACTGCTGCCGCTAAAGTGTTCGTAATGGTGTCAAACTCGCCTAGCTTAAAATGAGCTTCAGCCCAAACCAGTAATGCGCTGATTGGGAGGGCGTTAAACGCCGTTTGATTTAGGTAGCGAATGGCCTCTTCGGCGTTACCGAGTTGAAGTGACATGTCTGCCAGTACTTCATAAAACCACTGTTTTTCATTAGGTATAGCTGCGCTTGTGTATGTCTCGAAAGCGTTGAGTTTTTCGAGCAACTTCGCGTCTTTATTTTCCGAGAAATCGGCATTTACCATGCAGGTAAAGGCAATTAAAAAACTGGTTTGACCCACTAGCTGTTCGCAATAGTGCTTTGCTTGTGCGGTATTGCCCTGTTGAATATTAATGTCTGCCAGCAGCAACTGCGCGGCAGGAGAGCGATAATGTGTTATTTGAGATAAGTGTTGTTTGGCTTGCTCAAACTTGTGTACACCTTGAAGAAGCCGGGCTTCTAGAATAATAAGGCGCTCTTTTTGGCCTGCGTTCAATGTGTCGAAATTGTTGCGTAGCCTATTTGTAAAACGCGTCACGCGTTCTCTTTCATCTCCACCCGCCGTTAAGTATCGGCTTGAGGTAAGTATTTTTTCAGCTTCATTTAAGTGCGCAATCGATTCATGTCGCGGCTGCCAAGTGGCAATAACGGTGTCGTAGCTCATGGCTTCATCTTGCGAGCTAGCGTAACTTCCTGCAGACGGTAAAACGAGCCCTAAGCCAGCAATAAGAAAGCGTAAAGTAAACGTGTTAATAAACTTCATTAATGTTTCCCTTAAAAAAGCCGTCCCTGGCTTCACGGTTGACACGGGTTCTTCGCTATTGGTAACCCGCTAGCGAATGCCACGCATTCGGTACTTGTTATTGATCAATCAACAAGTCATCGAATGTAGAATCGTCAGCATCTTGGGTGAACTCTCTGCCGTTTATCGGTAAAGGTTCATCTGTCGGCGCTTGGTTAAAGGCGTCTCGGGTATAGCTTGAGAACGACACTTGCTGTGCTTCTATAGTTACAGAAACTGTAGCTGTAACCTCAGGGTTTACACCATCAGAAACGGTAAAGGTAAAGCTGTCGCTACCTGTTACCTGAGCATTAGGCGTGTACGTAAAGCTACCGTCAGCATTCACTTCGGCGTTGCCTAAGCTGCCATTTTCTCCTAAGCCAAACGTTAGCGGGTCGCCGTCTTCATCCGTCGCCGTTAAGGTTCCCTCAAAAGCAATATCAGCCTGAGTCGTCAACATTTCATCAACGGCTACTGGTGCTACATTCTCTTCAGGTGCTTGATAGTCGTCATCATCGTCGCTATCAAAGCAGCCTGATAGTGCAAGAACCAACGATGAAACTATCCACAATCGATGTGTGTGTCTTTGGTTAACTGAATGGCGTTGACCAGCACTATTTTTCAAAAAACTCGTTGTAATGGGCATAATGGTACTCCCTATTCAGAACCCGCAAGCGGTGTTTTAAGGTACGGGAATGAATTGTCAATCATACTTGCATCCACAGGTGCGCCATCAGTGAAAGGTACGTTACCTACACTTGCATCTTCGGGGGCACAAAGCCCTAGGTCTGTATCTTCACCTGCAACCGGAATGGGGTAGCATAAGCGGCCCATCACTACGCGAAGTGCGATATCTACCACGTCATCACCTGGACGACGACCGTTAGGGAAGCCAGCTAAGTCATCACCTGCTACACCAAATGTAGACTGTGATTCAGCGGGCGTTGCTGGAATACCTGTATTCAGACGAAGCATTTCAGACGCGGTTACGGTAGCTTGTTGGTTCACACCCGGGAAGCCCGTTAAAAACGCAGTAACCAAGTCCATACGCGGGAAGTTAGTGGGTGCAAGGGTTTCGATATCAGTACCTAACGTAGTATTCACCGCATCTTTAAACAGAATATTTAGCAATTCAGGTAGTGAAGGGTGAGTGACATAATCAGCAAACTGACCGTCAGCACTTGGGTGAGATGTAGAGAACTTGTCTTTATCGCCAATGCCAATAACGAGTTCGTTAACCAGTGGGTTACCTAAACGAGACACTTGCGTCATGGCACCGCCATTCGTTTCAGGCTTCTCAAAGGTGGCATCTGGGTTAAGTATGCGCGCTTGTGGTAAGCTTGCTGTTGTCCAGCTGCCGATAACGCCATTGCCTTCACCAGTTACACACGCTGAGGGCACTTCAATAGAAAGCGCGGTCACGTTTTTGTCACCCAAATCATCGTTCATCGGGCTTTGTGTAATACCGCCCGGGAACCCTTCGCCATCACCAGCACCAGGCGAGCTGTCACCTTCAACAGGTACATAGTTCACAAGGTCGAATGTTTTACCCAAGTTAACTACGAAGGGGTCTTTACGTTGTCCAACAAACACCTTAGCCATGTCGTCACAACCTGGAATGTTGAATGAATAAATAAAGCTCTCGGCATAGCGGGCGTATTCAGCTTCGCTCGTGAAGGTTTTGTTACCGATATAATCTAGCGGCTTTTTAAACATATCGCCCATAGCTGGCGTTAACGTGGTGCGTGTGCCTGTTTGCATATCGCCACTAACCATCGTCAGGCTATACATTTCAGAGAAATTTGCAGCGCTTGAATCATCAGCGCTAATACTCCCTACGTTTTTAAGCGGTACTTTCACCATTTTTTGCTCGCCTTCTGGGCCAACCGGTAGCGCAATACCTTCATTGTCAGCAGCAAGCGTATTGTTAAAGTTAAAAACAAAGCTGATATCTTCAACCGCATCACCGTCGCTATCTATATGGATGGCGTAATGTGCGTTAGGGTCCATAGCAAAATAGTTAGGGCCGCCGTAGGCATCTTGTAGTGGAATATAATTTGCGATGAAGGTTACGTAACCTTCACGGCCTTCTTCGTAGCTATTAAAAGCATAGAAGTCAGTGCTGTCCAGTGCTGGGTGGCGCGTAATATTAGGCGCTTCTCTGTGACTAGAAGCCATAGCACCAGCGGTAATGGCAGCACAAGTCACAGCGACGGCTACAGACAAAGTTTTGCGTTTGAATTGAATCATGTTGGGTCTCTCTGTTTTTTATGAGTTCAAAAGACCAAACGACCGAGGTTTTAGATTGGATGCAAAAATGTTTAAAAAAATAGAGAAAAGTTTTTATAAAAGGTTAAAAGCAAGAAAGGCCACATGCGTGGCCTTTATAAGTGTAAGATTTTTCTTGAAAATTATACTGAAACAATAGGCGCGATATAAAGCACTTCTGTAGGAGCTCCCGTTACCGAGCCACCTGGCGCCTCTAGGCTAACTGCCAGTGCTGCAATGCTTTGGCTAAGCAATATATCTGGTGTCACTCTTGTATCACCATTAGCTTCAGGCATAAGGCCTAGCGAAATTGGGGCTTCACCGTTTGCTGGCACCATCCAAAGTTCATAATCTTTATCTGCAAGTGCAACAAAGGCGTCTGTCACTTTTACGTTCATAGTTTCGTCAGAGACCTCTATCACCCACAAAGGCGTATTGTCCGCATTGTTGACCACGGCAATATGCGATACCTCTGGTGCAGGTATAGGCTGAATAACAAAAAGCAATACTGCCAACACCAATGCGGCAGCGGTAGAAAGAAAGGATAGATTTTTCCAGCGTTTTTGTTTTTCTTTCTCAAAGTCGAGCACCTGACCCGAATCACTCGGCGTATTTACACCAGTAGCGATACCAGCGTCGTTAGCCGCTTCGTGTCCAAGCTTTATTTGAATGCTCTCCCATACATTGGCAGGTGGTGTAACCGGAGGAAGGGTTTCTGCAAAGCCGGTTAAATATTGCTCCCACTGTGCTGTAGCATCGCTCACTGCCTGATACTGCATCATGAGCTTTTGATAGCGCGTGCGCGCTTTACCGCGAAGGGTGCCAACAACGTATTCCGCTGCCAGCGCGTTCAAGCGTTCTTCTTTTAAATAATTCATAGTGATAGGCACCTCTGCAAACTTTGCAAGCCTCGTCTTATCCAGCTTTTAATTGTACCAAGTGGTGATGCTAAGTGATTCACCACTTCTTGATGCGACATGCCATTCACGTAAGCCAAGTGAATAGCTTGACGTTGGGGGCCCTCAAGTTCATCTAAACAGGTCGCTAATTTTGCTTGTTCAGCACCTAGCTTAACAGCTTGAGTGGCTTCAACGCCCGATGGCGCGTCATCGTGAAGCTCAACTTCGTTTCTCACATTGTGATAGCGAATTAAATCTAGTGCGCGATAGCGTGCAATGCTTACCATCCACGTAAGTACTGTGCCTTTTCCACGCTGGTAATTTCCTGCGTTATGCCAGATTTTAATATAGGCATCTTGTGTGGCCTCATCGGCAAGCTCGGGTCGCTTTAACAGCTTTAAAGCAACCGCATAAAGCTGCGGACTGGTTATCTTATAAAGCTCTGCGAAGGCTTTTTTGTCGCCGTCTGCCGTTTTACACAGCAGAGGGAACAAAGTTTCATGTTCCATCGTTGCTCCTACCTTTTATTGTTACGGCTGTCTTCACAAAGAGACGTGCTGTTAACACAGATATTTGCCTCTAAGTATTTAAACTAGCACTCTTTTTGAACAATCACATAAAAAATAACGGTACTCGAGAGTGCCAGCACCGCTATGGCTATTGAATACTATTATCTGGTTAGTATTTCAGGGTAAAAGTAAGTCGAACATTTCTTGGTTCGACAGGGTGGTAATGCAAATCTTCCACGCCTTCGTCTGGCTCGCCCGGCAGCCTTGATGCGTAAAAGTAGTCGATGTCATGGTCGTCACTGTCTAAGGCATTCAGCACTTCTAAAGTTAGGTCCCACTCAGGCTGACGATAAGCGACCTGTGCATTCATTAAAAACGTTGATGGCGGTGAAATTTTATCGAAGCTTTCAACGGTGCGAGAACTTAAATAACGACCTCGCAGCGTATAGCTAAACCCAAGCTGGTTGCTGTTTTGAAAATACGTCAGGCCCGCGCTCACAACGCCCGGAACTGTACCGTCAATATGGCGGCCTTCGCCTTCTACGCTGTCGCTAAACCTCGCTTTTGTCCATGCGGCTTCAATATCAGTTGTAACATGGTGACTAATCCAATAGTAGGCACTTACTTCAATGCCGTGTCTTTCCGATGGGCGGCTCGCCTCGGTAAAACCTGCGTCGCCGACGTAAACCAGCTCACTGTCTAGTTCTAGTCGCCACAATGCAGCTGATACGTTATAAGTTTTGTTATCGGTAAAATTGACTCCGGCTTCATAACCAAGAGACTTTACTAATAGCGGTGAAGGTTCGGTTGCATCCCCACTTACCGGATCTACGGTAATAGTCGCACCCCGAGCGTCGTTTGAGTGGTAGCCCTGACCGATATTGGCAAACGCGGTGAGCTGTTCAGACAACAAGTATTTCAGGCCTGCTTTTAACGTAAAAATACCATCGTCAGCACTACCGCTGTTTGCGTTTACATCGCTATTGACGTTTACATCTAAGTAGTCATAACGACCACCTAATGACAGACTAAGTGCATCACTTAATAAAATGTTTGACTGAGCAAATAACGCATAGCTGTTGCTTTCTATGGCATCTTCTCGAATCGTGCCAAAACGCTGAAGGTCTCGCGTGCGGTACAAGCCTACGTTATCAATATCATCAAAACGCCACTGGCCGCCTAAGGTCAGGCTACTGCCTTCGGTAATAGCGAGGGGGAGGGTGGTATATAGTTCGCCACCATAAATTTGTCTGTCATCAGTTTGTTCAAATTGATCGCCTTGAGCAGGGTTATCTAAAAAGTAAGTGAAGTTTGAAAAAAGGCTGAGGTCGGTATCGATAGCATAAAACGAGGCGTTCCACGTGTCGCTGGTATAGTTTGCAGATAAACTATAGCGAGAGGATTCACCGCCAACTTGACTGTCGATAGAGCCAAGCCGGTCTATTAAGCCGCTTTGAATAGCGCGCTCAGGAACTTGGTCAGCGCCATTCCAGCTGTTGTCGTAAGCCATGCCTGTTACAGTGAGTTGACCGTCTAGCAAGGGCGTAATATAACGGATATGTGCGTTCTTCTTTTTTACATCTTCGTCAACGTCAGTCCATGGGCCATCATAGCTTTGATACTCTAGAGCAGTAACAACGTGACTCTCTCCAGCTTCAAAGTGATTTAATGCGACGGCGCGCTTGAATCCATATTCACCTAAGCCTAAAAACAACTGGTTCTGTTCAAGAGAGTCTCGCAAGTTGAAGAACGCCCCGCCAGCGCTGGAAAAGTCACCAATGTTGGCGTAATACGTGCCTTTAAAGTAGCTAAGGTTGTCTATAAATTCTGGAATGATGAAGTTTAGGTCGCTATAACCCTGCCCGTGACCGTGGCTTCGCATATTCACAGGCATACCGTCTACGCTTACGGTAAAGTCGGTTCCGTGATCGAGATTAAACCCGCGAAGGAAATACTGATTGGCCTTTCCCGAACCGCTGTGCTGAGTCACCATCATGCCGGGTATAAACTCAAGTATCTCACCAGCGCGAAGCATTGGCCGTTCGATAAGCGTATCGCCTGAAACCCATCCCTGTGAAGCGGAGATAAACTCGCCGTCCTTAATGGAAGCATCACCACGCACTCTGATGTGCTCGATATCTCCCTCTGGGTCGTCTAGTGCCAATGCAGGGGAAATGCTAAATACAATTGAACTTGCTATAAGTGTTTTTACTAGAGTTATATTCGTCACCGCAATCTACTTCCGTCATCCATTTGTAATTGTAATAACGCTTAACAATGACACTTAGATGCAAAAAGCAGTAAATTTTCTTGGGGCAAACCGGGTAGTTGCAACTTCATTAAAAGCCAGTAAGTGTCATTTATATTGTTTAAGCTATCTGCGGCTTGTGTCAAAATACGCATTGTCATTTATTGAAGTAAAGAGAAACCTGTGGCGCGTCACGATAAAAAAGCTAAGAAGAACTCCTCCTCATCTAACCGCCCAAAGAGTAAGGATGAGTTAAGCACAAACAGCGCGGGATCGGATAGCTCGGCGCTTCAGCGAGCTGGATTCGTTAGACGCTTATTGGCAATGATTTACGATACGCTAGTGGCCACAGCTGTTGGAATGTGTGCGGCTATGGTGATGATAATAACCTTGGTTGTTATGTTGAAAAATGGTGCGCTTGATCTGCAAGGTTATGCTGAACCTGCCGACTTAATTCAAGCTTCTTCAGGCTATAAACTGCTTATTCAGACCTGGGTAGGTTTATGGATAGCGGGTTTCTTCTTGTGGTTTTGGCGAAGAGGCGGGCAAACGCTGGGCATGCGTGCATGGCGTTTACGTATTTACAGCACCGTAGAAGAGCCAATGTCCTGGCCACGTTTGTTCATACGCCTTGTTGCGTCGTTGGGCGGCTTAGGGACTTTGCTTGTTTTGTTTGATTACAAGAACAAGCAATCGCTGCAAGACCGCTTGGCACAAACAGAAGTGTTGAAGCTGACTAAAGAAGCGAACGACCATAAGAGCTGGTGATAACGCATTGTAAGCATTAAAGGATGCTAAAAAGTCATAAAAAAAGAGGCGTCAACATGCCTCTTTTTATAGGACTTGACCGTTTAACTAGCCGAGCGCCGATAGCTTTATCAACGTCTAAGCATCAAACCGGCGACAGCAGCAAACAGCAGGCTTGGTAGCAATGCGCCAAGGAAGGGCGGCAATTGGTAAACCAAACTTACTGGGCCGAAAACCTCGTTTAGAATAAAGAAACCAAAGCCTGTGAGTACGCCCATGATCACGCGCGCTCCCATAGTTACGCTGCGTAACGGCCCGAAGATAAACGAAAGCGCCATCAACAACATCACGCCCACTGAAATAGGCTGGAATATTTTTCGCCATAGTGCCAATTCATAGCGAGACGGGTCTTGGTCGTTATTGTCTAAGTAATTTACGTAATCAAGCAGGCCAGTAATGGATAAGGCCTCGGGTTTAACCGCTACAATGCCTAACTTATCTGGGGTTAGCGTTGAGTTCCAGCGCATACGGTCGGTGTCATCAACCGAGACTTGCGTTTCCGTAAACTGTGTGACTTCTACGTTGCTTAACCACCAGCCATCGCCATCATATGTGCTGTTTTTTGCATAGGTAATGCTTTGTAGTGACAGGCCTGAATTAAAGTTAAAAATGCTCACGTCTTTAAGGGAGTCTTGGCTGATAACCTGACCAATACTCACAAACCTATCGCCGTCTTTGGCCCAAACAAGCTTGTCAGATGAAAATAAACTGCCCCCAGAAATCGCTTCAGTGCGTAGTTGTTTAGCTTTGGTCTCACTGAACGGCGTGACCCATTCGCCCACCGCCATGACCGCTAAAATCATGACAAGGGTAGACTTCATGGCCGAGTTAATGATGTTCCAGCGGCTCATGCCCGCAGCCTGCATTACCACCAGTTCGCTATTGCTGGCCAAGACGCCCATGCCAATAAGGCCGCCAAGCAACGTCGCCATGGGAAAGAATTGTTCTAGGTCTCGCGGAAGGCTTAATAACACGTAGATAAAGGCGGCGAGCATGTCGTAATCGCCTTCACCAATTTTACGCAGCTGTTCAACGAACTTGATTAACGCGCTTAAGCCAATAAGTACGCTTAGCGTGACAGTGATCGTACCTAATAACGTTCGAGCGATGTATAAATCGAGGATCTTAAACATTTATTTTTTCCCCAATATCCATGCGCGTAACTGCGTGCCAGTTTTTCTATCTCGCACGATAAGCGTAATGCCTATAATCAACATAATGGTATGTACCCACCACAGTCCCAGTTGGGGCGGCATCTTTCCGTCTTCCAATACACGTCTGCTGGCCAACAACAGTAAGAAATAGCCTAGGTACAACAAAATGGCGGGGAACATCTTGCCAAATCGCCCCTGTCGAGGGTCGACGGCGCTAAGTGGTACCGCAATAAGTATTAAAAATGGAATCGACAGCGGAATAGCAATTCGCCATTGAAGCTCTGCTCTGGCTTCAATACTGTCGTCTTCCCACAGTTCGCTGGTGGGCAGCACGCTTACCTTACGACGGGTTTCATCAGCAGGCTTATCGGCAATCTGAATTTGGTATTCATCAAATTCAACTTTGCGGTAGGCCTTTTCAGATTGTTTACCCTCGTACTGCACGCCTTGCTTCAAAACAAGGTTTCGAGTGCCATCGGGGTTGCTCGCCACTTCGCCGGTTTGGGCGTAGACTACGCGCACATCACCTTCGCTATCGCTGGTTTGATTTTGCGATAGAAACACCCGTTGAAGCTTGTCGTTCTTGTCTACATCGTGGACAAAGATAACCGCTTTTTCGTTACCCGTTTGCTGGAAGCGACCCGGCATAAGAGCGGAGATACCCGCTTCGTTACGGGCTTTTTCGCGCAGTTGATATTCGTTCTCGGCAGCCAGTGGCGCGAAGTACAGGGTAATAGCGCCTGTCACAATCATAATAAGTACCGACAAAAACAGCATCACTCGCGTGACATACCATTCGCTAATGCCACAGGCGCGCATCACGGTCATTTCACTGTCTACATACAGCCTACCGTGCGCCAACATGATCCCCAAATAAGCGCTGATGGGCAGTACCAATGATGAGAGAATAGGGGCGTATAAGCCTAGGAAGCCAAGTACTAGGCCAGCAGGGATATCACCGTCTGATGCGTCGCCTAAAACGCGCACAAACCTTAGGGTGACAAAAATGGCCATTAGGATAAAGAAAATCGCTAACTGAGATTTCAGCGTTTCC
>CERD01021930.1_pt1 | contig 11302 bp, 5 predicted proteins | sample 530931 | NCBI WGS metagenome assembly CERD01 (sample SAMEA2621101, study PRJEB7988) | marine metagenome | isolation source: saline water (ENVO:00002010), including
CGCGCTGATCGGCACTTACGGCAGCCTGACCCTGAACGCCGATGGTTCCTACACCTACGTTGTCGACAACGACAATGCAGCAGTACAGGCGCTGCGCCTGTCGGGCGACACCCTGAGCGAGTCGTTCACCTACAGCGTGACGGATGCCGCGGGCCTGAGCGACAGCGCCACGCTGACCATCACCATCGAAGGTGCCAACGACGCACCGGTCGCCAACGACGACAGTGCCACGGCGCAGGAGGCGGGCGGTATCGCCAACGGCAGCGCGGGCGCGGATGCGACTGGCAATGTGTTGGCCAATGACACCGACATCGACGGCAACGGCGAAACAGCCAGTGTGCTGTCTGTGCGCACCGGCAGCGAGGCAGGTAGCGGCGTCGCAGGCATTGTCGGCTCTGCGCTGGCCGGACAGTATGGCAGCCTGACGCTGAACGCCGATGGCACCTACACCTATGTGGTCGATGACAGCAATCCGGTAGTGCAGGCGCTACGTACCTCTGGTCAGACCTTGAGCGAGACTTTTAGCTACGAGGTAGTCGATGCCGCTGGGCTGAGCGACCGCGCTACCCTGACGATCACCATTACAGGCAGCAACGACGCGCCGGTCGCGGCGGATGACAGCGCCACCGCCAGCGAGGCCGGCGGCATCGCCAACGGCACGCCGGGCAGCAATGCCAGCGGCAATGTGCTGAGCAACGACACCGACGTGGACAGCACCGCCAACGGCGAAAGCAAAACCGTATCAGCCATCCGCACCGGTGCCGAGACTGGCACGGGCATCAGCGGCGCGGTGGGCGGTGCGCTGAGCGGCCAGTACGGCAGCCTGACGCTGAATGCCGACGGCTCCTACACCTATGTTATCGACAATGACAATGAGGCCGTGCAGGCGCTGCGGCTGTCCGGCGATACCCTGAGCGAATCTTTCACCTACGAGGTGGTGGATGCGGCCGGTCTAACTGACAGCGCAACCCTGACCATCACCCTTACCGGGGCTAACGACACTCCGATCGCCAGTGACGACGCCGGTATTGCGGTCGAGGCCGGCGGCGTTAACAACGGCGCGGCCGGAATCGATCCGCAGGGCAACGTGCTGGATAACGACAGCGATGTGGATGGTGGTGAGTTGCTCAGTGTGGTCGGCATTCGTACCGGCAGTGAGGGCAGCAGCGGCACCGCCGGTGCTCTGGGCACTGAGTTGCGTGGGCTTTACGGTTGGCTGACTATCAATGCTGACGGCACCACCAGCTACCGGCTGGACAACGACATGGCGGCGGTGCAGGCGCTGCGCAGCAGCACCGATACCCTCAGCGAGGCCTTCACCTATACGGTCAGTGACCTTGGTGGGCTGCAGGATACTGCGACGCTCAACATCACCATTCGTGGCGCCAATGACGCACCCGAGGCGGCCAACAACCTGGCCTACTCCACGCCGGATAACGGCAATGGCAACGCGATCAACCCCGCTGGCAATGTTCTCGCCAATGACAGTGATGTGGATGGTGGTGACAGCCTCAGCGTTAGCGGCGCCCGGACCGGCAACGAAGCGGCCGGTGGCGCCCTGCAGGGGCTCAGCGCTGGCAGCATCACGCTGACCGGCGCCCACGGCACCCTGGTGCTCAACGCCGATGGCAGCTACCAGTACACCCTGGATGTGAACGACACGGCGGTAATCAATCTGGGACCCGCCGAGGTACTGCTGGACCAGTTCACCTACGCGGCCACTGACTTGGCTGGCCTCAACGACGAGGCGCAGCTAAGCATCGTCATCCGCGGGCGCAATGATGCGCCTCAGGGCGCGGACGACAGCGCCACGGCGGTCGAGGCCGGCGGCGTCGGCAATGCTCAGGCCGGCTTTGATCCGGCCGGCAACGTGCTGGCCAATGACCTGGATCTGGAGGGCGATGAGCTGACGGTGACGGCGATTCGCGCGGGCACCGAAGCGGGTAGCGGCACGGCCGGCACGCTGGGCAGCGAGCTGCGCGGCCAGTATGGTTGGCTGACCATCAATGCCGACGGCAGCACGCGCTATCGTCTGGACAACGAGATGGCCGAGGTGCAGGCGCTGCGCCAGACCGGACAGACGCTGGTCGACAGCTTTACCTATACCTTGGCTGATATCTGGGGCGTGACTGAACAGGCGCAGATCAATATCACCATCGATGGACGTAATGACGCCCCCGTGGCCGTTGATGACAGCGCCACCGCCGTGGAAGCTGGCGGAACTGCCAATGGCACCGCCGGATCGGACGCCACTGGCAACGTGCTGACGAACGACACCGACGTGGACAGCGTTGCCAATGGCGAAACCAAGACCGTTACCGCCGTGCGCACTGGCGCCGAAGCTGCCAGCGGCAGCACCGGCACTGTGGGCAGCGTGCTGGCGGGCCAATATGGCAGCCTGACCCTGAACGCCGATGGCAGCTACACCTACGTGGTCGACAATGACAATGCGGCGGTGCAGGCCCTGCGCACCAGCGGCCAGACGCTGAGCGAGTCCTTCACCTATCAGCTCAGCGATGCGGCTGGGCTGAGCGATAGCGCGACCCTGACCATCACCATCAATGGTGCCAACGATGCGCCGGTTGCGGCAGATGACAGCGCAACGGCCGTTGAGGCCGGTGGCGTGGCCAACGGCACGGCAGGCTCTGACGCCAGCGGCAATGTGCTGGACAACGATACCGATGTAGACAGCGCCGCCAATGGAGAAGACAAAACGGTTGCTGGCGTGCGCACTGGCGCTGAAGCGGCAGGCGGCACCAGCGGCACCGTTGGCAGCGCGCTGGTTGGCCTGTACGGCAGCCTGACCCTGAACGCGGACGGCAGTTACACCTACCTGGTCGATAACGACAATGCGGCGGTGCAGGCCTTGCGCACTAGCGGGCAGACGCTCACGGACAGCTTTACCTATACCTTGACCGATGCCGCCGGGGCGACCGATACGGCGCAACTGGATATTCGTATTCAGGGCACTAACGACGCGCCCCAGGGCGTGGATGACGATGCCGTGGCCGTTGAGGCTGGCGGTACGGCTAACGCCAGCGCCGGGGTGGACCCGACAGGCAACGTGCTGGACAACGACCTGGACGTAGACAGCACCGCCAACGGCGAGGTGCTGAGCGTTACCGGGTTCAGCAATCAGCAAGGGCAAAACGTGCTGCCCGGGCAGACCCTGCAGGGGCGCTACGGCACCCTGACTCTGAACGCCGATGGCAGCTACCAGTACCTGTTGAACAACGACGACCCGCAGGTGAATGCGCTGCGCAACGCTGGTCAGACCCTGCGTGAAAGCTTTGACTACAGCCTGCGTGACGCTGCGGGTCTGAGCTCATCGGCCACGCTAAATATTCTGATTCAGGGCAGTAACGACAACCCGGTCGCGCAGAACGACAGCAACAGTGCCACCGATCAGGATGCCGCGCCGCAGTCCAGCGGCAACGTGCTGGACAACGACAGCGATGTGGATGACGGCGACAGCCTGCAGGTTGTGGGTGTGCGCGCTGGCGAGGAAAGCGGTAGCGGCGCCAGCGGTGTGGTCGGGCAGCCGCTGTATGGGCGTTATGGCACGCTGGTGATCAATGCCGATGGCAGCTACACCTACAGCATCGACCTGAGCAACCCCGAGGTGCTGCAAACGGCCGGGCAAGGCCCGCTGCTGAATGATGTGTTCACTTACACCACCGGTGATCTGGCCGGTGGTACAGACCAGGCCGAGCTGGTCATAACCCTGGATATCTCCGCGCCTTATGTTGAGCCGCCGGGCCCGCACCAGGATGACGGCGACGATCCGTCCGGCAACTTTGATGTGCCGCTTGGCGTCGATCCTGCGGTCTTCATCTCACCGGTGCTGGAGCGCAACAACCAGCTGGACCGGCTGACCTTCGGTCGGGTGCCCGGTGGCGATCAGCGACTGGGTATGCAGGGCTTTAACCAGAGTGCGTCGATCGGTGCAGGCTTGGGTGACATCCAGGGGCAGTTTGTGCACCAGGCGGTGCGCGACAGCCAGCTTGACCGTGAGCTGGACATTGCCTGGCTATTTGGCCGCCAGGGTCGTATCAGCCTGAGTGCTGACGGCCTGCTCGATGATCCGGGGCTTTACAGCGACAATCGCGAGCCGCTGGCCAGCCTGCAGCACGACACCGACGAACCTATTCGCACCGCCAGCAGCTTCCGCGCGCAGATGCTGGCCGCTGCACAGCGTTTACATTCCTCGCCGCCCACGTCACAGTCGGGTGGTTGAGCAATGGGATACTTTCATGCACAAGGACAGATCATGCCAGCACAACAGCTTAAGACTCTCGGCCTCGCGATAACCTCGGCCATCCTGCTCAGTGCCTGCAACACCATTGAACCGCAACCCTACAGCGATCAGGAGGCGCGCGATCGCATCCTGGCCGACTATCAATTGATGTACGACCAGCAGGACCCGGTTGCCGCCCCTATCACCTTTTATGAAGCGGCCGCGCGGGCGCTGAAATACAACCTCGATTACCGTCTCAAGCTGATGGAAGGTGCCCTGGCGTCTGACTTGCTGGACGTGTCGAGTCACGAAATGCTGCCGCGCCTGGTGGCCTCGGCCGGTTACGAGGGGCGTAGCAATGACTCCGGCGGCACCTCGGTGGGTATTGAAGATGGCCAGGAAAGTTTGCGCGCCTCTACCTCGCAGGAGCGCTACCGTGACCTGGCCGGGCTCAATCTGAGCTGGAGCGTGCTGGACTTTGGGGTGGCCTACTACCGCAGTCAGCAAAAGGCAGACCAAATCATCATGGCAGAGGAGCGCCGCCGCCGGGTCGCGCAGAACGTGCTGCAGGATGTGCGTAATGCCTATTGGCGTGCGCTGGGTGCCCAGCGCCTGTTGCCGGAAGTCGACCGGTTGCTGCAGCGTACTCGCAGCGCGCTGGACTCGGCGCGCCAGGCCGAAACCCAAGGCCTGCTGCCGCGCCAGGACATCCTCGCGTACCAGCGTGCGTTGCTCGATTCCATGTCTCTGCTGACCTCGCGCCGTCAGGATCTGGAGTTTGCCCAGGCCGAGCTTAAGGCGCTGATGTCGCTGCCGCCCGGGTCGCAGCTGGTGCTGGCCGATGACGGCAGCGAGCCAGAGCTGCCGGTCATCGACGTGGAGATAAACCAGCTGGAAATTCTGTCACTGGAAAATCGCCCGGAGATCATGGAGGAGTGGTACCGCAAGCGGGTTAATCTCACCGACCTCGAAATTGCCAAGACCAAACTCTGGCCCAACGTGACGTTCAGCGCCGGTTACAGCTACGACACCAACAATTATCTGTATAACAACCACTGGAACAGCACCGGTGTGGATGTGTCGATCAACCTGCTGCAGTTGCTGCAGCTGCCCTCGCTCGATAGTGCTGCCGAATCCCAGGCTGCTGCCGACGATCTGCGCCGTGTTGCCCTGTCCATGGCCATCCTGACCCAGGTGCGAGTGGGTGCGCTGCGCTACGAACTCGCCCGGCAGGACATGGGCTTTGCCGATGAAAGCCTGCGGGTGGACAGTGAGTTGCTGGGCTATGCGCAGGCGGCCAGCAGCAGTTCGCTGGGTTCAGAGCTGGAGGTGATCCGTGCCGAGGGTCGCTACCTGCTGTCGCGCTACCAGCGCGAAGCCGCCTACTCGCGGGCGCAGGCTGCCTGGGGGCGTTTGTACAACTCGATTGGTCTGGATGTGCTGCCCGAAGAGATCGAGCAGCATGATATAAAAACCCTCGCCAGCGAGATTGAACGCACCCTTACCACTCAGCAGCGCACCGGTCTGCTGGCGTCCACCCGGGTGCTCGAACAAGGAGAGGTGAATGCCACTGCGCAGCCCTGAGCGTGTTGTTGTCGGTTTTGCCCTGTTGCTGGCATCTCTGCCACTGCAGGCCCAGCAAGTCGACGACGCTCTGTTGTTGAATGACCCCGCAGCTATCCGTGTACTGTTGACCGCAAAACTGGAAACCACCCTATCCAGCCAGATGACCGGTACCCTGCGAGAGCTGCAAGCCTCGCTGGGGCAGCGTGTTGAGGCGGATGCCACGCTGGTACAACTCAATTGCATCGAGGCAGAGGCGCGTGCGCGGGTGGCCAATGCCGAGTTGGCGATGACCCGTCAGAGCCTGGAAGCCAAGCGCAATCTGCGCAAACTTGATGCGGTGGGCGATCTGGAGGTTGCCATCGCCGAAACCGAGGTGCAGAAGGCTGACGCCTCGCGTGCGCTGGCCAGTGCCCAGCGCAGTTACTGCACCGTCAAGGCACCCTTTGCCGGCCGCGTAGCCAAGGTGCACGTCAAACCCTTTGAGACCGTCAGCGCCGGCACGCCCCTATTTGACCTGGTCAGTGACGGGCCGCTGAAAGTGCGCCTGAACGTACCCTCGCGCCTGGTCACCCGGTTGAGTGCCGACATGCCGCTGGAGGTGCAGATTCTGGAAACCGGCAAGCGCTACGCCGGCCACATCAGCGCCATCAACTCGCGGGTCGACGCCGTTGCCCAGACGGTTGAACTGGAAGCGCAACTGGACGCCGAGCATCCGGAGTTGATCGCTGGCATGAGTGGTATCGCCACCTTCCCTGACCTGCATGACTGAGCGCTTGCCCAGCCCGCAGCTGTTGCTGCGCGTAAATGCCCTGCGTGATCGGGCGCTGGCCGCCGACAGCCTCAATGCCCTGGCTTTCAGCATGGCCAATGATGCCTATGGTCTGTTGCAGTACCACCAGGCCTTGGTGCTTGCCTGCCATGGCGAACAGCCGGAGTTGCTGTGTGTCTCCGGTCTGGCCAAACCGGCTGAAGATTCACCCTATCTGGTGTGGCTCAAGCGCGCGGCGCGCTGGCTGCAGCAGCAACTGGACGGCAATGAGCCGCAGTGGCTGGCGCGTAGCGACGTGACGCCACCGGCCGACATCAGTGACGGCTGGGCCGAATGGTGGCCGGCCGGGGTCTGGTGTGTGCCACTGGTCGGTCGGGATGGCCAGCGGCTGGGCTTGCTGCTGTTTCTGCTGGATGCTCCGCCAGCCGCGCCGCTGACCGAGGTGCTGACCGGACTCTGGAAAACCTGGGGCTATTGCTGGCAGTCGCTGACCGGGCAGCGTCGGCGTGGCGGCTGGCAGCGGGGCCGACGCAAGGTGCTGGCGGTGCTGGTCGTGGTATTGCTGGTGCTGCTGATTCCGGTGCGTCAGACGGTACTGGCGCCGGCAGAAATTGTCTCCAGGGAGGCGCAGATCATCAGCTCGCCGATCGACGGTGTGATCCGTCAGATGCAGGTGCGACCCAATCAGCCGGTAGAGCAGGGCGCGTTGCTGTTCACGCTGGATGAAACCACCCTGCGCAATCGTGCCGAGGTGCTCAGTAAAGGCGTTGCCGTGGCTGATGCCGAGCTGCTGGCCGCCAGTCAGCGCGCCTTTGATAACCCGCAAAGCAAGGGCGAGCTGACGCTGCTCAGTGGTCGCGCCCAGCAAAGCCGCGCCGAGCTGGCGGCGGTTCAGGCCCAGCTGGCACGCACCCAGGTGCACGCGCCCAAGGCCGGCATTGCCGTCTACAGCGATCCGAATGACTGGCTGGGCAAGCCGGTGACGACCGGGGAGCGTATTTTGCTGGTGGCCGATCCGGCGCAACCGGCTATGCGAATCCAACTGGCCGTGGCTGATGCGATTGCGCTTGATCCGGGCGCGGAGGTCACGCTGTTTCTTACCGCCTACCCGCTGCAACCGCTGCACGGCAGCGTGCTGGAGACCAGCTATCAGGCGCACCCCAGTGACGAAGGGGTGAGTTCCTATCGGCTGCTGGCCAGTATCGAGGGTGATCCCGCGCTGGCCAGACTCGGCCTGCACGGCACCGCCAAGCTGTACGGCAAGCGGGTGCTGCTGGGCTACTACCTGCTGCGGCGGCCGTTGGCGGCGGTACGCGCCTGGACCGGCTGGTGATGGATCCGGCTGATCTGCCCACACCGCCGCTGCGCAACGACCTGCGCTTGAGCGAAGCGGCGCCCGGCAGTGACGGTGAGCCAAATTGGGTGATTCAAGACACCGTGGTCAACCGCTTCTACCGCATCGGCTGGCTGGAGTTTGAGTGTTTGCTGCGTTGGGAGCAGACCCCGCGGCAAATCTGTGAACAGGTCAGCGAGCAGACGGCGCTACGGCCTGATCCGGCGCAGGTGCTGGGGCTGCGCCAATTCCTAGAGCAGCACCAGCTGGTGCGGCCTGACAGCGCTGCGGTCAACCGCATGCAGCAGCACAGCAGTGGTAACCAGTGGCTGACCTGGCGCTGGTGGCTACACCATTACTTGTTTTTTCGCGTGCCACTGGTGCGGCCGCAGCGTTGGCTGCAGGCGCTGGCCGGGCGCCTGGACTGGCTGTTTCAGCCGCTGGTCGGCTGGTTGGTGGTGGCGCTGAGCGTACTGGGTATCGGGCTGGTACTGCAGCAATGGGACACCTTTACCCACGCGGTGGTCGACGCCTTCAGCGCCTCCGGGCTGGTCAGCTTCGCCTTGGCGTTGATTGCGGCGAAGACGCTGCACGAGATGGGGCATGCCTTGGTGGCCACCCGGCTGGGGCTGCGGGTGGCGCATATGGGGGTGGCCTTTGTGGTGCTTTGGCCGATGCTCTATACCGATACCGGTGAGAGCTGGAAGCTGCGCAGCGCCCGTCAGCGTCTGGCCATCGCCAGCGCGGGTATTACGACGGAGCTGGCACTGGCGGGCCTGGCCACCCTGGGGTGGGCGCTTTGTGAGCCGGGCACCCTGCGCAGTGCGCTGCTGTATCTGGCGACCACCAGCTGGGTGTTGTCGTTGGCACTCAACGCCAGCCCCTTTATGCGCTTTGACGGTTACTTCATCCTGTCTGACCTGTTGGACTTCCCTAATCTGCATGAGCGCTCCTCAGCGCAGGCCCGCACCTTTCTGCGTCGTACCTTGCTGGGGTTACCGGAAGACTGGCCGGAAACCTTTACCTTGCGGCAGCGGCGTCTGCTGATTGCCTTTGCCTTCGCCACCTGGCTGTATCGGTTGCTGCTGTTTGTCGGCATTGCGATTGCGGTTTATCTGCTGTTCTTCAAGGCGTTGGGCATCTTCCTGTTCGCGGTGGAGATTGCCTGGTTCATCCTCATGCCGGTTTGGCGTGAGCTAAAACACTGGTGGGGAGCGCGTAGTCAGGTGCCGGGTAAACACAGAGCAATGATCGCGGGTGGTTTTGGGCTGCTATTACTGCTGCTGGCGCTGCCCTGGCATACCCAGGTGCACGGCGACGGGGTAGCCCGTGCCGAACGCCAGCTGCGGGTGTTCAGCCCCTATCCTGCGGTACTGCGCGAGATTCAGCCGGCCGGTGCGGTGAGCGAAGGTGCTACGTTGGTCATGCTGGATGAGCCGGACATCATCGCGCGCGTGCGCAGCAATGAGGCCAGTATCCGCAGCTATCAGGCGCGCCTCAGTGGGCTGTTGGCCGATCCATCCGGGCTGGCGCAGCAGGCGGTGACCCAGCAACGCCTGCAGGTGGAACAGGAACAGGTTCTGGCCGCCCGTTCAGAGGTGGCCCGACTGTCGTTGACCGCACCCTTTGCCGGCCAGTGGCAGGATATCAACCCGGACTGGCACAGCGGCCAGTGGGTAGGTAGTCGCGAGCCGCTGGGTGTGCTGATCGACCCGTCCAGCTGGCAGGTGGACGCCTATGTCGAGCAGGATGAGGTGCATCGTCTGCAGCCCGGCGCGCCAGTGCGCTTCTACAGTCGCGGGCAGCCAAGCCCGGTGACGGGCAAGGTGCTGGCAATCGGCAGCACCCGTGCAGCCCAGTTGGCGCATCCGATGCTGGCTGCGCGCTTTGGCGGACCCTTGACCACCACGGAAGGTAGCCGTGAGCTGGCGCCCAGCCGCTCGCTGTTTCATGTGCTGATCCAACTGGATGCGCCGCCCGTCACCGGGCAAGAGAGCCTGGGTGATGTGCAGATAGAAGGCAGCCGGCGCAGCCTGCTGGGTGAAGCCTTTACCCACGTTGCCGCGGTATTTCTGCGTGAGAGCGGGTTCTAGGCAAGCCCTGACTGCTCCCACACAGCCTCTGTGAGGGCGCGTTCCCTAGCTGCGCAGAATCAACGCCAGCGGGCCGCCACCGTTGGGGCCCTGGTGCTCGGCACCGCCAGAGACGAACAGCCGGGTGTCGCCGAGCCTGCCGGCCAGCACGCCACCAACCAGCGAGCGAGCATGGCGTGAGCCGTTGATGTCGCTGTCGTCGCTCATCACGTGGCGGTTGCCGCGAATCTCACCTGACGCTGAGGGCTCGGCCTTGACCAGCAGGCCGGTCAGGTTGTCGGGAGTGATGGTCAGTTGCGTGCCACCCGGCATGCTGGCCAGCGCGCGGTCGATAGCGGCGGTGTCCAGGGCATCTTCCATGACCGCGTGGCCGATGCGGTAGGCCGGGTCCCAGCCGGCGGCGTTGCCCAGCACCAGCACTTCGTTACGCAGCAGTTCGATACCGGCTGAGGTGCTGGCGCGGGTGGAGTAGAGCGACCAGTCGCTGCAGATTTTTTCGTTACTCAGCTGGTCTTCCGTCAGATCGCCCAGCGCCACGGCCACGCCCAGTGCCGAGGCGCCGCGTGAATAGCCCATCGACTCGTAGGTGTCGTGGCAGGCGGTGGTATGACCGCGCGTGGCTGCTTCGCTGATGCGCGAGGCGGTCAGCAGCGGGCATTTGATCTGCACAAAGTGTACGTCTTCGGCGCGCTGGATGCCGGCGCTGGCCATGGCACGACGCACTGCGTCGCGGGTCTCCATGACCTGATCGAGCCGGCCGATTTCTTCCGGCTTGAAGTCGCGGGTAAAGGCGACACCGGCCGCGAGGCCAGGCAGGCTGTAGTTGGCGTCTCGCTCGCTGCTGTCGACTTCAAACACCAGCCAGTGCGGGCTCAGGCCGCCTTCGGTGCCGCCGGACATGACAAAGGCAATACGCTCTTCGACTTTGGCCTCTGCCAGGGTCAGTTGCTGGGCAAAGAAACGCCGCAGGCTGGCGGTGGCGAAGGCGCGGGTGAAGTCATTCACGCAGCCGTTGCCTTCGGTCTTGCCAAGCACGGCAATGACGCGGGTGGGGTCAATCTGGCCATGGGCGATGGCTTGGGCGAGGGTAGAGGTGTCGTCTGGCGAGCTGGCGCTCAGACGGGTGACGCGCGTTTTCATGGGCAGTACCTTTTCAAATAGGTCCGGTCAAATGGATCAGGCGAGTTCGAAACTGATGTCCTGGGCACCCTCCCAGAGGGTCTTCAGGCCGAGGGCGCGCAGGTTCTCGCGGCCCTCGGTGATGGTCAGAAAGTGGTTGCCGGCCAGCTGCCCGAGCTTGCTGG
>CERD01127441.1_pt1 | contig 11287 bp, 8 predicted proteins | sample 530931 | NCBI WGS metagenome assembly CERD01 (sample SAMEA2621101, study PRJEB7988) | marine metagenome | isolation source: saline water (ENVO:00002010), including
TCTCGTAACGGTTGGGGCACTCACAAAAGGATAAGGAGGACAATCGTGGAGAAAGGAACATCCGTAATCAACGCAGGCGCTGTCGATATCGCGATGGAATACAGGACCGATCTTATGCCGGACCAGGGGTTGTGCGTTCAGGTTTATGGCAAGGTTGAGGGTAAAGACACGGAGATTCTGCGGTTCGACTGCTTCGACCAGACTCCTCATTACCACTACGGACCGGAGAACCACAACATCCGCCTCAATATGGACAAGACCACCGCGGGCAACCCCTTGGGTTGGACGATGGACAACATCCGTCACCGGCTACCGTCGATGATTCGCCGGGCCGGTTATGAGGAGCTAGCCTCTGCTGTTGAGGCCAGTCCCGCATCAACAACGACGTTGGATGAAGCCGAGGCCAAGGGCCGGGACCTGTCCCGGAACGGACGGCGAACCGTGCATCACCTCATGCCCGAATTGGTCGAGGGCGACAAGATTGAAGTCGGCAACCTGAAATTCGGCCTGGAATACCGCCACCTGCCCCAGATCAACGACGAGGGCATGGCGATTCACGTCCTGTCCGATGTTGCCGGTCAGGAAGTGGAGTTGCTGGCGTTCGACTGCTTCCAGAAGGGCCCTCACTATCACTACGGACCCCGCAACCAGGACGTCCGGGTTTATTGGGACGTCACCACCTCCGGGGAGACTCTTCGCTGGACCTTGGACCAGTTCAAGGCCGGTAACCTGCGGTCCATGATCGAACGGGCAGGCTACCCGTCCATAGCCGCCGAGGTTGATGAGAAGCTGATTCAAGAGAAGATGCCCCAGATCGAGGCCAGGTCATGGGAGTTGGTTGCTCAGAACAATCAAGCTTCAAACGGCATGACCGACAACCGGAAGACCAAGGCCCAGCTCATCCAAGAGTTGGAGTCCCTCCGGGAGCAGGTAGTCGCCCTCTAGGACGACCATCCTGGAATCAGCGGTAAGCGGCCCCTAAAGGGTAGCCACCCGCTAAGCGACAATGCTCACGTTAAACGGCCCCGATATCATCGGGGCCGTTTTCTTTTCCTAACTAGAGCCCGTGACTAGGAAATTTTGGTCTACATCATGGTGTAGCCGCCGCTAACGCTGAGGGTTTGGCCGGTGATGAAGCTGGCGGCGTCTGAAGACAGAAACACCACCGCGTTGGCGATTTCGCTGCCGTTGGCCAACCGGCGGAAAAGGTAACCCCGTTTCACCCGCTCCAATACATCTTCGGTGAAGATGTCTCTCATCTGATTCCACATGCTCTCGCCGCTGATGGATTCGTCCTCGCCCGGCACCACCAGTCCGGGGCACACCATGTTCAGCCGCAACCCGTAGCGGCCTGTTTCCCTGGCTATCGCCTTGCTCAGCGCGATTACTCCGGCTTTACAGGCGGAATACACCGCTTCCCGGTATTCGCCCATCCGTCCAGCGTCGGAGCTGATGCTGACAATGGCGCCGGATTGACGTTCTATCATCGAAGGTAATACGCCGTGGATGCAGTTGATGGCCCCCCAAAGGTTGACCTTGACCTCCTTCTCCCACTCTTCCCGGGGCTTCTCCATGAACAGCCGGTCTATGGTCCAGCCCACGTTGTTCACCAAAACATCCACGCTACCGAACTCGGCGACGGATTTGGCGACCATTTCGTCGACCTGTTCGGGGTCGGTGACATCGCAGGCAATCACCTTGACCCGGCTTCCCGTGTTCATCTGGCTTACCTCTCCGGCAACTACCTCGCCCTGGCTAGGGGAGAGCTCGGCGATGGTGATGTTGCTTCCTTCGGCGGCGAAGGCGTGAACGATGGAACGGCCGATGTTAGACCCGCCTCCAGTGACGATAACGTTCTTTTCTTTCAAGCCTAGTTCCATTAGTTGAAAACCTCCATGGGGATTTAAACTGTTTGCGGGGATTTCAAAAGGTTAGTTTTTCCGGAGATGGGGGTCACCCTCTGCCGGGGCGGGGCTGGGTGGGGGGAGAATCTGCGGTGCGTCTGCTACTTCGTCCCGGGGCTGTAGACAGATCCAATGCTCCGCCTACCGGCGATTGGGACTGGCCGGCGGGGAGACCCTGGGAACGCCGCCAAAGCGGAGGCGAAAGAGTCCTTTGATATCTTCGGTAGCGGTGCCGGCGACGTTCACGGTACTGTCCGGGTCGTCGTCCCATTTGACCGGCAAGGAACTGATCTGGAAACCGCCCTTGGCGGCGATTATCAGTAGTTCTGTGTCAAAGAACCAGTTGTTGTTTTTGATCTTCGGCAGCAGCGTCCTGGCGGTTTCCCTTGTCATTGCCTTGAACCCGCACTGGGCGTCGGGGAATCCGGTAAAAAACATGGACTTAATCATCAAGTTGTAGGTGCGGGAGATGAACCCCCGGCGGAAGGACCGGGTGATTTTAGACTCCTTGCTCAACCGGCTGCCGATGGCGATGTGCGACCCTGATTCGATAGAGTTGATCAACTGGGGAAGGTGGACCAGGTCGGTGGAAAGGTCCACGTCCATGTAGCAAACTATGTCGGCGGTGCTTTCCATCCAAGCGGCTTTCAGAGCCCGGCCCCGGCCTTTTTGGGGCAGGTAAAGGTAATTTACTCCAGGATACCTCTCACACAACATCTCGGAAACCGAGCGGGTGCTGTCGGTTGACGCGTTGTCGGCGATGATTATCTGCCAAGGGTTGATGACGTTGGACCTGAGGTAGTCCGTTAGGATGAGGATGCTGCGAGGGAGAGCCTGCTCCTCGTTGTAGACGGGTACCACAATGTCGATGGTCAAAGGCATATCCAATTCCCGCCTTGATTTATCCCGTATCGATTACCTATCCCAGCTAAACCCCTTTGAAGGGCTTATTTGCGAGGGTGTTGCGTTGGGTCTAGTGCCGGAAGTGGCGTACGCCCGTAAACACCATCGCCAGCTTGTGCTTGTTGGCTTCTTCTATGACCTCGGCATCACGGATCGAGCCGCCCGGTTGGACTATGGCGGTGACTCCGGCCTGCGCCGCAAGTTCGATGTTGTCCGGAAAGGGAAAGAAGGCGTCCGACGCCAGGACGCTGCCCGCAGCCTTATCCCCGGCCGCACGCCCCGACAGGTGGACGCTGACCACGCGGTTGGGCTGGCCGGCCCCCATGCCCACCAGAGTCAGGTCTTTGGCAAACACGATGGCGTTTGACTTGATATGCTTTGCAGCCTTCCAGGCGAATGCCAGATCCCGCATCTCTGCGTCCGTGGGAGGGCGGTCGGTGGCGGTTTCCCAAGTGGCCGGGTCTTCGTCCAGGGCGTCTGGCGCCTGGACCAGCACTCCACCGGTGATGGGACGCAGATCGTAGTCCAGCCCACCGGTGCTCGGCCCTACCGCCAGGATACGCAGATTACGTTTTTTCTTCAATATATCCAAGGCCTCTGGCTCGTATTCGGGAGCGACTACGACTTCGTAGAAAACCGGATCCATCGCGCGCGCGGCTTGGGCGGTGAGCGTCCGGTTATACCCGACGATGCCCCCAAAAGCCGAGACCGAATCACCCTGGTAGGCCCGCTCGTATGCTTCGGCTTGGTCCTGATGGCTGGCCAAGCCGCAGGGATTAGTGTGTTTGATAACGGCCACGGTGGTTTCGGCAAAGTCGGAAACGGTGCGCCAGGCCGCGTCGGCATCCATCAGGTTGTTATAGGAAAGCTCCCGGCCGTGTAACTGCTGGGCGTGGGCTATCCCCCCGGCGCCACCCTCCGCCGGTACGTAGAGGGCGCCTTGTTGGTGGGGATTCTCGCCGTACCGCAGAGATGCAAGCTTGTTCAGCGAAAGGGTCAATTCTCCCGGCAAGCTGTCCGCTTCTTCTGATGACACATCAAGATAGCCGGTGACCGCGGCGTCGTACTGAGAAACGTGGCGGAAGGCTTTGGTCGCCAAAGCACGGCGTTCCTCTTGGCTCAGACCGTCTGCCGCCAGCTTTTCGGCCACCCAAGAGTAGTCCGAAGGGTCAACAACCACTGCGACGGACGGGAAGTTCTTGGCGGCGGCCCGCAGCATCGTCGGGCCACCAATGTCGATGTTTTCCAGAGCATCTTCCAAGGTGACGCCGGGCTTTCTTATGGTGGCTTGGAAGGGGTACAGGTTGACGACCACCAGGTCGATGAGGCCAATACCGTATTCGGCCAGTTCCGCCATGTGGCCCGGAACATCCCGGCGGGCCAGTATGGCGCCGTGGACCACCGGATGCAGCGTCTTAACCCGGCCGTCAAGAATCTCCGGCGAGCCGGTTACCTCGGAGACCTGCCGCACCGGCAGACCGCCCTCTTGTGCAAGGGTTTGGTGGGTTCCTCCGGTGCTGATTAGCTCGAATCCCGCGCCCGCCAGACCCCGGGCAAACTCGACGATGCCAGTCTTGTCGTAGACGCTAAGGAGCGCTTTCACCCGCTTGACCGCCTCACTTCTATTCCACCCTACAGGGTGGTGGTATACACCCTGACCGTTGGCCGTTTGACTTTTTGAATAGTTGCCCAGACTCGGATGGCCGATCTAGCCATCGAGTATGGTTACCTGGGGTCCATCGTCTCTCTGGATGATCCGGCCCACCACTCGGGCGTCGGGTATCTTATCGGTGATCGTCGTCAGGTCGTCCTCGGCGCAGACCGCCACCATGCCCAGGCCCATGTTAAATACCCGGTACATCTCGTCTGTGCTTATTTTCCCTTCCCGCTGGATGATCTCAAATATGGGCGGGGCCGTCCAGGTCTCCGGGCGAAATTCGGCGGCCAAATGGCCGGGTAGGATGGCCGGCATCTTACCTGGCAGTCCTCCCCCGGTAATGTGGGCCAATCCTTTGAACGATTTTAGCACCGGCTCCAGCATGGGATGATAGCAACGGTGCCGGATCAGCAGTTCCTCACCCAGGGTGTGCCGCAACTCATCATAACGGCGGAACAGGACCGACGGGTTGTCATCAATGTCGAAGACGCGGCGCACCAGTGAGAACCCGTTGGTATGTAAACCGCTGGAAGGAAAGCCGACTAAGCAGTCGCCGAGCTGCATGTGAGACCCGTCCATCAATCCATCCGGCTCAGCGGCGCCGACGACAAACCCTACCAGTTCCAGATGGTCCGAACCGTCCGGCCCAGGCATCTGGGCGGTTTCCCCGCCAATCAGCGCGCATCCCACCTCGCGGCAACCCCAAACGATGCCACGAAGCAGGGTGTCCATCACTTGCTCGTCCAGGGTGGTGAATGAAATGTAGTCCAGGAAAAAGAGGGGTTTGGCCCCACGGGCCAATATATCGTTGACGTTGAGTGTGACCAGATCCTGGCCTATGGACTCGAAGTGCCCCAACTGAGCGGCGATTTTGATCTTCGTCCCCACGCCGTCGGTGCTGGCCACCAGCACGGGTTGTCGAAAGCCCCTGAGCCGGAACAGGCCGGCGAATCCACCCTCGGGGTTCAGGACTTCGGGTCCATGAGTCGCCGAGGCAAATGCCTTTATCCGTTCTTTCAGGGCGTCCATCTCATCCAGATTCACGCCGGATGAGCGGTAAGCCTGACTGGTCAACTGGCTACTCCTCCCCTGGGCCGTCCACGTTATATTGGACTGCCGCCCCGCAGTAAAAGGGTAAAACAGCCGGACCCGCATGGCAAGGGGGAGCCTATTCTGGGTCCGGTTTCGGGATAACCGCCGTATGGGATGAGACGGCCGGAAATCAAATGCCCCTGATGGACATTAATCGGAGAGGAGCTCAAGCTCCGCCGGCGGCTCCTCCAAGACCAGTTTGGTCAACTCAAGTTGGACGGGCACCGGATAGTTACCGGTGAAGCAAGCGTCGCAGAACCCGCCATCGGTGCCGCCGACCACTTTCATCAGTCCTTTGACGTCCAGGTAGCCCAGAGTGTCGGCGTCGATAAATTGGCGAATCTCTTCTACGCTCTGGTTGGCCGCGATCAATTCCTGACGGGTGGCCATGTCCACTCCCATGAAACAGGGGTGCTTTATCGGCGGAGCGCATACGCGCATGTGAATCTCGGCAGCCCCGGCCTTGCGCAGGAGACCGACCACGTGAGGCGTGGTTGTGCCGCGGACGATGCTGTCGTCAACCACGACGATCCTTTGGCCGGCGATGACCTCGGTCAGGGGGTTGAATTTTTGCCTCACGCCCAGGTCTCGCATCCGCTGTTCGGGTTCGATAAACGTCCGGCCGACGTATCGGTTCTTTACCAAGCCTTCACTGAACGGAATACCAGACTCTCTGGCGTAGCCCACCGCCGCTGCGGTTGACGAGTCCGGGATACCGATAACCAGGTCGGCCTCCACCGGATGCTCTCGGGCCAATTGGGCGCCCAGTTCTTGCCTTACCGAGTGGACAAGTTGATTGTCCAACAGGCTGTCGGGCCGGGCAAAATAGATAAGCTCAAATACGCAAAGGGCCCGGCGGCCGGTCGCCCCGGTCCAGACGGAGGAGTGAAACCCTTGAGGGTCGATGATGACGACTTCGCCAGGCTCCAACTCTCTCATGTAGGTGGCGCCTAAGTGGTCAAGGGCGCAGCTCTCAGACGCAATTATCCAGCCGCCGTCCAGCTTGCCTATGCATAACGGCCGGATACCCAGGGGATCCCGGGCAGCCATCAGCGTATCCTCAGTCAGGGCGACCAAGGAATAGGCGCCTTCCAACTGGCGCATGCAATAAAACAGCCGCTCTTCCCAGTCGGCCCCGGAGGCGTTAGCCAGCATGTAGGCCATCACTTCGGTATCCGTACTGGATTCGAAGCTACAATTCCAGTCCTTCTTCTGTTGGGTTTGCAACTGGGCACAATTGATGATGTTCCCGTTGTTCGCTAAGGCCAACCGGCCCTGATACCCTTCGACGAGCATGGGCTGGGCGTTGCAAAGGAGGCTGCTTCCAGTGGTGGAGTAGCGGGTATGGCCGATTGCCCGTTCGCCGGCAAGAGGGTAAAAATCCGGCTCGCGGAATATCTGAGTGACCAGGCCCATTTCGGCGTGGACGTTGAGGGTCTCGCCGTTGGATGCTGCGATTCCAGCACTCTCCTGGCCGCGGTGTTGTAGGGCGAATAAGCCGAAGAAGGCCAGGCGGCTAGCTTCGGCGCCCGGAGCGTATACCCCGACTACCCCACATTCTTCATTGGGGTTGTCCAAGGGGTCGTTGAGCCTGGGAGACTCAAACTCGCTATTCACAGGGTTATTCTAGGTTTCTTTTGGATTAAGGTCAACTCTCTCCCGTCCCCACCTAAACTTCTGTGAATCGGATTTCCTACTGGTTCGGTTTGGGTATGATGTTTACCTTCCGGTCGTCTCCCATCCCCGTGCTCTCGGTGATAACACCGGGGTGGTCCGTCAAAGCAGTGTGGACGATGCGCCGGTCGGCGGGTGACATCGGCTCCAATGCCACGGCCCGATTGCTTTGAACTACCCTGGAGGCCACTTTAGTAGCCATGTCCCGCAAGGAATTTTCCCGCCGTTGCCGATAACGCTCCACGTCCAAGACAACCCGGACTCCCTCGCCATACTGATTGCGGACGATCAAGTTGACCAGGAACTGTAGGGCTTGCAGGGTTTGGCCGCGGCGTCCAATCAACAGACCCGAATCTTCACCTTCCAGGTCGATTATGGGACCGCCGGTTTCGGGATCATTGGCTGCCCGGACCGTCCGGGTGACGTTGACCTGGGCAGCCTGCAAGATCCGGCCTACCGTTTCAGCAGCGACGGCGGCAGCGCCGGCTGTGCCTCCCTCGCCAGTGGCTATTTTGGTGACTCGAACCCGGGCTGGTTCGCCGCCAATGCCGAGAAATCCCGACTTGCCCCTACTTAGTATTTCTACCTCGGCCTCGTCTCGGTCGGCGTCTAGCTCTTTCAGCGCTAGTTCTATTGCTTCTTCGACGGTTCGTGCCGTCATTACGCGTACTTCCATTTTCTCGAGTCTCCTTCTGAGGATCATCTTCCGCCGCGCGCGCCGTGGGTGGGGGCGCCTCCGGCTTGGGGAATGGCGGCCATAGAGGAGGAAGCTCACCTTTAGGGGTTACCAGGTATTGTATGGCGACACCGATGACGTTTGAGACTATCCAGTACATGGACAGCCCTATGGGGAACTGTACCGAAAAGAAGGCAATCATTATCGGCATCATCCAAAGCATCATCGTCTGATTCGACTGTTGCTTTGGATCGGTGGATGGGCTGACGGTTAATTTTTGCTGGACCCAGGTGGAAACAAACACTAATCCAGGAATTAGTACCATCGCGATCGATTCCGGATTGGAGCCCAAGTCCAAACCGATGAAAGAAGCATTTAGCGGAGCCGCCGAGTGAACCGGGACCCACGGGATCCAGGTGTAGAGCTTTTCCGACAACCCTACTAGTTCGTCCGGTTGGGAGAACACGGTTTGAATCAACACACGGAACAGCCCGATGAGGATGGGCATCTGAACTACCAGCGGCCCCAGGCATCCTATGGGGTTGACCCCGGCCTCTCGATACAGACGCATGGTTTCCTGGGAAGCACGGGATCGGTCCCCGCTGTAACGCGCCTGAATATCCTTCATCTTGGGCTGCAGGGAACTCATTACCCGCATCTGCCTGATCTGCTTCAGGGTAAGGGGCATGGTGATTGCCCGAACTAGGACAGTCAACAGGATAATCGCGATGCCCATCTGATTGAAGCTGACAACGTACAATACCACCAGGGTATTGAGCATGGGCCGGATGATTACTTCGTTCCAGAGGATAAAGATGAATTCCAAAACTCTACCCTTGAGCCCGCCGGTGTGATGCCCGGTTTACGGGCCAGCGCCCGGTTAGTTGCATAGATCATCCTCGGTATGAAAACACCACATCAGCACAAGATTGGCTCTAGCCTCGATGCGCCGGACGGTGCTATCCTGGGCTGCCACGAACACGGATTCATCCACTGCGGTCAGAGGGGCAAGGATCTCAGGGTCTCCCCTCAAAGGTAGGAAAGCCCGTACACGTTGCAAGCCCACTTCGGCCAACGAGGTGTCCAATAATCTGATCCTACCGTCCCTGCCTCCAACAACCAGACCCCCGGGAACCAACACCGGGCGGGAGACGATGGGCGTTTCAAGATCGTGTTTCCACGACAGATTGCCTCCCCGGTCCAGGGCGTAAACGTTGCCATCCATGGAAGGAGCGAAAATCGTCCGCCCGTTGGTGACGGCACCGGCCCAGAACCAGTTTTCTCCCAGGAACTCCCAGACCTTTCTGCCGTCTTTTATGTTGATCGCGTACAATTTTTTATCGAATGAACCGGCTATCACCATATCCCTGAACAAAAGAGGGCGGCCCGCCACGGTGCCTCCGGTCAGGAACTTCCACTTCAGCGTACCGTCAGCCAAGGAAACCGCGTAGATGTGCTTGTCATGGGACCCAAAGTAAACTACCCCGTCTTTAATCACCGGTGTAGACCAGATCTTGTCTTCTACCCGGAAGGGAAACCCATCCCGTGGTTCGCCGGTTTTGGCATCATATGCGTATAGCCGGCCGTCTTCGGAGCCGACTACCACGGCATTGCTTTCCGGGTCCAACGCCGGTCCCGCCACCAATTGGGGACGTTCGTCCTCGGCGATGCCTTTGGGCTGCTGCCAACCGAAGGAGCCTGTTTCCCGGTCTATGGCGTAAAGGACGCCGTTTATGGCGCTGACGTAGACCAGGTCTTCGCCGACTACCGGACTATCATAAATCCCCAAAAGGGCAACCCCGTCTTCGGAATCTCCGTCTCGGTTAGCGGGAAAGGTCCACAAGGTCTTGGATCCCTCAAAGCCGTTGTCCGTGAGTGCTGTGACGGTGCCCTGCTTAGTTCCCACGTAAACGGACCCGTCCAGCCCAGTGGCCGGAGACCAACCGTTGCCGGTTTGGCTGAACCTGCCTGGCGTGCAACCCAAAAGAAGAAAAACGGCGGCCATCAGGAAAAGGGCCGGCAACGGTAACCTAACCTGATGCCAGAGGCTGAGAGCAAGCGTCGGTTGGGGCGGCAAGGCTACATGCCGAAGGGATGCGAAGTGACCGGAGATGGATTTTAGGAGCAAAATAATTGAAGACAACAATCAGTGAAAATCAAGCCGAAAAATTCATGGTACAGGGTCGAAACCTTTGCCTCCCCAAGGGTGGCACCGGGCCAGCCGTTTCAGGCTGAGCCAAATTCCTTTGACCGTTCCGTATTGCTGGACTGCCTCTTGGGAGTAGTGAGAGCACGTGGGTAAATAGCGGCAAGCCGATGGCAAATATGGCGACAACACTCCTTGGTACAACCCGATGGCCATTATCACAACACGTTTCATCCAGTGGACTCCGTGGCCGGTGCGGCGCTTACCGCTAACTCCTTATCCGCCACCAGGTGTGTGCGCCGCAATAGGTTTTCCGCTGCCTGCTTTAGTTCCTGGAAATCAGCCCGGTTAATGTCACGGCGGGCGATAAAAACGGCATCCCATCCCGGTTTCACCGGCGTGAGCCGGACCACTTCTCGTAGTCTGCGTTTCACCCGGTTTCTCACCACCGCATTCCCAATACGCTTACTGACTAGGAAGCCGAAACGGCTGTAATCAAGTCCGTTGGAAAGGACGCGAACCACCAGGAAACGGTTCGCTATGCTTAGGCCCTCTCGATGGATCTGGGAAAACTGTTTGCTTGTCGTGAGGCGATGTCTGCGTTGCATCACCAGAACTAACTGGTTATACGGTGAGATTGTGACGGCCCTTGAACCGCCGCCGCTTCAATATGGCCCGGCCATCAGACGTGCTGGATCGTGATCGGAAGCCGTGCACCCGGGCACGGCGGCGCTTTTTGGGTTGATAAGTCCGTTTAGGCATAATTCAGGTACTATCCGAAGGTATGGTTCATTGGGCTCTGACTTAAGGATTATAGGCTGCGCCCGTTGTCACGTCAAGGTAAATTGCGGGAGACGCCGCCCTCCTTCGTGCCCTATTATTCCTTCAAATCTGCTATTTCGCGCTTCGGAATGGTACCACCGTTATGATTTATATTAGCCGGGATTCAATTACGCTACTGCCCCATCGGGGCGGATGAGCGTCGGGGGATGAGCGCAATGTCGCTATTAGATCTAAAGATAGACCGGCACACTTTGAATGACACGGACGGATCGTCCGAACGCCCGAAACGTCTGGAACATCACGATCTTTTGGTAGACGTTTTGCGTGAGGAACTCGAAGAGACGGTTCGGGAACTCCGTGCTTTGGCCGTAGGCCCCGACCCACGTACTCGTTAGGGCCGTTCGCCTCCGGGTCCCAGACTCTCCACACCCGTACCGCTGCCATTTCCACGT
>CERD01022536.1_pt1 | contig 11282 bp, 11 predicted proteins | sample 530931 | NCBI WGS metagenome assembly CERD01 (sample SAMEA2621101, study PRJEB7988) | marine metagenome | isolation source: saline water (ENVO:00002010), including
GTATTCCCGCCAGCCTTGTGGGATTATCCGTGTTTTCGGCACGGTGGACGGTCGCCAATACGAAATCGAGTGGTTCGACACCCAGCGTATCGAACCACTCGGGCTTGCGCGCTCGGTCACTGTAAAACAAACAGGCGTCATACATCACATCACCGACCAAATGCGTCCGATCTGTCGGGATGCCCTCCTTCGCAAGATTGCGCATGGCGGTTTTTGTTGGAGCGAACAACAGGTCGCTGGCGTGGTCGGTCAAGATGCGGTTGATCTCTTCGGGCATCCGACGGTTAAAGCTGCGCAGGCCAGCCTCGACGTGGGCCACAGGGACGTGCAGCTTGACCGCCGCCAGCGCCCCGGCCAGCGTTGAATTGGTGTCACCGTAGACTAGGACACAGTCGGGTTTTTCATCAAGCAGCACCTGCTCGATCGCCTCAAGCTGGCGTCCAGTCATAGCACCATGCGTGCCGCCGCCGATACCAAGGTGATGGTCGGGCCTCGGAATTTGCATTTCGTCGAAGAAGATATCGGACATGTTCGCGTCATAATGCTGGCCGGTGTGTACAAGGATTTCGGTGATATCGTCGCGCGATTTAATGACACGCGAGACTGTGGCGGCCTTAATGAACTGGGGCCGCGCCCCGATGACAGTTAGAAGCTTCATTTTTTACCTTTTGGAAAGAGACGTTTGATCATGGTAAAATCGCCGCGCGTCGGGATCATGCACTCCCACCACGGCACCCCGAGCAACCGCCACTGCAACAACAGCCGCACGGTTACGTCGAACGTATAGGCTAGTGTTGTGGCCATCGCGGCACCAAGGAACCCGAATTGCGGGATCAGCACAAGGTTGGCGATGGTATTGATCAGCAGCACCGTGCCAGCCAGCACCATATTGATTCCCACCCAACCGCGCGCCGCGAAATCATTGGCCACGACGCGCCCAAGCGACAGCAGAACAATTCCCGGCAATAGGACCAGCAGTGCGGCAACTGCGCCGACAAATTCCGAGCCAAACAGAAGCTGGATTAGCGGTTGCAAAATCGCGGCAAGGAAACCAGCAGCCACCAAGGTAATCCACAAAACGATTCGAGCCATTAAGGGTGTGAACGCGCGGCGCGCGGATTCATCATTCGCCATGGCCGAAAGCCGGGGAAAGATCACCGTCGATACCGATTGTGATATCATCCATAGTTGCTCGGCCAGGCGCACGGCAACAGTATAGATGCCTGCCGCGATGGGTCCTGCCAGCAAGTTGACTAGAAACATATCCAGCCGGTAATTCAAGAAAGACATGATGTTGCCGAGATGCACCTTGAGGCCGAAAGATATGGCAGGGCGAAGATATTCCATCCGGGCGACACCGGTTGCGGCCAATGGTGTTCGCCGACCGAGCAAGGCCAAGGCCACGGCCAGCGCCACGCCATGCGCAACCGCAACAGCGGTCATAATTGCAGTAATATCTATCTGGTCCGCAAGCCAAAGCAGACAGACCCCTGCCAGTGACAGCACTGGTTGTATGAGAACCGCAATGTTATAGGCGCGAAAGTCCTGCAAAGCTTGAAACAGCCCCGAAACAATCCCCGCCATTAGGCTGGTGGGGTAAATCAGCAGTGCGGACAAAAGAACCATTTGCGGGATACCCGGAAAAGCCAGTTCGCCCATCAGCAGTACTAAGCCCACTCCCACGCCCAAGCCCAAAACGCCCATCAGAAGCACCAGGTCGCGTGATGCCACCCAGACCTGCGCCAATGAAAATTGACGGGAAGCCACAAAATAGACATTCGCGCTGGCAAGGCCCAGATTTAACAGCTGAGATAAGATCGAGGGGAGCAGTAGCGCCACGGCATAAGTGCCCGCGCCCTCTGGCCCCAGCCCCCACGCAACGATCAACAACAGCCCAAGCTGCATTAGCCCAGCCAGAAACTGACGACTGAAGGTCAGGGCTATGTCGATGCCGGTTCGACGCATGGAGGGTGTGGAGGTCACCTTTGGGCTCCGTGGCGCGTTATTGCCTCTGCGTAGATGTTGAGCCATCGCGCCGCTATTTCTGCGGCCCCGTACCTTTTTCGGCATTTTTCACGAAGCGCGGCGCGGTCTTCTATAGTGCCGAGGGTTCCAAGCTGCGTCATGCCTGTTGCCAACGCTGCTGTATCATTGACGGGAACCAGCAATCCGTCGCCTTCTTCGATGATGTCTTCGGGCCCACCACACCGTGTCGCGACCACTGGTAAGCCCATTGCCAATGCCTCTATCGCGACGACGCCAAAGGTTTCGTGTTTACTGGCCAGCACGAACACATCTGCTGCGGCCATAGCTGTAACAACCTCTCCGCGCGACAAGCGGCCGCAAAATGTGACCTGCTTGGCAATACCAAGCGTCTTTGCCTGCTGTTCCAGCGATGGGCGATCTGGCCCGTCACCTCCAATCACAAGCTCTACATTTTCATTGCCGACGAAAGCTGCGGAAAAAGCGGCTAAAATACCTGAAACGTTTTTAATCGGATCAAGCAGGCTAACATGCAGGAAGCGTATGCGGCCATCGTTAGCGCGACTCAGTCGATGGGTCAGGAAACTCTCATGCACTGAGTTTGGCATGACTCCGATCGAGCCGACAGGCATGTCGAATTTTTGTTCAAGTAAATCAGCAAAGGGCTTCGATACGGCAAAACAACGGGTTGCCTGCCGCGCGACACGCGCAGCAAGGGCCAAGCCTTTAGGGTCTATGAGACCCCTCGCAAAGGCTGAGCTGTGTTCAGTATAGATTATTGGGAGGTTGTGCTTTTTTGAAATATTGATTGCCGCCTGTGCAATCGGTAAAGCTGCCTGTACATGAAGTATATCCGGTAGCCCTCGATCGGCTACATAGTCGGCGAACATGCGTTCAGCCAGTACTGCAATCCGTCGCACCGTGGGTCCTGAAAGTGTTGGGGTTAGATGCGCTGTCGAAGCACGATAGGTATGCACCGCTAGATCCATTTCAATGCGCAATTTGCTATCCCCAAACAGTGCGTTAACAGGCTGCCGTAGCGACCTGAGAGTTGGCGCGAGAACGCCAACATTTGCCCCGGCGTCCGCAAGCGCAATTGCTTGTTCTCTAAAGAAGCTTCCAGAAAGATCGTCAGTATCCGCAGGGTACCAAGAAGGGAAGAAGAGAATATGCAAAATTACTCGTCTTTCTTGTAAACAAAAAATTTGGATAGCGATGAATCGTTGGGGTTTGATAGATCGTATGGATAGTTGTTGGGGATCTTTTTAATTAGTTTCCAGTTCGGAGCACTATCGAGAATCAAATTCGTAAACTTCCTTCCCTTCTCATGCTTCCCAGTATATTCTTTATCGAAATCATAAGCATATATAATCACCAAACGGCTTGCACTTCCAAAGAGTTTTTTCATGTAGCTTTCAAAAACATCATCTTCTATCAAGTGATAAATGATGCCCAATGACAAAGCTAAATCAACGGGCTTCAAATACTCAAAAGCCTCAGACCCTACCATATGAAATGAAAACGCAGAATTTTCGATGAAACGCTCGCGGCATAGGTTAATTGAAGCCGGCGCGAAGTCAAAACCTACATAGCTAGGATACTTTGCTAGCGTCAGCTGAGCTCCATCATCGCAGCCAAACTTCACTATCGTATCAATGCTGTTTTCCAGAACGAATTCATTTAAAATATCAGCTTTCAATTGTGCGGGTCTTCCGTAGCTCCCGCTTTCGGATATACCTCCAAATCTGTATTGATCTTCCCAGTATTGGCCGGATCTGTGAAAAACGATGCGGTTCTTCGCAAATAACCTATGATATACACCGCGAAATGTAGGCCCAATCAGTGGTAGAGATCTCAAAGCTCCTTTGAGATTTGTCAATACGTTTCTCCAATATTCAAAATATTCTCACGAATTTCACTAGTTATTCGGACGATACAGTGATCTTTCAAATACGGATGCATCGGCAGGCTCATAACCTCTTGCGCAGCTTTGTCGCCGTGGGGCAGGCGTGCCGTGGCGTCGGACACGGCCGGTTGGCGGTTGAGCGGCAAGGGATAGTGCACGGCGGTCGGAATCCCCGCTGTTTTCAGCTTTGCTTGTAACTGGTCGCGCTTTGGCACCCGAACAGTGTACTGTGCCCAAGCGCTGTTGCTGTCGTCCGCGATTGACGATGTCGTCAGACCAAGCGGTGCCAGCGCGACATCATAGGCCTCAGCGAGGCTCTGGCGCGCTGCGATTTCGTCGTCAAGTATCGCCAGTTTCGGCAATAGAATTGCAGCTTGCAGTGTGTCAAGACGGGAATTAATGCCGACACGCTCATGGTAGTAGCGCTTCTCCTGGCCATGGCGGGCAATCTGTCTGATGATCTTACCAAGTTCGGAATCGGAGGTGAACACGGCACCACCGTCCCCATAGCAGCCTAGCGGTTTCGAAGGGAAAAAACTTGTGCAACTGATTGTCGTAAGGTTGCCAGATTTCCTACCTTTGTATGTCGCACCAAAGCTTTGAGCACCATCCTCGATCACGATGAGACCATGCTTCTCTGCGATCGCATTGATAGAGTCATAGTCGGCTGGTTGTCCGTAGAGTGATACGGGAATGATGGCTTTAGTTCTCGGAGTTATAGCCGCTTCAACCAAAGCTGAGTCTAGGTTGTAGGTGGCAGGGTCAATATCGACATATACTGGTTTCCCTCCGAGAACAGCCGTCGCTTCAGCCGTGGCGATATAGGAGAACCCCGGTGTGATCACTTCATCGCCGGGTCCAATCCCTATCGCCATGAGGGCGATTTGCAACGCATCGGTGCCATTGGCACAAGTGATGCAATGCTTTGCTCCACAGTAGTCGGCAAGGCGTTCTTCCAGCTCATCTACTTCAGGGCCAAGGATATATTTTCCATGCGCCAGAACGCGGGCGATACCGCCCTCAATCTCCGAGCGAAGACGGTCTTGCTGTGCCGCGAGGTCAACAAAAGGGATCATTAGATTGCCTCCGTTCGGATTAGAAAACCGTTTTCCAGTGTGTAAACATCACTGGTGTGTGGGCATGTAACTTCGCTGTCACCCTTCAGCGGTAGATCAAGCTTTTCGCCGTAGGCGCTCATCCAGCCGATATGACGCGCGGGAACTCCAACCATCAGAGCGAAATCGGGAACATCTTTCTGAACGACCGCCCCAGCACCTATGAAGGCATGCTCTCCGATCGTTACACCGCAAACAATAGTGGAATTGGCTCCGAGAGTGGCACCACGCTTAACCAAAGTGTCACGATATTCATCCTTGCGTTCAATCAGTGACCGCGGATTGTAAACATTGGTAAACACCATCGATGGACCACAGAAGACACCCTCTTCCAGAGTCACATTGTCATAGACCGAGACGTTATTCTGCACTTTGCAAAGATCTCCGATGATGACCTTGTTGCCGACAAAAACGTTCTGACCTAACGACACGCCTCTACCGATCTTGGCTCCACCGCAGACATGCACAAAATGCCAAACTCTGCTACCGTGACCAATCTCCGCACCATCATCGACAATAGCGCTTGGATGAACTTGATAGTTCATTTTTGTACCTTTGCTACAAACGGATGCTGATCTCCGCCAGCTTCAGATGATGCTTGACGGATATGCGCAACCGTTTCGATCGCGACACGATTTTCTTCGAGGCCAAAACCATTGCCCGCAAGAATTTCTTGATAGCTGCGCGTATGAAGGTCGGTGAAGCCTCCAGAAAACTCAATTTCTTCACCATCAACGGTGATCGACCGGAAAGTGCGTTGTCCTTGTTCGCGGACCGGCGCGGGGACATCATTGACGTCGATGGATAGGAACCAACGCACGCGTCCATGCTCATACTCAAGGTAGCCGGCAGCTCGCGTATCTTCAGACAGATGTACCTTGTTGTCCTGCAACTTGCCGAAAATGAAATGCAGCATATCAAAGAAGTGGACACCGATATTTGTAGCAATTCCACCAGATCTCTTTTCGTTGCCCTTCCAGCTCTGGAGATACCAGTGGCCGCGCGAAGTGATGTATGTCAGGTCGACTTCGTGCTTCTTATCCTTGGGTCCGCGGAGAATGCGCTCACGAAGCTCGGTAATCGCTGGATGCACACGCAATTGCAGGATCGTGTTCACCTTGCGGCCGGTATCATTTTCGATCTCCATCAGACCGTCTATGTTCCAAGGGTTCAAAACAAGAGGCTTTTCACAAATTGCATCAGCATCTGAGCGTAGGGCAAAGCGCATATGGCTATCATGCAGGTAGTTCGGAGAACAGATTGAGACATAGTCAATTCCGTTGCCCTCCCGACGCTGCTTGTCGATATGCCGGTCAAACCGCTCGAACTCGGTGAAGAAATCGGCTTCAGGAAAATGGCTGTCAATGATGCCTACCGAGTCATTGGGATCCAATGCCGCAACAAGGTCATTGCCGGTATCACGGATAGCGCCCATGTGCCGTGGGGCGATGTAGCCAGCGGCCCCAATAAGAGCAAAGCGTTTCATTTCGTATCTCCCCCGTTACAGCCGCAGATCACTTTGACCCGCCGGTAAGATGTTCTTCAAATCATATAGAACATGATCTTGGCATCCGAACTTTCGAATACTCGCCACATCCATCTCGGCAAAATCTTGGTGCGCAACAGCTACCACAATACCGTCATAGGTATTTGCATCGGGAGCAGTTATCGGGGTGATGCCGTATTCACGCTCCGCTTCTTCTGCATCGACCCAAGGATCGTGCGCATCAACCTGAATTCCATAGTCGCGCAACTCTGCGATCACGTCGACTACGCGAGTATTGCGCAAGTCAGGGCAGTTTTCCTTAAATGTCAGGCCCATCACTAGTACACGCGCGCCGTTGACTTGAATCCGCTGCCGCAGCATCTCCTTGATCAGTTGCCCTGCAACATAGGCCCCCATCCCATCGTTCAGGCGACGGCCTGCCAGAATGATCTGGGGATAATAGCCTATCGATTCAGCCTTGTGGGTGAGGTAGTAGGGATCCACACCGATGCAGTGGCCACCGACCAAACCAGGGCGGAAGGGCAGAAAATTCCACTTCGTGCCCGCCGCTTTCAAAACAGCCTCGGTATCAATTCCCATCTTATTGAAAATGACGGCGAGCTCGTTGACCAGCGCGATGTTGAGGTCGCGCTGAGTGTTCTCAATCACTTTTGCGGCCTCTGCCACGCGGATGCTTTCGGCTTTATAGGTCCCGGCGGTGATGATGCTGGCATAAAGCTGGTCAACCTCCTCAGCGACATCTAGTGTTGATCCGGATGTTACCTTGCGAATGTCGGGCAATCGGTGCTGCTTGTCACCAGGATTGATCCGTTCAGGACTGTAGCCTGCAAAAAAATCCTCATTAAAGGTCAGTCCGGAAACGCGTTCGAGCACAGGCACGCAGTCCTCTTCGGTCGCCCCAGGGTAGACAGTGCTTTCATATATCACGATGTCGCCGCGCTTAAGCACTTTGCCCAGAGTCTCAGAAGCCTTGATCAAAGGGGTCAGGTCAGGGCGTTTGTGTGCGTCAATCGGGGTTGGGACAGTAACGATATAGATCGATGCCGCAGCCAGATCAGCAGAATTGGTCGTATAGCTCAGGTGAGAAGCAGCAACCAATTCCCGTGCTGATACTTCCTGAGTGGCGTCATGCCCGTCACGCAACGCATCAATGCGACGTGCGTTGACGTCGAACCCGATCACAGGCCGGGATTTGCCAAATTCAACGGCAAGCGGAAGGCCTACATAGCCTAGGCCGATAACAGCAATGGTTTTCATGTCAGATGTCATTTCCCTGAATATTCCCGATACCAATCTACAAATTTAGCAATGCCGTCGCGGAAGTCAGTCTGTGGCCGATACCCCGTCAATGTTTTAAGAAGATCTGCATTAGCCCATGTGGCAGGCACATCTCCAGTCTGCATTCCCATGTAATTCCGCTTGGCCTTTTGCCCCAAGCAGTTCTCAATCTCATCGATGAAATCCAAAAGCCGCACCTTGTCGGAATTGCCGATATTCACAACGCGGTAAGGTGCTGCGGGCGAAAGGCTATCGCCCGCAGGCACCACGCCATCTTCGGGTCGCTGAGGAACCGCATCAATTAGCAGGCGGATCGCTCGGACCAAGTCCTCGACATAGGTGAAGTCACGGTACATGTCGCCGTGATTGTAGATGTCGATGGGCCGCCCATCGAGGATCGCATCAACGAATTTGTAAAGCGCCAGATCCGGACGGCCCCAAGGGCCATAGACGGTGAAGAAGCGGAACATCGTGGTCGGCAGATCATAGATATGCGCATAGGCGTGGGCCATGCTTTCATTTGCCTTTTTGGTGGCGGCATAGATGGTGAGTTGGGTATCGGCCTGTTCCGTCTCGATGAACGGCATCTCGGTGTTGGCCCCATAAACAGATGAGGTTGAGGCCATCAGAAGGTGCTGAACGCCCAAGCGACGTGCAGCCTCCATAACGTTGAACGTGCCAATCACATTGGCGTCGAGATAGGCGCGAGGGTTCTCCAAGCTGTAGCGCACCCCAGCTTGGGCCGCGAGATGGACGATCACATCGGGTGCAAAGTCATCAGCCAAGTGGTCAAAAAGAGCCTGATCTTCCAGCACCCCTTCGGTTGCAGCAAAATTAGGGTTCTGTAGCAGCATCTGGTGGCGACGCTGCTTGAGTGAGACGTCGTAGTAGTCTGTCATCCCGTCAAAGCCGTGAACGATAAACCCCTCGGCCAGCAAAAGTTTGGCCAGATGAAATCCTATGAACCCGGCCGTGCCAGTAATGAGTACTTTGCGTTGAGTCATGTTAAGCAAATCCGTCTTCACAATTTCGATGAACTGGTTGCTGGCTCTTCACTGTCCAGCTCCGAACTCAGTTGTTCTATTTCGCACTTGAGCGCCTCATATTCTTCCATCTTACGGGCGAGAAACGCACGCGTGAGCGCCGCTCTACGGGCGATGCCCTTTGGTGTCAAAACGTATGCATATCGCCGCTTGTCTTGGGAAGCTGTGAAATTTCCCAGCTTTACAAGGCCCTTGTCAACAAGGGCACTCAACACGTAGTGCATGCCTCCAACGCTCACTCCGGCCACTAGAGCCAACTCACGCTGAGACATTTCGGGGTTTTCCTGAAGAAGGCGCAGGACTCGAAAAGAAGTATCCTCCTGTAACTTGCTACGCTTGCTTGTCATTTGCGAGTGTTCCTAGTCTACCAAGCAAGGCCTAATCAATGGAGTAGCTGAAATTAAAGTGAATGCTAAAAATAATTTGAAATCGTTCAATTTTGAGCGCTATCAGTTGTTCAGGAGTCGCACAAGTTAAAACTTAGATGTCACTTAGGTTGCCTGACCGGGAGCCCACGCCGCATCATTGGCGTAGGCTAGGGACACCTCTCAGAAGTTCTCCAGACATGGCTCGTTTTTCCACACAGATCGCGCGGTGACCGTTTTCAATATCTATCTTGCGCAGAGCCGATCCGCATGTCTGAGCGGGGTCAATTTGGACCTGTCGCATGCGGCACGACGCGTGCTAATACAGTGTGGGCATTCGGGTTTGTGGCTGAGCAAAACGCTGATGCGTTTAAATGTGGCTGTCCCGCAGCATTGGCACGCCAGCACAACGTGCAGCCGATCTTTTGCGCGGCTGAGCAAAATAAAGCAATTCCGCATGGCAGCTTTCTTCCAATGATCCAGGCTTGTTCCTGCCAAGATGTGATGGAGGCTACCATCGATCGGGAAGGGAATACGAAGCGGATTTCCAGCAACGCCGCTTTCGCCACCACAGCCGAGCATCATACTAAATCATAAAAACGATCCACGGCGTCCAACACCTAAGTCGATCTGACTGCGAATTTATGATGCCGACAGACAGCAAGCCAACGCTTAAGTACTTGAGCCAGCGAGGCAATGGTTCGTTGAGAGCAGACGGGTAGACTGTCCCCGCATGTGGTACTGATGGCAGGAGTGTTCCCTGCCATCTTTCCACTGTGTGGATCACTCGGGAGCAGTGCGAGCCTGAGGTTTTAGCGTCACAAGGATTAGTCAGGCCCGAATGGCTTGTACTCCAAATCTGGAAGCCATGAGAAGTCAGAATGTTGCTGCAATGTAGCAATACCAGCTCGTATCGCGCGTATTCTGTCGGTTGTCATCGAAGTTTCTCCATTTCCCAGAAGAATGAACGGAAATTCCACACTTTCCCATCCTTCAACCAAATCACTCCATTCGTCTTGACTTACAAAACCAATCGCGAAGTCTTTGAAATGGAGGCTAAAGGCGGAGGCATAAATCGCGGACAAATCAAACAATTGTATTACGTCCACTGCAGGCGTTCTAAACGCTAAAATCCCGGCCGTGGCTTGTGACTTGATATTTTCCTTCGAAAAATTCGGCTCGAGCCGGTGCGTGCCAGCCTCGCTTGTGATAGCGGCTACAAGGCGGGATTCCGGGTTGGGCCCATCGTCGACAATGCAGTGTCGTATCAGGACTCCCGTGAGGTCACCATCTCGGGCAGAAGCCAATTCGGTAAGGTTCGTATGTGCTCCCTGTTCGAAAGTTTCACCGAATACACTGCAGGTTTCGAGCATATCGACGGGGGCTTCTTCAGCTCTGCCGTCCAATTCTGCAAAGCTGACCGACCTGTTACCTCCCGACATGTGAGATTTCATTTGCAGCCCTTCAAGGACGTCATCAATGTATTCGGCTTCGTTCCCAAAACCAATTGTTGCGCACATTATGAGGCAGGCCCGGAGGTAGGCAAACCGCATCATCTTTTCCGCGGAAAATCCTTCAACGTGCGCAATTTTTAACATTTCCGTATGACAGATATTGATCATTTCAACATGCGTTGTCAGCGTTAGAGATGAGTGTTGAATGCAATGCATGTGCTCCAATGCTTTTTGTAGCGTGGCATAGTCAGGATGCACTCTGAATGTTCTGTATGAGAGCGCTATCTTTGCGAATTCTGCGCTAGGATTTGCCCCGCATTCGGCGGCGAAGCGGCTTCCAGATGCTATTAGAGCTTCGATCAGATTGATAATTCTTTTTAAATCAGAAAAATGCTCCGGGTAATAGCTAGCGATAAGTGTCGGATTGCGTGGCTGGTCGAATTCGTCATTAAGTAGTCCTTTCGGGTTGGGAGCAGCATTTGCCGCTCCATGACCGTTAGGTGAGTCCGGAATCCAAAATAGAGAAACTGATTTGATATATTTTTTCACCAGCGCGATTTGAACCGCGAAGCTGTCAAGAAACCGGGGCCAATCTTTGGTTCAAAGCGGAAGAGGGGCCATGGGGATCGAG
>CERD01050394.1_pt1 | contig 11097 bp, 15 predicted proteins | sample 530931 | NCBI WGS metagenome assembly CERD01 (sample SAMEA2621101, study PRJEB7988) | marine metagenome | isolation source: saline water (ENVO:00002010), including
CGACATGCGCATGATCAGCCAATCACCGGGGCCGGCATCCGCAAGAGCAATGCGCTGCAGCGATGGCTGGCTGTCCAGAATGCGCTCCAGCTGGCCATCAAATGGCGTGCGTGGGTAGCCGCGTTCATCCTGATGCGGCAGGCCAAGGCGCTTGAAGCAATGCACCAGCAGGCCCGCGCAGTCGATGCCCACGCCAGGCACACGGCCCTGATGCAAAAACGGGGTACCCATGCACTCCAGCGCAGCGGCAATGATGTCGTCTGGCGTCATGCTCCGCGCCCCCTCTGGGTGTATTCGGTTTTGCTGGGCACGTCGGGTTGGCCGCCTAAGTTGATCACATTGCCGAACTTGTCGCGGCAATCTGGCCCACGGCGCTTGCGGCAGCCCGGAATGGCCTCGTACTCATCGCCCGCCTGCGCCGGGTATGGCAGGGCCTCATGCAGGGTGAACACCCCGCCGGCAAACACCTTGATCTGCGTCGGCTTGAGCCCTGCGTTATTGCCGGTGGTAAAGCGAATCTCGCCGTAGCCGAACCAGTCGTCAGCCTCTGCCCTGCTGCTGTCAGTGAACTGGTACTGGCTGGCCACCGCTGTCAGGGTGCCGGTCACCAGGTAGTCGGCCAGCTGAGGCCCGTCCGGGGTGGCGCGCGGCCCGGTGCAGCGGCTGCGGTCGGTCGCAATCAGGTCTCCACCCAAATGCTGATCGAACAGCGTCCAGGGGCACGACGGGCTGTAGTTGCGGCCAACCTTCTGGCTCAGCACGTCCGCCATGCTCATCAGCTGCACGCGGTACCGGTGGTCGGTAATGTCCACCTTGCCGAAGAACATCAGGGCCAGGGGCTCTTCATCTTCAACCGGTGCTGCCCAGCTGGTCGCAAACACGTGCACCCGGGCGTTGTCGTAGGCACCCACCTGCAGATCATCCAGGGTGATCGCCCCGGCCTGCAGGATGCCGTCCAGGTCAATGCCGCTGCCCGACATATCGGAGGTAGCCGCCATACCGCTGAACTCATAGCCGCTGGTGGCCTGATACACCTCGCCATTGCTCATCTTCAGCGCCACGGGGTAGCTGGTCAGCCTGACAATGGGCTGATCGCCCACGGGCTCGATCCGGGCGCAGTAGGTCCGCGTCCGGTAATCGGCAACATGTGATTTCATTGTTGTGCCTTATCAGGGGTCCAGCAGCTCGATCAGGCGCAGGCCTGTTACCTCGCGGTGGCGCGGGTCCAGGGCTGTGACCTGAAACGTAGAGTCAAACGCGCACGGGACATCAAACTCGCAGCCACCGGTCACCACCTCCCCGGCGATGGGGTTGGTTTGCACTGTGCCGCCACTGACGTAAGCGCTGAACGCACTGGAGTTAATGTCCACCGTGATGGTGATGGTTGTTCTGGCCGTGATCAGCGCGCGCCGTCCGTTGATCTGGGTCATACCCACCACATCGCTGATGACAACAGACTCCCCCACAGCAAAGGTGTTGGCTCCAACCGTCAGCACAGCCTGCGCTGCCTGGCTGATGCCGGTGATAGCGCGCGACTTGTTGGCCGCCATTTGTACCTGGCCGGTGGTGCTGTCGACTGAATACTGCGTGTCAGGCAGCAACAGCCCCGCCACGGCAATGGCCCATTGGCCTTGCACTGGCTTAAACAGGGTGCGGCGCGGGCGGCCAATGTCTGGCAGTGCTGGTTTGTCGCGCCCGTACTCCTTCACCAGCTGGTAAAGGCCGGAGCTGATCTCATCCAGGGTGCAGTCCAGCGCGGTGAATGCGCTCTTGCCGTCGTTGGCGGTGGTGAAGTCATCCCAGCTTTTGACCCGGAAGCCAGCAAAGCCGCCATAGGTGCGGTGATACAGGCTGGCCACTGATTCAGCCAGCTCGCTATCGCGCTTGATGTAGCCAACATCAAACTCGCGGTACGGCTTGCCGTTGATCAGCCACACATACCGCGCGCCGCCCTGCGTGGTGTTGGGCGCAAGCATGTAGCTGTCTTCCGCCTCTGCGCCCACGCGCATGCACACGTCCAGGCGCTCCTCAAGAAACGCACCCATCAGCGATACCTCTGTGCTTGTGCTACGCCTTGGGCTACTGCCCGCCGCACCGATGCCTCGGCCCTTCTGGCCTCTCTGGAATCCCTGATACCGCTGAGATCGATATTGCCAACGTGCACCTCACCGGAACCTCCCCGGCCCGCGCGGCTTCCTCTAATGTCGTCCAGCACGCTATCCAACTTCGCGCTGGTCTCGGCGGTGGTGACGCGCTCACCTTTTTCCAGGTACCAGCTGCCTGTCGCTGGAATGCTATCGATACCGTCGTGGGCCATGCCGGCCAAGCCTGCAGCAGCAACAGCCGCGGCCATTGGCTCGGTGACCGCAAGAGCAGCCGCCATTGCGCCAGGCGCCATGGCAGGGCCCACTATGGGAATAGCTGCGGTGCTGGAGAATGCGTTGATACCAGAAAGAATTGAAGAGGCCTGGGCGTTGGCAGCAAGAGCTGTAGCGCCCGACGCCTGGATGGTCTTCCCAACAAGGAGTTGAACTGCCTGATAGGCCAGCCACTGCGAGGCCATCTGTCCAAGGGCGTTCACAATTGAGCGCAGCATAGACTCAGCAATGCCGGCGAAGGCCTGCTCCAGCGTCTCGGCGTCAAAGATCATCGACTCGAAGGCGTCACCCATCTGGCCGCTGAAGTTCTCGACGACAGAGGCGGTCAACTCGTCAAACGATGAGAGGCTGTCTTCTGCCGCATCCAGCCATCGCTCCCAGTAGCTACCGTTGATATCAAGCAGCTTATCGGCGCGCTCCTCCTCAAGCCGCCGAAGGAGTTCGGTCTGCGCTTGCCCGGTGACCTCAGTGTTCTTAATGATGATCTCACGACGGCGTTCATAGGATGCCTGAATTGCCTCCTCTTCCGTCGCGAGAGCGTCCTGAATCTGGCGGGCTTGCTGGTTGATTTGCTGCAGCTGATCGGCCGCAGCTTTCTGGGCTTCGGCCTGCCTTTCGTAATTGCCAATCGTGGTGAGCAGCGCGTCAGCGTGCGCGAGCTGAGACTCTGTTGCGCCATCAAGGGCCAGCTTGAAAAGCTCCGTCTGCTTCTCGTCCATAGCCAGCGTTGCAACCTGCAGCTCAAGCTGTGCGATGTGGTCAGCTATTGCGTTAGTTGCAACCCTGGCCGATTCCGCTGCGTCATCAAAGGCCTCTCCACCTTCGTGCGCGATATTACGCCCCTGCACCACCGCCTTTGCTGCCTCGTTGCCCGCGTCCACGGCATTCCGAATGAAGCGCTCAAACTTCTCACCAGCGAGCGGCTCAAGCAAAGACTGCTGGATGCTGGCGGCCGCCTCTGCGGCAACCCCAGCGGCAAGCCGCGCGTCAGCGCGCATAGACTCGACGTTCACAGAGAGATCGATACCGGGAATCTGGCTGATCATTTCAAGAATGTCGGCGCCGATCCTGTTAACCCAGAGTTCGGCGGTGGCAAAGGTGCCGACGATGGTATCAGCGGCGATGCTGAAGCCACGGGCAACGCCATCCGCCGCGCTGATAACAAAACCAATTGCCGGGACCGCCGAATCAACCACATCGGACACCACCTGCCCAAGCCCGCCGGCCTCCTCCGCGCTGCGCAGGAACTCGTCGCCGAGCGCCTTGAGAATGGGCGCCAGCTGAACTGTAAGCTGTTTACCAACGCCATCTGTGAGCAACCCAAACGTGCTCATGGCATCGTTGGCCATCTCCACCTTGGCAGCGTCAACATCTGACAGGTTGAGCCCGAAAATCTCGACTTGTCGCGCCGCCTCAGCGATGGTGCCGGGGTCAAGCTGCTGAATCGCGGCAGCGTTGCGCGACCCGAAGATGTCCGCAGCAACTGCCCCGCGCTCAGATGCCTGCACATTGTCGATGAGCGCCTGGTTGATCTTGGCAATCCGCTCATCAAGCGGCAGGTCATAGATCTCTTGAGCACTCACGCCGAGGCGGTCAAAAGCATCCGCTTGGGCTGTAACGCCCTGAATCGCCTTGCCAATGTTGGTGTTGAGGGTTCGCCCGGCCGTTTCGATCTTCTCAAACCCGACGCCGCCAAGCTCGCCAGCTCTACGCAAGTTGGCCATGCTTTCGTAGGTGGTATCTAGTTGCTGCGCGGTCTTGGCCTGCTGGTCGATCAGTTCACGCTCGCGCTGAATCATCACCAGCATTCCAGCTGCTGCCACACTGGCGCCAGCAGCAATACCGATGCCGATGGCCTTGCCGGCTTTCGCCATCTGATCAGAGTTCTTTTTGGTCTGGCGGGCGGCCTTATCCATAGGCCCCGTAAAGCTGCCTGTTTTAGCGACCAAGTCCAGCGTCAGCGTTCCGAGACTTTTTCCTGCCATGCTTTACTCCAGGCATAAAAAAACCCGCCGAAGCGGGTTTGTTACAGTGCGAGAGACTATCTCTGCATCCCAGTAACCGAATAACTTTTAACTACACCGGACTGGTCGAACACGACGCTTAGCCCTTGTGACTTTGCGCTGGTTCCGGCGAAGCCTACGTGCGAATATCCCCACGAAAGCACCTCTGTGCCGTCCGAGTTGCGCGTGCTCGCGAGCGGCGCGCCAAAGATGGCGACAACCTCTGCCTTAGTCGATCGCCCCTCTTCTACCTGAGCAAGCTGGCTATCAGTTATCGGTTTCCCGTAGGTCGCGCAGCCAATCAGCAGAATGGCAAGAAAAGACGCGAATAAAAGCTTGAGCATGGCCTTCCTCCTTGATAAGTAGGCAGAAATGTATCACCGCAGATGCCAGGCACCAAACCTCGATCAGTCAGACCTGCCACGGGCATGGCCAGCTGTCAGGCCAAGCGACCGATGCGCCCCGGCCAGCCTGTTGATTAGCGGTGCGGTCACCAATCTGTTTTGACCAGCAAGGAAACCCGGGGATGGTTCCTGTCCATGTAGGTGCTTTTTACCGTCGCGCCGAGAACCCTTCCACCTTCCGCCATCTTCTTGGCGAAAAACGCGGCTTTATCCTTCTTGATATAGCCGATGTGGATGTCGGTCGGTAAGAACAGTGTGAACCACCGTCTGACAGCAACGTATACCGCAATCGCGTTTCTGTCATGAGGGTTGCCAGGTTCGGGAACAAGCTTCGCATCCATTCCGGCGCGCACCGCCAAACGTATTCGGGCAGCCCTGCCCTCGAACCCGGTACCCGCGACAATCACACTGTACTCCATGGCATTTGTCCTATTCGCTCCTTGAATGGACAAACATACCAACGTGATCTAATCCATGAAAGCTATTCCCACACCTTCATAGCCTGCTCCAGCGTCATTGGCGGCTCTTCCATGTGCGGCATGAAGTCGTAGATCTTGTAACTGCCATTCTTGCTATGCGCATTCACGTACAGCATGGACAGCTGGGCTGCGCCCCGCTCTACCCTGATACCCAGATTGAAACTGCCGCGCAGTTTGCGGTAGCGCATCCACTGCAGCGCTTCTTGATAGCCGAGTCGCTGCTGGGCTTCAGCGATGGTGCTGCCACCCACCCCGCACAGGACGAGCTCATGCCAGAACTCGTCCAGCTCGCTCAGCTCTTCGTCTTTCCCGCGCCGTTAACCTCACCCATCACGCGCATCAGCTCCATGACCAGGGCGTGATGCAATGGGCCGCGCTCGGGGTCGGCCTCCCCGGTGATATCACCGGGGGTGAAAACTGCTTTGCCCTCTGCGTCGCAGATGCTGGAAGCGATACGGCCTGCCACCGGATCTGATCTGCAGCGTGCCGCTGTCAGGTCTGACAAGGCGGCGGAGTACCCAACACGACGAACAAAGACGGTCGCTTTCAGCTCCACGCCATCGTCGTTCTTCCAGGCAATGTCCTTCTTAACCGGGGCGCCAGTGAAGGCGCCGGCGGCTTGCAGGTTCTCAATGGTCAGATTCATGCTTTGGGAATCCACGCGGAGCCACCAGTGCGCTGAACGGTCACAGTAGAGGTGACGACAGCGTTCTGCTGGAAGTCGAACGGAAAGTCGCTGATGTAACCCTGGTAAGTGAACCAGGTGCGGGTGTCGGGCAGAACAAAGTCGCCAGAGCTGTCGGCAGTAGGCGCATCAGTGCCGTCAGACCAGCCAACCACCCACTTGAGCTCAGGCTGCGGATTGGTTTCGCTCAGCTCATGCATGCGGATGTGCGACGCGTTTTCCGGGTCGGAATTGAGGCCGATAGTCGCTTGGCCAGGTGTGCGCAAGCCCGGCTTGTAGGTGCGGTCAAACGATTCGAGGCACGTATCTTCAATCTGATCGGCCGGCGCGCCGCCGGGCGTGAAAGTGGTCGCGCACTCCACGGCTACCACTTCGCCAGTGTCCGGGTCGATGAAGTAAATCTGGGTGCCCTGTGTGAGCTTGCTCATTGGTGGTACTCCTATTGCGGGTTTTCAGGCATAAAAAAACCCGCTCAAGGCGGGTTGGTTGGGGTTGCTCGTTTCAGCGACTGACAAGCCAGTCCACGCTGAAGGTGTAGCGGTATCGCTTGGTTTCCGGGTCTTTGCTCTGCCCGAGCCAGCTGGTGATGTGTGCGTGCGGCTCGATGGCGTCACGCAGCGCACGGGCCACATCTGTTACCGACGCGCTGGTGTTGCCGTACACGTCTATCTGCAGGCTGTAGCCGTCCATGTCCGGGGTTTGGTTGATGTAGTTCTCTGGGCTGCCGCCGACACTCTGCCAAACGGCATAGGGGTATGGTGTGCCCTCCGGTACATCACCAAAAGGCCAAAGGCTGGGCGGATTGCCCAGCACGGCCCGCACAGCAGCCGACGCGGCGCAGATAGGGTAAATTGGTGCGATCACTTGATGCCCGCCTTCTTCTTAGCCGCCTTGATGGCGCGCGTCATCTTCTTGTCGTACTGGGTTGAGAACTCGTTGATGGCAGCCGAGATATGGTCAGCAAGGGCCCGGCGCATAAACGGCGTTGCAGCTACTTTCTCGGTGCCGAACTCCTTGTAGCGCCAGTGCCGGGTATCCTTGCCGGGCAGGCTATCAAGCGAGGCGGCCGTTGCGTTGCCGCCGGCGCCCCCCATAACCCCTACGCGAAACATCAGGTTGCCGGTGCGCTTGAAGGTCCGGCCGGACCAGCGCTCTACAATGTTGCGTTCAATGTTCGCAGCGGTCTCTGGGTCGTCCAGCGCTGCCGCGTTCTGGCGGGCCTTGTTGCGCACCAACTGAGCCGCCTTGCGCAATGCGAAGCGCCCGCCTTTGTACTTCAGGTCGTGCTCGATGGCCTCAAACTTGCCCAGCACCTCGGCGAGGCCTTCGACGTTCACCGACACTGCATCAGTCATAACCAACCATCCCGCGCAGGGCTGCCCCGCTCTCGATCTCAGCGAGCGTCCATTGCTTCCAGGCAAGGTCATGCGCCCACTGCTCTCGGTCTGGCTTGGCGATCTCGCCCAGCTTGTGGGCGGTCACGTCCCACGCCATCGACCCGGCATCGGCGGTAACGGTTGGCACGCCGGCCAGCACGGAATCAACTGAGGAGTTGCTGTTGTAGCAGATGGCGACGGCAGCGCCGGCCAGATCCTCCGCGAGCGTGCCGCGGGAGTTGGTGGCCATGCGCAGCTGCTGTTTGATTCCTTTCCGGGCGGTGAGCGGGTGCGGGCGAAACTTTACCGGCAGCCCATAGGCAGCGGCGGCGCGCTCGGCCGTCTGCTCATACCAGGGCATGAGGTCTTTACCCTGCAGGCTGGCGTCTCCGGGCACCTGCCCCATGAGCAGCACGTAATCGCCACCCTCTTTCCAAGGCTGCATGGCGAAATGCTCGCGGAAGCGTTCTCCGCCATCAACGGGCGCCGCCGGAAACTCACCATGCCCGTTGAGTCCATTCCAGGCGAGAGACGTCCAGGCGAACCGGTCGCCCAGGTAGCCGCGCTCAATGACCAGCACGTCATTGCCGGCGGCACGCAACTTCTGCCCAAGGCGCCACCCCCAACAGGCTACATGCTGCGTTCTGGCCGCCTGGCCATGGGTGAGCGTTACGTCAAAGCCCAGCTTTTCAAACCCTGCGGCCAGGGCGGCCTGGTGGGCCAGCTGATGCTCTGCGCGCGGGCTGGAAATCAGTGTGATGTGCATACGCCAATCCCCATCTTGGAGCCGCTGTCCACAAACTCAACGCAGCCCGCATTGGTGGTAGCAATCTCCGCCCACAGGCGCGGCACCTCTACCGGGTTGCCGTGCACCTTCTCGCGCAGGCCCTGCCCTACGATGTCGTGAAAGGCCACCAGCCTTGCCATGGGTGCGTAGTTTTCCCAGTCCTGCTTGGCGCCCTTGTAGGTGTGATCACCATCGATCAGCGCCGCATCAAACTTACCGAGCCCGCGGATGCGCTCGATCACGTCAGCGTGAGTGCTGTTGCCGAGTACCACGTCAATCACATAGCCTCTGGCGCGCAGGTCTTCGGCCACCGCCTGCAATGTTTCCTCGGTCTTCTTCTTGCCCCACAGGCCGCCAGGCAGGTCGACTGCGCAGCCGTAGCTGCCGGCCGGCAAACTGCTCATTGCCTCGTGAAAGGTGTCGCCGTGTCGGCTGCCGACTTCGAGATAGCGCCGCACGCCACGGTCTCTCAGCAGGGCAATGAATCGGCGCAGCTCGTATTCGTTCTGCGACGGGGCGCGGCCAGAGAAGGTTTTCAGCACAGGGCTTGCTCCAGGGTCATGCGCGGGAAACAGGTCAGAGCCGTTTCCCGTGAACAGTTGATGATGGTTGCTTGCTTGCGGTCGATCTGCGCGAACTGCTGCTGCCACATGGCGCAGCGTTTGGCGTCCGGGTTCTTGGTGCTCTGGTGGTCGCCGTGCCAGTGCGTGCCACGCTCCACGGAACAGTCATACCCCAGCAGAAGCACCCTGGCCGCACCGCGCTCAATCGCGAACTGGATCCCCCGCATGCCGCTGTTGTGCGGCTGATTGGGCACTCTGTGCCGATTGATGCCGTACTTTGTGTCTGCGCTCTGGTAGCTCGACCAGCGCTCTGCTGGCGTGTCGATCAGACGTTGGTTGTGATCCCACCAGCTCGCGTCAGCTGCGTAGATAACATCAGCGAAGCGCGCCATCTGCCATGAGCTGTTCACGGCGATAGTTGGCAGGCCGGCCCGCTCTATCAGCGCGCAATCATCTGCGGTGAGGCTGGGGCCGCTGGCGATGCAGGCGACCGCCATCCCCTCCCACATAGTCAGCCCTCGTTCACGCCTAAGCTGCAAGGCGCGGTCACAAAATCAAGCCCGCTATCCGGGTCAGGCAGAAACCCTGCCGGGTTGTAAATCTTGCCGTTATGCACCAGTCGCATAGTCGACAGCAGGCCCTCACGATGGCGCAGCGTGATGCGCGCCACAATCTCTGATTGGTTAGCGTGCGCCGCCATAAAGTCCTTCACGCTCAGCGGCTCGATAGCGCATGGCACCGACTCCCAGCCGGTTACGGTTTGCCATGTGACGATCTGCGCGCCACTGTTCGGGTCACGACTTGTCACCTTCTGCTGGATGGCGACTCGGTGGCGCAGGCGTCCGGCTTTGATACCCATTACTCGTCACCCGGTGGATACAGACGCGGCACCCGCACGCCCTTCACGAGTATCCAGTCACCCTGGCTCGGCCTCGGCGGCAGCGCTGGCGGCTTGCATTTAGGCATTGCAGGCACCCATGGCTCCCGTCTCAAAATATCTGACGCGATTGCTCTGGTTGGCGCACAGCTGCCGCAGATATACCGAAATAAGCCATGACCAAACATGTATGGCCCGGTGAATGCCCGCCAGCCCACCTCTCTTCGGAACTCTTTCTTGCAGTTGCAGCAGAGCTTCCAGGCGAACCATGAGCGGTGCGGCCACAGATCGCTTACTTGGCTTTCTCTTTTCATGCTCACCTCACGCCAGTGCAGGATCGCGCAACGGGTAGAGCAGCGCGGTCACTGGCTTGGGTAGATAGCCCTGCTCGTATGCGCCGTCTGCGTTGTTGTCGCGGTCTTTGTAGGAAATAGCAACCAGTAGCATTACGGCAAGCTGAACCTCATCGCGAACAATCATTGATTCTTGGCTGTCGGTTATGTAAACGGGATCGCCGTTGCTGTCTTGAATCGGGTTGCCGTGCAGGTCGCGTTCGACCTCAAACGGCGATGCTGATTTGAGGTAGTTTTTCGCGGCGCTGGAAGCGGACTTGATGTAACCGGTAATCAGAGAATCATCGTCGTCGTGATCCATCTCCAGCTGATGCTTGGCCTGTTCCAGGGTGATGTACATCATTTCAGCTTCACCCCTTTGTCAGGGTCATGGCTGGAAGAGTTCGGGCGCAGGTCTTTACCATCGCGGCCTTTCTTCACGGCCAGGCGCCAATCAGCAGAGCCGCCGGGCACGCCCTCCGGCGCATCCTTCTGGGCGATCCAGTAGCAGCCGCCGTAGGTGGTACCGTCGCCTTTCTCGTAATTGCCGTAGTCTTTGCTGAAGACGCCACGGTCCACGACTGCGGCAATCTTGACTGACTTCTCGATCAGGTTATCGCCGGCCTGCATCTTCACGGTGATGGTGCGGCCATCCTCGCCCAGAGTCAGATCGAAGCTATCCAGCGGCAGCGCGTCCCGACCATTCTTTGGCGTGGGCATGCGATCCGCCGCCTTGTCGAAGGTGTCACGCGCTTGGCGCTCCCAAGACAGAGCCAGATCGGAGAATCGGCGCTCGAAGGTGGCTGCCACTTCGTCCACGGTCGGAACCGGTGCGGGCTCAATGCCTTTGACCATCTGCTCGACGTGGCGCTTAACCTCGTCCATATCTGCGTCTTTGCCGGGGGCGGGCGCGGGCAAAGCCTTGACGGCCTCGGCGACTAAATCGGCCAGCATGGGCCGAATGTGCTCACCAGTCTCGGCTGCATGCATTCCCGCGACAGCATCAGAGACCATCTGTTTGATGACTTCTGGGTCTGCGTCTTTGCCGTTTTCTGGCGCAGGGATCAGCGCGGCTGCCTGCTTGGCGATGGCTTCAAGATCGGGGCGCTCGGCCATGGCTTTCACCAGATCAGCAATGCGCTGGTCGCGCTCCTGCAGCTGACCGGCAAACTCTTTGCGCAGCTCATCGCGCACGCCGGCCACAATCCCAGTC